>Ga0307479_10003976_pt1 | contig 13512 bp, 9 predicted proteins | sample atmos_gasesECM4C_FD_203743 | JGI IMG/M metagenome (GOLD analysis project Ga0307479, IMG submission 203743) | Hardwood forest soil microbial communities from Morgan-Monroe State Forest, Indiana, United States - atmos_gasesECM4C_515 | ecosystem: Environmental > Terrestrial > Soil > Temperate...
AGCAGCCGGCCGCCTTCTTTGGCCACGCGAACATCCTGATCGGTACCCTGGACGGTGACATATTCGCCGTCTTTCGCAGAGCGAATCGCGTTGAGGAGCGCGTGCACGTCGACATCATTCAGGTGCGCCTGATCGATAGTCACTTTGCCGTTGTGCAGATGGTTCTTATTGATGGTGGGCAAGACATTTTCCGCTAATTCGAGTGGAATATTCACTCTGACGGTTTCGCCTTTGTTATCGGAGTTGATGACCCGGACATGTAGCCAACGGTCCTTGGCAGACCCGGATTGCCCAAATGCCGCCGAGGCACTCGCGAGTACCACCATGGCGGACAATACGATGACGCCTCCAAAACGGTTTGTGCGATTCAACATAGCGTAGATGCCTCCCCGGCACTGCCTATACATACGAGGCATGCCCTGAGAATGTTTCCGGAGAAGGTTTTTATTTACACGGAGGGCGCACTAGCCTCGAGCACAGCCGGCTGAGGCCAGCGCAGTCAGGCCTTCGGGGTCACTTCCGGCGTCCATTTGAGGAACAAAGCGCCCAGGGGCGGAACGGTGAGTGTTAGCGAATAAGGACGACCCATATGGGGCACGGCCTCCGCCTGAACGCCGCCGAGGTTACCTGCGTTGGATCCGCCGTATATAGCCGAATCGGTGTTCAACGATTCCACGTAGAATCCCGGTTGAGGCACGCCGATCCGGTAGTTACCCCTCAAGACTGGGGTGGCGTTGAGGATCACGACGATAAGCTCACCGGGGGTTTTGCCGTGGCGCGCGAAGGAAAAGATGCTGTTATCGGCATCGTTTGCGTCGATCCATTCGAATCCCGGCCAGTCGAAGTCCACCTCGTGGAGCGCGGGTTCCCGCGCATACAACTTGTTCAGGTCGCCGACCAGGCGCTGAAGCCCGCGATGGGATTCCCACTGAAGTAAATGCCAGTCCAGACTGCGTGCCTCACTGAATTCCTGGCGTTGCCCGAATTCCTCACCCATGAAAAGGAGTTTCTTGCCAGGGTGAGCATACTGGTAGCCATAGAGAAGACGCAGGTTAGCGAACTGCTGCCACATGTCGCCGGGCATTTTGTGGAGCAGAGAATTTTTGCCGTGAACTACCTCATCGTGGGAGAAGGGCAGCACGAAGTTTTCGGTGAAAGCGTAAATCAAGGAGAAGGTCAGCTTGTTGTGTTCGTATTTGCGATGGACGGGGTCAGCGGAGAAATACCTCAAGGTATCGTTCATCCAGCCCATGTTCCACTTCATGCTGAAGCCCAGGCCGCCCAGATAGGTGGGGCGCGAGACGCTTGGCCATGCGGTGGACTCCTCGGCGATCGTGAGAATACCGGGAAAGCGCTCGAAGGTGATTTCATTCAGCCGCTTCAGGAAATCAACGGCTTCCAGATTTTCGCGACCGCCAAATTTATTAGGAATCCATTCGCCAGGCTGGCGGGAATAATCCAGATAAATCATGGAGGCCACGGCGTCCACGCGCAATCCATCAATGTGATATTTATCGAGCCAAAATAGGGCGTTGGAAATCAGATAATTGCGGACTTCGTTGCGGCCGTAGTTATAGACGAGCGTGCCCCAATCGAGTTGTGCGCCTTGGCGGGGGTCGGAGTGCTCGTAAAGGTGAGTGCCATCGAATTGCGCCAAGCCGTAGGAGTCGCGGGGGAAATGGGCGGGAGTCCAATCCAGGATGACCCCAATGCCGGTATTGTGGCAGCGGTCGACGAAGTCCATGAAGTCTGTGGGCGCGCCAAAGCGGCTGGTGGTCGCGTAATACCCGAGTGTCTGGTATCCCCAGGAGCCGTCGAACGGATGCTCCATGATGGGCAGCAGTTCAATGTGGGAGTATCCGAGCTCTTTTACGTAGGGGATAAGTTGGTCGCTGAGCTCTTTGTAGGTGAGCCAGCGGTTGTTTTCTTCCGGTATGCGTCGCCACGCGCCGAGATGCACTTCGTAGATGGAGATCGGGGATTCGAACCAATTCCGTTGAGGCCGTTCCTTCATCCACCTGGTGTCATTCCATATGTGTCTATCCAGATCGGAGACGATGGAACCGGTGTTTGGCCGCAACTCGGCGCGAAAAGCGTAGGGATCCGCTTTCAGCGGCAGCATATCGCCATTGGGGCCGATGATTTCGTACTTGTAGATCGCGCCTTCGTCTAATTCGGGCACGAACAGCTCCCAAATACCTGAAGAACCGCGCGCGCGCATCACGTTGACGCGGCCATCCCAACGGTTGAAATCGCCGACCACGCTGACGCGCCTGGCGCTGGGGGCCCAGACTGCAAAATTTACGCCGCGAACTTCCTGAACCGTTTTTACGTGCGCGCCAAGTTTTTCGTAGGTGTCGTAGTGACGGCCCTCGCCCATCAGGTACAAATCGAATTCGCTGAGGAGGTACGGGAAGGAATACGCGTCATACAGTTCAAATGCTTCGCCGTGGTGCGTGCGCCCCTGAATTTTGTAGCTGCCGGGCGCGGGAGGCGCGGATTGATTTGAAGGCCACAGGGCCTCGAAGAAACCCTCGGGACGAACTTTCACAGCGTCCGTAACTTTCATGGCGTTGAGTGCGGGCCGGCCGGGAGCGTTGTTTCCGCCGATCGCGATGCTGGCTTCCGCTGCCCAAGGAATAAAGAATCGGATGGTCCACCCGCCCGGCACCGGGTGAGGGCCAAGGAGCGCGAAAGGATCGGTGTGACGACCGTTTATAAGCGCGTCGATTTCAGCATTATTTATGACGTCTGGCGCGGAAACCGTCTGCGCGCCTGCGCTGCTTTGTTCTTGCGGCTTCTGCGGTTCTCGAGGCGGTTGCGGCAATGAACATTCTCCCGCGCGGGTGAAAGAGGCGCAAAGCTTTTCGGGCACAACCCGCGCCCTTGGATTCTAGAGTGTCTGGAGCCAAATGCCAATCGTGTGAAGACCGTAGTTCTCACCGCGTAAGCAGGGGTTGATTTAAGAGCGCCGGGTATAAAAAGGGCGATCGAGGGTGTATAGTCCACGGACAAATTTGTGAATTGAATGAATATCTGGCCAACATGATGAGCCAGGGCCAGGGAGAGAGATGCCAGTTTTCAAATTGTTCAGACTTGTGGTTTATATTTTCTGTTCCATGCCGTTCTTCACTTCGCAGGCCCAGGATCGATCTCAAGCTCGTTCGATGGTGATTTCGCGCGATGGCATCGTGGCCGCGGAATCGCCCTTGGCGGCGCAAGCAGGCGTGCGAATCCTCGAACACGGCGGCAACGCAGTGGACGCTGCGATAGCGACGAATGCGGCCATGGGGGTAGTCGAACCAATGATGAACGGCGTCGGTGGCGATCTTTTTGTGATCGTCTACGACGTGAAAGCCAACAAATTGTATGGGCTGAATGCCAGCGGTTGGGCGCCCAAAGATCTGACTATCGAATTTCTGCATCATCACGGACTGCGGGATATGCCGGAGTTCGGCATTTACTCCGTGACAGTTCCTGGCGCGGTGGATGGGTGGCAAAGGCTGGCAGACCGATTCGGGCGCAAGAAATTAGCTGAAGATCTGGCGGCGGCAATAAAAATTGCCCAGGATGGGTTTCCTGTACCCGAAATTACCGCCGCTGTGTGGGCCGCAGAGACGGACTTTCTGCGCGGAGATAGTTCTGCTTCCCGGACGTATTTGATACAGGATCGTGCGCCGCGTGTGGGAGAAGTCTTTCGTAACCCTGATTTGGCGTGGTCCTTGCAGCAGATTGCCGATCATGGAAGAGACGCGTTTTATAAAGGCGAGATCGCCAAGAAAATTCTTGAAAGCATGAAACATCACGGCGGGGTGATGACTGCGCAAGATCTGGCGGAATATTCGAGCGAATGGGTGGAACCGATCTCCACCACTTATCGCGACTGGACAGTATTCGAATTGCCGCCTAACGGGCAAGGGCTGGCCGCGCTTGAAATGCTCAACATCATGGAGAAATTTCCGCTGAGCCAGAAAAATTGGGAGTCCGGTTCCGCGAACGCTCTCCACACCATGATTGAAGCTAAGAAGTTGGCCTACGCGGATTTGGTGAAATATATTGGGGATCCCCGGCAACAAAAATTGCCGGTGCCTACGTTGCTCTCAAAGGAATGGGCGGAGCAGCGAGCGAAACTGATTGATCCGGGGCATGCGAATTGTGATGTCTCGGCGGGTGAATTGCGCGGTGGCGCGGATACGACGTATCTGAGCGTTGTGGATCGTGAAGGGAATATGGTGTCGCTGATCCAGAGCAACTACAATGCGTTCGGTTCGGGCATTGTGGCGGCCGGTACGGGGTTCGTCTTGCACGACCGCGGCGGCCTTTTTATGGTGGATCCCGCGTCCCCGAACGCCCTTGCCGGGCGAAAACGGCCGCTGCACACGATCATCCCGGCGTTCGCGCAGAAAGGCGACACCCGCGTGGCTTTTGGCATCATGGGCGGGTGGAATCAGTCGCAGGCCCATGCGCAGTTTGTGGCTGATATTGCTGACTTCAAAATGAACATTCAGGCGGCCCTGGAGGCGCCCAGATTCTCGAAACATACGTTCGCCGGCTGCGACGTGTCGATGGAAAACCGGTTCTCCAGTAATGTACGCAATGAACTCACCCGTAGGGGTCACAAGATAGATCTGAGGGGGCCATTTTCGAGCGTCATGGGGGGAGGGCAGGCAGTGCTTAGAGATTTTGCTGCCGGGGTTAATTATGGCGCTTCCGATCCGCGCAAGGACGGACAGGCGACTGCGGAGCTCCCAGAACGATAGTATAGGCCGTACCGGACGATCGTATTAGTACCGCATAAGTTTGCACAAGATGGCGGGGCAAGGGACACGGAAGGTTCCATTAAGTCGACTGTCCATCTTGGAGGGCGGCGTAAGTCCATTCGTTCTAACGTCGGCCTAATCCGTTTTCGTGGCGATTCGTTTGCATTACTGGCACTGATCGCACACCGAAAAGACGTGTGCCATTTGGCGGGAGATACAATGCGGCACTTGGTTAACAAAATTTGGATCCTGGCTTTCTTCTTTTTGCCCTTGGTAGCTTCGGCTCCTCAGGCTGCTGCGGAGGATGTGGATGTATCCGGCCGTTACGAGTGCTCAACAACGAAGTTGGCCGGCAAAAAGATAAAGTGTCCGGCGGTTCCGCTTACTTTACGGCATGATGGCCGATTCGAATTACGCGGCTGGGAAGGCACCTACCTGGTAACCGGACAGTGGGTGGAAATGTCGGATTCGTTGATCCGGGCTCGGGCCAAAATTGAACCCGGACACAAGATTGTATTGCGCTACTACGGAAAGCATGGCCTGGTGGAAATGACCTTCGAGCGCCGTGTGGCCGAGCTAGGCAAGCTCGCTTTGAGTTGAAGTCGTCGGATTTCGGCGATTCAAACCGCCGAAAATGGCCCTGTAGCCGAACACCGGGACCACATCAGGCCGCAATACGAATGATTTGCCGCCCGCATTTTTCTCGGTTCGCATGAGCTGATAATCTCCGCAACGCGGGTGTCCTCGAACAGGGTTGATTTAATTTATCGAACACCGCGGACAGCGGCTCGGCGAGGATGTCTATGCGGTGTACCAGCGAAACCCTTTGCGCTGTTCCTCCGCCAATTCTTTCACCACTACCATTGTTTCAGCGCGCCGGTATTGCGCGCAGGTCACCACGATGGCATTTAACAGCGCTATGGGAGCTGTGAACGAAGCAGCAAATGAGGTGGATTCTATAGAAGCTAGAAATATTTCGTCGCAGACTCGCGCCAACGGCGAAAGAAAAGTGTCTGCGATGCCAACGCAATATGCACCTTTGGCCCGCGCTTGCTGCGCGCCTTCCACGGTCTGACGCAGTCCGCGGCGGAAGCTGATGGCGATGACGAGGTCCTGCTTGGTAGCGGTGCGCGCCAAGTGAGCGATTCGTCCGCACGAGGTGGCCGCGAACACCGGCAATCCAACCACACTGGTCTGGTATTCGAAATAGTGCGCCAGGTAGGCGGCCAAATCCCCGGCGATGAGGATGATTTTACGCGCGGCATAAATTCGCTTGGCTAACGCAACCAAGCGACGCGCGTCCAGACTGTTCTTCAAGCCTTGTAGATTTTTTATGTCCTGCTCGAGCGCTTCGCGAATGTAGCCGGGCATACCACCGTCCTGCCCGCCCGCGCGCATGGTATCCAGAGCAGTGGCAAACGCGAGAGATAATTCGTGAAGATGATGTTGGAAATCACGATAACTTTCGAACCCAAGGCCGCGAACAATACGTACGATGGTGGCCGGATCGGTGCCCAGGCGTTGGGCTAACGCACGTACGCTCAGCAGTACGTATTCGCGCGGATGCTCAAGAATAGGACGTATGATTTCCTGGCGTTTGATACTGAGTTGGTCGATACGCTCCGGAAGAGGTGGACTAGCACTCTGAGACTTAGCTTTCATCTGCGCCAGAGAATTATTCAAATTTACCGGTCTGTCAATACCCCGGGCCATTGATAGTCAAAAAAGTTACAAATTAGTTCGATTACTTTTTGCTGGCAGCCGCGGGTTTGGCCAAGCCCGGAGCGGTGATCGGGTGAAGAAAAGGCATCATGGCTCGAAGCTCGGGCCCTAACTGCTCGATGGGATGGGTTTGCTCGCGCTGTCTGGTAGCCAGAAAATTCGGACATCCTTGCTCGTTTTCTTCAATCCATTTTTTGGCGAAGCTGCCGTCGCGGATTTCAGAAAGAATTTTGCGCATTTCTTCCTTGGTTTTGGCATTGATGATGCGAGGTCCGGCGCTGTAATCGCCTTGTTCGGCGGTATCGCTGATGGAATAGCGCATGTAGCTCAGACCACCGCGATAAATCAGGTCGACAATCAGTTTTAATTCGTGCATGCATTCAAAATAGGCCACCTCGGGCTGGTAGCCGGCGGCCACCAGAGTTTCAAAGCCCGCTTTGATGAGTTCGCTGACACCACCGCACAGGACGGCCTGCTCGCCAAAGAGATCGGTTTCGGTTTCTTCCGTGAAGGTGGTTTCAAGCACGCCTGCGCGAGTGGTTCCGAGTGCTTTGGCGTAGGACAGCGCCAGGTCTTTCGCTTTCCCGCTGGCGTCTTGTTCCACAGCCAGCAGTGCCGGGGTGCCGCCACCTTCGCTGAAAACTTCGCGTACTCGATGCCCAGGCGCTTTGGGAGCTATCATCGAAACGTCAATGGACGCTGGTGGTTTGATGGTGCCGAAACGAATGTTGAAACCGTGAGCGAACATCAGCGTCTTGCCGGCTTTGAGGTTTGGCCCGATCGCTTCGTGATACAGCTTCGGCTGCTTGGTATCGGGCGCAAGAATCATGATGACATCCGCCCAGGCGGCCGCTTCCGCCGGAGTGTTGACGATCAGACCATCCTTTTCGGCCTTGGCGCGCGATGAGCTGCCAGGCTGCAAACCTACGCGGACGGACACCCCGCTATCACGCAGGTTCAGCGCGTGCGCATGTCCCTGCGAACCGTAACCGATGATGGCTACCTTTTTTGCCTGAATGAGTGATAAGTCCGCGGAATCATCGTAATAAAGTTTTGCCATAGTTTTTCCTTGGGCGGCCTACTCAGGCCGCGATAAATTTGGTGGTCAACAGATTTGCGAAAGCGCTAAAAGCACTCGTCAGTTGCTGACCATTGTTCCGGCGCGAGTCTCTGGAATTGCGGAGACTTCTGGTTCGTCAGCAGCCGGAGGGCGAAGCAAATCGCCTCCACGGGTCATCGCAATTCTTCCGGTACGCGCCATTTCCAAAACACCAAAAGGGCGCAAAACTTCAAGCAGGCCGTCAATCTTATCCACGGTGCCGGAAACTTCCAGGATAAGAGATTCGGGAGCAACGTCTACGACCCGAGCTCTGAACACCTTGATCAACTCCATAAGATGCGGACGATTTTTCTGGTCCGCTAGAACTTTAATCAGCGCCAGATCGCGTTCCAGGATGGAGCGATTGGAAATATTTTCAGCCAGCAGCACGTCCACCAATTTTTCGAGGCTGGCCTCTAGGCGATGGGCGCCCTTTTCGTCGGTGTGCGCGACGATGGTCATACGCGCGATTTCTTCATTCTCCGTGGGGCCCACGGTGAGGGAATCGATATTAATCGCCAGCCGCCGAGCCAGGGAAGAAACGCGGTTGAGAACGCCAGGTTTGTTCTCTACGTAAGCGACAAGTGTTTGCATAGTTTCCTCTATCTTTTTCATGGCTCAGTCGCCGTCTCCACCAACGGACTGTCGGGCCGCCGAATCATGTCGTGAAGCGACGCGCCCGCGGCAACCATGGGATAAACGGAATCTTCCTGCTCTACGCGAAAATCGATGAGCACGGTCTCTTTGGACTGCCGCGCGGCGCGAATGCAGGGAATTACTTCGGCTCGCGTAGCGATGCGTTCGCCACGGATGCCAAAGGCGTTGGCCAGTGCGGCAAAATCGGGAGCCACGAGTGGAGTCGCGACATAGCGTTTGTCGTAGAAAAATTCCTGCCATTGACGGACCATGCCCAGGAAGCCGTTGTTGATGATGGCAATCTTGATGTTGATTTTTTCCTGAACGATAGTGGCTAGCTCGCTCATGGTCATTTGGAATCCGCCGTCCCCAACGACCACCCACACTTCCGCGTCAGGCCTGGCAAATTTGGCGCCGATAGCAGCGGGAAGGGCGAAACCCATGGTGCCGAGACCCCCTGAGGTGATCAGTGTGCGCGGCAAATTGTGGTGGTAATACTGCGCCTCCCACATTTGGTGCTGGCCAACATCCGTTACCACGATGGCTTCCCCGCGAGTTTCTTTCCAAATGTCGTTGATGACGTGAGCGGCATAGAGATGGCCGTTGTCAGGGAGGCTTTGAATGTCCCGGACGGCGGAATCGCCCTTGGACTCCTGAATATGGCGGAGCCACACGCCATGGTCGCGTGTTTCGATATGGGGACTGAGTTTCTCCAGAACTTCGCGCGCGTCGCCAATGAGCGCGGCGTCCACCGGCACATTTTTGTTGATTTCCGCACGATCAATTTCGATATGAATCTTACGGGCGTTTTTCGCGTAGGTGCGCAAATCCCCGGTGACGCGATCGTCGAAGCGCATTCCCACGGCGATCAGCAGATCGGATTCCTGAATGGCGTTGTTGACCCAAGCTTCGCCGTGCATGCCCATCATGCCGAGGTTTAGAGGATCTTTGGCAGGGAAGCAGCCGATGCCGAGCAGCGTCATGGCTACCGGGTAATTTCCGGCGCGCACGAATTGCTCGAATGCTTTCATCGCTCCTGAAACGATGATGCCGTGTCCCGCGAGGATCAGGGGGCGCTTTGCGGAGTTCAGCAATTCCACCGCGCGATCGAATTCCGCCTGGTCGTAATTTATTCGCTGCCGTTTTGGCGGGAGTTTTGGAGCAGAAGCATTCCAATCGAACTCGCAGGAAGCCTGCTGCGCGTCTTTGGTGATGTCCACTAAAACTGGTCCGGGGCGCCCAGACGCGGCGATCAGGAACGCTTCACGAACAGCGCGAGCAATATCCTCAGCGCGGGTAACCACGACGTTGTGCTTGGTAATCGGCATGGTGATACCGGTGATATCGATTTCCTGAAACGCGTCGGAACCCAAAACTTTGCTGCTGACTTGGCCGGTGATACAAACGACGGGCGAAGAATCAAGCATGGCGGTGGCAATGCCGGTAACCATATTTGTGGCACCAGGGCCGGAAGTAGCCATGGCACAGCCGACTTCGCCACTGGCCCGCGCGTAACCGTCGGCCATATGCGTCGCACCTTGCTCATGGCGCACCAGCACGTGATGCAATTTTGATTTCCCCAGCGCATCGTAGACGGGCAAAATTGCGCCGCCAGGATAACCAAAAATGTGCTTCACGCCGAGCCTGGTCAGCGACTCGCAAAGAATTTCCGCGCCGGTTAGTTTCATAAGGTCCTCGCATTCGTCCCAGGTTGCATCGTGGACGGCAGTATTTGCGGAACAGCGGTGATCGCTCCTAAAGCTGACGAAGAAACCAGCAGCGCATACTTGGCCATTACGCCAGAAGTGAAGCGCGGCGCCGGGGCCCGCCAGGAGGCCAGCCTTCGTTGCATTTCCGCATTACTGATTTCCAAATTTAATGTGCGCGATGGCAGATCGAAGACAATGGTATCGCCTTCACCGACCGCCGCGATAGGGCCACCATTGGCCGCCTCGGGAGCAACGTGACCGGCCATAAGGCCGTGGGTGGCGCCAGAAAAACGGCCGTCGGTTAGAAGAGCAACGCTGTCGCCAAGGCCCGCGCCTACCAATGCCGCGGTGACCGCGAGCATCTCGCGCATGCCCGGGCCGCCTTTGGGCCCCTCATAGCGAATGACCATGACATCTCCAGCGTTCACACTGCGATTCTCCACCGCCTGGAAGGCCGCTTCTTCGCTATCAAAAACGCGTGCAGTACCTCTGAAGTTTTGAATGTTGTGACCCGCGACTTTGACCACGCAGCCTTCAGGAGCAAGATTGCCTTTCAATATCACCAAGCCACCCGTGGGCTTGAGCGGCGCATTCAACTTGCGAACGACTTCCTGTCCAGGCGCTTCTTTTGCAGTGTTGGCTTCCTCGGCGATGGTGCGGCCGGTAACGGTGATGGAATCCCCGCGCAAGAGTCCAGCTTCAAGCAGGCGCTTTGCGACGAGCGCAGTGCCGCCTGCTGCGTAAAGGTCGGTAGCGACAAATCTTCCCCCAGGTTTTAGATCGGCAAGGATCGGAACACGTGAGCTGATGCGGTCAAAATCGTCGATGGACAAAGGAAGTTTCGCTTCGTTGGCGATAGCCAGCAAATGCAGAACCGCGTTAGTTGAGCCGCCTGTGGCCGCTACACCGGCAATGGCGTTTTCAATGGATGCTTTATTTATGATTTGCGATGGCAAAACATTCCTGCGAAGAAGGTCAACGACGAGTTCGCCGGCGCGACGACCGGCTTCGGCTTTTGCTGCGTTCGTGGCGGGAGTGCTGGACAGGCCCATGGGCGCCACACCAAGAAATTCGCATACCAGCGCCATGGTATTGGCGGTGAATTGGCCGCCGCAGGCGCCAGCCCCTGGACACGCAACACTTTCGAGCGCGGTCAGACGCTTCTCGCTCATTTCCCCGCGGCCATAGGTGCCTACAGCTTCGAAGACATCCTGAATTGTAACGGAATGGCCTTCAAACTGGCCCGGAGCGATGGAACCGCCATATAAAATCAGTCCAGGAATATTCAGGCGAGCCAACGCCATGATGCCGGCCGGGATGGTCTTGTCGCAGCCTACCAACACGATGAGAGCGTCGAATAGATTTCCTCTGGTAACCAGTTCGATGGAATCTGCGATTACTTCACGACTGATGAGCGATGTGCGCATGCCCTCCGTGCCCATGGTGATGCCGTCGGAAATCGAGACGGTATTGAATTCCAGCGGGACAGCCCCGGCCGCGCGAATTCCGTCCTTCACGTGTTTTGCCAACTCGCGAAGATGATAATTACACGGGCCGATTTCAATCCAAGTGTTAGCTACACCTATAAGTGGCTTCTTGAAGTCTCCGTCAGCGAGGCCTGAAGCGCGCAACATTGCTCGCGCTGGAGAACGATTGGCGCCATCCACGAGCGTGTGACTACGAGGTCTGGGGAGCGAGTCGCTCAATTAAAATTCTCCGTTTGCACTGTTGGTGTTCTTATGGGCACGATTAGTTTAGCGGATTTTTGAACGCAGCCATTTTCGTCTGGCGAGTGGCCGAGTCACAAACTGATCCGTGAAATCAGAATGACCCCAAATCAATCATAGATCAAATTAATACTTCTCGCTTTACAGATAAATCTGGCTTATACATGAGTTGTAAAACCTTTACGCAAAAGCATCTTGCGTCTCCTTTCCGGCATCTTTAACAACAACCCTCCAAGTGGACATTTGAAGCTCGAGGAAAGCGGACGATCTCTATGGTCAATGGCACGGAAGTGTTCGTGATCGGTGGCGGCCCCGCCGGTCTAGCTGCGGCGATTGCAGCGCGACGGCGAGGTTTCCAAGTGGTCGTCGCGGATGGAAACAAACCGCCAATTGACAAGCCGTGCGGCGAAGGCTTGATGCCGGATTCAATCGCCGCTCTCCAACAGCTCGGTATGGAGATTGCGCCCGGTGAAGGATACCCGCTCCGGGGAATAAAATTCTTGGAAAGGGAAGAGTCTGCAACCGCATGTTTTCCGACTGGAGGGGGCGTGGGGTTACGCCGCCCCATACTCCACCAAAAAATGCTGGATCAAGCAGCCGCTCTGGGGGTCCAATTTCTGTGGGAAACGCCTGTCACCGGCATTCGGGGCGATGGCGTAAACCTTGCGGGAGGAGATTTCGTTCAGGCGAAATGGATTATCGGAGCGGACGGCGGGCAATCGCGGGTTCGGCGATGGGCTGGGTTAGATTTCTCTAACAAGAGAGACGCGCGAATGGCGTGGCGGGCACACTTTGTGGTTGCGCCTTGGTCGGAATATGTGGAGATTCATTGGGCCGAGAACGCGCAAGCGTATGTTACGCCGGTATCCGCGAATAAAGTATGCGTGGTGATGGTATCTCGAAACGAAAATCGCGATATCCGGCTGGCTCTTAACGAATTTCCGGAACTGGCAAGCCGGTTGAGTGGTGAACAGCTTTCGCGGCCGGCACGCGGAACGGTGACAACCATGCACCGGCTGAAGCGCGTTGCTCGTGGCAACGTCGCGCTCATCGGCGACGCTTCAGGCAGCGTCGACGCCATTACCGGAGAAGGACTGAGCCTGAGCTTTCATCAAGCAGTTGCCTTGGCTGAGGCGATGGAGAAGAATTCCTTAGAATTATATCAAAAAGCTCACCGCCAATTTGCCAGGCGTCCAACGCTTATGGCCCGGCTGCTGTTGTTGCTTGATGGGCGCACGCGTTTGCGTCAAAGAACTCTAACTGTTTTCAAAAATGATCCCGAGGTTTTCGCGCGATTGGTATCCATTCACGTGGGCGAAACTTCGCCGGCACACTTTGCCGCTACGAGCGCATTACTTGGCTGGCGATTTCTGGCGGCATGAGTCGGGGAAGTCCAAAGATGACGTACGCACTGAGGAATTGTATCGCCGCACTTGTGCTCGTCGGCGTAGCAGTGCCGATTCGCCAGGCCGCGACACCGCAGCAAAGAAATGCGACACCAGCCGCGGAGCAAATTATTTTGTCTGTCGACCCCGCGCGAAGTACCGTGCACTGGAGTGTGGAATCCAGTTTACATACCGTGCATGGAACGTTTCACGTGAAGCGCGGGAGCATGTCTGTCGATTCCGCAACGGGAAAGGCCAGCGGCGAAATTGTGGTGGATGCTACTTCGGGTGAGAGTGGGAACGACGGTCGAGACCGCCGGATGCACAAGGAAATTCTCGAAAGCTTCGAATACTCCGAGGTCGTGTTTAGGCCAGATCACGCCGATGGAACCATAGTCGCGCAAGGAAATTCAAATCTGAAGCTTCACGGAATATTTTCTTTGCACGGGGCTGATCATGAGCTCAATGTGCCCA
>Ga0307479_10003977_pt1 | contig 13510 bp, 12 predicted proteins | sample atmos_gasesECM4C_FD_203743 | JGI IMG/M metagenome (GOLD analysis project Ga0307479, IMG submission 203743) | Hardwood forest soil microbial communities from Morgan-Monroe State Forest, Indiana, United States - atmos_gasesECM4C_515 | ecosystem: Environmental > Terrestrial > Soil > Temperate...
CGGGGCTAAATAATGTCGTGTAGCAAGCCAAAAGCAGATTCCTCCCCTTCGCTTCACTCAGGGTCGGAATGACACACCTGAGATGAGATGAAAAACGACTTTTCAATTATCGGCAAGCCTACCGCCATGGTCGACGCGGCGGAGAAGAGCACCGGCGCTGGCAAGTACACGGATGATCTGAGCCTGCCCGGCATGCTGATCGGTAAGATTCTGCATTCGCCGTATCCCCACGCTCGGCTAAGACGCATCGACACGAGCCGCGCAGAGAAACTCGAGGGCGCGGTTACCGTTGTCGTCGGCAAAGACGCACCTAACCCGTACGGCATTCTTCCCGTCGGCCACGACGAGCATGCTCTTGCGCTCGACAAAGTTCGCTATGTCGGCGACAACGTTGCCTGCGTCGTTGCTGTTTCCGAAGCGGTCGCCGAAAAAGCCCTGGAACTCATCGACGTCGGCTATGAGGTCCTTCCGGCCTACTTTGATCCAGAAGAGGCGATGAAGGCCACAACAGACCTCATCCACGACAACAAGCCCGGCAACATCGAGAAGGACTATCACCACGTCTTCGGCGATCCCGATCGTGGTTTCGCGGACGCCGATTACGTGGCCGAAGCCCGCTTCATCGCGAACGAGGTCACGCATGCGGCCATGGAACCCCACTCCGCCCTGGCCTCGTTCGAAATCGATCCGCACACGGGAAAGCCCGGACGCCTCACCGTGTGGTCGTCGACGCAAGTCCCTTACTACCTTCAGCACAAACTTTCTCTCGTACTCGAAATGCCAATGGCGCAGATTCGCGTGATCAAGCCGCTGGTAGGCGGCGGCTTCGGCGGGAAGAGCGAAGTGATTCCGCTCGAGATCATCGCTGCCGTGGCGGCGCGCAAAGCCAAGGCTCCGGTCAAGATTACCTACACTCGCGAGGAAGTATTCTGGGCGCATCGGGGGCGTCCACGCACCATCATCGACCTGAAAACCGGCGTGAAGAACGACGGCCGCATCACCGCCGTGAAGGCGCGTGTGGTGCAGGACGGCGGCGCCTACTGCTCCTACGGTGTGGTGACAATTCTTTATTCCGGCGCCCTGCTGGGCGCCCTCTACGACATCCCGAACATTCAATACGACGGATACCGTGTGCTGACCAACAAGCCCGCCTGTGGGGCGATGCGCGGCCACGGCACAGTGAACGTGCGCTTCGCCTTCGAGTCGCAGCTCGATGAACTCGCCGCCGAGATTGGCATGGACCCCGCCGAAATTCGCCGGCGTAATTTGCTGCAGCCGCCCTGCATCACGGTCAACGGCCTGCGCGTGCAGAGCTACGGGTTGCCCGCGTGCATTGAGAAAACGGTCGAGCGCTCGGGCTGGAAGGAGCGCCACGGCAAACTGCCTACCGGACGCGGCCTTGGCATCGCGTGCAGTCATTACGTCAGCGGCGCCGCGAATTCCATTATTCGCTCCGATATGCCGCACTCCACGGTCAACATCAAGATCGATCGCGACGGTGGGGTTGTGGTGTACACCGGCGCCTCGGAAATCGGGCAGGGCTCGGACACCATGACTGCGCAGATCGCGGCAGAAGCCTTGGGATGCTCGCTTTCCCGCGTTCGCATCATCGCCGCCGATACTGATCTGACGCCCATCGACATCGGTTCTTACTCGAGCCGGGTGACCTTCATGGCAGGGAACGCGACGCTGCGCGCGGCCGGGGAAGTGAAGAAGCTGATTGCGGCTGCGGCGGCGAAGAAGATGGGCTGTACGCTCGAGGATCTGATTTTCCGCAACGATCGAGTTTTCAGAAAAAATGCAGCAGCATCTGTTGGGATAGAGTTGGCGGACATGAGTGTCCGCCCCACACAACACGAAGCCTCGGTCAGTGGTCGAGTTGAAGGCCAGATTCTGCGCGGATCGCTGCAACAGAAACGCAAGGAAGAAGGGCCGAAAGACTGGATGACTTTCGAAGAGGCAGTCGTTGCGGCGATCGATTTTCACGGAGCGCTCACAGGAACCGGATCGTATGCTCCTCCCGCGGAAGCTCGCGGCGGCAAACACAAGGGCGGAGGCGTAGGACCCTCGCCGGCTTACTCTTACTCGGCCCAGGTCGCCGAGGTCAGTGTTGACCAGGAAACCGGAGAAGTCACGGTACAGAAAGTCTGGGCCGCGCACGACTGTGGCCGGGCTTTGAATCCGGTTTCCGTCGAAGGCCAGATCATTGGTTCCGTCTGGATGGGCATGGGGCAGGCGCTCACAGAAGAAATGGTGTGGAAGGACGGAATGCTCATGAATCCCGGGCTGCTCGAATATCGCAGCCCTTCGTCGGTGGAGTCACCGGCGGTCGAACCGATCATCGTCGAAAGCATCGATCCCGAGGGTCCTTTCGGCGCGAAGGAGTGCAGCGAGGGATCGCTGGCCGCAACGATTCCCGCCATCGCCAATGCCATTTACGATGCAGTGGGAGTGCGCTTGCATGAGTCGCCGTTCACCCCGGAACGGGTGCTGGCGGCCCTACGCGCAAAAAAGAATGCCAAGGCGTTAGACCTGACCGCGGGGGTTGACCCGACTGCGCCCGCCCGTTTTCGTGAACATGGTGGATCGCTATGCTTCGACGGCAAAGGACCACGGCGACACGCGCTTGACCCTTCGCGGCGTAGGGCATCCATCGGAGGCGGGGATTGAGCTTGCCCCAGTTCAAACTCTTGCGCCCGCGGTCGGTCGAGGAGGCCATCGGCTATCTCGGAGCGCATTGGGAAAACACTCGTGTGCTGGCGGGTGGGACGGACCTGATCCCCTCGATGCGGCAGAAGCTGTTTGAGCCAGCGTACGTTCTCGATCTGTGCGGAATCACCGCGTTACGCGGAATTTCTGCGCTCCCCGATGGTGGCCTCGAAATCGGGGCTTTGACCACGCTGCGGGCCGTCGAACGCTCAGCTTTCCTGCGCCAGCACTATGCTGTTTTGACGGAAGCCGCGGCCACCGTAGCCTCGCCCGTGCTACGTAACATGGGGACGATTGGCGGCAATATCTGTCTCGACACGCGCTGTCTCTGGTACAACCAGTCGCGGACCTGGCGCAAGGGTTGCGGCTTCTGCATCAAGAAAGACGGCGACCTTTGTCATGTGGCACCGGGTGGAACCAAGTGCTGGGCCGCATTTTCCGGCGACACGCCTGCTGCGCTGCTCTGCCTGAATGCCGAGATCGAAATTGCGAGCGTTTCTGGGCTGCGCCGCGTGCCGCTGCACGAGTTCTACACCGGCCTGGGCGACAACTATCGCCGGCTGCAGCCTGACGAGATTGTCACCCGCGTGCTTCTGCCCGCGTCCTCTGCCGACTATCGGGGTGTGTACCGTAAGCTACGGGTTCGCGGATCGATCGACTACCCACTAGCCGGAGTTGCCGTAATCATGAAGCGCTCGAATGGCCACGTAGCCGATGCACGCATCGGCATTACCGCGGTCAATCCCGCGCCTGTGCTGGTGAAGGGCGCAGGCGATCTGCTTGAAGGCAAGGTCGTCGACGAAGTCCTCGCCGAAGCCGTTGGAGACTTGGCGGCGAAGACCGCCAAGCCGCTCACTACATCTGCCCTCACGCCCGAGTACCGCCGCGAGATGATTCGCGTATTTACGAAGAGGGCAGTGATGGCATGCGCCCAAGTAGCCGGTCGGAACTGATCGAAGTTAGTTTTCGAGAAGGAGAGAAGCATGACTCGTTACCATATCGCTCAGGTCAACATTGGTCGAGTGAGAGCCCCGATCGGGGACCCGCTGATGGCTGGATTTGTCGGGCGGTTGGACGATCTCAATGCGCTCGCGGATCACAGTCCCGGATTTGTCTGGCGTCTGCAAACATCAGAAGGAAACGCGACGTACTTTCGGCCTTATGATGACGACCGAATCCTGATGAACATGTCAGTCTGGGAATCGATTGACGCACTCCGGCACTACGTCTACCAGACGGTCCACGCGGAGCTACTTCGGCAGCGCCACGAATGGTTTGAAAAGTTCACGGGCACTTACACCGCTTTGTGGTGGGTGCCCGCTGTTCATCGTCCCGGAATCGATGAGGCGAGGAAGCGTCTTGCCCACCTGGAAAAGCACGGGCCAACGGAGTTCGCCTTTACCTTCAAAACGACTTTTCAACCGGACGAGCACTTTCAGCAGGCCATCGATTGGCTGTCGTTTCAGCCTTGTCCAGCCGCATAGGCCGTGTGTCCCCAAAATGTGGTGAATCCCAGGTCAGCTGATAGAATTCCGGCCTGGGCGCGACCACTTTGATTACCGACTGCCACATCCATATCCAGCCCATGGAGATGTTCAAGGCCGACGCGCTGGAGCTCATGAAACGGAAGCGGCCGAACTTCGACCAGATCGTCGAGTTCTGCCGCTCACCCAGGGCCTTCCTCAAGTTTCTGGACGCGAGCGGCATCGACCGAGCGATGCTGATCAACTACGTGGCCCCGGAAGTAATCGGCTTCACCAACGGCGTGAATCAGTTCGTCGCCGACTATGTAAAGGAAGATCCAACCCGGCTGCTCTCGTGCGGCAGCCTGCATCCGCGGCACACCACCAACGTCCTGGCCGATGTGGAGCAGATCTTACGGCTGGGACTCAAGATGATCAAGATTCATCCACCGCACCAATTGCTGTTTCCCAATGACTATCTCAGTGGCGCCAAAGAGCTCGAAATAATCTACCGCGCGGCGGAGGCCAATGGTGTGCCCGTAATGTTCCACACCGGCACCTCCATTTTTCCGGGTGCCCGCAACAAGTATGGCGACCCGATCTGTGTGGATGACGTCGCGGTCGATTTTCCCAAGCTAAAGATTTTGCTGGCCCACGGTGGCCGTCCGTTGTGGATGCAGACTGCGTTTTTCCTGGTCCGCCGCCACCCAAACGTTTACCTCGACATTAGCGGCATTCCGCCCAAGACCCTGCTCAAGTATTTTCCTCGTCTGGAAGAAATTGCTCACAAGACGCTGTTCGGCACCGACTGGCCCGGTCCTGGCGTGCCCGACATCAAGAAGAATCTCGACGAATTCCGCGCGCTGCCTTTGGCTCAGAACATACAGCAGCAGATTCTCAGCAGGACCGCGCTCGGGATCTGGCCCACCTGAATCCGGCCTGCTACGTTACGTCTACTTCGCCTTCCAGTTCGGCTTCCAGCCTGCGTTCCGGTTCCAGACGGATTACCGTTGGGCCCTTGGAAAGTCGTCCGCATTTCAGGTATAAACAGAGATTGCACCTCGGGCGCCGCGAGTCGCGCCGTCCGGCAACGAAAATCCAGTCCGGCAGGGCGAAAAACGAATGTCGAGCGTCACCACAAATCTTGCCCCCAAGGGACTCGAGGGCGTCGTTGCCACGACATCCCGCATTTGCTACATCGACGGAGATCGCGGCGTCCTGGCCTATCGTGGCATCGACATCCATGAGCTCGCGCACCAGTCGAATTTCGAGGAGACCTGCTATCTGCTCTGGTTTGGCAAGCTGCCCACGCGCCGCGAGCTGCGTGAGTTGCACGATCGCCTGGCGGAAGAGCGCAAGCTGGACGCCTCCATAATTTCGCTGCTGCGTTCGGCCCCGCGCCATGCGCTTCCCATGGACGTGCTGCGGACCGCGGTCTCGGCGTTGTCTTTTTACGATCCGCAGGAGAAGAACAACGATCGCACGGCCAATGTTGACAAGGCGATTCGCCTGACCTCGCAAATCGCCATGATCGTTGCGGCTTATGACCGCATCCGAAAAGGACAACCCGTGGTCGAGCCCGACCGTGCGTTGTCCCATGCTGCGAACTTTCTGCTCCTGCTTAACGGCAAGAATCCGAGTGCGACAGCTGAGCGGGCCCTCGACATCGCCCTGATTCTGCACTCCGACCACGAGCTCAATGCCTCCACCTTTGCGGCCCGCGTCACGGCCGCGACCTTGTCGGACATGCACTCCGCCATTACCTCTGCTATCGGCGCTCTCAAGGGGCCCTTGCACGGCGGCGCGAACGAAGCGGTCTTTCGCATTCTCGAAGCGATCGACTCCTCCGGCGTCGATCCCATTGAGTACGTTAAGGGAATGCTGGCGCAAAAGAAAAAGGTCCCTGGGTTTGGCCATCGCGTTTACCACACGGAAGATCCCCGGGCGACACACCTGCGCGCCATGTCCCGCGAGCTGGGCAACTCCAGCGGACAGGCCAAGTGGTTCGAGATTTCCCATAAAATCGAAGAATTCGTGAAGGCTGACAAGAAACTGAACGCCAACGTCGACTTCTACTCGGCGTCCACTTATCACACACTCGGAATCGACGTGGATCTGTTCACCCCCATCTTCGCCGTCTCCCGGATTAGCGGCTGGGCCGCTCACGTGATTGAGCAACTCGATGACAACCGTTTAATCCGTCCCCGGGCGGATTACCTGGGTCCGGAATATCCCGCCCCCTACGTACCGATCGAACAGCGCTAGATCTCCCTGCAGAAACCTTGCTTGCAACGTCTCAGCCGGCGGCATGCCGGGTCATGGTGAGAGAGACGTAGCAACCTACGTCTCCACGAGGACTGTACAATTAAAGCGAACATGCATAGGGTCTACCTCGACAACAACGCCACCACGCCAATCCTGCCTGAGGTGTTCGAGGCTATGCGCCCGTATTTCGACGAGCGCTTCGGCAACGCCTCATCGATCCACCGTCACGGCCAGGACGCTCGTGCAGCGGTCGAAGATGCGCGCGACTCGGTGGCGACGCTGCTCGGATGCCACCCATCTGAGATTGTATTCACCAGTGGCGGCACGGAAGCAGACAACCTGGCAATCTTTGGTGTGGTTGCACCAGGCGATCACCTGATTACCTCGAGTATCGAGCATGATGCCGTGCTCCATGCCTGCAAGCGGGCCGAGGAGGTCGGCTGTGAGGTATCGGTTCTGCCCGTGGATGGTCACGGCGTGGTTGACCCCGACGATGTGCGTCGCGCCCTGCGGACCAAGACGAAACTGATCTCGATCATGATGGCCAACAACGAGACCGGCGTCCTGCAACCGGTCGAGGAGATTGGCAAGATCGCGGTGGAGGCCGGTGTCTGTTTCCATTCCGACGCGGTGCAGGCCGTGGGGAAGGTCGAGGTCAATGTGCAGCAAATCGGGTGCCACCTCCTGTCGATCTCTGGTCACAAGATTCATGCGCCGCAGGGCGTCGGGGCGCTCTACGTGCGGAAAGGTACCGAAATCAAGCCGCTGGTCTACGGCGGCCGGCATGAGCGTTCGCGTCGGGCCGGCACGGAAAATGTTCCGGGAATCGTTGCTCTGGGCAAGGCTACGCAACTAGCGAAGGAGGGCTTCGATCGGGGCGACGATCAGAAGATCGCCGCCTTGCGCGACCAGTTGCAGCACGGCATCCTCGCTGAGATTCAGGAGGCCGGGGTAAACGGCAATGGCGTACCGCGAGTGCCGAACACGACCAATATTTATTTCGACCACGTCGAAGGTGAAGCGCTCGTGATCTCACTGGACCTGAAGGGCCTGGCGGTTTCGGCCGGGTCTGCCTGCTCGTCGGGGGCGGTTGAGCCGTCCCACGTCCTTGTGAGCATGGGCTTGCGACCTGATAGAGCTCACGCGAGCATCCGCCTCAGCCTCGGCAAGCAGACGACCGCGGCAGACATCAATTTCGCGCTCACACTCGTGCCTGAGACCGTTGCCCGACTACGGAAATTGTCGCCGTCGTACAAAAAGCAGGTACTGCGTGCCTGAAGATCAGGGGGAACCAGATTTGTTAGAATCCTTTCGCAATGACTATGACTGATAACGTTCTGGTTCCCGCGAACACCGTCGCCACCGCCAAAGGAGATGGTCCCATAGTTGATGTAAGCAACGGCACCACTCGGGCGTTTCTTGTGACCCTCGCCATCACGAAAATCATCGAGCAGGAATCACTCGACGTGAGCATCTACGGCTCGGCCGATGGTGCGGCATGGGAGGCGAAATCGATCGCGGCATTTCCGCAGAAGTTTTACTGTGGCGAGTCCCCGCTGCTGCTCGATCTGACCGCGCATCCGGCAGTGAAATTCGTGCGCGCCCATTGGGAGGTCGCGCGCTGGGGACGCGGTACAGAGACGCCCATGTTCGAATTCGGGGTCACCATGAAATGGATCCCGGCCAACATTCTGAACGAAGCCCGCGCCGAAGCGAAGGCATTGGCTTAGCGATTGTTGCCCCTCCCATTCGCTATATTGATCTCAGCATGAAATCCGAGTCCCAGGTTATCGTGCGCCCGGCGCGCAACGTCCGCGGCAGCGTTCAACTGCCCGGCGATAAATCCATTTCTCACCGATACGCGATGCTGGCGGGAGTCGCGGAAGATCCTTCGCACCTCGAAAATTATTCGACTGGCGCCGACTGCGCCAGCACTCTCGGCTGTATCCGTTCGCTGGGGGTCAGGTGGGAGCGCAACACCGGCTCCGGCAACGTCATCGAGGTGCAGGGACGCGGCCTATCCTTAGCCGCTCCTGATGGGGCGCTGGACTGTGGCAACTCCGGTTCAACGATGCGGATGCTCAGCGGCATCGTAGCGGGCCAGAAGTTCACCAGCGAAATGATCGGGGACGAGTCGCTCTCGCGTCGCCCGATGGAACGAGTGCTCAAGCCGCTCTCCGCCATGGGCGCGCGAATCGAGTCGCGGCAAGGCAAGCCTCCGTTGCGCATTTCTGGGGCGTGCCTGAAAGCCATCGACTATGAAATGCCGGTTGCCAGCGCGCAGGTGAAGTCCTGCCTGCTGTTTGCAGGTTTGTTTGCGGACGGCGAGACTCGAATCGTAGAACCCTTGCGCACACGCGACCACGGAGAAGTGGCGCTGCGCGCTTTTGGGGCGCAGCTCGGCCGCAAAGGCAGCGGTGTGAACGGAAACGAAGTCCGGATCCGCGGTGGCCAACGCTTGCGCGGCATCGAAGCCCGGATCCCGGGCGATCTTTCCAGCGCTGCATTTTTTCTATGTGCGGCGGCGCTGTTTCCCAGCTCGCAATTGACGATCCCGAATCTCCTCATGAACCCCACGCGCGCGCGCCTGCTCGACATCCTTGCACAGATGGGACTCCGCATTTCTATCACGCAGCTCGAAGAGGTTCACGGCGAGCTGGTCGGATCGCTCCAGATTGAGGGTGGCACATTGAAAGGCCTCACCATCGCGGGTGGGGACTCCGCTGCGCTCATCGATGAAATTCCTGTGCTGGCGGCCATCTCACCTTACACCGAGCAGGGCATCGAAGTGCGCGACGCCAAGGAACTGCGCGTGAAAGAATCCGATCGGATTGCGGCCGTAGCGGCGAACCTCCGCTTGATGGGCGCGCAGGTGGAAGAGCGGGAGGACGGTCTGAAGATTTCTGGGAACCAGACTCTCAGTGGCGCGGAACTTGATTCAGTCGGCGATCATCGCATCGCCATGGCCTTCGCCGTGGCCGCCTTGCGCGCCCGGGGTGAAACGCTCATTCGTGGTGCTGAATCGGCTGCAATCTCCTACCCAGCCTTTTTCCAAACGCTTGAAGAGGTGGTCGAACGTTAGTCCATTTTCATGCCTGGCGAGTAGAACCCATTGTTATCCCGAGTGCTGCCAGCAAACACCTAGATCCCTCGCTGCGCTCGGGATGACAGATTGCTCCGGGACACAGCAACTGTAAGTCAGGCCTAGCCTTCAGTGCTTCCGAGGAACAGGACCATCGACGAAGTAACCGCGCCTGGAGAAGGACAAAATGGCCCTACGCGTGGAAGATCACGGCAAGGAGCGGTAATATCTCTTCGTCTCGATGACTCCGCGTTCCGACAGCAGCGCCGCGGATGCCGCGCCGTCACGGCTTAATCACCGGCAGTAAACCATGTAGGACACAACACAAAACAAACGGCGCGGGTTCAGTAACCGCGCCGTTTTGAATTGTTTGCTGAGACTTACTACGGCAATTTCTGCAGCCCCTTGCTTGAGCGTGATGTCCTCCAACCCCACCATACTGTCAAGCATCGAAAGCAAGTGAACGTCACGCTACCCTCCGCTCTGTCTCTCTCTTCTTAAGCAGGGGAGACGTGTGTGCGAAACCAAACCATCAACGGAGTCAACAAACATGAAGCGTTCCTTATTACTCATCGCAGCTGCGCTATTCTTCGCGGCAGCACCTATACTGACGGCGCAGCAGGACAACGATCACGCTGAAGTCGGTGCATTCTTCGATTATTTTCGCTTTAGCAACGCCTCGCCCGTCAGGAACTTCGTCGGCGTCGGCGGCCGGGCGGCATTTAACGTTCGACCCAGCGTTCAGATCGAAGCCGAGATGGCCTACGACTTCAAACGGAACTTCACCAATACTTTCAGCAACGGTGTGACGACCGAGGTGGTCAACACGTCATTCCGCACGCTGCATGGATTCTTCGGACCAAAATTCCAGACAGGCTCCGGCCCCTTTCGCGTGTTCGTCACCGGCAAGGTCGGATTCGATAACTTCAGCATTAACAACCAGGGTGCAACCACGGGCTTCGTGAACACCGTCGGCCTTACCACCGGTAAGACCGCCTTCGCCGTCTATCCCGGCGGAGGATTTGAAGCCTTCGCCGGACCAATCGGGATTCGTGCCGAGATAGGGGACGACATTTACTTCATCGGCGGAGCCCATAACAACCTGCGCGTGACCTTCGGACCACAGTTCCGTTTTTAGTCTCGCGAAAACCCGATACTCACCGGCGGTCTTTCACAGGCCGCCAGTCTTTTTAGCACTTTTTTCTTCTCGCCGCCTACTGCCCGTTCCAACAACTCCGTCAAGTGCCCGGGTACTCCTGTCACGGCGGGAATACTCCGGAGCCTTGGCCGGATGTTCCAGAGCACAATGCTCAGGTAGAAGAAGCCGATCTCGTTCCGCACGGTTAAACTCGTGTCGCCACGTGCAGAGCCTTGTCTGTGATAGAGTATTGGCCACCAAGAGGCCGGCCGTGGCCGCGTCCGCCCAGATTTCCCACCGCTAAAGGAGCGATCCATGACCACCCTCCGCGACCTCGTGAAAGACCGCAGAGTCTATTCCGTCGAATCCACTCGCAGCGTGCTCGAGGCTGCCCGCTTCATGATGGAGCACAATATCGGCGCCTTACCGGTCCTTCGCAACGGAGAACTGGCGGGCATTCTGTCAGAGCGCGACATCATGAACCGCGTGGTGGCGGTCGGTCGCACGCCCGGAACTACCGCCGTGTCTGAAGTCATGACGGCGAACCCCCGCGCGGTCGCGGCTGACGAAAGCATCGAGGAGTGCCTCTTCATCATGCGGGAGTTTGGATTTCGCCACCTCCCCATTGTCGACGGAAAAGAATTGAAGGGACTGGTCTCGCTGCGCGACATCTTGATGCGGCAGGCGACCGAAATCGAGCGCCAGACGCGACGCGCCGCTTCGTAGCAGCGTGGAAACACTCCGGCGACGCTTCGTGTTTTAAGAGGGGTGGGCTTCTTCCAGCCTGCGGAAAAATTGTGCGTGCTTCACTCGCGTTTCCGCAGCAGGAATTCCCCCGGCTTAGGGGGCACTTTGAAAGGGAATACGAAGATTTTTCCTTCTACCGGAAGCCGCAGGATGAATTCCTCCTGCTTCTTCCATCCACCGATCCACTTGCTCTGGGTGCTGAATAGAACCCACCCGCTGGTCTCCGGATGCCCCGGTCCCAGCCGCGTGGGCCGCAGGCTATTCTTGCTGACAAACTCCAGCAACTCCGCCGAATCCTTCTGAAAGGCCCGCACGTAGGCTTCTTTCTCTTCTTTTCGGTCCAGATGTTTTTGGCCTTGGCGCGCGGCCTCATGATCCACCGCGTCGGCGTCGTCCTGTACTTTTTGCGCAAACCCTTCTGGATCCAGTGGCGTTTGCACAACTTGGAAATGCTTTACAAACTCGAGCGAGATCGCATCCGTGCCCAGTTCCAGCACCCCCTGGCCGCGATAGCGCACGTCCAGCAAGACGGCGAAGAACGGTTCGTGCCGGCGGTGAACTTTCTCCAGTTCCTGGGAATCGACCGACAGCGTTACACCCACATCTTCCGACCACAGTCCATAGCGATATCTGCCATCGTCGCCCAACGAAAATGTGCAGCCAGGATGCTCCTCATCCCAGCCCACGGCGGGAATCTTAGGCTTGTCTTTCCCGGGTTCGGCTCGCAATAGCGCCGGGACGAGCAGGGAGGCCCCTCCCAGCGCGAGCGCAGGAAGCATGGCCGCAGAGGTAAACATCCGCCCATGCCGCGCACGACTCTTGGGCAGCCACATGATGATCTTTCAGCTTAGTCCACTGTCAGGCTGACGGTAGGAACGGAGGTCGTCCCGCCCGTGCCGGTATTGCTCGAGACATTTCCGGCTGTGTCGACCCCGACCAACGTGAAAGTGTAGGAGTTCTTCGGGGTCACTCCGTTCGGCGTCGTCGTGGTGGTGCTGGTGTTGCTTCCGCAACCGGGCAGCAGTAGTAGCGTCCCTCCCATGACAAACAGAGCGATCACGCCCCAGGCTTTTCGCGATCGTCTTCCGCCCGCCGCCGCACCCACACCTGCCAAAGCCAGCAGAGGCAGGGGCAACCATAGAGCTGCGAGGCCCCTCGGGTTGGGGTGGGCGAGGCTGGGTCGGACCAGTGATCCCGTAGTCACCGGACCGAAAGTACTGATCGAGATGGTCGAGGTTGCAACCGTTCCGTTTACCGGTACTGGATTGGGGTTAAAGGAACATATTGGAGGGATGGTCACCAAAGGTGTGATGGAGGCGCAGGACAGGGTTACACCAGCCCCCGGACTCGCATAACCATTGATAGGATTCACGCTGATGACGCCCTGGCCTCCGCTACCCGCGTGCACGCTGCTCGGCGCTACCGTTGTCTGTACGGTGATGGTAAACCCGGGTGCCACGGACTGCACCGTCAGGTATGCCTGCGCGGTGACCGTGTTGGGAGTGGCTGCAGAGGACGTGCCCGTGACCGTGATCAAGTACAGGCCCGGCGTGGCCGTTCCCGCATTAGTGACGGTATTGACGATGGCCGTCGCGGTAGCCGGGGGTGCAACGGAGCCTGGACTGACCACGCAAGTTGGGAAAATCGTTATCGTCTCTTTCGAGGTCGGCTGGCACGAGAGATCGACTGTTCCACTGAACGAGTTAACCGTACCCACGGTTAGGCTCGACGTCGCCTCGCCACCCGGGTCGACCGTGCCTTTGCCAGAAAACGCACTCATCTGCAGGCTGAAACCTGCCTGGCTTGAAGCTGATGGCAGTATTCCCAGGAACAGAAAAACGATCAATACCAATGAAACTGGGACGCCGCCGTTTGGGTTACGCAATCTCAAGATGGATGACAACGACTCGAATCTCAACATGAGGAGGTTTTCGGTTCAAGTAGCTTCGATTCAGGAGCCGACATAAAGGCTGCCCGCCTCGTCCTTGCGCAGAATGACGCATCGACCGAAAATCTCGGCCCTGGGATTTTCAGCCCTTTGTCGTTCAGATTGAACCCGATCAACCTCAGGGCGCGGTCTTTTCCATGCCATTCGCAAGGAATCGT
>Ga0307479_10003978_pt1 | contig 13509 bp, 12 predicted proteins | sample atmos_gasesECM4C_FD_203743 | JGI IMG/M metagenome (GOLD analysis project Ga0307479, IMG submission 203743) | Hardwood forest soil microbial communities from Morgan-Monroe State Forest, Indiana, United States - atmos_gasesECM4C_515 | ecosystem: Environmental > Terrestrial > Soil > Temperate...
GGCTGCTCGCCGCGGTCAACGCCGCCGGCCCGTTCTTCCTCTCCCACACCGTGCTCGACGGCCGCTACACCCTGCACGCGGCGATCGGCAACCTGCGCACCACCCGCCGCCACCTCGACGCCCTCTGGGACCTGCTCCGCCGGCAGGCCGCGGAGCTGGCCCCGGCGCCCGGCGCGGTCGCCCCGCCCGGCGCGGTCGCCCCGGCCGGCGCGCTCGCCAGCTAGCCCTGGACCCCGACGGAGCCCAGCCGCCGTGCCGCGCCTCACGCGTATCTACACCCGCACCGGGGACGACGGCTCGACCGCGCTCGGCGGCGCCGGCCGGCGGGTGGCCAAGGACTCGACGCGGATCGCGGCCTACGGGACGGTCGACGAGCTGAGCTCGGCGCTCGGCGTGGCGCTGGCCTGCGGCCTCGACGAGCGCCTGGCCGCGGCGCTGCGGCGCATCCAGAACGAGCTCTTCCACCTGGGCTCCGACCTCTGCGCGCTGGAGGAGGACAAGGCCAGGAAGCCGGTGCCGGTCATCGAGCAGCGCCACGTCGCGGCGCTCGAGGAGCTGCTCGACGAGCTGACCGGCCGCCTCGGCCCGCTCGCCAACTTCATCCTCCCCGGCGGCAGCCCCGGCGCCGCCCAGCTGCACGTGGCGCGCACCGTCTGCCGCCGCGCCGAGCGCCTGCTGGTGGCCCTCGCCCGCGAGGAGCCGATCGGCCCCCACGTGCTCCCCTACGTCAACCGCCTCTCCGACGCCCTCTTCGTCATGGCCCGCTACGAGAACCTGCAGAAGGGCGTCCCCGACACCCTCTGGGACAGCCGCGCCTGACTGACCGAGGCCCCGGCCGGCGGGCAGCCGCCTCTCACCCCTCCCTGAGCACCACCACCGGGTCCACGCGGGTCGCTCGCCGCGCCGGGAGGTAGGCGGCGAGAAACGACGCGGAGAACAGCACCACCGGGATCGCCAGGTAGGTCATGGGATCCGCCGGCCCGATGGCGTAGAGGGCGCTGGCCAGGAAGCGCGACAGGGCCAGGGCCGCCGGGAGCCCCGCGAGCAGGCCCCCTGCCACCATGAGGAGCCCCTTGCCGACGATCAACGACAGCACGTCGCCGCGGCGCGCGCCGAGGGCCATGCGGACGCCGATCTCTCGTGCCCGCTCGACCACCATGTAGGCGACGACGCCGGAGAGACCGACCGCAGCGAGCGCCAGCGCCAGGGTGGCGAAGACGCCCAGCAGCAGCAGCCCGAAACGACGGGCGGCCACCGACGCGGCAAGCCGCTGCTCGAGGGTCGAGACGTCGAAGACCGGGAGCTCGGCGTCGAGAGCGTGGACCTCGCGCCGCACCGCCGCGGTCTGGGCCGCCGGATCGCCCCGCGTGCGCAGGGCGACAAACGCGAACGGGCTCGGCCACTGGAGGAAAGGCAGGTAGAGCTCCGGCTTGGGCGCCGTCGCCAGGTCCTTGCGGCGCACGTCCGCCGCCTCGCCCACGACCGTGATCCAGGGCCGGTCCGAAGGACCGAAGCGGAGGCGCTTGCCGATCGGGTCCGCCTCACCCCAGAAGGAGCGGGCGAGGGCGTGACTGACGACGGCGACGGGCGGCGCGTTCGCGGCGTCCCGCGCGTCGAAGCCGCGGCCGCGGCGGAGGTCGATGCCGAGGGTGCGGAAGTAGTCGGGGGAGACCGCCGAGAGCGTCACCTCCGGCTCCTCCCGCGGGTTGCGGGGCGGCCGGTTCTCGACGGTCAGGCCGCGCAGCATGCGCCGCACGCGGGCGAGCGGCAACGAGTCGCCGACGGCGACAGAGCGCACGCCGGGCAGGGCGGCGATCCGCTGCGCCAGCTCGCTCAGCATGGCGGTCTGGGCCGCCGGCGCCTGGTATCCGCCCGAGGCGGAGAGATCGAGCGCCAGTGTCAGCACCCGTTCGGGGCGGAAACCGGGATCGACCGCCTGGAGGCGCGCGAAGCTGCGCAGCAGGAGACCCGCGCCCACGAGCAGGATGGTGGCGAGGGCCACCTCGGCCGCCACCAGCAAGCCTCGGCCCCGGCCGAGGCTGCCGCGCACGATCGCCTGCAGCGGCTCGCGCAGGTCGACGCGCGCCGCCGCGAGGGCCGGCGCGAGCCCGAAGAGGAGGCTCGTGACGAGGACCAGGGCGAGGGTGAAAAGGAGGACCGGACCATCGAGCCCGACGGCGACCTGCGGCAGGAGGACGCCGGCCAGCTCTCCCGGGGCGAGCGCGGCGAGCAGCCGCGCCCCCCAGACGGCGACGAGGAGACCGGCCGTCCCGCCGCCCAGCCCGAGGACGGCGCTCTCGGTGAGCAGGTGGCGGACGAGGCGCCCCGGGCTGGCTCCCAGGGCGGCGCGGATGCCGATCTCCCGCCGCCGCGTCGCGGCCCGGGCGAGAAGCAGGTGGGCGATGTTGGCGCAGGCGATCAGCAGCACGAGGCCGACGGCCCCGGCGAGCAGGACGAGGGCAGGGCGGACATTTCCCACGAGCGTCTCTTGCAGCGGCCGGACGCGGACCGAGCTCTCCAAGGCAGGCATGCGCCGGCCGCCAGGCCCGCCGCGTCCGGGACCGGCCTCGACGCGGGCGCGCATCGAGGAGCCCGACCGCCCACCCGGCGGCGGCGGCGGTGCAGCCGGCCTCCCGGCCAGCGGACCGGCCAGGTCGGCGGCGAGCGCGGCCGCTTCGCCGCGCTGGTGGATGGCCTGCAGCTCCTGGCGGGCCTGTTCGGCCGTCGCTCCCGGGCGCAGGCGGCCGACGACGGTGAGAATCGACATCTGGCGGCGGCCACGCTCGCGGGCGGTATCGAGCTGCAGGGGCGTCAGGAGATCCACCCCGGGATTGCCGGGGAACATGAAGAGGCGGGGCAGCACTCCCACCACCGGACAGGCGCGGCCGTCGAGCTGCAGCAATGCACCCAGCGGGCCGGCGGCGGCCTTGCCGCCGGCGCCGGCCTTGCCGCCGGCGCCGGCCTTGCCGCCGTTGCCTGCGGAGCCAAAGAGCCGCTCGGCCAGGCGTGCCGTGAGGATCACCGCGGGCGGACCGTTGAGCCTGCCCTCTTCGGGGCGGAAGGCGCGCCCGCTGGCGGGAGCGATCCCGAGCATGGGGAGGAGACCTACCGAGACGCGCGCGCCGCGCAGGCGCTCGGGCTGCTCACGGCCCGTCAGGGTGAGGCTGTCGTTGTCGTCGAACGCCTCGATCGCCGACAGCCGGCGACTCTGCTCCTGCCAGTCCAGGTAGTCGCCCCCGGAGGTCATCTCGGCGTTGAAATCCCGGACGTAGTCGGCGGCTTCCACCAGCGTGCCCGGATCGCGATAGGGAAGCGGCCGGAGCAGCAGAGCCTCGACCAGGCTGAAGACTGCGCTGTTGGCGCCGAACCCCAGGGCGAGCGTGAGCACCGCGGTGAGGGTGAAGGCGGGCTGGGCGCGAAAAGCGCGGAGGGCAAGACGGACGTCCTCGAGCATGGCGCTCATCGGGATCTCCTCTTCGTTGCCTGAGAAACGCGCCGGGCGGCCCGCGGGTTGCGCGCTTCGCCCTTGCGCGCCTTTGCCTTCCCGCGCAAGCGAAGACCGAGGGCGACCTGGCGGCCCGCCCTACCCGGGGCGGCTGTGGTATCATGCCCCTCCCAACTGCGGGAGTGAGATGTCCGTCAGGGTTGCGGCGATTGCGGTGTGTACCGGAGTCTGCGTGGCTGGCGCGGTCCAGGCCGCGACGCTGGCGCCGCCCTCGGTGCCCGCGGCCTCGCCGGCCGGGACCGGGACAGGCGGCGCCCGCCTCCACCCCTTCCAGCACGCCTACACGCCGGCGACGCCCGTCAAGCTCACCCGGAGCCTGGCGGGGCGCAAGCTGATCTTCAACGAGACCCCGGTGCAACAGGCGCGGCGGTTCGCCACCGAGCTACTGCCGGTGCCCGACCTGCCCGGCATGCCGAGCGGCGCGCTCGAGCCGCTCATCCGCCGCCACTGCGACGCCCACGGCCTCGACCCGCGCCTGGTGCGGGCGGTAATCCAGGTCGAGTCCGGCTACAACCAGCGGGCCCGCTCCAACAAGGGCGCCATGGGCCTGATGCAGCTGATGCCCGACACCGCGGTCGAGCTGGCGGTCTTCCATCCCTACGACGCCGACGAGAACCTGCGCGGCGGCACGGCCTACCTGCGGCGGATGATCGACGCCTTCGCCGGCAGCGTCGAGATGGCGGTCGCCGCCTACAACGCGGGCCCGGGCGCGGTCGAGCGCCACCGCGGCGTGCCGCCCTATCCTGACACCGTCGACTACGTGCAGCGGGTGATGGCCCTCTACCGCGGCAGCGGCAGCGGCGCTCCTGCCGTGCAGTGGCAGGTGCACTCCGGTTTGCGCCCGGCCCCCCGCGTCACGCGCGGCGCCAGCGGCCGCGTGGTCATCACCACCTCGCTCTCCAGCCTGCGCTGAGCCGCGGGCCGGCGGCTGCAGTCGCCTCCCGATCGCTCCCCGGCAACCCCTCTCGGTCCCCTCCCACTCCGATAGAATGCCGGCGCGCCCGCGGCGCGTCCTCGGCCGATGCTCAATCTACCCAACCTGCTCTCCCTCTTCCGCATCCTGCTGGTGCCGCCCCTGGTGGTGGTGCTGCTCACCAAGTTCGAGGACAAGGAGTGGTGGGGGCTCGGCCTCTTCCTGCTCGCCGCGCTGATGGATTTCTTCGACGGCTACCTCGCCCGGCGGCGGCGCCAGGTCACTCGCCTGGGCACCCTGCTCGACCCCGCCGCCGACAAGATCCTGATCTCGGCGGCCTTCATCTCGCTGGTCGAGATGGGCGAGGCGCAGGCCTGGATGGTGGTGGTGATCATCGCCCGCGAGTTCGCGGTGAGCGCGCTGCGCAGCGTCGCCGCCGCCGAGAGCGTGGTGATCCCCGCCGGCTTCTCGGGGAAGCTCAAGACCGTGGTGCAGATCGTCGCCGTCGCCGCGCTCATCATCCACAACCAGCTGCCCGGCGAGCTCAAGCACGTGGCCCCGATCTCGCTCTGGGCGGCGGTGCTCATCTCGGTCTACTCGGGCGTCGAGTACTTCGCGCGCTTCAGCCGCTACCTGCTGGCCGGCGAGGCCGCGCCGGCGCAGGGGCAAGCGCCCGCGCCGGAGCCGGCACCGGCGTCGGCAGCCAAATCCGCGCCGGCACCGGCACCGGCGTCCGCGCCCGTGCCCGCGCTCCCGCCGGCGGGCGCCGCGGGCGGTGAGGCGGCGGCGCCCTCGGCGCGGGGCGAGTCGCGTTGAGCCGCCTGCTCGCCAGCCTGGCGCGCCTGGCGCGCCGGCGCTACCGCTTCATCTTCGCGGTCTTCGCGGCGCTGCTCGCGCTGTCGGCGGTGGCCATCTCGCGGCTGTCGTTCGACACCGACATGCTCAACCTGCTGCCCCGCCGGGACCCGGCCATCCGCTCCTACGTCGAGATGCTGCAGGATTTCGGCAGCTCCACCTACCTGCTGGTGCTGATCGAGCTGCCCGAGGGGGCCGTGCCCGATCCCTACGAGTCGCTGGCCGACGACCTCGCCGCGAGCCTCGCCCGGCTGCCCGAGGTCAAGTCGGTGCAGCACCGTCTCGGCAACCCGGAGGAGCTGCTGGCGGCCTTCTTTCCCAAGTCGCTGCTGTTCCTCGACGCCCCCGGCCGGCGCGAGCTCCTGGCGCGCGCCAGCGACGCCGGCATCCGCCGCCGCGTGAGCGAGCTGCGGCGCCAGCTCGCCACGCCACAGGCGCTCTCGGTCAAGGAGCTGGCCAAGCTCGATCCGCTGGGCCTCTCGGACCTCCTCCTCGGCCACGTCCAGAGCTCGCGCGGGGCGCTGCAGGTCGATTGGGCGAGCGGCTACTACCTGTCGCGCGACCACCGCCTGCTGCTGGTGCTGGTGGAGCCGCGGCGGCCTCCCCAGGACATCCCCTTCGACGAGCGCCTGACGCGCGAGGCCACGAGCATCGTCGACGGCGCCCTCGCGCGCTGGAGCGCCTTCGCCGGTCCCGGCGGCCCGCCCCGGCCGGCGGTCGAGATCGGCGGCCCCTACGTCACGGCGCTCGACGACGCCTCGCTCATCCGGCAGGACATGTTCGTCAACATCGCCACCTCGGCGCTCGCCGTCCTGCTGCTCTTCCTCTTCATCTTCCGGCGCGCCGGCTCCCTCGCGTACGCTTTCGTGCCGCTGCTCACCGGCCTGGTGCTCACCTTCGGCTTCGCCGCGGCGGCCTTTGGCGCCCTGTCCTCCGCCACCAGCGTCTGCGCGGCGCTGCTCATCGGCCTCGGCATCGACTTCGTCATCGTCTCCTACGGGCGCTACGTCGAGGAGCGGCGGCGCGGGCACGACGTGGAGGCCGCCCTGGCGACGATGAGCAGCACGACCGGCGGCGCGGTCATCGCCGGCGCCACCACCACCGCCGCCACCTTCTATGCCTTCACCTTCACCGAGTTCACCGGCCTGCGCCAGATGGGGTTGCTCACCGGCACCGGCATCCTGTTCTGCATGGTCTCGGTGCTGCTGCTGCTGCCGGCGATGCTGGCCTGGAGCGCCGACCGCAGCCAGCGCCGGCGCACCGCGCCGAGGTTCTTCCTCCACAGCTTCGGCACCCGCCGGTTGACCGCGCTGTGCATGCGCCACCCGGTGGCGGCGATGACGGCAGGGGCGGTGCTCACCCTGGCGGCGCTCGCGGCCGCGCGCCGGCTGACCTTCGACGAGAGCATGGCCAGCATGCGGCCGTCCAGCAACCAGGGGAGGCGCATCAGCGCCGAGGTCGGGCAGCGCTTCGGCTCCGGCTTCGACGCCATGCTGCTGTCGCTCTCCGGGCGCACGCTCGACGAGGTGCTGGCGCTCTCCGAGCGCGCGGCGGCGGCGGCGCGCCCGCTGGTCGAGAGTGGAGCGCTGCAGGGGGTCAGCGCCCCATCGTCACTCATCCCGCCGCGCGAGCAGCAGCAGGAGGTGCTCGACTGGCTGGCGCGCGAACGCGCTTCGGCGCTCGATCCGGCGCGCATCCGGGCGCGGTTCGAGGCGGCGTTGCGCGAGGAGGGCTTGCGCGCGGAGCCGTTCGCGCCCGGCCTCGACCTGCTGTCGCGGGCGCTGTCGTTGGCGCGGCCGATCGGCGTCGCCGACTTCGCCCAGACGCCGCAGGCCGAGCTGCTGCTCGACCGCTACCTCAAGAAACGGCCGGACGGGTGGCGGGCCGCCGTCTACCTCTACCCGCCGCCCGACAGCCGCTGGCGGCGGGACGTGCCTCCCGCGGTGACGCGGCTGGCCGCCGCGCTCGGCCCGCGCGCGCAGCTGGCGGGCATCAACGTCATCAACCAGCGCATCAAGCAGCTGGTGGTGCACGACGCCTGGATCGCCGGCCTGCTCGGGCTGGCGCTGGTCGCCGCCATCCTGTGGATCGATTTCCGCAGCCTGCGCGCCACGATGCTGGCGCTCTCGCCGCTGCTCGTCGGCATCACCTGGATGGTCGGCGGCATGGTGGCCTTCGGCATCCCGATGAACTTCATCAACATCTTCGTCACCACCATGATCATCGGCATCGGCACCGATTACGGCATCTACGTGCTGCATCGCTACGGCGAGGTGAGGGAGCGGGGGGAGGCGGTCTTCGACGGCGGCCTGCTCGAGACCGGCAAGGCGGTGGCCGCCGCGGCGATCTCCACCATCGTCGGTTTCGGCTCGATCGTCTTCTCCCACTATCCCGCCCTGCAATCGACCGGCAAGGTGGCGGTCCTGGGGGCCTTCTGCACCTCTCTCGTCGCCATCACCCTGCTTCCCGCCTATCTCGGCTGGAGCGAGCGCCGTCGCGCCGTGGGCCGCGCCAGCCTGGCTGCCCCGGGCGCCGGCGCTGCCGTCCCCATCCCCGGCGCCGGCGCTGCCGTCCCCATCCCGGGCGCCGGCGCTGCCGTCCTCGGCGCCGGCGCCGGCGCCGGTCCCAGCATCCCCGTCGCCGGCCCGCCGGGCGCGGAAAGTCAGGCCGCCGCCGCCGAGAGGCCCGGCGGCCCCGACCTGCCCGCGCAGCGCCCCGCCGGCTGACTCGACCGGCCTGGCTGCGGCCTAGCCGCCCAGGGTGCGCAGGCGCCGGACCTGGCGAATGCTTTCGAAGTCGCTGTCCTCGTGCAGCAGGATGCCGGCGCTCTCGATGACGAGCTGGGCGATCAGGCAGTCCACCGCGGAGCGCACCGTCAAGCCGCGGCGGCGGCAATCGAAGTAGATGCGCGCGGCGTCGCGGTGGGTCTGCCAGGGTTCTTCCGGGGCCAGCAGGCGCTGCGACGACAGGTAGTCGTGGAGCAGCCGCCACTCGCGCTCGTCCCTGGCTCCCTGCAAGACTTCCTGGCAGCAGACGACCGGCAGCGCAAACGGCTCACGTGCCAACTCGATCTCGCGCAACCGGACGGCGCCGGGCGTCGCCCGGCCGCGGAAGAACGAGATCAGGACCGACGTGTCGACGACGATCAAGCGCTCGTGTCTTCCGGGTCTTCAGGTGTCCCGCGGGTCCGGGTCCGGGGCCGTGGCCGCCTGGCCGCCGGACGGGGCTCGTGCACGAAAGCGGGCGGCCCGGCCGGGCGCAGCTCCTTGTAGTCGTAGCCCGGAGCGAGCTCGATCTTGCCTTCGAGATCGAGCAGGCTCTTGCGTTTCTTGGTGGCGATGAACACCCGCAGGGCCTCGTGCACCAGGTCCTTCTTCGTCCGGATGCCGCTCAGGCGCGCCGCCTCCGCCACCAGGTCGTCGTCGAGCACAATGTTGGTTCTCATCGCTTGATCTCCGCGCCCCATACACCTGACCATACACATCATAGCACCTGGCGCCGCCTGGCGCTGTCGCGGCGCCGATGGCGGCCATCGCCACCCCTCTCCCACCCCCTCGGGATTGGATTCCCTCCTCGTCAGCGCCCGCCGAGGTCGATGACGGCAAAGCGCGGCGGGCAGAGGAAGCGCAGCGGCAGCAGCGAGGTGCCGATGCCGGCGTTGATGAACAGGGTGGTGACGCCACGCTGGTTGGGAGCGGCGAACTCGAAGCGCCCGTAATCGTAGAAGGCGCCAAGCGACGAGCGGGTGGTGACGGCGCCGAGCAACGGGAGCCGCACCTGGCCGCCGTGGGTGTGGCCGGCGAGGACGGCCTCGATGCCGCGCTGCGACGCCTCGAGCACGACGTCGGGGGTGTGCGACAGCACCAGCCGCGGCGTGCCCGCCGGCGCCGCCGGGCTGCGGGCCAGGGCCAGCTCGAGGCGGGTGCCGCGCGCCTCGTCGCGCCAGCCGCGCGGCCGCCGCGGCCCGGCGAGCGGCTCGTCGAGCAGCGGCCTGCCGGCGGCATCGACGACCCGCATGCCGCGGTAGAGCACGGTACCGCCGCCCCAGCCCCAGACGCCGACCGTGCCGGCCACGACGCGTTCCGGCGAGCGGTCCTCGGCCCAGGCCTGCCAGGCGCCCGGCTCCGGCTGGCCGGCCGGCCAGACGCGCGCCGCCACGCGCACCACCGCCGGCTCGACGCGGGTGCGGAGGCGCAGGCGGTACCAGCGGCCCGGCCGGGGCGCGATGCCGGTGTCGAGGTGGTCGGCCGCGCCGCCGGTGAGCTGGGAGCCGTGGAGCAGCAGGGTGAAGGTGCCGGTGCCGCCGTCCTCGCGGCTCATGCGCCGCAGGCGGATCATGCGGTCCTCGCCGAGCACGTAGCGGCTGTGCACCTGGATGCCGGCGCCGGCGCTCTCCCGGTCGATGCGCGCGTCGCAGACGGCGTCGTAGCCGCTCCAGGCGAGCGGCCCGCTCGCGTCGGCGAGGCTCCCCGGGGCGGGGTCGTAGTGGCGGTAGAAGTTGCGCACCGGCGAGCCGAGGCGGGCCATGTGCGTCCACTGGCCGTCCTGCCGGATGAAGCGGAAGGGCGACCGGCCGGCGAGGGCCAGGCGGTCGATTCCCACCTGCTGGTTGAGCCCCAGCAGCAGCAGGGCGCCGCCCGGGCCGACGCGGCGCCCCTCGTCGGAGAGCCAGGTGAGGCCCGACCGGCCGAGGGCGGTCACCACCTCGCCCTGGTACTCGCTGTGCCCCTGCACCGCGTAGACCGGCGCCGGTTGCGCCAGCCGGCGCAGCTGCGAGACGAACGCCGCGGCGGCGGCGGTGTGACGGGCCTGGGCCCGCGGGTCCTCGACGTCCCTGATCAAGTCGCCGGTGATCGCGACGAGGTCTGGCCTGGCGGCGGCGATCCGCCGCAGCAGGTCGTGCAGCAGCGGCGAGTCGCCGGAGATGTGGAGGTCCGAGAGCTGGACGAGGCGCAGCGGCGGCGCGACCAGCGGCAGCCGCACCTGGTCCCGGAGCAGCAGCACCCGAGTCTCCAGCCAGAAAGCGTCCACGGCGCAGAGCGCGAGCGCCGCGCCGAGGCAGAGCAGCACGATGTGGGAGCGGCGGAGCTTCATGGCGGCTTCGCGGGGAGGCTAACAGGTTTACCAACTGGCACCCATGGCCGGCGGATCGGGCGGACCGGAGGAGAACCCCGAGGAGGGATGACCGCAACAGCTCGGCGCTCCCGGGCGGATCGGCCGGATCGGCCGAGCGGCTCGAGCGGCTGCCGGGTGGAGCCGCTTGCGGCACCCGGGTGGTAGGATGCCGGGCCGTCCGCTCTACCCTTCGCCGGGCGAGGCAGGGGCCGGGCGGCCGGGCGGACGCGTCATCGAGGTGAGGCGATGTTCGAGGGTCTCCAGGGCAAGCTGCAGGACGTCTTCCACCAGCTGCGCGGCGAAGGCAAGGTGACGCCGGAGGCGCTGCAGGCAGCGATGCGCCAGATCCGCCTGGTGCTGCTCGAGGCCGACGTGCAGGTCCGGGTGGTCAAGCCCTTCGTCGAGCGGGTGCGCGAGCGCGCCCTTGGCGCCGAGGTGATGGAGAGCTTGACCCCGGCGCAGCAGGTGATCAAGGTGGTGCGCGACGAGCTCACCGCCCTGCTCGGCGAGGAGAGCGGCGAGCTGCGCCTGGACGGCCGCCCGGCGGTGATCCTGCTCTGCGGCCTGCAGGGGTCGGGCAAGACCACCACAGCCGGCAAGCTCGCCCGCCGGCTCAAGGCACGCGGCAAGCATCCGCTGCTGGTCGCCGCCGACCTGCAACGCGCCGCCGCCGTCGAGCAGCTGCAGCAGGTCGGCCGCGGCGTGGAGACGCCGGTGCTCGCCCCCGAGGCCGGCGAGGCGGTCCTGGACCTCGCGGCGCGCGCGCTGACCGCCGCCCGCGAGCGCGGCCACGACGTGGTGATCGTCGACACCGCCGGGCGCCTGCACGTCGACGAGGCGCTGATGCAGGAGCTGGCGGCGCTCGCCGCGCGCCTGGCGCCGGCCGAGACCCTGTTCGTGGCCGACGCCATGACCGGCCAGGACGCGGTGCGCAGCGCCGAGCGGTTTGCCCAGGCGCTGCAGCTGACCGGCGTCATCCTGACCAAGCTCGACGGCGACTCGCGCGGCGGCGCCGCGCTGTCGATCCGCACCGTCGCCCAGGTCCCCATCCGCTTCGTCGGCGTCGGCGAGAAGGCCGGCGACCTAGAGCTGTTCCACCCCGAGCGCATGGCCTCGCGGATGATCGGCATGGGCGACGTCCTCTCGCTGATCGAGAAGGCCGAGCGCGGCCTCGACCGCGAGGAGGCCGAGCGCCTGGCGCAGCGCATCGCCCGCCAGCAGTTCACGCTCGAGGACCTGCGCGACCAGCTGCGCCAGCTGCGGCGCATGGGACCGCTCGCCCAGGTGCTCGAGATGCTGCCGAAGGTGGGCCCGCTGCGCGGCCTGGACGGCGCCAACGTCGACGAGCGCGGGCTCGAGCGGATCGAGGCGATCATCAACTCGATGACGCCGCTCGAGCGCCGCCGTCCCGACGTCTTGAACGGCAGCCGCAAGCGCCGCATCGCCATGGGCTCCGGCACCTCGGTGCAGGAGATCAATCGCCTGATGAAGCAGTACCGCGGCATGCAGAAGATGTTCAAGGGGGTGCAGGGCAAGTGGCTGCGCCGCGCGATGGGCGGGATGTAGTCCCCCTGACCTTCGACGGATAGTGGGCACCACTATCTGTCGATCTGGTGCGGTTGGCCCGAAGCTCAGCGATCTGCTACACTTCCCCGTCTTTGCGGCGTGCCGGGGGCCCCGGTGCGCGCACCCGTACCCTGGGAGGCTCGAGAATGTTGAAGATCCGCCTGCGCCGCATGGGCGCTCGGCACAGTCCCTTTTACCGCGTGGTGGTCTCGGACTCGCGCAACGTCCCTACCGCGTCGGCGGTGGAGGAGCTCGGTCACTACGACCCGACCACCAACCCGGCGCGGGTGACTCTCGACGCCGACCGCGTCAGCTACTGGCTCGCCCGCGGCGCCAAGATGTCGCCCACGGTCGAGCGGCTGGTGGAGCAGGCGCGCCAGAGTGCCTGAGCTGAGCGACGACGTCCGGGAGCTGGCGCGTCTGCTGGTCGACGATGCGGACGCGGTGGAGGTGTCAGGCATCCACCCGCCGGCGGGCAGGCGGGATCGCGGCTCGGTCCTCGAGCTGCGGGTGGCTCCCGACGACCTGGGCAAGGTGATCGGCCGTCAGGGGCGCACCGCACGCGCCCTGCGCACGCTGCTCGAGACCCGGGGTGACCGGCGTGGCGAGCGGTATGAGCTCGACATCCTCGAAGACTAGCGACGCCGCGGGGCGGGGCGACCTGCCGGAGACGATCGCCGTCGGCCGCATCCTGCGTCCGCACGGGCTGCGCGGCGAGGTGGCGGTGGAGGTGCTCACCGATGCGCCGCGCCGCCTCGATCCGGGCAGCTCGCTGCTGCTGGTGCGCGAGGGCGAGCCGCCGGTGCCGGTGCTGGTGGCGGCGCGCCGCACGCCCGGCGGCCCCGAGAAGGCCCCGCCCGCGCACCGCGCCAGGCGGGCGGTCGAGCTGCTGCGGCTGGCCGGCATCGACGATCGGGAGGGGGCGGATAGGCTGCGCGGCGGCTGGCTCGAGATCGAGCGCTCGCGGGTGCCGCCGGCGCCGCCGGGGACTTATTATCGGTACGAGCTCGTCGGGTGCCGCTGCGTGAGCGGCGGCGAGGACCTCGGCGAGGTGGTGGAGGTCGTGGAAGACGGCGGCGGCCTGCTGCTGCTCGTCTCGGACGGCCGCCGCGAGGTGCCGGTGCCGTTCGTGGCGCGCTTCCTGCGCACCGTCGACGTCGAGCACGCGAGGATCGAGCTGGAGCTGCCGCCGGGGCTGATCGAGGCATGCGCATCCAGGTCCTGACGATCTTCCCCGAGCTCTTCGTTCCGTTCCTCCACACCAGCCTGGTGGGGCGGGCGATGGCCAGGGGGCTGCTTTCGGTGCAGGTGCGCGACCTGCGCGACTTCGCCTGCGACCGGCACCGCAGCGTCGACGACGAGCCCTACGGCGGTGGCGGCGGCATGGTGATGATGGCGCCGCCGTGGATTCGCGCGGTGCGGGCGCTGTCGGGAGAAGCCGAGGCGGCGCAACCCGTGGGCGAGGCGGCGCGCCCCGCCGGCGCGGCCGCACGGCCTGCGGGCGAGGCGGCCCGGCCGGCGGGCGGGGGGGGGGCGGGGGGCACGGTGGCGGCGG
>Ga0307479_10003979_pt1 | contig 13507 bp, 12 predicted proteins | sample atmos_gasesECM4C_FD_203743 | JGI IMG/M metagenome (GOLD analysis project Ga0307479, IMG submission 203743) | Hardwood forest soil microbial communities from Morgan-Monroe State Forest, Indiana, United States - atmos_gasesECM4C_515 | ecosystem: Environmental > Terrestrial > Soil > Temperate...
CCTTGACATGGGTAAGGTTACCCATGCCCAGACGTACGCTACGTGATTCCCCAGGCGATTCTTATGACCCAACGCCCCTCGTTGTCCCTAACGTTACCAGTCCTTTTTAAAGTTGACACCAAGTTCTGGTCTTAACGCTCACTACCGCGGCCGCTTCGCCCCCTCGCCCACCGGGCCCTTGCACTTCGGGTCGCTGGTGGCTGCGCTGGCGAGCTGGCTGGATGCGCGAGCGCATCGCGGCCGATGGCTGCTGCGAATCGAGGACCTCGATCCGCCGCGCGAAGAGCCTGGCGCGGCGCAGGCGCAGATGGCCGCGCTGACCGCGCTGGGGCTGACGCCCGATGAGCCGCCGACTTTCCAGAGCGCCAACGGCGATCGTTACGTGGCGGCGGTCGCGCGCCTGCAGGCCACCGCACACGTGTATCGATGCGACTGCTCGCGCACCGAGGTCGAGCAGGCGGCTTCCCGCCTGGGGCTGCCGCCCACGGTCTATCCGGGCACCTGCCGCGCCCGGGGCGTGAGCGGCGAAGCGGCCAGTTTGCGGGTGCGGGTGCCCGCCGAGGTCGTGGGTTTCGTCGATCGCGCCGTCGGGCCGTTCTCGCAGCAGCTCGAAGCCGAGGTGGGCGATTTCGTGGTGCGCCGCGCCGACGCACTGTGGGCCTACCAGCTTGCGGTGGTCGTCGATGACGGAGCGCAGCGGATCACCGACGTGGTTCGAGGCGCCGACCTGCTGGACAACACGCCGCGCCAGATCATGCTGCAGCGTCTGCTGGATCTGCCCACGCCGCGCTACCTGCACGTTGCCGTCGCGCGCAATGCCGCCGGCGAAAAGCTATCCAAGCAGACCGGCGCGGCGCCGCTGGATCTGTCGGAGCCGGTGCGGCAACTGGAACTCGCCTGGCGCCACCTGGGGTTTGCCGCCACCGGCGCCGCCACGGTGGGGGAGTTTCTGTCGCACGCGGTGCGGGCCTGGCGCAAGCGCTGGTGCCGCGCAGCGGCCGGCACGCATACAATCGGCACGGCTTCAGGGCCGTGAGCTTCGCGCTGCGGCCTCGATTCGATTTTCGACCCGGATGAGCGATCACACCGATGTGCCCACCTTGCTGCGCCTGCTGCAGCAGAGTCGACGCATCGCCGTGGTGGGCCTGTCCTACGACTGGAATCGGCCCAGCCATTTCGTCGCCAAGTACCTGATCGAGCATGGCTACACGATGATCCCGGTGAACCCGAAGTACCGCGAAGTGCTCGGGCGGACGTGCTATCCGGACCTGGCCTCGGCGCACCGGGCGCAGGCACCGATCGACCTGGTCGACTGCTTCCGGCGCGCTTCGGACATCGAGCCGATCGCGCGTGAGGCGATAGCGATCGGCGCGCGCTGCCTGTGGATGCAGCTGGGCGTGGTCAACGAGGCGGCCGCCGCGCTGGCGCGGGCCGCGGGCCTCGACGTCGTGATGGACCGCTGCGTGAAGATCGAGCACGCGCGCCTGTTCGGCGGGTTGGGCTGGGCCGGCGTCAACACCGGCATCGTGTCGTCCAAACGCCCGCGCCAACTTCCATACTGAGCGTTTTCACAAGAGGTGGCACCTGTGCTTCGACAAGGTGGCGGCCTGCCAGAGAAAAGCGGGAGGATTGGGAACGAGGGGGCTGGGCTGGCCCCCTCGTGCTCCCCCAGCCAAGGCAACCAGGGGAAGCGGAGGAGATCGATCCGTGCCTGACCGCACCTACGGCATCGAGACGCTGTGCCTGCACGCCGGGCAGCAGCCCGATCCGGTCACCGGCAGCCGCGCCCCTCCGATCTACCAGACCACCTCGTACGTGTTCGACTCGGCCGACCACGCGGCGAGCCTGTTTAACCTGGAAACATTCGGCAACGTCTACTCGCGCATCAGCAACCCGACCGTCGCCGTGCTGGAGGAGCGCCTGGCCGCGCTGGAAGGCGGCCGCGCGTGCCTGGCCACCGCCAGCGGGATGGCCGCCCAGCTCACCGCGATCCTGACGCTGCTCGGTGCCGGCGACCACATCGTCGCCAGCAGCCTGCTGTACGGCGGCACCTATGCGCAGCTGGACGTCACGCTGCGCAAGATGGGGATCGACACGACCTTCGTCGATCCGGACCAGCCCGACAATTTCCGCCGCGCGGTGACGCCGCGCACGCGGCTTTTCTTCGCCGAGACGCTGGGCAACCCGAAGATCAACGTGCTGGATATCGCGGCCGTGGCCGGGATCGCGCACGCGCACCGCGTGCCGCTGATGGTGGACAACACGATGGCGTCGCCCTTCCTGTGCCGGCCCATCGAGCTGGGCGCCGACATCGTGGTGCATTCATTGACCAAATACCTGGGGGGCCACGGAACGACGCTGGGCGGCGCGATCGTCGAGAGCGGGCGCTTCGATTACGCCAACGGCAACTTTCCCGACATGGTGTCACCGTCGCGCGGCTACCACGGCGTCACCTTCTGGGAGACCTTCGGCGACTTTGCTTACACGATGAAGGCGAGGATGGAAGTGCTGCGCCTGCACGGGGCGACGCTGGCACCGCTGTCCGCGTTCCTGCTGCTGCAGGGCGTGGAGACGCTGGCGCTGCGGATGCAGCGGCATTGTCAGAACGCGCGAGCGCTGGCGCAGCGCCTGCAGCAGCACCCGCAGGTCGCCTGGGTGAGCTGGCCCGGGCTGCGATCCAGTCCCTACTACGAGCTGGCGCGCCGCACCTTCCGTCCGATCGACGGGGAGCCCGGCGCCTCGGGCGTGCTGACGTTCGGCATCCGGGGCGGAAGCCGGGCCGGCGAGCGCTTCATCGAGCAGTTGAGCCTGCTGTCGCACCTGGCCAATATCGGCGACGCCAAATCGCTGGTGATCCATCCGGCCTCGACCACCCACCGGCAGCTGTCCGAGCAAGAGCAGCAGCGCGCCGGGGTCACCCCGGACATGATCCGGATCTCGGTCGGCCTGGAGTCGATCGAGGATATCCTGTGGGACGTGGAGCGGGCGCTGGGATCATGACGATCGCGCTGATGACGGACATCCACGCCAACCGCGAAGCGTTCGAGGCGTGCCTGGCGCATGCGGGCGATCACGGTGTCGATCAGTTCGTGTTCCTGGGCGATTTCGTCGGATACGGCGCCGATCCGGAATGGGTACTCGACACGCTGATCGACCTGGTGGCGCGGGGTGCGACCGCGTTGATGGGCAACCATGACGCCGCCGCGATCGGCGCGCTCAGCACCCACCTGAACCCCAGCGCGCGCCAGTGCATCGACTGGACACGGCCGCGCTTGAGCGAAGCGCACGTGAAATTCCTGTCGGACCTGCCGCTGTCGGCCCAGGACGGTCCGTGCCTGTACGTGCACGCCAACGGGTGGGACCCGGCTCGCTTCGAGTATGTATTCGGCCCGTTGGAAGCGGGCCGCAGCATGCAGGTGGCGCGCGCCCGCATCACGTTCTGCGGCCATATGCACGAGCCGATGCTGTACCACATGGGACTGCCGCAGCGGGTCGAAACGTTCGCGCCGGTGCCGGGATCACCGATCCCGCTGTCGGCGGCGCGCCGCTGGCTCGCCCTGCCCGGATCGGTGGGCCAGCCGCGCGACGGCAATCCAGCGGCCTGTTATGCGATGTTCGACGAGCTCACCAGCTTGCTGACCTTCTGGCGCGTGCCGTACGACCATCAGCAGGCCGCGCAAAAGGTGCTTCAGGCGGGACTGCCCCCTCAACTGGCAAGCCTGCTGCTGACCGGGGGCGCCGTGTGAGTCGGCCGCCGCCGCTGGAGCCCGGCCAGCGGATCGACGGCTTCGAGCTGCAAGAGCGCGTGCACCGCGGCGGCATGGGAACTCTGTGGCGCGTGACGCGCCCGGATCTGACACAGCCGGCGGTGATGAAGGTGCCGGCGATCCAGGAAGACCCGACCGCGATCGTCGGCTTCGAGGTCGAGCAGATGATCTTGCCGCTGCTGAGCGGGCCTCATGTGCCCCGCTTCATCGCCGCCGGCGGCTTCGAGGCTCAGCCGTACATCGTGATGGAGTACATCGAGGGCCAGTCGCTGCGGCCGAAGCTGGAGCAGGCGCCGCTGCCGGCCTTGCAGGTTGCGTCGATCGGCGCGCAAGTGGCCGAGGCGCTGCACGACCTGCACCAGCAGCACGTGATTCACCTGGACCTTAAACCAAGCAACATCCTGTTCCGCCCGGGTGGAGCGGCCGTGCTGGTCGACTACGGCCTGGCGCGCCACGAGCGGCTGCCCGACCTTCTGGCGGAGGAATTCCGGCTGCCGCTGGGCACCGGACCCTACATATCTCCCGAACAGGTGCTGCGGGTGCGCGACGACCCGCGCAGCGACCTGTTCGCGCTGGGCGCGGTGCTGTACCACCTGGCAACCGGACAGCGTGCCTTTGGCAACCCGACCACCGTCAGCGGCCTGCGCAAGCGCCTGTACCGGGCGCCGACCCCGCCGCGCGCGCACAACCCCGACTGCCCGCCCTGGCTTCAGGAAATCATCCTGCACTGCCTCGAGGTCGACGCCGAGCAGCGCTACGGTTCGGCCGCGCAGGTGGCGTTCGACCTGACACACCCGCAGACGGTCGCGCTGACGGCGCGGGCCAACTGGACCGGGCGCCTGTCGATCGGCGAGCGCCTGCGCCGCTGGGTGCGCTCGGTGGGCGCGACCCCCGAGCGGCGCACGGTGACGCGGCAGTTGCAGCGGGCTCCGATCGTGGTGGTGGCGGTGGACGCGTCGCAGGAATGGGAGGCCCTGGCCGACGCGGTGCGGGCCGCGGCGCGGCGCGTGCTGCAAAGCGAGCCGCAGGCGCGCCTGGCTTGCGTGTCGGTGTTGAAGACCTCCCGCATCGCGCCGGAAGCTCCCACCGACGAGGCCGGCCGCAACCTGCACGTGCAGCGGCTCGTACAACTGCAGCACTGGGCCCGTCCGCTCGCGCTGGCGCCGCAGCGCGTGACGTACCACGTGCTGGAGGCGCCGGACCCGGCCGAGGCGATCATCGACTACGCGCGCGCCAACCGCGTCGATCACATCATCGTCGGCTGCCGGGGCCTCTCGGGGCTGCGGCGCTACCTGGGCAGCGTATCGACCCGGGTGGTCGCCGAGGCCCCGTGCAGCGTCACCGTGGTCAAGGTGCCGCGCGAAGAGATGGCGCAGGCGGCGCTTGCGGGCTAGTGTCGTTCGGGTTATGCCCGCGTACTACAGCGAGCGCAGGAAATTGAGCAAGTCTTGCTTGCTCTGCACGCTCAAGCGTTCAAATTGCTCGACCGAGACGCGTGCCTCGGACTCTGAGTCACCGTGTAGCCGTATGACCTGAACCAGGTCCGTGGTGCGACCATCGTGCAGGAAGAACACACGCTGGCCCAACCCCCACAGCGGCGCAGTGCGGAACTCGCTCGGCCCGGCCAGTCCCTGGCTGACGCCGTCGGCCAGCTCATCTCCCATGTTGTGCAGCAACAGATCCGAGAACAGGTTCACCGCGGTCGCGGTCCCGCCGATGAAATTCGAGGGGCTCGCCATCAAGGTCGGCGTGTGGCACAGCGCACATTTGACTGTGTTGCTGAACAGCGCCGCGCCGTTCGTGATCGAGGCCGACCCTCCGGGCACGGTGGCCGATGGGGTCGGTGGAGCCAGACCTTCCATGAAGGCCGCAAACTGCTGGATGTCCGATAACCCGGTGTTGTCTCCAGCAGCAGTAGCGTCCTCGGGTGTCGGATTGAACAGGCAGGACGTTGGAAGGTTTTCGCCCTGGTTGGCCCGCTCGACCGAAAATATCTCGTTGCTCACCCCCATCTCGACGTTGTAGGCCTCGCCGGCAAACAAGAGCGCCGTGGCGTTCTGGGCCTTCCAGCCGAATTTCGTGATGGTGCCGTCGTTGCCGTTGCGATTCGGCGTGCCGCGGATGCGGAATGCCTGCTTGTCGGAGGCGTTGGCGGCCATGTTGGCCAGGATCGTTGCGTCGGAGATGCTCTCCACCAATCCCATACCGAAGACCGGAGTCGGAATGCGAAACGAGATGTTGTTGGCATTGCGCGCCGCAATGAAGTCGGGTTGGGCCAGCACACAGGTTTGAAGTGTGCCGGTGGCGCCGGCCGTGTTGGTTGCATCGGCGCGTCCGGTGACCGTGAACAGGTCGTGCACGCTGCCGTCGGCTGCGCGGGTCACGACTCCGTTTTGCACGACGTGCTTGAAGCGCGCCTCGCGCACCGGGCCGTTGGCCGTGACAAAGTAGGGCAGCACGTTGGCGCCTCCGAAATCAGTCGCCACCGCGACCTGCGGATTGGGTCCGACGAACGGAGGCGCAGTGGTACTGGGACTGGTGCCCCCGATGACAGGCTGCGAGTGACAGCTGCCGCAGCTGCTCGAGTTGTAGCGCGGCCCCAGGCCTTCCTGCGTCTGGGCACCTGAGGCCAATACCTCATTACCCTGGACCGAGCGGACGGTAATGAAATTGCTAAATCCGAGAGTGAAGTTTGCCAACTGTCCGGCGGTCAGGCCCGGCAGTGGCGTCGTGCTGGCGCCAGCCCCGGCGCGTACGCCGGGATCGACGGCCTGCGCGTGCACACCGAAGGAACCGAAGACGAGTCCAAGCACCAAAACCCACCGAAGCGAACCGGCAACGCGCGCGTGCGAGGCCGATTGCATGCACCAGATCCCCATGACTCCTCCTTGACTGCGGTCACTCGCCGAATGTCGGTCAGCCCGACTGCCGGCTTGAAGTGGCAGCAAGGTATTCCGTGCGACCGAAGCCTGCAATCATTCGAACAGCCGTCGTGCAGAGCTCGCGCGAGGAGGGTCAACCTCATCCCGCAATCGGACGAGCCAGGGATTCAGGAGCTGCGTGTCGCCTTGACAGCCTTCATCAAGCGCGTGATGGCCAGGCCCAACGCGATCGACGCTTCCGAATAGTCGGTTCCGCGGCCAAGCATTTGCAGCGCTTCGTAATGGCGCCCCTCGTTGATGGTTCGCGCGACCTTGGCGGCCTCCAGGTGAAACTCGGTGTGCACCACGAGGCACTCCCGGTAGCTGTCCAGGTGTCGGTAGGCTTGCCCGGCTTCATCGTCGAGCCATTTGCCAAGAGCGCACGAACTGTCCCGTGCAATCGATTCCGCCTCGATGGATTGCTTTTTTGAGATTGCGCCCCAGAATTGTTTCCTCCATTCGGTATGGTCACGAATGGCCGCGTGGAAATCGATCCCGTGCACCGTCGAACGCTAGCTGTGCCGTGTAAACCGCACGTTCCTGGATGATTCGAAATGCGGTCATGAGTTCGGTTCGCTCATGCCGGACCTCGGCGCAACTGCATGGGCCGCCCGCTCAACTTAATTCCTCGCTCAGCCGCTTGACAATCCGGCAGACGTCATCACTACAGTCACTTGAATACGCCCCGCAGCATCCGTTGATCGGATGAAGACGCTTCCTCCCGTATCAGGAAGCGGGGCCAAAGTCGAGCACCACCGAAACGCGCGCGGCCGCTCGAAGCTGGTGCACCGATCGGGCACCCCTCGCAAACGCTTTATCGCTTGCTTCCGCCCAGCAGTGCAGGCAGGCGCGCCCGCTTGACGCCTGGCGCCGCCGCCAGCGGTTCGGCCGCCTGAGCAGCCGGAGATGGCTCATAGGGCTTCAGGAAGAAATCATCGACCGGGGCCGGCGCCCGGGATCTGGCGGCTGGCCGGCCACCTCGAGGCCGGCCCTCGTCCTTGCGAGGGGCCTCATCCCTGCGGGCGCGCCGGGGTGCCGCCTGCGGCTGGACTCGGGACTTCTCGATGGTGCGCTTGATCAGCTTCTCGATCGCCGCCACCGCCTTGTCGTCCGCGCCCGTGGCGATCGTGATCGCGCGCCCTTCCAAGCCCGCCCGTCCGGTGCGCCCGATCCGGTGAATGTAGTCTTCCGGCGCGAACGGCACGTCGTAGTTGATCACCGCGGGCAGCTCCGAGATATCCAGCCCGCGGGCAGCAACGTCGGTGGCCACCAGCACCCGCACCGTTCCGTTCTTGAAGGCCTCCAGCGCCTTCATGCGCTCCTCCTGGGTCTTGTCGCCGTGGATCGCGTCGGCGTTGACGCCGTCGCGCTGCAGCTGGCGCCCCAGGCGCCGCGTGCCGATCTTGGTGTTGAGGAACACCAGGGCCTGCGGGATGTTCGGATCGGCCAGCAGCGTCAGCAGCGCGGCGTACTTCTCCGATTCGTGCACGTGCACCAGCTCCTGGCGCACGGTATCGGCGGTCGAATTGCGGCGCGCCACTTCGACCAGCACCGGATCGTGCAGGAAGTTGGCCGCCAGCTTCTTGATCTCCTCGGAAAACGTCGCCGAGAACATCAGGCTCTGGCGCTCGCGCGGCAGCAGGTTCAGGATGCGCGAGATGTCCGGCAGGAAGCCCATGTCGAGCATCCGATCGGCTTCGTCCAGCACGACCACCTCGACCTGTCCGAGCGAGGTGTTCTTCTGTTGCAGGTGATCAAGCAGGCGGCCCGGAGTCGCCACCAGCACCTCGACGCCGGCCCGCAGCGCATCGGTTTGCGGATCCATGTCCATCCCGCCAAACACGACCGCGGTCCGCAGCGGCGTCTTGGCCGCGTACTGACGCACGTTGTCGCCCACCTGGTCCGCCAGTTCGCGGGTCGGCACCAGGATCAGCGCGCGCACCGGATGGCGCGCAGGCGACATGCTGGCGCTGGCGCGCGGCAGCAGCCGGTGCAGGATCGGCAGCGCGAACCCGGCCGTCTTGCCGGTGCCGGTCTGGGCCGCGCCCATCACGTCGCCGCCTTTCAGAACGATCGGGATCGCCTTGGACTGGATGGGCGTGGGCCGCGTATAGCCCATCGCACGCACCGCCTCGACCAGGCGCGGGTCCAGCCCGAAATGGTCGAAGTCCGAGTAGTCGGACATCAGTGCTCGGCCCGCCAGGCGCAGCAGGCGCACCGGCCCGCTACCCTGCCTCGCAAGGCGCGCGCCGAACCGCAGTTGCTGTCCACCGGAACCATCCAGTTCACAGTGTACGCTGGCGCGGATTCCTGGCCGGTGGCGCCCTGCTGGGCTGGGTGGCGGGCGACACCGCGGTGTCGGATCCGGCCATCAAGGCCTGGGTCGGCCGCCAGTCCATCGAGCTCACGGGGCTCGCCCCGCTGGTCGGCGCCGCTTATGTGCTGATCCACGCCTGGCTGGCTCGCCGGCTCAAGACACTGAAGAAGATTCGATAGCCGGTTCGCGGTACAAGTTAAGTAGGCAAAGCCCGCTCTGTACACCCCTTACAGGCAGTGTGAGAATTGTTGTAGGTCGCATATTGCGTCCTGATTGCGTCTTGATTAAGCGGGCGCGCCACGGGCTGAGTGGCGTACCGGCCAATACAACACGATGTCGGTCACAGCTTCAGAACGGGGGGAGGAATCGCGCGCGGCGAAGCCGCGGGTCGCGCCGGCGGCGCCATTGCAGCCCGCGTTGGACGCAACTTCGGCCACCCGGTTTGCCGCCAGCCAGTCTTTCGCCCGCAAGCTCCTCGCCGAGCTGATGCGCCGCAATGTGGTGCGGGTTGCGCTGCTCTACTTGACCTTCTGCTGGTTTGTGCTGGACCCGGTGCACGTGATTTTCCACATGCTCGAGGTCCCCAAATGGGTCAACGAGCTGGTGCTGGTGGCGATGGCGCTGGGCTTGCCCGCCGTGCTGATTTTTACGTGGCTGTTCGAGCTCACGCCGTCCGGGCTCAAGGCGACCGTGCTGGTCGATCCAGGAAAATCGATCCGGGTGCAGACCGGGCGGCGCATCGATCGCGCGATCATCGTGGTGCTGTCGCTGGCGATCATCTACCTGGTAACCGACAAGTACTGGCCGGCCAGGCGCGAGGCGCACAACGCCGAGACAGCGCGCCCGGGCGCTGCGCAGGTTGCCGCCGCGCCGTTGCCGGCGCCAGCTCAAGCGCCCTCGGCCGCGGCGCCCGCGACCGCGGCGATGGCCGTTGCCCCGCCCGCGGCGCCGCCGGTGAGCGCGGCCGCAGCGGCGCCCCCAATCGCAGCGCCGCCCCCCAGCGCTGCTGCGCCCGCCCGTACGCCGCCGCCCCAGGCCGAAGCCGCGGCAAGGGGCTCGGGGCCCGAGGCCACCGTCACGATCATGGAAGGGCCTGCGATGTTCATCCGAGGCGACTCGCGGTTCGTCGCGGCCCCCGGCGTGAAGCTCACCGGTGGCGACATCGTCGCCACCGGAGCCGATGCCCTGCTGCAGTTGGAGCTCGAGGGCGGCACGCGAGTCGATCTGGGCCCCAACACCAGCCTGATGTGGCTACCCGCCGAAGCCGGATCGGCGCCGCGCCGCGCGGCCTACCTGCTGGCCGGCTGGGTCAAGGTGGCGGCAGGGCCCGCGCCCCAGGCGGCATTGGACCTGCTGCGTACGTCGCGCTTCGAGCTGGGCGTTGCCGACGGCGTCAGCGTGACCCGGCTCGATGGCGAAGAGGCCTCGGTGTTCGCCGAACTCGGCGGTGCCCGGATCGCCGAGCGCCGGCGCGGCGCCTCGCCCGCGGAGGTGACGCTGAAGGTTGGCCAGTTCTATTCGCGGCGGTCGCAAGCGGCCGCAACCGTGCTGGCGCGGCCGTCGCCGCAGTTCCTTCAGCAGCTTCCCGCGCAGTTTCTGGAAACGCTGCCGTCTCGACTCGACGTATTCCGCAACCGCGCGGTCGCCGCCCGGCCCGCGCCCGACTTCACGTACTCCGAGGTCGAGCCGTGGCTGAAGTCCGACGGCACGATCCGGCGCCAGCTGGCCGACCGCTGGAAGAGCAAGGCACGCGACCCCGCCTTCAGGCGCGCGCTCGAGGCGAATCTGCGGGACCTGCCGGAGTGGCAGCCGATCCTGTATCCGCCGCCGCCCGCCGATGCGGACGCGCACGCGCCGAGCGCGCCCGCGGTCGCCAAATCACCACCATCCTGATTGCCCTGGGGGACGAATGGGGTTGCTGCTGAAGTTCAATCTGGCGTTCGGCGCGGTGTTCCTGGCGGGAATGGGCGCGACCGCTTACGTGTCGTGGAACCTGCTTCAGCGCAACGCGCGCGCCGAGATCGCCCAGGATGCGCGCCTTCTGATGGAGTCGGCGATCGCGCAGCGCAACTACACGGTCTCGCAGGTCAAGCCCCTGCTCAATACGCAGATGCGATACGGGTTCCTGCCGCAGACGGTGCCGGCCTACTCGGCCACCGAAGTGTTTGCCGATCTGCGCAAGCGGTTTCCCGAGTTCTCCTACAAGGAGGCGACGCTGAATCCGACCAACCCGCGCGACCGCGCGGTGGAATGGGAGAGCGACATCGTTGAGCTGTTCCGCAACGACAGCACGAAGACCGAGATCAGCGGCGAGCGCGTGACATCCACCGGCGCATCGTTCTACGTGGCCCGGCCGATCCGCATCCACGACCCCGCGTGCCTGACCTGCCACAGCTCGGTGGAGGCGGCGCCCGCCACGCTGGTGGAGCGCTATGGGCCGGCCAACGGGTTTGGCTGGAGATTGAACGATGTGGTCGGCGCCCAGGTCATTTCGGTTCCCACCGAGGTGCCGATCGGTCGCGCGAACGAGGCCTTCAGGGCATTCATGACGGCCGTGGTAGCCGTGTTCGTCGCGATCGGAGCCGTGCTGAACCTGATGCTGTGGCAGATCGTGATTCGCCCGGTCTCGAAGCTGTCCGCGCTCGCCAACCGGGTAAGCACGGGCGATCTGCAGGCACCCGAATTCGCGTACGCCTCGCGCGACGAGATCGGCGACCTGGCCGGCTCGTTTGCCCGCATGCGCAAGAGCGTCGATCACGCGATGAAGCTGCTGGACGCCTGAGGAGACGATGTGAAATCGCCTCCGGCCGGTGACGACGGCATCAGCCGCCTGATCGTTCCCGAGCGCTTCGGCAAGTATCCGGTCACGGGACTGCTCGGCCGCGGCGCCATGGGGGCCGTGTATCGCGCCTTCGATCCGGACATCCGGCGCACGGTCGCCATCAAGACGATCCGCTGGGACCTGCTGAGCGAAGCCGGCCCGGGCGGCTCGCTGGCGGGGCGCTTCCGCAACGAGGCCCGGGCCGCCGGGCGCCTGTCGCATCCCGGCATCGTGGCCGTGTACGAATTCGGTCAGGGCGACGATTGCGCCTATATCGCGATGGAATACGTGGAGGGGAGCAACCTGCGCGAGTATTTTTCGCGCAAGACGGCGTTCAGCGAGGCCGACGTCGTCAGCATCATGGTTCAGCTGCTCGATGCGCTGGGACACGCGCACGAGCGCAAGGTCTGGCACCGCGACATCAAACCGGCCAACCTGATCATCATGAAGGACGGCAGGCTGAAGATCGCCGATTTCGGTATCGCCCGCATCGAGGCCTCCGAGATCACCCAGACCTTTCCGATGATGGGAACGCCCGGCTACATCCCGCCGGAGGTGTACCGGGGAGAGTCGATCGACCATCGGGTCGATCTGTTCGCCGCGGGCGCCGTGATGTATCAGCTGCTCGCCGGCAAGGCTCCGTTCGACGGCGCGCCCGAAAGCGTGATGTACCGGGTCTTGAACCACGATCCGGCATCGCTGCACGCGGACGAGCCGGGCCGCCGCTGCGCACACTACGCGCCCGTGGTGATGAAGGCGCTGGCCAAGGCGCCGGCTGAGCGCTTCGAATCGGCGTCGGTCTTCCGCGACGCGATCCTGGCAGCCTACTCCGGACCGGTCAACTCCGCGGTGTCGCCCGATACCGTCCTGATTGCGCCCGCGGCGGGACCCAAGCGCCGTTCCGGTGACGCCGGCGCATCAGCGCCCAGCAGGCCCGGCTACGGTTCGGGCCGCACGCCCTGGCCGAACGGATGGAACCCGGCCACGCTCGGCTCGGTGCAGACGCAGCTCGCGACCGTGGTGGGCCCGATGGCGCGCGTGCTGGTGCAGCGGGCCGCGCAACGCTGCGCAGACGTGGACACGCTGGTGAATCTGATCGCCGGCGAGCTGGAAACGGCGGACGAGCGGCAGGCCTTTCTTTCGGGCCTTTCGACCGGCTCGTTCACACCGCTGCCGGGCCATGATCACATACCCGGTGTTGCCCTGCGTCACGCGGGTTTCGCGAATTCCCGCATCGGCGACGGCCAGGCGCGACTGAGCTCCAAGGAGATCGAGCGGGCAACGGCGGCGCTGGCCAAGCGCATCGGCCCGCTGGCGCGTCTGATGGTCAAGCGCGCCCACGATCAGACCGACGATCCCGAGCAGTTCCTGCTGCTGCTGCTCGAAGGCATCGAGAGCCAATCCGACCGCGAAGCCTTTCTGCGCGATATCCGGCCCCACTGAGCGGCGGTGATCAGGCCGCGCGCATCCTGCGCACCATCGCGTCGAACACCAGCTGCGCCAGGCGTCTGTCGGCATCGAACACGCGGGCGTCCCGCCCCATCTGGCTGCGAACCGCATCGCTGAGCACCCGGTCGGGGCCGCCGATGGCGCCACCGGCGGCCTGAACCTCGCAGGCGCGCTGCAGCGTCCAGTACAGCAGGAACGCCGACGGCAGGTCAGCGCCCAGAACGAGCAGCCC
>Ga0307479_10003981_pt1 | contig 13506 bp, 14 predicted proteins | sample atmos_gasesECM4C_FD_203743 | JGI IMG/M metagenome (GOLD analysis project Ga0307479, IMG submission 203743) | Hardwood forest soil microbial communities from Morgan-Monroe State Forest, Indiana, United States - atmos_gasesECM4C_515 | ecosystem: Environmental > Terrestrial > Soil > Temperate...
GCCGAACGGCGGCCTCGACAAACAGAACAGTCAGAAACGCACGTACAACAGCGACCTTTACTACGGTTCGGTGACGGCATTTGACACGATCAATCACAAAGTCATCGCCAAAGCCGTGACCGACATCGAAATTCGTTCGGGCGCAACGGCTACAGCCGGAGGATTGGTCTTCACGGCCTTGCAGGACGGTTGGGTGGTCGCGTACAACGACGACACGCTCGAGGAACTGTGGCGGTTCAATCTGGGCACCGCGCTGAAGGGCGCGCCGGTGACTTATGCGATCGGAACAAAACAGTACGTTGCGGTTCAAGCCAGCGGGCGGCACCTGCATCCCGTGAAATTTGACAACTTTCAGGATTCCAGTTACTTGTTCGTCTTTGCTCTGAATTAGTTTTCCGGCGAACGTTATTTAGGGAATTCCTTACAGGCGTCCGTTTCGGAGCCCCAGAATTCGACGCACTTGGCGTGATTCATCGGGCCTTTTCCGATAATCTTCTGTATCAGAAAGTCGGCAATCAGTTCGATCTCGCGCGGTTGCAGCGTCGCCGGAGGGTCTGGCATGCGGGTCGGGTACGATTTCAGGTCGGCCTGCGTCTTGCCGAAGCAACGCCCGTCGCTGTAGGCAAACTTGTCGAAGGCCGGCATTTGCGAGTTGAGCCGCCCGCATTTGATGGTCAGCACGAGACCGTCGCGGTTGAGCTTGGTCTCACGCAAGTTGGCGCCGCTGGGCATTTGGCTGTCGGTCTTGCGGCCGTCACCCGCCCAGCCATGACACGCTTGGCAGTTGCCTTTTTGCTGAAAGAGTCTCATGCCATCGGCAATGTCGGCAGCGTCGAGTGGTTTTAGCTCCTGTCCTTGCGCTCCCGCGCTGATTGCCACTGCTATGATCGCGGTCGCGACGTGCACCCTTGAAAAGAGGTGCACCCGCATTGAGTGTTTGCACCTGGCGGTCATGAGCGCAGTATACAGCACCGCATATTTTTGTAAATGATGCCGTCAGAATCAAAAGTGAACGCGACCCTGCTTTCTTTGCGGTTTCGTTCTGGTCAGCTACCCTTATCCTAACCGGCGCATCTGTCCCTCAGAGGGCAGTCTGCGCGCCTAATGGAAGGGCGCCTATCAATGTGGTCCTCATCTGGACATACTGATTGAAGAAATGACGCTCAACCAACGGTAAGAACTTCATCGGGAAGTATTTCCGTGAGTATCGTGGTGAGGAATTCTATCGGGCGTCGCCGGCGGTGCATGATCGATGGGTTATCACAGCAAATGGTCTAGCCCCTTTTGCATTCGCAGCTGAGATATTCCGGGCATTGGCACCTGAACGAGAACGCGATATCGAGACATATGAGAAGCTCTACACTCGTGGGTTGCTTGACTGACCGAGGAGTACGCTTGAGACCACGTCGGTCGGTGAGAGGCGGACGCGAGATCAGCGCTTTTGCGTAGGATGGCGGGCAATCCTGAAGTTATCGATATCTCAGTTTCTTGTTTGCCGACCATACACCCGAAATGCGCCGGGCCCAAACAATTGTTCTACGTGGAGCATGTTGCTTGAGCAGTATCCGCCTTCGGTGGCCGGGCGGCAGATTCTCTATTGAACGCGTAACACATTCTGGTCACTCTACTTGTTTCGGAGAACTCTATTTCGCCGCACGTGTGAGAATGGGACCGAGCACCGCCAGAATGAGCACATAGGCAGCCGCAAGTGGTCCGAGTTGTGGCTCAAGACCGGCACCTAAGCCTCCAATCACGATCGAGAACTCGCCCCGCGCCACCAAGGCCATTCCTGCCCGCAGGCGTCCTCGCTGGTCCACTCCACTTCGCCGAGCTGCAAAATATCCCGTCAACACCTTCGTCACTGCGGTGACAAGACCCAAGGACACTGCGGTTAGCAGTGCCGAGGGCAGGGTTGCTGGGTCGATCTGAAGCCCAAAGAAGAAAAAGAATGTCGCGGCAAACAGGTCACGAAGGGAGGCGAGGAGCCGATGTGTTTGTTGGGCCATCGGGCCCGACACGGCGATGCCAACGAGAAATGCCCCAATCGCGGCCGACACTTGAAGCCGCTGTGAAACCCCGGCAACAAGGAGAACGGCGCCAAACGTAGTTAGGAGCACGATCTCATCTGACTCGTGAGCTACAAACCGGCTCAGTAGCTGGCCGTACCGGACGGCCACGACGAGCACTAGAAAGACCGTGGCTATCGCCAGGAAAACCGATAGGACAATTCTTGCCGGCCCTCCTCCAGCCAAGAGCACCGCAAGGAGAGGCAGGTAGATCGCCATCGCCAGATCCTCCAGCACCAATATGGCAAGTACTGCCGGGGTCTCAGGGTTTTCAAGTCGTTGGAGATCAGCCAACACCTTAGCAACCACACCTGATGAAGATACGTAAGTCACCCCGCCCAACAGGACCGCAGCAAGCGGTTGCCACCGTAGAAGGAGTCCCGCGATGAGACCAGGCATGAAATTCAGCGCCAGATCAACGACGGCTGCAGGGAATCCACCCCGGAGGTTCTCTACCAACTCTCTTCCGGTGTACTCAACCCCTAACATAAATAGAAGCAAGAGCACGCCGATCTCTGCACCGATGTGGATGAAGCCTGCACTCACCTTCAGTGGCGCCAGTCCTCCGTTGCCAAAAGCAAGACCAGCAAGCAAGTAGAGGGGGATGGCAGAGAAACCCCAACGGCTCGCGATGCGCGCCAGAATCGCAAGACCGATCACAACAAGACCTAGCTCGATTAAGACGTGGGATAGATCGTAAGTTGTGGAGTCCATGCACTACGATACCGCAATCCAACTGTCAGAGTTGAGTGCACTACTTGGCCTTAGCCCCGGAAGGCGAGCCAAGCTAGCACGAGGGCTCGCGGACCCAAGACTAATACCCTAACGTCTTACTTTCTATTACGCATATATAGCTAAAATTCTGCCCCAAAGTACATTCCAGACGGGATTTACCCCATTTCGCTCAAGTCTTAAGCTCGCCTCCAAAGGTGAAGACAGCGCCTTGGTAGGCACTACACATGAGGCTCGCTAAAGGCAGAGTAGAACTTTGCGACAAAGACCAAGGGGTCGGATCTTCAGAGGCATGATTCTTCACACGAGGAGGTGTGACATGCGAAAGGCAGTTTGGGGAAGCGGTGTTCGGTTTGTCCTGGGTATGGCAGCCGCAATTGTGCTGACCGTGCCACCAGCAGTTTCCGCCCAGGAAACAACCGGTGGAATAAAGGCGTACGTTAAGGATAAGACCGGGGCGTCCATCCCGAAGGCGTCAGTAGAATTGTCGGGCACAGGACTTATTACGCCCCAAAAGCTAGAGGCAGATGACGCAGGGTACGTTTACTTCACGCAGGTTCCTCCCGGCGAGTACACTCTGTCAGCGTCTGCTCCGAATTTCCGAATTTACAAAGTAACAGGCATCAGCCTGAACGTCGGTAAGTTGCCTACGTTCGATATTGTCTTGGAGGTTGGGGAGATTTCCCAGACAATCGAGGTCACCTCGCAGCCGGTGCAGGTGGACGTGACCTCGAGCAAGGTGGCTGTGGCCATTCCTGAGGACGTCATCGAGAACATCCCGAAGGGGCGGTCCTATCAATCTCTGATCCCGTTCGCGCCGGGTGCCCGCCAGGAACCTCTACAGAGTTCCCGCGTCGACCGCGGCCGCGCGAACGGTTTCCAGATTGACGGCGCCAGCGATTCAGAAAACACCTACCTCGTGGAGGGGTTAGACACGAGCAACATTCAGAATGGCGGCGTGAAGCAAAACGTGATCTTCGAATTCGTAAAAGAAGTTCAGGTGAAGACCAGCGGGTTCGAAGCCGAATACGGTGGAGCGATGGGCGGCGTGGTGAACGTCGTTCAAAAGCGTGGCGGCAATGACTGGCACGGCGGGTTGGTTTCGTATTACCAGTCTAACGCCTTTGATGCGAACGACCAGTGCACAACTACTCCTCAACCATCAATTTCAGAAGTGGTTACACCTCCTGTGCAACAGATTCAGTGCGGTCAAAGAGCGAATCCAGCCACGGCGACAAATCCGACGATCAGGCTGGACCAGTCCGCTCAATATTACTTACAGAATCAAGATCGCTACAAGATCTTGGAGGCCGGATATGACGTAGGTGGGCCGCTCATCAAGGATAAACTCTGGTTCTTCTCCAGCTATCTCCCAACGATCGACCGTGAAACACGCACGGTGAATTTCACTGGCGCCGTCAACCCGGGTCCGCGGAGCTTTACACGCAGCTTCACCGCGCATAACATGCTGAATCGGCTGGACTATCAATTGTCGAGTAGGCTCCGCCTATTCGGAGGCTGGCAGTACGGGTACTCGAGGATTGCCGGAATCCTTCCATCGATTCCGGACTCAATCATTGGCCAGACGAACACGGTCGCGACTTCGGATCCAACACAGTTCCGTCCCGACACCGGCTCGGTGAACCCGAGCAACATCTTCAACTTTGGCGGAGACTGGGTGCCAAATTCGCGCACAGTGATTTCCGCCCGGTACGGATACTTTTACTACAACACTTCGGACCGCGGGAAACCGATTGGGGTCCGCGACATTTTCCAACGAGACTTGGGTATTGGAACTACACTCGGAATTAACGGTGCACCCCTCATTCCGACTGCCTCCTCGCCGGGAGCGCAGTTCGCCCATGGTACACTCTTTGCGAATATTGCCCCCAACTTGCAGACGATTTTCGACGTGTTCTCGAGGAAGGCGCTCTCGACGGACCTGTCATATTTTCTCAGCAGGTGGGGAACGCATAACTTCAAGATTGGGTATGGCTTCAACCACCTGGCCAACAATGTTGTCAATGGCTTCAACACTGCCCAAGTTCTTCTGTTTTGGGGAGAGGCTTATGTGCCCAAGACGGCTACGGGCACGACAAACTGCAACACGATCATCGCAGCCAACGGAACGACTTATGGGACTCCTGCTCAGGCGGCCAGCGCGGGTTGCAGAGGCAATGCGGGTTATTTCCTCGTCCGGGATGGGACTATTACGGCTGGAAAAGCCGACAGCTACAACCATGGAATCTATGTCCAAGATAGCTGGACCGTGGGCCGTGGCTTGACGCTCAACCTCGGCGTGAGATTCGACAAGGAATTTGTACCTCCGTTCAATGACGTCGCTCCCTCTGTCAGGTTCGACTTCGACCAAAAAATCGCACCCCGAATTGGTGGTTCCTATGATCTGTTTCGGAATGGAAAAGTGAAGGTCTTCGCCAGCTACGGGAAGTTCTTCGATATCATGAAGTATTCGTTGCCGCGCGGCTCGTTCGGTGGCGAGTACTGGCATGATTGCGCCTATGCAATCGACACTCCGGACTTTACCACGGTCACGCCAACTAACCCTGGCGGGCACTCCTGCAGCGGCAATTCCACGACCCCTGCACCGGGAGTGTCGGCGACGAACGTACGGTTCATCGAAAACCAGAACTGGCGCGCATCCGCGGGCAGCGCGACGGATCCTGGCGTCGATCCCAACATCAAGCCCATGTCACAACACGAGTTCGTCGTCGGATCCGATTGGGCCATCAGACCAAAGGTAGGTCTCGAGATCCGGTATGTGCGGAAGCGTCTGGATCAGGCTATCGAGGACATCTCAATTGACGATTCAACGTACTACATTGGAAACCCCGGTCCCAACGTGTACGCGGATCTGCTTCACCGAACCACTGCCCTAGGGGCGCCGCAGTGTCTCACGTGCCCCGCTCAGCCTGTAGCCACCCGGCGGTACGATGGTCTGGAAACACGGTTGAGCTATCGAGGGGCGAACTTGTTCGGCCAATTATCTTACACGCGTAGCAGCCTGACTGGTAACTACGCCGGTCTGACTGATACGGACGTCACAGACGGCAACGGCGGCCGGCACAGCCCAAACAACCACCGAGCATACGATATCCCGGCAATGGAGTTCACAAGCACCGGGGCATTGAACGACGGCCCGCTGGGAACGGATCGTCCGCACGTTCTGTCGATGGTCGGATATTACCGCCTGAAGTGGTGGGGCATGGAATCCACATTGGGCGTGAACCAGATCTTTGCATCGGGCACGCCAACATCCACCTGTATCCCTGTCGTTGCGAGTACATCGAGTTGCCAGTACTTCGAGCAACGCGGGACGTTCGCCTCGATGCATCGTGACCCTACGAATGGAAATCTGGTTGTCGACAATGTTATTCGCGATGCGCGGACGCCGATGTATTCGGGGACCGACTTGAACTTCGGCCACCAGTTCCGAGTGAGCAAGAACAATGAGGCAATGAGGCTCGGATTCGAGCTGAACGTCGCGAACCTGTTCAACCAGGCGTCAGTTCTCGCGGTCAATCCCATTCCGTTCCAGGGAGCCGATACAACGGTAACTCCGAGAACATCTGCTGGCGCCATCGACTGGACAACCCTGCTGAAGGGCTGGAATCCCATAGCGGCCGCCAACGCACAAGATTACAACATCACTTCACCGATGATCTTTAACGCGCGCTATGGCCTTCCGTATCTGTTCCAGACGCGGCGCAATATGCGGATAGCTATAAGATTTACCTTCTAACTGGACAATCATCCTAACCGAACTGGCACGAAAGGATGGTGTCGCGGGGCTGGAACACTTAAACAGGATATGGCAACCCACCCAGCGGGAAGCCGCACACGAAAGAGATGTCGAAAGGAGAATCAAATGATTGCCGAATATACTGGGACCATCCCGAAAAGAGGCGACCGAGTTGGCACGGCTCAACAAGAAGGTCTGTTTGAAGTGGTTGACATCAACTCGCTCATGCAGACGGCACACCTCAAATCGACGGATGGACTGGGTCACATCACGCCGAATGTACCTTGGACAGCGCTGAAGTTTCCGAATAGGAAATAGACTGAAATTCCTCGACGTTGCAGTTCAGAACAAGGAAGGTGGTCGAAGCCATCTTCTAAAGTGTGCTGTCCAATTGGTGAGCCGGGGAACGCGTGTCAAAGCACTCTCCTGACGGGCCTGGACAATTTGACTGGTGACCAGCGGCAGATTTCCTCTCTTCGCTCCCTGGTATTTCTTTGCGCGAATCGGAGCGCAGGGACGATTCAAGCATTCTTGCGCGCTAGGTTCGGTCTTTTCACGTTGGTCGCGATATCTTTCCTTTGGAGCTTCTCCGCCGCGAAAACGTTGAGTAGACTGTGAGCAAGGATGGTGGGTCAATGACCGAGACGAAGCTAACATTGCCGGCGACCTCTCAGTCATACAGCCAGAGGCGATTTGGCCCTCGGGCGGAGCTGTTTGCCGGCTTCGGAGCATTGCTGGTTCTAATGGCTGTCATGTCTATCGACTCTCTTCGTACGCTGCGCGCAATCGAGACAAGCGATGCCCAGATTCGCCGCGATTTCCTGTATCGTGAACGCACTCTCGAACAGGTACGTACAGGTCTCTACGAATCGGGCAATATCGTCCGCGATTATATCCTGGGTGGATCGGATGGAAACGCTCAACCGATGCTGCGCCAGGACTTTCAGTCGATTCGCGATACTACAAATGCGGCACTGAGCTCCTGCATCCAGTCTTTGCCACCGAGCGGGCGAGAGCCGTTTCAACACCTCGCCGCCGAGTTGCAGAACTACTGGTCGGCACTTGATCCGATCTTCGAGTCCGACACGAAAGACCCACAGAAACGAAGCGAATCGTTCCTCCGCAGCGGCGTCCAGTCTCAACACGCAACGGTGTTGGTGATCGCGAAGGAAGTTAGCGCCGTGAACCAAAGTGGGCTCGAAGAAGGCGAAAGAAGAATCGCTGCCGTATTCGCGCGATTTCGGAGTCGTTTGCAGGCGGTCATCGTGTTCGCCTTTGGCTTGGGCCTGATCCTGGCCAGCACGACGATCGTTTACACGTCGCGCCTAGAGAAGCGAGTGGAGGAGAAATATCAAGAGAGCCTGCAAGCCCAGAGAGAATTGAAAGACCTATCCAAGCGACTCGTCGATGCGCAGGAGCAGGAACGGCGCGCCATTTCAAGGGAACTTCACGACGAGGTCGGCCAATCTCTGAGCGCACTGCTTATGGACGTCGAACGCCTGTCGGCGATTCCCAACAAAGATGGCGAGCACCGGCAAACCCTCGAAAACATCAAGACGCTAGCGGAAAATTCGGTCACCGAAGTGCGCAACATGTCGCTGCTGCTACGCCCGTCGATGCTCGATGACCTCGGCCTGGTTGCGGCGCTCGAATGGCAGGCGCGAGAAGTATCCAAGCGCACAGGAATGCTGGTGGATCTTGTGGAAGAACATGTCTCGGACAGACTGCCCGAAGAACACAAAACGTGCGTCTATAGGATCGTTCAAGAGGCTTTGAACAATTGCTCGAAGCACTCCTATGCAAAGCATGTGTGGGTTGCGATTCGCCAGGAACCTGACCGCCTCTCGCTAACGATTCAGGATGATGGCAAAGGCTTTGATCCAATTCGCGCGCGAGGGCTAGGATTGGTGGGCATGACCGAGCGCGTCAGCCAGTTGAACGGTATTTTGAATGTCAATTCCGTTGCCGGACGCGGCACATCCCTTCGCGTCGATCTTCCACTTGTCAGCACGTCCGAGAATCGGGACAGAGTGGCATCGTGAAAAAATTAAGGATACTACTTGCCGACGACCATACGGTGATGCGCAATGGCTTGCGCGCCTTGCTCGAGCGCCAGCCCAACCTAGAAGTTGTCGGTGAATCCGAGAACGGACGTCACACGGTCGAGGTCTCTGCCTCGCTCAAGCCGGACGTGGTGATCATGGACATCGGGATGCCCATTCTGAACGGCATCGAGGCAACAAAACAGATTGTCAATCAGCATCCCGCCATCGCGGTAGTCATCCTAAGTATGTATTCTGACGAAACCTACGTGATGCGCGCGTTAACGGCCGGAGCGCGCGCCTATTTGTTAAAGGACTCCGCCGCTGGCGATTTGATCGGCGCGATCGAAGCCGTTTCACACGGTAAGTCGTTTTTTAGTCCAAAGGTCAGCCGTATCCTGGCTGAAGACTATATCCGTGTTCTAAAACAAAAGGGTGCGGTGGATACCTACGACTTGCTTACGAGCCGCGAACGCGAAATTCTTCAACTTCTGGCCGAAGGGAAAACGAATAAGGAGGTATCAACGGCCCTTAACATCAGCCCCTACACAGCTGAGACCCATCGTGGACACATCCTGCAGAAACTGAACCTGCACAATTCGGCCGAACTAGTGCTATATGCGGTCCGCAAAGGCATCATTTCTTAGAGCGGTTACCCATCCCCATATCTTGTCCGGATTCCTAGATAACTCCTGAATCGTAAGGGTTTCCCCTTTTCTTCGACACGCGTAGCTAAATTTCAACCCCAAAATACCCTGCAGCTGGGATAGCTCTCTGCCCTGCATCCTTCTAGACTCCGGCACGAGATCCTTAATAGCCGCACCCCAATCTCTGTCGTCGCAATCAGATTAGTGGCAGCGGGGCTAGAGGCGGTGGATTCACTGCGGCCGCAAAATGTCGGCGAAGGACAGACCAATGATCCCGTTCAATGCTACAAGCGTGATGGATCGCCCAGCGAAAAGCAGCCAGCGGGAGAGCGCAAAGAACGAAATCATGCTTCCCGACCGTGCGCGTCAAGTCCCTGCGATGCTGGATCTTCTCCCCGGAATGGTCGTGAGTTCGGAAGACAGAGTCCGTCGCCGGCTCGCGGAAATTCTGGGCCAATGCGGATTGACATCCATTCTTGCTTCTACCGTGGCCGAGAGCAAGATGGCCCTGGCCCGCCATAAGTTCTGCATGGTTCTCTGCGATGAATGCCTAGCCGATGGCGATTACCAGGCGATCGTCGAAATCGCAAAACATGCTGACACGAGACCCCCAGTAATTGTCCTTTCGCACACTGGTGACTGGCCGGAATATTTGGCGGCGACCCGTGCCGGTGCGTATGACTACCTGGCGTACCCACCCGTTCCCACGGAGCTACATCGGGTAATCCGAAATGCATTCTTGGACCGTCAAAGGCAACAGCACTTCGGCGATATCCAAGTCCTTTAACCATCGGGCATGAAAGGGAAAATATCATGCACGTAAGATCAAAAATGGTCCTTCTGGTCGGTGAGACCTCAAAGAGTTCCATCCAATTGATGAATTGGTTGTACAAGCGGGGCTGCCAATGCCATTTCGCGATGTCATGTCAGGAAGCTTGCAATTTGATTTCTCGCACACAGTTCGATTTGGTGCTCAGCCAGTACCAACTGCCAGATCGAACGGCTTTTCCATTGTTGGATTGGTTGGCCGGATCGCCCGCCACACTTTTCTTTTCGACAGCCGTGGAAAACGGATGTCTGTGGTTGCCGATGCTCGAACGTGGGGAGAGATGCGTCGGCGCACCGCTGCTGCGGCCGGGCGAATTCACCGGTGCACTCGCAGAAGTGCTGGGCGTTGAAGTTAGGTCCGACGAAATGGAAACGGTCGCCTCTCAAGCCGAATAAGATATCGTCCTGCGAATCGCCAAATCGGAGTCTCAAAATCTCCTGTTGCTGGGATAGACCGTTCTTTTCTCACGTTCTAAGCTAGTCGAAGTTCGGGGCGCGTGGGAGATGCCAGTGCACATCAGGGATTGCGCCGCCTGTCGAGCTCTGCTTCACGCGCGTAAGCAAGAATCGCACGTGCTGGCCGCAGCGCTGATCGAGGCCAATGAGTTCATGCCAGCTCGGCTGCTCAGCACGCGCGGTTGGGGTGTGCCGCAGTCATCTAGTTGCACCGTCTCCGGGCATGGATAATCTTAAAGGCTTAGGAAATGACGGAGCATGTGTTTTCGTTCCTCGACTACTGGTGGTTCTACGCGGCCTTCACCGGCTTGGTCGTCGCGTTCCTGGCGCTGGATCTCGGTCTGTTTCACCGCAAAGCGCACGTGATTGGATTTCGCGAGGCATCGGCTTGGACTGCGGTCGCGGTCGCGTTGGCTTTGCTGTTCTGTCTTGGGCTGTACAAATATGCAGCCTGGAAGTTCGGGGCGACAGCGGGCAAACAACTCGGGGTGGAGTTTCTCACCGGATATGTCGTTGAGTGGTCGCTTTCGCTCGACAACATGTTCGTGTTCGTCCTGGTGTTCCGCTATTTCCGAATTCCCGCGTTGTTGCAGCACCGTATTTTGTTTTTTGGCATCCTGGGCGCGCTGATCTTCCGCGGCGTCTTCATCGTTCTGGGCGCCGCGCTGCTCCAATATAGTTGGGTCGTGATCCTCTTCGGCGTTTTCCTGATTTTCACCGGCATCCGGATGATGTTTTCCGCGGAGCGCCTGGTCCAGCCCGAAGAGAGCCTTACCGTTCGGGGACTACGAAGACTGTTGCCCGTGGCGACGGAGTCTGAAGGTCCAGGATTCTTCTCGCGGCTGAACGGAAAACTATACGCCACGCCCATTCTGCTGGCGCTCGCGTTCATCGAGGCGACTGATGTTCTTTTCGCCCTCGACTCCGTTCCCGCCATCTTTGCCATCACCCGCGAGCCCTTGATCGTTTACACGTCGAACGTGTTTGCCATCCTAGGCCTGCGCGCGATGTATTTTCTCCTGGCTGGCGCCCTTACGAGCTTTCACCTGTTACGTTATGGCTTAGCGCTCATTCTGATTTTTGTCGGACTCAAAATGTCCTGGCTCAACGCGGCTTGGCAGGGGCATTTCCCAACCACAATCTCCCTTGGGGTGATCGCTGGAATTCTGGCAGCGTCGATCGCTCTATCGCTCGCTTTTCCGACTTCCCGCCCGCCGAAAAGCACGCTGATTAGTCGGCTTGCTCGCTAGTGAGGATTCCTGCGGAGTAAAAGTGTGGCGCTTCAACGCGGCTTCGCGTGACGTGTTCGAAGCGTCTTGCGCTGGAGACGGTACTCCTCACCCACAAGGGCGCGTAGAGCTTCTTGTGCTCCAGGGGCTGGTGCAGTCCGGTTTCCTACGTCAATACACCGGCCCCCATCGTAAGCGCGGGGAGACAGCCGCCTTCCATTGCACATTGTCAGATTGCGCGTCTTGTTGGATCGCGCACCTGTGCAACGCGATGTGCGAAACCGAACTTAGAACGATCAGATGTCACTCCTTTTTTTTGCACACCATGTAGCTAGATTTCAGCCTCAAAATACCGTTCCGTTGTGATAGCCTCCCGTCACCTTGCCTTCTATGCTGACCACTGAAAGTTGAAACGACACTGATGTGCAGGCTGGTAAGCAGTTGTAAGGAAGTCGTCAGCCAGCCCCCGCGTCAGAAAAAACTAAGACCGGAGGAATCGAAAATGAGATCTAACTTGAAACGGATGATCGTGGCTCTTGCAGCAGTTGCGCTTCTTGGGACCGGATCGGTGTTTGCTTCTCCACCAACCCCATCACCTGACTCATCGACCTATTTCTCGGCGCGGGCATCAGCGCTCCTCGCAGAGATCCAGAAGGAAACGGCAGCGCTAAGCCTCCGTGCAGATACCCTGGGGACCTTTGCCTGGAACCCCCAATATAGCTGGCAAAGCCATGCCACCTACCTGGACCGAGTCAAAGGCCACATCAACGAGGTGGGAAGCCGTATGGCCAAGCTGCAGAGGATGCGTAACGCGGTACTTCCTTGGCAGCAGCAGGCCATCACCGAGGTGACCGCTCATGCGGCGCAGGTCGCGTCTAGCACACAGGCGGCCATCGTTCACCTCCGTGAAAACCAAAATCGGCTCTTCGTCTCAGAATACCGAGACCACTTGAAGACGATTGCGGACCGCTCGGGAGACATGAAGCAGACGGTTGACAAGTTCCTTGATTATGAGGAGGCCCAGCAGAGGTACAACCAATTAAAGGGTGAATTGGAAATCAAGGGTACCTGATACAGGGAAGCTGCCGATCGAACCAGTGGGGGAATTAGACATTCCATGGGCCAGGGAAAAACAAAACGGCCTGCGCCCACCCTTGAGAAAGGAATAGTCACAATTCCCCCGCCCTCTTCTCAGTTGAGCAGGCCGCATGAGAGTGAAGGCATGGAATTCTCAACGCAGGATAGATTGAAGACACGGAATGGAAAACTTACACAAACGCGTCGTGACCCTGTCCGTTGGATGGTCCCTCATCGTGTGCGGCATTGCCGGGCTGTTTCTCCCCATCGTGCCGGGAGCGCCAATACTGCTCGCAGGTGTCTTCATCCTGTTTTCCGACTGCAAACGGATGCGCAGCGTGACCGGAACATTTCGGAGGCGCTTCCCGTGCTTGGCGAACTTTATTGAACACTTCACTGCGTTGGAAAACACCTGGCGGAGGCGCTGCGGCAATCTCTCGCGTGATTCAAATCGCAAGGCAGCGTCTGAATAGGTGCTCCGGCCGTAGAACTCGGCCGTTGGAGGAAACAAACATGAGACAGCAAATGCGAGAATTGGTAGAGGAAACCTACGCGATTTCCGCCAGGCGCAAGGTATTGATCTTTGACGAGGACGTTGAAGCCCTCGGCCAGCATGCCCAACCTTTCGAGACTCAGGGTATCGAAGTCCACCGATGCACGACTGTGGAA
>Ga0307479_10003982_pt1 | contig 13502 bp, 11 predicted proteins | sample atmos_gasesECM4C_FD_203743 | JGI IMG/M metagenome (GOLD analysis project Ga0307479, IMG submission 203743) | Hardwood forest soil microbial communities from Morgan-Monroe State Forest, Indiana, United States - atmos_gasesECM4C_515 | ecosystem: Environmental > Terrestrial > Soil > Temperate...
TGTGCGGAAGCGCTTGAATTCAAAAGGGTTGGGGGAAACAGTTGTTTTCAAGTGTGAGGCAAGTGTGCGGAAAGGATTGGAAAGAAAAGATTTACGAAAGAATGGAGAGGCAAAGAGGCGTGGATGCAGAGAAGGATTGCAGCGAGAAACGAGAGCTTGCGGGCGGTGAGTGCTGAGTATCACGACCCATGATAGCATGGAACTGTTGTCGTGTCAAGTATTACATTATATAGTAATCGTTCGAACCACGAGAATTGACCATTAGGGGCGGGAAGTTAAAGATTAGAAAGAAGTTGCGGCGGAAATCGGTGGAAAAAGTGCACCGTACGTTCGAATTCTTCTGTAGACGGAACGCAGCGTCTGGCGGCTGGAAGGAAAAGAAAAGAAAGGGTTAACGGGGAGACGCAGGCCATTTAAAAAGGTGTTGGTCGTTCGAATGAGCACACTCGCCCCGGTGGAAACGACCGGGGTGCAAAAAACGCACTAGAACGGCGAGTGGGGCACGTGGAGAGAAACGGTTCGGAGAACCTATGCTCAATCAGACCTGGACAAGGTGGCACTGCGTCTAAATCAACGCCCGCGAAAGACTTTAGGTTTTGAGACTCCTGCGAGTAGACTTCGACAAAGTGTTGCGTCGACCGTCTGAGCCGGCAGCGTTTATCAGGCATTTACAGGGAAACAGGTCTATGAATGCTGGCTGACCTACTTAAACTGGCAAACAACTAGGAGCTAAATTCTATTCGTGGCGCAGTGCCACCATGGGATCGACGCGGGTGGCGCGGCGCGCGGGGATGTAGCAGGCGGCAAGGGCGACTAGCGCCAGCAAGGCCGCGACGCTTGCGAAGGTGAGGGGATCCGTGGAGCTGATGCCGAAGAGGAGGCTGCGCATGAAGCGCGTGAGGGCGAGGCCACTAATGACACCAAGCAGAACTCCAGAGAGAGCGAGTTTCATCCCGTGACCGATGACCAGGCGAAAGATTTGGCTGGGGGCGGCTCCGAGGGCCATGCGGATGCCGATTTCGCGCGTCTGGAGTGAAACCAGATAGGACATGACGCCGTAAACGCCGACGAGAGCGAGAACAAAGCCGAGGCCGCCGAAGATTCCGAGCAAGAGGGTTTGCGAGCGCGGTGCGGCGTTGACGACTGCAATTCGTGTGTCGAGAGTCTCGATGGAAGTGATGGGCTGGTTCTTGTCGATGGCCCAGACGCGGTCTTGGATGGCGGGAACGATGAGCATTGGGTCGGGCTTGGTACGAACAACGAGATAGACCCCGGTGGCGAGGCGGGTCTGATAAAACGGCGCGTAGATTTGCGGCTTGGCATCCGCGGTGGGGAAAGCTTCGCGGACATTTCCGGCAACTCCGATGATTTGACCCCAGACGGGATGACCCGATTCCTTGCTCGTGGAAAACCGTTTGCCAACTACATCGATGGTGCCGAAGTAATTGCGCGCGAGGGTTTCATCCACGATGAAGACAAGCGAATTCCCTTTTGCGTCGGCGTTGGTGAAGTCGCGGCCAGCAAGAAGGGGGATACCGAGGGTCTGGAAGAAATCCGGGGCGACGCTGTTTCCGAGGGAGGGTAGTTCGTCCAGGTTTGGATCATTCGCGGAGGCTTCGGTCCAGAAAGTTGTTTCAGCGACTTCGTCGGAAAGAGGAAAGACGAGCCCGGCGGAGACGGACTCGACTCCGGAAATGGCGCGGGAGCCATCGAGGACTTGCTGGACAAAAACAATCGCCTGATCCGGTGTTGCAAAACGAAACTTCGGGAAGTCGATTTTGAGGGTGACGAGGTGATCGGGGCGGAAGCCGAGATTGAGTTGGAGCAAGTGCCCGAAACTTCGAAGGGCGAGCATGGTGCCAATCAGCAGGATCGCGGCGAGGGCCAGTTCGCCGACGACGAGCAACTGGCGCAGGAAATTGTGGCCCGTGCTGGAAGCGCTGACGCCGGAGCCGCCGCTACTCTCTTTGATGGCCGTGGCCAAGTTCTGGCGGGTACTGAGCAGCGCAGGGGCGAGGCCGGAAAGGAGGGCGGCGAGAAGCGAAACGCCGAGGGTGAACCAAGCCAGTTCACTGTTGACGTGAAGATCATGGACGCGGTGGATGTCCGGCGGAAGGACGGCGCGCAGGCCGCGGATGGCCCAGTTGGTGAGCAAAAATGCGCAGGCGCCGCCTGCAAGAGCCACCAGCAAGGATTCCTCGGCGAGTTGGAGAAGGAGAGCGCTTCGGGTGGCGCCAATCGCGGAGCGGATCGCGAATTCACGGTGGCGGGCCCAGCCGCGTGAGAGAAAAAGATTGCTGACGTTAGCGCAGGCAATCAAAAGCACGAAACCGACGGCGCAGAAAAGAATGGTCAGGGGAGCCTGCGAGTCGCTGACCAAAGATTGTTTCAGGGAAGTGGCGTGCACGGACCAGCCCTTGTGCACATCGCGATAGGCAGAGGTGAGGCGGGCGGTGATCGTGTCCAGTTCGCTTTGGGCATGTGCGAGGCTGATGCCGGGTTTGAGCCGAGCGATGACGGAGCAGGTGAAAACATCGCGAGAAGTGAGCTGCTCCTCCGTGGGAATGAAGGGGACCCATACTTCGGACTCGGAGGCGAAACCCAAAGGCGGTTGAGGAGACATCACGCCGATGATGGTGTGAGGCTGCCCGTCCAGCATGATGGTTTTTCCTACTACTCCCAGATCGTCTCCGAATCTTTCGTGCCAAAAGGGATAGCCGAGTACGACCGACCGGCTGCCGGGTTGTATGTCGGACGCGGCAAAGGTTCTGCCGATTAGCGGCCGCATGCCAAGAATGGAGAAAAGATCTTCGGAAACTTCGATGCTCTCGATTCGCTCGGGTTTACCCTGACCGGAGAATTCTTTCGAGGACTCCTGGTACGTTGCGAGAGAGGAGAAAGCGGAGGCACTGGATCGAATGTCGGCGAGGTCCGGTAGGGACAACCCAAGGTAAGGGATGTCGAAAGAAGTGCTGCGCACGGAAATGTCTACAAGTTCGGAGGGATGTGGAAAGGGCAAGGGGCGGAGCAGGACGGCGTTGACGACGCTGAAGATAGCCGTGTTGGCGCCGATGCCGAGGGCCAGCGTAAGGACTGCGACGGCGGTGAATCCGGGACTCTTGCGCAGCATGCGGAGCCCATAGCGAACGTCTCGTAGCAGAGTCTCGGCAAAGTTCACGCTGCTTGCCTCCTAGGCTCCTTGATTCTAACCCCACCTGATTACATCCACATGCCCGATAAGTCGGGTGGATTCTATAGGTCGATGCAACACCAGCTAATATAAATCTTCTCTTCAGAGGTGGTGTGTATGACCGATGGGAAACGAGCGTGGCTTTCTGCGGCGCAGAGGGCCGAGGTATGGAGCCATTGGAAGGCGGGGCAGTCGTTGCATGAGATCGGGCGCGCCTTTGGCAAGCCACATACGTCCATTCATTGTGTATGGATTCCTTGGACGATTATCCGTCGGCGAGTCGATTCAAGGCGTCTGCTTGTAAGAGGACTTGTCTCCATTCATCAAAAAACTCGCCACCCAATGACTTGTAGAATTTAATTGCCGACTCATTCCAATCCAGCACTTCCCAACGTATGCCATAGGAGCCTTCCTGCCGTGCAATGCGAGCAACCTGACACAGAAGCGCTCTTCCTATCCCTCGACCGCGAAACGTTTCCCGTACGAAGAGGTCCTCCAGGAAGATACCGGGGCCTTTCAGGCTTGAATAAATGCCAAAGAAGAGCGCGTAGCCAATCGCTTGTCCGTCCCATTCCGCAATCAGGCTGCGGAACTTTGGTTGAGATCCAAAGCCGTCCCTGATCAGCGTCTGTTCCTCAATGACCACCGCATCGGGTTGGCGCTCGTACGCCGCAAATTCGCGGAAGAATCTCAGCAGCAACGGCACATCGCTGACAGCGGCAGCACGGATTATGAGCATTAGGGATTTCTCCATCACGCAAAACGTAGTTTAGTCACAATCGAGCCGATGGCAAACTGCCAGCACGCTGGCGAGCACTTGTCCGGTAACCCGACTTATCGGGCAAGTAGAATTTGTGATTGTGTGGCTAGCACTACTTCGTGGAGAGCGCTTGCATCAATTCCTGATGGGCCGTTGCCAGCAGTATTCGCGCTTCATTAGTTCCGCGAAGGCTTGGAATCAAGTTCTGTTCCACCTTGCCGAGCCGGCGAAGGTTTGACTCCAAATCAGCGATTCGGGACTTTGCCTCGGCCGGGGGTTCACGTAGCGCGGCCTGCGCCGCCACCATGTATTCCTCGTACGCACGAATCTTGTCATCACTTTCCGGCTTGCCCGTCGTTCGCGATTTTTGAAGAAACTGATCTCCAATCGCGAATTCCAGGCCCCATGCCGCTCCCCAATCGAAACCATCCTCCGGCATCGTTTTCACGACAACGGACAGCTCCGTTTTCTGCTCCTCGTTCAATTTTCCCTGCCGGGCGCTGTCGCGAAGCGGATCCAGATTATCCAGAATTATTGCATGGGCTATAAGCGCCACAATCACCGGACCGCTGCGTGACACATCCTGCCCAAAGTGGACCCCAGCCAGCCACGTATCCACGGCCGTTCGCGAATCGCCATGCGCCATCTCGCGTACTCCCTGGAGTGCATTCAAATGAGACAGCAGCCGCGCTCGCATACCGAACCAAATCGGAGTCGCCGCCCCGTTCCGGTAGTCGAATCCCCAACTGCATACAGGAAGCTTCGTGGCCCGCTGCATGGATCGGAGTGCATCGCGGTTGAAATCCAAAATCGGCCCAAGTTTTCTTTCGTCCCACGCAACCCGACCAGCGACCGTCTCTCCGAACAAATGCCGTGTCGCATCATCATCCGGCGGCTCCCCCAACTCCGCCAAAGCAAACCAATAACGCAGTGCTGCATTTTCCGTCTCCGGCGGAAACATCGCCTGTGCCCGCGCGGTGTGGGCGCTGGCAAGAACGGCCATAATCGTCGCCAATAGTCGGAATCTCATGGGGTTAAGATAGTCTATTGTAAGCGGAGAGTCTCAACGGGTAACCCAAGACACTAGCAGCGGATAACTGTTGGTAACGGTCTCTGTGCCTGTCCAGTAGCTTAGTGCCTGAGGTCCTGGTACGTCAGATGTCCGGTAATCCGACTTACCTGGAGTTTCCGCAAAGCGTCTCCCCGATCCCGCGCTATAATCGGATCACTCGACATTCTTGTCGACATCGGCGTTCCTGCCGAGAAGGAGGTGATCCAGTGAGGTACGGTTTACGTTGAAGTAGTAGAGGAGGCGCTTGTGAGGTTACCGGGCGCCTCTCTCCTTTTGTACCGCCTGTCCGAATTCCCCGTGATTTGACGAATTTATTCAGCGTCTTATCCCTAGCCAGTGCTTGATTAACGCGTTAACCGGACAAGTGAAATCTGCACGGTCTGGCGGCCGATAGTGATTGGAAATCCACTGACCTCATCGTCCCAGGGCACAGCGGCGAGACCTTGACGCGGGTTCGGCCCGGGAGCCGGCGTTGCGTGTTCAATTTCCCGGATTTGTCGCCGGCTGCGCCGACTCGATCGTTATGTTCTTGAGGGCATGGGCGACAGCATCCTCGGCGACGACCTCATTCCTGCCGTGGTCGGTGATGGCGTCGTAGAGCAGCTGCGTCGGTCCAGGATTTAATTCCTTATTGTATTCATCGGTGATATCAGTGGCAGTTTGTTGGAGCATCTTGCTGGACTCGGCACCCAGATCCGTGCCGGTGATCTCGACTTGTTTGCCCATGTACGCCGCAGCGATTCGTTCGGCGAGTTTGTCGGCGGTCTGGTAGTAATACTCCGAGATTTGGCGATGGCCTCCCTCATGTTCGATCACATGTTGGGATACCCCGGTTGGCACCCAGATGTTGATGTTGAGGCGCAGCGTCACCTTGATCTGCCCGATGGTGACGGTCGCGTGTGTGGCATCCGTTCGTAGAGACTCTCCGCGGACACTGGCGGTGGACTGGAAATCGGAATCGCACCCCGCGATTTCCCCCGGGGCCAGAGGTGGCATGTCGGTCGGTGGAGTGGCCGGGTCAAACGTGCGGTTCGCGAAAGTAACCGGCTGCTTGACGATTGTCGGCAGGGGAGCTTCCCTAAGCTGGTGTCGCGGGGAGAAGCCCCGCCAAATGAGCCAGCCAAAGATAAGCATCCCCAGCAACACGCAAATCACAATTAGGCCGCGCAAGAGCAATACCGCCTCCGCATTCTATTTTCCGAATAAGACAGCATCTGATCCATGAGTTTGTGGGTGGCGAATGATGCGAGAGGTACTCTCATCGAGCCGCCGAGCCAACTCCTGATAAACGCGCAAACCGGAGAAGTCGAATCGCTGGCATCGGCGCATTTTCGCTAATGCTGGTATCTGCCGATCAGCTCGCTGTGGCCCAAGAGCACGTCTCCTTTCCGACTGAGGATGGAGGCGTCGCCTACGCCGAAATTTACGGACAGGGCGAACGCGTCGTCGTGCTGGCCCACGGGGGGCCGCTTCAACAAGGGGAGCTGGGAAAAGCAGGCACAGGAGTGCTGTCGGATTTCTTGAGTGTGCGGAACACTCTCCCAATCGATTCACTCTAATCGTGGTCAAACGGTGGCGTGATGCCGGTGTAATCTCCGATGCGTTTGGCGTCGTAGGGAGAGTTGAGTCCCCCGTCTTCAACGCTCTTGGCGTTATAGCCGAGCGAGTTGAGCTTGCCGAAGGTGCGCACGATTTCGAGATCTGGGCTGACCTCGATGACCCGGTGGTTGTACTGATCGCTAATCAGTGTGTTGCCATTGCGCAAGCGGATGGCACGTGTCGGAAGGGGGCCCGTACTTCGTTGCGTGCTGTTCGGGTCGGTGTTGGTGAAGTATTGAAAGAACACGTCGCCGGCTTCGTCGGTTTCGACGATGCGGTTGTTGTTGGAGTCCGTGATGAGAGTATGGCCGTTCGGTAGGCGGCTGGCAAAAGCCACACCGCTGAAGAGCATTCCTCCGGCAATCGTGTAGGTGTGGACGATGGTGCTTGGCGTGGTGTGCGTGACCTCAAGCGCCTGATTGTTGTTCTCGTCGCAGATGAGGATGTGACCATTCCTCAAAAGCTCGGCGCAGTTGGGGTTGTTCAGGCCATCGTATTCCCAGACCATTCGCTTGTCGGAAACACGCACTTCGATGATGCGGCTGTTGCCCTGGTCGGTGATGAGCACATGTCCATGCGGAATCCTGGCACCTTCCGCGTCGCGCTCCTCGTCACCGTCGCGCTCGTCTTCACGGGGAAGCCAGGTAGTTTGTACCGGAGTATTGAGCTGACCAGGGCCGTTGCCGCCGGGGCCGAACTGTCCGTATTGCCAAACGATGTGCCCCGCGCGGTTGACCAACAGCACGCGGTTGTCCGGACAGCCCGCCGGATTGGTGCAGTCGGGCGCTTCGGGCTGACCGCCGGGCGTCCCGGTCCCGGCCATCAACGTCAGCTTACCGACGCGCTGCGCGTCATTGGTGCCGATGATGGAGTCCTCCGAGAAGTCCGCGGGACCTTTACCAAATTGCCAGACGATCTTGCCGCTGCGGTCGACTTCGATCACACGGTTGTTGAACTGATCTGCGATGAGGTAGTTGCCGCGCTCGTTGAACTCGCCGTCGCCGTCGGCGAGTAGACTACCCGCAATGCCGGCGAGTGAGGCCGTGGAAATCAGCAAGCCAAAAACAATAGTGCGTCCACTCATGGCTTATCCTCCTCTTGGTGCATGGCACTGGATGGAAGTAAGTAACGACTCCCAGGGGACAATGTTGCCGAGCAACTTTTCCGCTTGGGCCCTTGCATGTCAAGTCAAATTTTCGTCAACAAGATGCCTCCTCCGGGTGACAAAGGTCAATCATCGAGGCATAGGCGTTACTTTTTAGTTCCCCCATCTATAGCCTGGTGTAGAACACTTTGGCAGAGGAATAGAATATGAAGGGGACCCGTGCAGGAGGACGTGCCGCACGTTTCGTCCGGAAAAATCGTGCTCTCAATCCACGCAGCCCGCAGGAGCAAAGCAACAGCGGGTAAGCCGAAGGATGATGATCGGGCACAAGGAAGCACAATGCGAATTCTACTTTCCCTTCGTCCGCTATTGTTCGCACTCGTAATGCTGGCTATGTCGGCGGCATCGTTCGCGCAAGTCGGCGTATTGATTACATTTGGCCCGCCTGCGCTACCCGTCTACGAGCAGCCGGTTTGCCCCGGCGAAGGTTATCTCTGGACACCGGGGTACTGGGCTTATGCGGATGATGATTACTACTGGGTGCCTGGCACGTGGGTGATGGCTCCGGAAGTCGGTCTGCTTTGGACCCCAGGCTACTGGGGTTGGGGTGGCAACAGCTTTATTTTCTATGACGGCTATTGGGGTCCGCATGTAGGTTTCTATGGCGGGATCAGCTATGGCTACGGTTACTTTGGTCGCGGTTATGAAGGCGGACGATGGGACGGCGGACGGTTTTATTACAACCGTTCGGTGACCAATGTCAACGTGACGAATATCCACAACGTTTACAACACAACGGTGATCAACAACAACACCACGGTTAACCGCGTGAGCTACAACGGCGGGGACGGCGGGATAAACGCGCGTCCGGGGCGCGAAGAAGAGGCCGCCGCACATGAGAGGCATATCCAGCCTGTAGCCAAGCAAACTCAACATATGCATGCTGCCCGTGCTAACCCCGAGCTGCGCGCTTCCGTGAACCATGGTAAGCCTTTAGTCGCCGCTACTCCCAGGCCTGGAGCATTTAAGGACCACGGCGCAGTGGCAGCACGGGAGGCAGGAGGGCGCTACGAGCCGCCCGCCAATCGCAAAGCGAATGCCGATCGGCCGCCGAATGCGGGCCGTCCAACGCATGCCAGCGAACTCTCCCCTCACGAGCGGTTCACGCCTCCGAACACGGGCAACCCCAAGCTCGATCAGAAATACCGGCAGCAGCAGGACAAGCTCTACGCCAAACAGGGGCAAGAACATCAGAAACTCCAGCAAAAACAGGAACAAGAACATCAGCGTCTGGTTCAACAAAATGCAAATGACGCCAGGAGACAACAAACAGAGCAGCACCACCAGCAACAGACGCAGCAATTGGAGCAAAGACACACCCAGCAGCAGCAGAAGTTGCAGAACCACCAGCAGCCGCCACAACAGAACCAGCCCAAGCCTCCGAAAGGAAAGCCTTAATCGCCCTTTGGAAGTGCGGCGGCGGGGTACCTAACCGGCTGACGGCTCGCCCACGAGAGTCGCTAACGCCGCTATGGCTGCCCTGCGCACGCTTTTCTAAAAACTGATTCTTCCAACGGATGAAGGCTGATTGTTGAAGTTAGCGACCCCGAAGTTTCTATGGCAAAACCGGGGCAGTTTGAACCGGCAGTTTTGCAGTTTCCCATCCTACGATGCCGCCGGCAATTTCACGAGCGAGATCAAATCCGCCGCGCTGTAACAAGCTCACGGCGATGGACGACCCGTAGCCGCCCGCGCAATAAACCAGCAAGGGACGCTCTTTCGGCAGCTTCTCCAGATTTTCCGTCAGGTGATTGAACGGCATGCCCAAACTTCCGGCGATATACTGCTGATCGCGCTCGCGCGGCATACGAATATCGACGGCCAGCGGCGGCAGAGGCGATGACAAAAGCTAGGCGGCGAACGCAATGTGTTGGTCGGTGTCACGTTGCGGGTCGACGACGGCGGCCGTGCCTGTCGCCTCGTCTCCAATAACGTAGGAAGCGTGCGCCAAGCACGGCAGATAGAACTGCTTAAAGATCAATCCGCACTTCCGCTCGCAGCCTTATCCTTCGGCTGCGGAATGATCCGGATGTAAGGCCGGGGTGCCTTCCACCCACCAGGGTACTTTTTCCTGGCCTCGTCATCCGAGACGCTGCCGCTGATGATCACGTCCTCGCCGGGCTTCCAGTTCACGGGCGTGGAGACCTGGTGCTTGGCGGTAAGCTGCATCGAATCGACGACTCGGAGCACTTCGTCGAAGTTGCGGCCGGTGCTCATCGGGTAGCTGAGCATCAGCTTGATCTTCTTGTCGGGACCGACCACAAACACGGTACGCACGGTGGCGTTCGTGGCAGCGGTGCGGCCTTCGGAAGAGTCCCCGGCGTCTGCCGGCAACATGTCATAAAGCTTGGCCACTTTGAGTTCCGGGTCTCCGATCATCGGGTATTTCACCTTGTGTCCCTGCGTCTCTTCGATGTCTACGGCCCACTTACTGTGACTGCTTACCGGGTCCACGCTCAACCCGATGATCTTGCAATTGCGCTTCTCGAATTCCGGCTGCAGACCGGCCATATAACCCAGTTCCGTGGTGCACACCGGGGTAAAGTCCTTGGGATGCGAAAACAAGATGGCCCAGCCGTTGCCGATCCATTCGTGGAAGTTGATCGTGCCCTGCGAAGTTTCGGCGGTGAAATTGGGAGCTTCGTCGTTTATGCGCAACATGAACTGTCCTCCTGAGGCGTAACTATTATACATAGATCGACCGCAGCGGATTTACCGGAGACATGATCTGCCTTGTCACCTTGGGATTCCTCCCGTATCACGGGCACTCGGAAACAATCCACATGCTTGATAAACGCGCAAATCGGGTATGTGAAATTTCTGTCAAAAGCATTTGTCCCGTAACCCGACTTACCGGGCACCAGGCGCGTGAACGTTCCGTAGATACAATCCTGGGTCATTGAACGGCGTCTTGAATCCTTGCTTAGGTGCGAATTCTTACCGGATCGCAGTGCGATGCACCCATGAATCAATCGCTCCCAAAGAGGCAGATGCCTTGGCCGGTAGTGCGCGGGTCGCGCGATTTGGGCTCAGCTCGACCTGCCCGTATGGTCAGTTTCTGAAGTAAGCATGACTATCCCTTTTCGTGGTTGCTTCGGTTTGCAGCAAGCGCCTAGAGTGAATGCAAGTTGGTCCCTCCCACCCGGGGCTGATTCCATTCATAACGATCGGATAAGGGAGGAATTATGTGGACCAAACAACAGTTGGAAGAAGTACCCGGCGTTTCACCCGCCCCGAAAACAGATCCTGCCGTTACGCCCTTTAGCGTGCCGTCAGCGGTGCGGCCGAGCAGCTCCACTGCCCGGAGTTCCGCGCGCCTGGGTTCCAGTTTGCAAATCAAAGGCCAGATCACGGGCACGGAAGACTTGCAGATCGATGGGATAGTCGAGGGATCCATCTCGTTGCGGGGGCATGAGCTGACGGTCGGCTCGACCGCGCAGCTAAAATCGGAAATTAACGCGCGCGAAGTGGTGGTCTACGGCAAGGTTATCGGGAATCTCCACGCACGCGACCGCGTGGACGTGAGGAAAGATGGCTCGGTCGTCGGAGACATTTCGACGGCGCGGATCACCATTGAGGACGGCGCGCAGTTCAAGGGACGCATCGAGATTGATCCGAGCAAGGCGCCCGCCGCGGCGGATTGAGCGAAGACAGCGCGGCTGCCGCGCAGGATTGGGCCTGGTACGCTCCAACTGCAATGAATTGTCGTGTATATTGCGGAGAACGAAAGGGGGCGAAACCATGCATGCCGATCGAGTGGAAGTTTCCTGGGATGCCGGGAAGTCGCAATGGCTGGTTCGCATCCAGACGGGCGAAGAGGTGATTCGCCGCCACAGCAATTTGGCGAAGAATGCAGACGAACAGACGCTGCGCTCCGCGGCGCAGAAGACATTGGCGGATGAAGGTTACGAAGCGGATGCTCCGCAGGTAAGCATCCAGCGCTAAGCAGCCCACGGCTGGGCATCTGGCAGGTAAGCATCCAGCGGCAAGCACCACGCGGTAAGCACGCCGCTCTCGCTGAAAGTTTTTCTGTTCCTGCAACATTGCTGTGTTTTGAATCGAGGCGAGACGCCAGTCCTGCTTCGCCGCTGTCCGCGCACCCGCGCACATTCCTGAAAAATAATTCGCTTAAAATTCAGTTTATGCCGCGGGATGAAAATGCCGCGGTCCTCGAAGAAGTGCAGAGAGCAACTGTCATTGACTTGAATCCAACAGTGTCAGCGAGCCTGGACGCGCGGGCCCGATGCGCGTCCAGGGATCAACTCACAGCGGCGTCGATCTGTCCGTCCTCGTTACAGGATGTTGGGGCAGTTCGCCGGGGCTGGAGCGTCAATCCGGCGATTCGCCTTATTCGGATCGTACGGAACGAGTTGGACGGCAATGTTTGATGCCAGGACCGAGCCTTCGTTCCGTATGATGTGTACGTGGCCGTGACCGTGATCGATGAACGTCGGCGCGGGTTGTCCCGGGACAAAGGTGTACACATGAGGTTTGCATTCGCTGTCATATTCCGTTAAGGTGCCCGACGTGACGATGATCAAGCTGTGGCCAGGGTGCGTGTGCCAGCCGGTGCTCCCGCCAGCTTGCCAGGTATTGCTCTGCACGTACAGGTCTGACGGCCCCTCCGTTTTCTGCAACGACAGCCATTCATTTTCGTCGTTATCGATCCCCGTGGAGTTCGGCAGGACGGAGTGGTTAAAAGCATGGAATTCACTAAACGTGCCCTGGACTAGCGTTGTAGCTTTGAACCCATTGGCTGCTGTGGCCCTGACACTTCCTGCGTAGAAGAGGGCCGTGACCACTATCGCGGCACTCAACAACACCAACCACGTCAATCTTTGTCGCATAGCGACCTCCTTGGTCTCGTCGGCGTTTGCCGGGCTGAAGACGCCCGGACACAATCTGACACCTCGATGGGAAGGTTCAAGCTGTAAAGCGCAGAATTGCAGCCGTTCCGCTACTTGCCGTCGAATGCTGTGTTTTGCCGTCGCCCGGCTGGCGGAGTTACAATTCGGGTTCCTAGGCTCGCGACAACCGCGGACCAATCAGGAGAGCCCGATGGACGAACCATCCCCTGGCACGCCGCCATCCGTGAGACCACCAGAAGACCGCTTGGATTCGTGGAAGGAAATCGCGGCATACCTCAACCGTGACGTGACGACGGTCCAGCGCTGGGAGAAGCGCGAGGGGATGCCCATTCACCGACACCTGCATGACAGGACGGGCTCAGTCTACGCTTTTCGAGCGGAGTTGGACGCCTGGGTGCGTGGTCGGAATCTCCCGGCAGCGCAAGAGAACGGGGACAATGCCGCCTCGCCGAATCCCTCTGAACTGCCGCCGCGCCCTGAGCTATCGGCCTCTCGATCCAGATGGACGTTCGTCTTGCCGCTGGCGCTGGTGGGGGCCCTCGCTAGTGGAGGGTACTTTATCTTGCATCGCGAACCCGTGCTGACAGAAAGAGATACCCTGGTGCTCGCCGATTTCACCAACACGACGGGCGATACCGTGTTTGACGGCACGCTTCGACAGGGGCTGGAGATGCAGCTCGAGCAATCCCCATTCCTGAGCCTGGTCTCCGAGAGCCGCGTCCAGCAGACGCTACGCCTGATGGGCAAGCCTGCCGATGCGCGGCTCACGCCGGACGTGGCCCGCGACCTCTGCCGGCGCGTAGGAAGCAAGGCGTACATTGAAAGCTCAATCGCCAAGCTGGGGAACG
>Ga0307479_10003984_pt1 | contig 13497 bp, 13 predicted proteins | sample atmos_gasesECM4C_FD_203743 | JGI IMG/M metagenome (GOLD analysis project Ga0307479, IMG submission 203743) | Hardwood forest soil microbial communities from Morgan-Monroe State Forest, Indiana, United States - atmos_gasesECM4C_515 | ecosystem: Environmental > Terrestrial > Soil > Temperate...
ATGCGAACATGGTCATGTGCCTGAGCAAGGGGAAAACCTGCATGGGTCCGCCGAAGGAGGTACTCACACCCGCGATGCTTCAAGACCTCTACGCGTCGCCACCGCACTACTACCAACATGTTCATGAGCACGAGGGAGAGCGGGATTCGCGAATCGCGCAGGAGCACGAGAAATAGTGAGCGGCCAGGGTCTTCTGTTCGTGCTCGCTCTTTTCTTCTCGCTCGCTGCCGGCCTGGTGGGATGTATCGCCCTCATGAAACGCATGCTGCTCGCCGGTGACGTGATCTCGCATTTGGCGCTGCCCGGACTGGGGCTGGCGTTCGCTTTCAAGGTGAGCCCGCTCGTGGGCGGCGCCGCTACGTTGTTTGTCGGGACATTCCTGGTTTGGCAGCTTCAGAAAAAAACCGGCCTAGCCATCGAAGCCGCCATAGGCGTGATCTTCGCGGCAGCCCTGGCCATCGGAGCTGCCATCACCCCGAGCGAGGATCTCGCCCAATCTCTGTTCGGCCAGTTAGAAAGACTTTCGCTGCCCGGCTTCATTTTGGGTTTGGCCGCCGTCGTGTTTGTGATCCTCTCCATTTTTCTACTGAAAGACCAATTGTCGCTCAGCATCTTCTCCACGGATCTGGCGGCTGCGACGGGCGTACGTATTGCTCGGCTCGATCTATATTTTCTGCTCCTCTTCAGCCTCACGGTGCTCGTCGGACTTCGCTTCATGGGCGCCCTGTTGGCAAGCGCGTTGATCATCATGCCCTCGGCAACGGCTCGGCAACTCACGAATAAGCTGCCACACTTCTTTCTTCTCGCCGTGGTTGCTAGTCTTGTCTCCGTCGCGGCGGGATTTCTTCTGAATGCGTTTGTTTTTAAGTTCTCTACTGCAGGGCCAACGATCGCCGTCCTCTCGGCAGTTTTATTCAGCTTCAGCCTTCTTGCCAAGGCGGCCTAAATGGATCCGCGGCGGGGCAGACTCTGGACGCGCGCCCGTCCTTTGTGCAAGGTCACAATTCCGGCGCTCCAGGACTCGAAAGCAACTTCGTCGAAGGCAGTCCGATCCATTAACTCCGCAAGCTCATGTGGAGCAGGGAAACGCGCCACCGATTCCGGCAGGTAGCTGTATGCTTGCGCGCTGCCTGAGACAACAGCGCCAATAGCGGGAAGTACGCGGCGAAAATAGAACTGAAACAAATTGCGGAAAAGCGCACCGCGCGGTTCTGCGAATTCGAGAATAGCAAGCCAGCCGCCCGGCTTGAGAATGCGCCGCAACTCAGTTAATCCCGCCGAATAATTTGCCAGATTGCGAAATCCGAACGCGGTCGCGACGAAATCAAACGTCTCGTCGGCAAAAGGAAGCGACAATGCATCGGCTTCCACGAATTGAAGCCGGCGGCGACCGCTGCCGGCGGCTTTTTCGCGCGCGCGCACGAGCATCGGATGCGCAAAATCGGCTCCCACGAGCAGCGCGGGCGCAGAGGCGCCGAAATCCATTGGCGCATCTGAGAGCGCAAGCGCGAGGTCCCCCGTTCCGCAGCAAACATCGAGAACGCGAGCGTCCGGTCGCCGCAGGACGTGGGCAAAGCGTCTCGCAAGACGTTTCCGCCACATCACGTCAAAGCGCAACGACAAAACATGATTCAGCAGGTCATAACGCGGCGCGATGCAGCTGAACATCTCCCGGACCTGACGTGATGCGGCCCTTTCATCGTGGGTCCCTACCGGACGTGTCCCTGGCAAGCTGGCGTGGCCGGAACGAGGTGGGCTCATGGGCGATTACATCTCTCGATCGAGATGCGCGAGGACTTCAGCCACGAGTTTAGGCGCAACGGGGCCGAATGTTTCGGCGCTTCCGATCTTGCGACTTACAACGAAACGCAGGTTGCCCGCGCGAGTCTTCTTGTCCGAATGCATAATCTCGATCAGACGAGAAGGCTTTGTCGCCGGCAAAGTAGGAAGTGGGCCAACCCTCCGCACCAGCCGCTCGATTCGCGCAGCGTTTTCCTCCGCCAACAGGCCTATCCGCCCTGCGAGACGAGATGCGGCGATCATTCCCCATCCGACGGCTTCACCATGCCGATATTTCCGATATCTGGTGGCGGTTTCAAAGGCATGGGCAAACGTGTGGCCGAAATTTAGTATCTCGCGGAAACCGGATTCGCGTTCATCGTGGCTTACCACTCTCGCCTTGGATTGGATGCAGCGCGGGATCACGAAATCGAGAGCCTTGGCGTCGCGATTCGCAAGAGCCTCGATCGAACTCTCGACAAACGCAAACAGCCGCTTGTCCGCGATGACCCCGTATTTGATTACTTCGTACAGCCCCGACCGAAATTCGCGAGGAGGGAGAGTTTTCAAGGTCACTGGATCTGCCAGGACGAGGCGCGGAGAGTAAAATGCGCCGACCAGGTTCTTCCCTTCCGGTAAATTGACGCCGGTCTTGCCGCCGATGGCGCTGTCCACCTGCGCGACGACAGTTGTGGGTATGTGCACAAGTCCCACGCCCCGCAAGTAGCTCGCGGCTACGAATCCCGCGACGTCTCCAACCACACCTCCACCGGCAGCTACCAGAAGCGCTCGCCGATCCGCGCCCGCGCGGACTAAATCCCTGCAGACACGCTCCACCGTGGAAATACTCTTCGATTCTTCGCGATCATCAAAAACGATCGTGCGGCGCAGCCTAGCGCTTCTCAATGCTCGCTCGAGCGCGCGACGCCAATGCCTGGCAACTCGTGGCGAGCAAAGCAGAAAGACGCCGCTATTCCTGAGGAGCGATTTGATACGGCTTCCAGCCTCAGACAAAACACCTGCGCCATAAACGACTTCGTAGCGACCGTTTTCGGAATCTATGGCAATGCGCCGAGGACTCACGGAAGCAAGGCAGCGCTGGCGCGAGCAAATTTTTGCTCGAGTTGCGGAACAACGGTGATCAAAACATGGCCGACCGCGGCCAAGCTTCGCGGGCTGAGCTTGTCCAGTGTGTCCTGAGGCTTATGCCAGTAAGGGATTTCGAGGTCGATAATATCTACGGCAGGGACACTACGGCGCAGAAAAGGAATGTGATCATCCTCGACCGCTGTCGAACTGGAAACAAAAATATCGCCATACCCGAGGTGCGACGCGGTAGACCAAACCATGTCGGTGAGCCAGGAAGTCGAATTCGCGTCACGCTTGATGCGCAGATCGCGGCTGCCTATCATGTCGATCAACAGCACGGATTTGACGCGTCGCAGATCGCCGGAAATGGCCATGCGCGCGGCGAGCTCGCGGCTGCCATAAGTATTATCGGGGTCGTGCCATTCGACATTAAAGGCTTCCTCGCCATCGAGGAAAGCGATCCACATCGTGAGCACATTTTTTCGCGGGCATAGCAGCCGAGCCAATTCGAGCGCCACGCCTGTGGAAGAGCCGCCATCATCCGCGCCCACAAAATTCGGCAAGCGCTTGGTGTCGTAATGCGTAAGGAAGAGCACGATGTCGGGAGAGTTTCCCGGGATCTTGACGACGATATTTCTCATCTCCGTGTCGCCAATCGGAGTGGGCGTATGGAATGCCTCGGGATCAACTGGACAACCTAAGCCTTTTAGCTGGCCAATGATGTAATCCTGAGAACGATGATTTCCGTCGGTCCCTGCGGTGCGCGGACCAATCGCCACTAGATCGGCAACGTGCTGGAAGGCTCGCTGCCCGTCGAAGCCTCCCGTCTTCTCCGGCGCGGGAGCTGTTTGCGGCGTTTCGGCTGGCGCCGCGGCCTCGCTTGTCGCCCCGTTCGTTACACTGCCGTTTCCGCCGCACGCAGCCAGAAAGAGAGCCGCCACAAACGAAACTAGCGTCCATCGGCGAAACATCGTGCGCACCTTACGAGACTCCGTTCCGAGCGATCGACTCGGCGCGCCGCTTTCGACGCACCACTGCCGCCGAAACACCGATGCTGACAAAATACAGCACGACCATCGGCGCCATGAACACGAGCATCGTGATGGCGTCCGGAGTCGGCGTAATGACCGCGGCCAGAATAGCAATGATCAGGATGGCATAGCGGAAATTCTTCCACAGGAACTGCGGCGTCACGATCCCGAAAAGTGACAACAAAAACGCCAGCACAGGAAGTTCAAAGACGATGCCGACACCGAGCAGCACGTTCAGCACGAGATCGAAATACTCATTCACACTGATCAGCGGTGTAAACGGCCCGCCCGTCTGAAAATTAACGAGAAACTTCAGCAAATACGGCAGGATCACGTAATACGCAAACACAATGCCGCATAGAAAAAGCCCCACAGACGAAATCACAAACCCGGCTACGGCTTTCCGTTCATTCCGATAAAGCCCGGGGGCAACAAAAAGCCAGACCTGATAGAGGACATACGGTGACGCGATCACTATTCCGAGATACAACCCCAAAGTAATGACCTGATAGAGGTAGCCGGCGGGATGCGTAAAGATCAGTTTGTCCTGCAAGTTCGCTGCGCGAAGAGCGTCCACCATCGGGCGCGCCACGAATTCCAGGATATGTTTCGCTACGTAGACGCCAATAAACGTGCCCACGACGATGGCGCCGGAGGCATGAATCAGGCGGGTCCGCAACTCGGCAAGATGCTCAAAAAATGACATCTTGCCGCCGTCTTCCGATTCCTCGGGACGGTTAAGCAGGCTGGGAGTGGCCATCAACTGGTTTCTCGGGGACGCTCTCTGTCGCCGAGGTCACTGGCGCGGTGGATGCCGGCTCCAGCGTCGCCGGCTCGGGAGCCCCAGTAAAGGCCGCCGGTGGTGGCGGGACTTCTGCAGGCGTGGCCGGCACCGCCCCCAGCAATTCCGGGTCAGTGGGCCCATACGGAGAGGCTTGGGCCGCGCTCATCTGCTGTAATCGGGTGTGCCGCTCCATCTCGCGCATCTCATCTTCGATTTGAACGCGAAAATCCGTAGTAATGCGCCGGAAATCCGCCATTGCCTTACCAAGCACGCGTGCAACCTGAGGAAGCTTCTCAGGGCCTAACACGATCAAGGCGATTAGGAAAATAACGACGAGATGGGGAATGCTGAGCATGCAGTCGCTGTCAACCCTAACTCAGCCTCGGAGCGTCCAACCAACAGTCGTACTGATTCAGGCGTTCCCTGCCGAACGGGCTCTACGTTTGCATCATAGAGTAGCCCCTTAGGGGTGTCAAATCGGTTACCGAAACCATGCTATACTGTGCGCCGAAAGTGAGGTTCGGATGAGAGCCGAAAGGCGTGGAGCTCTGCTGGTATTGGGAGTGTTGGTCCTATCTGCCGTCCTGGGAGGAATTTATGGGCCCTCTGTGCGGGCGACGGCTTCTGGGAGCACTGACCTCCAGGATTCCATAAAGAGCTTCACTAAGGTGCTTTCGGTTGTCCAGCAGGAGTACGCACTCCCCGTTGACACCGACCACGCTCTCTATGACGGCGCCATTCCTGGAATGCTCCGCGTGCTCGATCCCCACTCCACCTTTTTTGATCCCCGCCAGTACGCTCTCTTGCGTGAAGATCAGCGCGGCAAATACTACGGCGTCGGCATGAACGTGGGCCCGCAAGAAAACCATACCGTGGTTCTGGCACCAATGTCGGGCTCGCCCGCCGCAAAAGCAGGGATTCGGCCTGGCGACATAATTCACAGCGTGGATGGCAAGCCGTGCGATGGGCTCACTACTTCCGAAGTTGCCGATTTGTTGAAAGGTCCGAAGGGGACCGTGGTGCACGTCAACATGGTTCGCGAAGGCTATGCGCAGCCGCTCAGTTTCACGATTACGCGTGATGAAATTCCCAAGCATTCGGTGGACGTGACCTTCACGATACGCCCAGGAATCGGTTATGTGCGCGTCTCTCAGTTCAACGAGGAAACCGATACGGAACTTGCCGCAGCGTTGAAGCAGCTCGATTTTTCCACTTTGGACGGATTACTCCTGGACCTTCGTGGAAATCCGGGGGGCTTGCTGAATGAAGCGGTTTCCGTCTCAGACATGTTCCTCGATAAAAATCAGCTCATCGTTTCGCATCACGGTCGTGCTTCGCAGGAACGGCGCTATTACGCGGTTCGGGGCAATCGCGGAGTACAGGTGCCTCTGGTGGTCCTGGTCAATGGCGGCTCCGCTTCGGCCTCAGAAATCGTGACGGGCGCCATACAAGATCATGATCGCGGCCTCGTGGTTGGCGAACAAACGTTCGGCAAGGGACTTGTACAAACGGTATCACCATTGAGCGAGAATACTGGCCTCGCGCTCACCACTGCGCGTTACTACACGCCGAGCGGCCGGTTAATTCAGCGCGATTACAAAGACGTTTCGCTCTACGACTACCTCTACAATCACAAAAATCCGCAACCGACTGAAGTAAAACTCACCGACGGCGGTCGCCAAGTTTATGGCGGTGGTGGTATCACTCCTGACGTCGTCGTCAGTGAGCCCAAGCCCAACGACTTCCAGCAGCTTCTGCTACGCCGCGATATTTTCTTCCCCTATCAAGGCCAGGGTGGCGTCGGCAGCTTCACCACTTATTTCCTCGGAACCAAGCCGGACATCACGAAGAGCTTCACGGTGAACGACGCCGTGCTGGCGCTGTTCCGTCGTGATCTGGATAAGGAAAAAATCTCGTATACGGATGGCGATATCGAGCAGAACCTTGACTGGATCAAGCGCGAAATCAAGAAGGAAGTATTTATGTCCGTGTTCGGCCTTCCCGCGGGTTTCGAGGTAGATCTGCAAGACGATACGCAAGTCGTTCGAGCCATCGAATCCCTGCCGCAGGCACGCGCGCTCTATCAGAATGTTCGCAAGGTAATGGCTCAGCGCACTCTGGGCCAGCCACTGCAATAAGTACGGGATGCGGAAAATAATCGGCAAGAAAATGAGCAGACAAATTCACGGCGTGCGCAGCATTTCGCACACCCCGTAAAAGCTCCGACTGAAACTGTGACGCACAAACGAAGTATCCGGCCCAGGGCTTTCAGACCGGCGTGCCGCGAACTTCCAGGCGGCTAACCGAGAAACCGCAGTGCGCGCCAGACCCGAGCCCTTCGAGAAAACCTAGCGCCGCGGACTCCAATCATCTCTATCGTTCTACAACGCCGCCCGGATCGATCTTTTTGTGCAGCGTTCGCACAGTATACTCATAGTACTTGCCCGAATCTCCAAGGACTTCGCGCCTGACCAACCCGGAGTAAGGTTCAACGTTGCTGAACTGAGTGTAGTCGAATGGCGAGTCCTTTTTGAATTCGATGTTAAACTGGGCTTTCCCATCGCTGGCCTGCCAGAGAACTTGTTGATTCAAATGCTTAAAGATCGTGAACGGCGCAGGTTCGCGTTCGACCTCTCCGTTCTTATCGACGGGAATGATCACTGTCACTATGCTTCCAGCTACCGAGTTAATTGCCGGGGCGGTGGTCGCCATAGTTCCTCCTCTTTTTCGTAATCGTTTCACTTCGCTTGAATCAACTCCTGGAACCGGGGGTCGGGCCGCAAAGAATCGAAGTTCGGTGTGTCGCGTACGATGGCTCCAGAAAGTCCTGAAGCGAGCGCCCTCTTGAGCCAGATTAGTGTGTTTGTGGCGTCGCCGAACTGGTTATACACCAGCGCGGCCTTAAAACGCATCTCGGAATCCCCGCGGGCCAGCTTAAGTCCCGCCCGAAGGTAATCGAGGGCTGGCTTTCGCTCTTCGAGCATCGCATGGCAGTAAGCCAAGACGCCAAGAGCATAGGCATCCCGGGGATTTACTCGGAGTCTCTCGGTAGCCAGGGAGATCGTCCGCCGATAGGCGGTTATCGCCTGCGCGCGTTTTCCCGGCGCCCAGTAGTAACCATCTGCGAGATTCCACCAGAGGATATAGTCGGTCTGCCTGAGTTTCACAGCCTCTTCATAAGCGCCTGCAGCCTCATCATAGCGCCGGAGATAAAAGTAGGCATTGCCCAGGTTGGTGTAGGCGGCAGCGGTTGGCCGGATAGTAATCGAGTGCTGCAACATGCCAATCGCATCGGCATAGCGCCCCTGCGAATTGTAAGTCGCGCCCAGATCGAAGTAGCCGCGAATGCTGTCCGGGGCCAGTGCGGTGACCTGGGAAAACATCGACGCCGCCTCGGTGTAGCGAGCATGGTAATAATAAAAGGCCCCTAACCAGCTGTAGCCGGCCCAGTAATGCGGTCGCAGTTCAATCGCTTGGCGATAGGTTTTTTCCGCTTCTGCAAGTTTGCCCAGACGCTCGTACGCATCCGCAAGACCCCGGTAAGCGTCGTCGTTAGTTGGCTCGATCATGACCGCGCTTTCAAGCTGTGAGACAGCATCCTCGTAATGTCCGGTTCCGTTGTAAACGGTTCCAAGGCACACGTGCGCCGAAGGTAATCGCTTATTCAGAGCCAGTGAATGTTCGCAATCGTGCCGGCTGCTTTCGATCCATTGCAAATCCATGCTCGTTTCGTACATTTTCCAATAGGCCTCGCCACGACCGGCGTAGGCCCCAGCGTATTGCGAATCGAGCTGCAGGGCGGTGTCAAAAACTTTGATCGCGCTTTCGATATTCTCCTTATTGTCGTAGTTCTGCAGGTAACCCAGCCCCTGGAGGTAGAAGTCGTATGCACTGGCCACTTCCGTGCCATGCGTTCCAAGGGCTTCGCGCTCGCCGGGCTGCACCTCGAGTTGCAGCATTCCGACGGCTGCATTGACTACTTGATCTTGAACTGCAAAAGGATCGGAAGCCGCGATTGTCAGACTCTCTGCCCGGAGCTGTCGGCGAGTGCCGGCGTCCACCATGGCAATGTTGATTCGAACTCGATTCCCGGACCGTTGCAGATCGCCCTCGACCACCAGCGTCGCGCCGAACTCTTTCCGGACGTCGTCTATCGTGGTGGCGCCTTTAGCCCGAATCTCCGGAGCCGGTACCACCTGCAAAGTAGGGTCGACAGTCAATTGAGTAAGCTTGGCCGTCAAGGTCTCGGTCAAGCCATCGCTGAAGGGTTTCTCTTTCGCGTCACTACTCGTGACCGTGAACGGCAAGACGGCCACGAGTTTCGCTCGTGGCAGAGGAGTAACCTCGAACCTACTTCCGAGCCGCTTCCGCGCCTGAGGAAAAAGGAGCACTAACACGGCAACCGTCGCAATCACGATGCCCGCGGCGGCGACGGCCGAAGCTCGCCTCAACCTCGTACGCCAGATCGGCGAAGATGGAGGTTTTCCCAACGAGCGATCGAGAGCGCGAAGGTCCGAGAGAACGTCGGCCGCAGTCGCGTAGCGTTCGTCGGGATCTTTCGCCATCATCTTCATCACGATGCGTTCGAGTTCAGCTGGTACTTGGGGATTGCTTTGACTAGGCGGAGGCGGAGTCTCCTTCAAGATGGCCGCAATCACAGTCGCTCCGGCCTTTCCTTCAAAAGCTTTTTTCCCCGTTACCATCTCGTACACGACAGTTCCAAAAGCAAAGATGTCTGTACGGGCATCGACCTCCCTGCTCTCCAACTGTTCTGGGGCCATGTACGGGAGGGTGCCGAGAACCGCCCCGGCGGTGCTGATGGTTTCCGCCGCTACGGGGACTCCAGAGAGCAGAGCAAACGGGTCAGCTTCCCGCCTGAGCTTAGCTAGTCCGAAATCCAGGAGTTTCGAACCTGTACTCGTCAGCATGATGTTGCCGGGCTTCAGGTCCCGGTGAATCACGCCTTTCGAATGGGCCTTCTCCAGGGCATCAGCAATCTCTGTTGCACACCGCAGCACCTCTGCCAGGGATAGTGGTCCACTCTCGAGGCGCTGAGCCAGCGTCTCGCCTTCCAGATATTCCATCACCAGGAAATCGACGTTGTCGAGATGGCCGACGTCGTAAAGCGTGCATATATGTGGATGATTGAGGCTCGCGACGGTGCGGGCCTCGCGTTCAAAACGCTCCTTTACTTCTGGGCGATCGGCAATGTCTGCTTGCAATAACTTGATGGCCACCAAGCGGTCAAGTCGGGTGTCCCTAGCCTTGTAGACCTTACCCATTCCGCCCTCGCCGAGGGGTGCCAGTATCTCGTACGGTCCTAGCCTCGTGCCACTCGGCAGCTCGTCCGGCTCACCGTCAGAAAGTCCGAGAAGACTGCTATCCGCCTGGCAGTGAGCGGTAAGCAGCGATTCCACCTCGCTTCGCAGGGACTCCTCCACGCAAACCTGATTCAGGTAATCGTTCCGCTCGTCCGGCGCTCTCTCCAGAGCGGCGGCGAGCATCGCCTTCACTTGTTGCCAGCGTTCGGGAGTCACACGCTTGTTTCCTTGTTCCTCATTTCGCGTTGTAGCCAGGCACGGGCCGTTGCCCATTCACGCTTCACCGTTGCTGGCGAAACGCTCAGCACGACCGAAGTCTCCTCTATGGAGAGACCGCCAAAGAACCGTAGCTCCACGAGACGGCTCTGCTGTGGATCCAGGATAGCGAGCTGGTTTAAAGCATCGTCAAGCGCCACCAGATCTACATCTCGCGTCTGCGGCAAAGCGACATCTGGGTCCAGGGTCAGTCGCGGAGCTCCGGCACCACGCTTGGCGGCTGCCCGATTTCGAGCGTGGTCCACCAAGATGTGCCGCATGAGCTGCGCGGCGACGCCGAAAAAGTGAGCGCGGTTCTGCCACTGAGGCTGGTCCTGTCGAATGAGACGAAGGTAGGCCTCGTTGACGAGCGCTGCGCTCTGAAGTGTGTGGTCGGGGCGTTCCCGCCTAAGGTAACGTCGCGCCAGACGGCGCAACTCGTCGTAAACCAGAGGAATCAGCGCCTCGCGCGCGCCCTGATCGCCTTGGCCCCAATTCAGGAGAAGCTTGCTAACCCGTTCGGACGACGCTGGATACACGTTTCGCCACCACCGGGAGCTTTCGCGGGAATTGGCGCGATGCTAACGCCACAAGTCTCCAAAGTAAAGCCCTGGTTCTAATGTTGTCCCATTTCGCAATCTTGCAGGCGGAGCCACCTTTTCGCCCACGTTGACAAATAGGTGAGCCACTCTGGCGGAGTTTTTCGCTTTACAGAGTGAAGGCGCGATGCAGCCTTCAAACGGCCAATCACAAAACGCATCGATTCAGAGAAAAGGAGAACGAGAATGAAAATCGACCATACGACCCGATATCCTGCCGCGCTGAAGCTGGCTATAGGCGTTCTGATCGCCACTTGCGTATTCACCGCTGCGGCCAATGCTCTCCCAAGCTTCGCAGGCAGGTTCACCCTTCCTAACGCAGTCCAATGGGGCCAAGCCGTGCTTCCCGCCGGAGACTATTCCATCCGGATGAACTCGGCGGCGGGTCCAGTCATGATTACGTCTGCGAGTGGCGGCTGGTCCGCCTATGCCCAGTTTCAGGCGATTGCGGATAAAGAGGCAGGCGGTACCTATCTGACCATCACGACTCAAGGAAACCAGCGCAAAGTTCGTTCCCTGAACTTGCCTGAGCTTCGCAAGTTGGTGATCTTCGCTCCACTGACCAAGACTGAGCGAGAAGAGTTCGCCAAGGCGGGGCAGATCAACACCGTGCTGGTGGTCACCGCGAAAAAGTAAATTCGTCCAGCCCCGCGCCGCCGCGCCCACCACGAGGGAGGAACTGCCAGGCTCCTCCCTCGATTGGGTTTAGATCTGACTAACAATCCCTCACAAATCCTAGTGCTCAGTCCAGATGAGGACGCCTTCCGGAATTTCTGACGAACTCGCTGTGTAGTGTAAAATGACCCCGTGGGCGGCTAGCTCAGTTGGAAGAGCGCCTCGTTCGCAACGAGGAGGTCGCGAGTTCGAGTCTCGTGCCGTCCACCAACATCCCGTTATAGACGAGGGTTTTCAAGAACCGGTCGATGGCGGAGCGCTCCGTCCGTTTTAAGATAGGGAGGCGCGGAGGCGTGTCGTCAAAATCCTCGCTAAGTCACTTAGGTTGTGACGCGAATGGGGCCTATTACGCGAATCAGTGGGAGGTAAACATGAGAAGCTTTGCGATCGCCTGGTTCGTGGCCCTGGCACTCACCGCATGTCAGAGCAAGCAAAGCAGTGTTCCCCAGGCTGCCCCGTCGGGAGTCGAAAGCACTCCGCCCATGGTCTTGACAGGGCAAGTTCCTCTCGAAGGCGTGAAAGGGCGTTTTGACCATTTTGCTTCGGGTAAAGGAAGGGTGTTCGTTTCGGGGCTGGGCAACAACACGGTGGAAGTGATCGATCTCTTTCAGGGAACACGAAGTCACGAAATCACCGGCGTGCCCAATCCGCAGGGCGTGGCGTTTTCTCCGGAGGCCAACAAGCTTTTCGTCGCCAGCGAGAAGGGCAAGGTCTACATCTACGACGGCGATTCCTTCAAGCTTATCACAAGCTTGAATTTTGACGGAGGCGCGGACAACATGCGCTACGACGCGGCCACCAAACGTGTCTACGTCGGCTGCGGCGATGACGAAAAGAACTCAGCGATTGCCGCGGTGGACGCGACGTCCAACAAGCGGCTCGATGAGGTGTACAAAATCGGGGGCGAACCGGAATCGTTTCAGCTGGAAAAATCCGGGCCAAACATTTATGTGAATATCCCCGATTTGAAACAGATTGCGGTGATCAACCGCACAACGAAGGAAATTACGCGATGGCCTTTGACTGTGGGACAGAATTTTCCGATGGCGCTCGATGAGGCCGACCACCGGCTCTTCGTAGCCTCGCGGGAACCGGCCACGCTCTCGGTTTTTAATACGAGCACAGGACATGTGGTCGCGTCTCTGCCAGGCGTTCAGGACTCTGATGATTTGTATTACAGCGCCGAGCACAAGCGCATTTTCATGCCAGGTGGCGAAGGATTCATCTACGTCTTTCAACAGAATGACCCCGACCACTATTCGCAGCTTGCGAAGATTCCCACCGTTCTCGGTGGTCGCACGGCGGGTTACTTTGGGAGGCAAGGAAAAGGCTTCGACCGTTTTTATTTGGCCATCCCGGCCAGCAGTAGCGCTGGTGCAGAGGTCAGGATTTATACGGTGCAGGACTAACAATCTGGGCCTGGCTACTTATGCCGTTGGAGGCAAATGGAGATGAGGAGTTGTATCTTTGCACTGCTTCCCTGGTTTGTTGCTTCTTCTTTCGGTATGGCCCTGGCTTAAGAATCAGCAGTCTTGACGGCCAAAGAACCCATCAAACTGACGAAGGTCGAAGGTCGCACGGATCATATGAGATCCTCGTGTACGAGACAAAATAAGGGGCGAAGGATCGAGCATCATTAGCCGATCCGGGTTATGAATATTTCGGCTCCATTTATTAGACGACCTGTGGCGACATCTCTGCTGAGCATGGGTTTGCTACTCTTCGGGGGATTGGCCTACCGCTCTCTTCCCATGGCTCGTCTGCCTGAGGTCGAGTACCCGACCATTACCGTTTTTGCGAATCTGCCCGGTGCCAGTGCCGAAACGATGGCCACGTCAGTTGCCACCCCGCTCGAACGCATGTTCGGTCGCATCGCTGGCATAACGCAAATGACTTCGCTCAGCCAGCTCGGCAGCACGAATATCACTATGCAGTTTGATCTCGACCGCAGCGTTGATGCTTCT
>Ga0307479_10003985_pt1 | contig 13496 bp, 14 predicted proteins | sample atmos_gasesECM4C_FD_203743 | JGI IMG/M metagenome (GOLD analysis project Ga0307479, IMG submission 203743) | Hardwood forest soil microbial communities from Morgan-Monroe State Forest, Indiana, United States - atmos_gasesECM4C_515 | ecosystem: Environmental > Terrestrial > Soil > Temperate...
CGCGGCGAACCAGCCAAATCGACCACCTTCTTGGCGCTACTCCGGGAAATTGTGGCGCTCCGGCCAGAGATCCCGAGCGTGGCTCTCGAGTCGACTTCTGGCTCCGTCAGGAGCATCGCCGCCCGCAGCGCGGTGGTCGGACTAGTTGCTGAATTGCAGGCAACTCGGATCTTGAACAGCGGTCCTGTTGATGTCGATGACACGGCTTGCGATCGGGCAACAGATGCACTCGAGCAAGCGGACGATTCCGGCCTGCCGGCGCAGCGGCTGCCGGGACTTGTGGCAGGACAGAAACGTGTACGTGACCTTGAGACCGAAGCTTCGGCATGGGCAGCCAGAGAATTGCTGCGTCGGGATGAAGAGGTTCGCCGTGATCTGTTAGCCCTGAGGTCGGCGCGATGGCCATTGCGGGCCTGGCGCGCGCCCTTGTATCGATCCTACAGAACTGCAGTCGAAAGTGGTGTCCGCGCCGCTCTATGGCTTGCAATTGCCTCGATTTTCTACGTTTGGGCCGGATGGCCCGCGGCGAGCGTTTCGCTGTCTTTTGTCGCGCTGATTACCGGATTGGGGGCCACACTACCAAACCCGCGCGGCTTCACCGCCATCACGCTTGTTGGCACGCCGATCGCAGCTGTCCTGACCGGCATACTCGAGTTCATCATCCTCAATGGCGCCGACGCCTTTCCTCTGCTCGCAATCGCCATGGCTCCCTTTACGATCGGCGCAGCCGTTCTCATGAAGTCACAAAACCTCCTGTGGTCATCACTCGGTCGCGTCAATCTGCTTTTCACAACGATCATCCTGGCACCGAGCAATCCGCAGACCTATAATCCGCAGAGCTTCCTCTTCACCTCTCTATTTATTGTTGCGGCAGCGTCGCTGCTGCTCGCGGCACAGACGCTGATTCCTCCTGTCTCCGATGACAAACGTAGGGTGCGGCTGCTCGCTGAGGCTCGCAACGAGCTGGAACGGGCCCTCCCGAATCGAGAAGCTCCGGAAGAAGCAACATTCCGGGACGCTTCGCGAATCGGGCAATTTCTAGCCGTTGGAGGCGCGCAGGACAGTCGCGCCCTCGCGGAAATGCTCTCCTGCTTCGACCAATCGGCCATGGTCCGCCTTTGCGAGGCGAAGCTGATTCCGTTCTCCGATGGACCACTTGCTCCACTGGCGGACGAGGCACGTGCGGCGATCGTCAAGCGAGATACGCCGACGCTGCGCACCATCGCACACAAGTTGCGTGAGCAGACTCCGCAGAAAGAATCGATCGAGGCAGATGTCGCCGCGTGTCTTGTCCTGACAAGCAACATCCTTGACCGGAGCAGGGGCGTCGAGTCCCTTCGGGAGGCAAGCTGATGGCGCACACGTTTCCAGAGCTGATCGTTGGAGGCGTTCTGTTGGCGCCATTTGTAACGTATTTGATGGCGGCTCTCGTCGTCATCATCGTACTGCGACCGCTTCTGCATGTCGCCGGATTTGCGAAGATCTTCAGTCACGCCTCAGTCGCCGAGCTGAGTCTGTACGTGACTGTCCTGAGCCTATTGATGCTGCTGTTCTAGAGGAGGTGACCATGGACGCGGCCGTTCATGATGAGGCTGTTCAGCAAGACGAGATGCGAGGAACCATCACGCGGCCTTCGTCGATTCTCGGTGACGCATCGGCTCGCCAAGCCAGCGAGCTCGACGACATCACGCGAAGGGTATCGGAAGGTTATCCAAACAACAGGCCGACCGTCTCGTCCCCCGGAAAGTCCATAGCGCGGCGGCGAGGTGGCGCCTTGCGAACCGCGCGGTTTTTGTTGCGCAAAGTGGCCACAGCCGGGATCGCGGTCGTTGCGGTGCTGGTCGCTCTCGTCGCTTGGGACCAGTATAACGCCGGGCCGTGGACGCGCGATGGGCGAGTCCGGGTTCAAGTTGCAAGTGTAGCGCCGCAGATTTCCGGTCAAATCACGGAGTTGCGAATCGTCGACAATCAATTCGTTCATAAGGGCGACATACTGTACGTCATCGAGCCCTTCGATTTCGACGTCGCGCTGCGCACGAACAACGCAGTGCTACAGCAAAGGATGGCCGACCTCAGCGTGAAGGAATTGCAGTCCGAACGTCGGCGGCGCTTGTCGGATCTGGCGAGCAGCACCGAAGAGAAGCAGGTCTACGAAGGAAATGCGCTGCAGGCAAAGGCCGCCGTCGATTCGGCTCAGGAGCAGGTGCGGCAGGCGGAAATCAACCTGCGGCGCACTGAAGTGCGCAGTCCGGTGAACGGAATTGTCACCAACCTCTTGCTGCGAGAAGGCGACTACGCGCATCAAGGCGCCACCAATATTTCGATCATCGACACGGACAGCTACTGGGTCGACGGCTATTTCGAGGAAACGAAACTGGCCCGCCTGTGCGTGGGTGACCGCGCCGAGGCGAAACTGATGGGTTACCCGGCGCCGATCGTAGGTCACATCGCAACAGTGACGCGTGGCGTCAGCGTGTCCAACGCAGCGGCTTCGACGCAGGGGTTGCCGAACGTCGATCCCGTCTACACCTGGGTACGCTTGGCGCAGCGCGTGCCGGTCCGGATCGCGATCGACAGCGTGCCGCCTGGCGTGCCGCTGGTGTCGGGCTTGACCGCAACTGTCACGATCCGGGGCGGCATGGACGGCGAGAACGGAACGCTCTTGCAGAGAGTTCGCGCCGAACTCGAGACGAGCTTCTCCGGATTGATCGATGGAACTTCGGTGCGGCCCGGCTGCATTCCTGGCCCTTCCTCTCCGCAAGGAGTTCGATCATGAGGAGAATAGCCGTTCTCATCGCTTTAGCCGCGATCAGCGCATCTACGATTCCCGCTGTTGCGGCGGAGTGCACCTCAAACAAGGACATCGACGCCTCTTGCGCACGCCGGACGACGGTACAAAGCCAACCCGCCGACGTCGCCGACGCAGAGAAGACTTGTCGCGCCTACGCCGCCTCATTCTATGAGTCTGTGATGTTGCGGCAGGTCGCCGCGAAGCGCCTCGACGGCGCGCGGGTGTTGGTTGCGCTCGATTCCGTGATCAACGCTTTCAATGACCTGTTGGCGACGAAGTGCGGCGGTTGAGCCTCGTTACTCCTCAACAAATAGCAACCCGTGAGGTGCGTAGATGATCCTGTTTCCTCTTATGGCCACCTGGATGTAGTTCGAAATCTTCAGAGCGTCACAGTTGCTGGCTTTCGCGCAGCGCAGTCGAGGACAGCAGCAACGCTGAGATCTGTTAGCTACCCGTATCATTTGAAGGAGGCTGTACATGACGCAGGTCTATTTCCACTGCTCCAACGCGAAGAAGGTTTTCGTCGATCGCCGCGGCGCCGTGGTGGACGACCTCGCTGAAGCGCGCGATCATGCGACCCGCGTCGTGCAATCCTTCACCAATGAGCGCAGCCTCGAAGATTGGCGTGACTGGATACTGCATGTCAGCGACGATCAGGGCGATGAGCTCTTCGTTGTGCCCTTCGCATTCGTCCTCGGCAAGCCGAATTGAAGTCACCGTTGTTGCCTTCTCCTGAAGGCGGCCCATAGGCAACCTCGGCCGATCTATACCAACGGCCTGCGTTCCAAATTCGGCTTCCGTCACGAGTTTTTTATTCCCTCGTTACCGCCTGCGAGGCTTCAAAGTCGGCGTCAAGGGCGCCATCTGACAGTTTGGAATGATGATGATAATACAATAGGAGCGAACATGGGTGAGGTTGTTCGATTTGTTCCAAGGTCTGAGCGCGAGCGAATCCGCCTGATTTGAGAAGCCCGCGCGATATACGACAGCGTGTTCCCGCCGGTTGCCCCCGTTATCGGCAAAAGGGACGGCAGGGGAGCTTAGGCAAGCCCGATTGAAGGTCTCCTTGCTCCGGGCGATCCTTTGGGCCAAACCGTACATGTCCCACCTAGAAAGCAGGCGACTGGAACTCCGCGAAGACTTTCTTTAGCCTTGGCGCCGCAAAGTCGAGGAAAGCGCGGACCTTGATCGGCAGAAACCGGTTGGCCGCGTACACGAGATTGACCGGCAGCGGTCCCGGCTGGAATTCATCGAGCAGGGTCGTGAGGTCTCCGCGCTTGAGCGCCGCCTGGAAGTGATAGGCGAAGGCGGAGGTAATTCCGATGCCCGCGCATGCTGCGTCACAGGCGGCTTCCGCGCTGCCGACCACGAGCCGTGCGCGTACGGGCACCGCGACGGCCGTTTTGTCCTTGAAGAATGTCCAGACGTCGGGCGACAGGAAGCCCGCATAGGTGATGCAGTCATGCCCGGCAAGTTCGTCCGGCGTGCGCGGCGTCCCGTGGGCTGCGAGGTAGGCCGGACTGGCACAAACCACGCGACGTGTCGTGCCGACGCGCACCGCAATCAGGCTGCTGTCGGGCAGGGGGCCCATACGTAAGCCGAGGTCGATCTGCTCTTGAAACAGGCTCTGCACGCGGTCAGCGAGCAGCAAGCTCGCCTTGATATCCGGGTAGGCCTTGAGGAAATCCACGAGGATCGGGATGAGGTAAGCGCGGCCAAGCCCGACCGGAGCCGTCACGATCAGCTCTCCGGTCGGAGCGGAATATTCGCCGGAGGCGGCGCGCTCGGCCTCGGTCACATCAGCCAGAATCCGCTTGCACGCGGCAAAATAGGAGCTGCCGGCGTCGGTCAGGACCAGCTTGCGGCTCGACCGGTTGAACAGCTTCGTCCGCAGATGCGACTCGAGTTCGGAGACCTTGCGGCTGACCGTTGCCAACGGCGTTTTCAATTGCCGCGCCGCAGCCGACAGGCTGCCGGTCTCGACCACAGCCAGGAAGGTCGACATCGCTTCGAGGCGATCCATCGGCTCCTCTTCCATATTTTGGAAGGATGGCTCTCGACTTTGCCATATAGCGCGAAGTTTTGGAAGGCCCTAGCTGTGGACGCAACAAGGAGAACGTCCATGAGCACCACAACGAAAGGCACCGCCCTCATCACCGGCGCATCCGCCGGCATCGGCGCCATCTATGCCGACCGTCTGGCCCAGCGGGGTTACGACCTGATCCTGGTCGCCCGCGACAAGACCCGTCTCGCCGGCCTCGCGCAGCGCCTGAGAAGCTCGACCGGCCGCTCCGTCGACACGGTCGCAGCCGACCTCAACGACAAGACCGATCTTGCCAGGGTCGAGGCCATCCTGCGCGCAAATGCGGACATCACGCTCTTGGTCAACAATGCCGGCGTCGGGGCCACGGCGCCGTTGCTTAATGCCGACGTCGAGAAGATGGACGACATGATCCGCCTCAATGTCGGCGCGCTCACGCGGCTGACCTACGCGGCGGCTCCGGGTTTTGCCGCACGCGGCAAGGGCACCATCATCAACATCTCGTCGATCGTGGCGATCTCTCCTGAAACGCTCAATGGCGTTTATGGCGGAAGCAAAGCCTTCGTGCTGGCTTTCTCCCTCTCGCTGCACCACGAGCTTGCCGACAAGGGCGTGCGCGTCCAGGCCGTCCTGCCCGGCGCGACCGCGACCGACTTCTGGGACATCGCCGGCGTGCCGGTCCACAAGCTCCCGGCCGCGATCGTGATGTCGGTCGACGCCGCACTGGCCGGTCTCGACCAGGGCGAGGTCGTCACCATTCCCTCGCTCGCTGACAAGGCCGAGTGGGACCGGTACGAGGCCGCGCGCCGCGCGATGTCCGGCAAGCTCTCAAGCGCGGTCCCGGCGCCCCGATACCACGTCGCGGCGAACGCCTCCGCGTCGAAGGCGATCGCAACGTCGAAGTGACTCAATGACCGTCGTAACCAGGCAAAGTCCAACCAAAGGAGATGTACCCATGAAACGTCTAGTGTTGTTGGCCGCTGTTGCGGCCGCCCTCGCGACCGGAATCGATATGGCAGCCGCTGCCGAGCTTCCGACCTATGAATCGGCGGGCCTTCCGATCACCGCGCTCCAGGTTTCCGTTGTGGGCGCAGCTCACGTTCGGGAGGCGCCCTTCGTCCCCGTGCTGACACTGGGTGGCTTGCCAGCGTCTCCCCATCAGATCGAGGTCTTGACGCCGCACAGGAAGATTCTCGGCAGCAACCCGCAAGGCCGACAACAGCGAGCCGAGGCCACGCGCTAGCGCATGCTCCGGATCAGCCGGGCAATCAGGGATCGGAGAAGGCCGTGCAGTTCGATTTCGAAAAGATGGGCGTGCTCGAGCGGTACAGGCTGCTGCTGGCGACCGTTTTGCCGCGACCGATCGCGTGGGTGACGACACGTGACTCTACTGGCGCAATCAACGCCGCGCCGTTCTCGTTCTTCAATGTCTTTGGCAGCGATCCCGCGACAGTAGGCATTGGCATCGGCAGCAAGGGGCCGACTGAGCCAAAGGACACCCGCGCCAATATTCGCGCCAACGAGCAATTCGTCGTCAATCTGGTGCCGTTTGCGCTGGCGCAGGAGATGCGTGTCACGTCGATCGCGTTTCCGAGGGGCGTCGAAGAGCCGAAAGAGGCGGGCCTGTCGCTGGCGCCCTCGATGCGGGTCGGCATTCCCCGCATCGCACAAGCGCCGGTCTCGATGGAGTGCACCTTCATGCAGGAAATCGCGCTCGGCAGCTTTGGGCTGGTGCTCGGCAAGATCCTGATGGTGCATGTCCAGGACGAGGCCGTGACCAATGCGGCCCGCCAGCATGTCGATGCCGAAAAGCTTGACCTGATCGGCCGCATGGAAGGCGGCTGGTACACGCGCACGCGCGAGCGCTTCGAAATGCCGGCGATTGCACTAGAGGATTGGAGGCAAAAGCGATGAACGAGTTGCTCACGAAAGTCCTCGACGCGCACGGCGGTCTGGAGCGCTGGCGTAGCTACAACAAGGTTGAGGCCACCATTGTCAGTGGTGGCGGCTTCTTTGCCTTGAAGGGCGTTTTGCAAGACGCAAATCCGCGCCGCATGACCGTATGGCTGCACGAGGAGCGATCGTCCGTCACGCCTTATGGCGCGGCCGATCAGCGCACGATGTTCACGCCCGACCGGATCGCGATCGAGAAGCTCGACGGCACGGTGGTTGCCGAGCGGCGCATGCCCAGGGATTCGTTTGCCGGACACCAGATGCACACGCCCTGGGACCCTCTGCATCGCGCCTATTTCAATGGCGAAGCGCTATGGACCTACCTCGCGACGCCCTTTGCCTTTGCGATGGATGGCTTCCGCGTCGAGGAGACTGCGCCCTGGCAGGAGGGGAAGGAGACATGGCGGGTGCTGCGTGTCTATTTTCCTGGCTCGATCGAGACGCATTGCCAGGTTCAGGATTTCTTCTTTGACGAGAGATTCGAGCTCCGCCGCCACGACTACAGCGTCAATATCGCCGGTGGCTTCCCTGCCGCGCAACTGATGCTGGAATATACCGAGGCCAATGGCGTTCGCCTGCCGAGCAAGCGGCGCGCCTATACGCGCGGCCCCGACCGGCGTCCGATCCTGGATATGCTGATGGTATCGATCGACATCAGCGACGTTGCCTTCTCTTAGACGAGCGAACCTGGCGACTGACAGCTGATCGAGCTTCGCGGCCTGCGGACCACATGGGTCGTCCGTAGGCCACCATCGACTATTGCTGCACGGAGAAAAAAGCAGCACGTCATTGCGAGCGAAGCGAAGCACTGGCATCCGAGTTCGCAACGATTCAATGAGATTTAAACTGCTTTACTCGCACAGGCGCTCTTTGTCGCATACCAATTTGCCTGTTGGAAGCGATCAAACATCTATTCCTCTCTTCTCGCCTGAGAAGAACGCTGATCTCAAGTTCTGGAGCGAATACTGAGCGATGATCCCGATCGCAACACCAAGAGGAGACTACAATGCAGCTCAGACAAGCTGCCACAGATGGGAGCGAGGACTTGGTCCAGCTCTCACAACGCGGCAAGCAATATTTGGAAACGGCACGGACGCTGCTCCGCACTGCCAAAACCATGACTGATCAAGCGATCGCGGGTCAGCTCAAGGTCCTTGCCGAGGACTACCAGCGACGCGCCGAAAAAGCTTTACGTGTCGATGCGGCCAAAGCGCGAGCGTTTCGAAATGCCAGCTATCGCGCTTGAGGATTGGAAAGGAAAGCCATGAACGAGTTGCTGAGGAAAATTTTCGACGCACACGGCAGTCTGGAGCGCTGGCATAGCTACAACAAGGTTGAGGCCACTATTGTCAGTGGCGGCGGCTTCTTTGCTTTGAAAGGCGTCTTGCCGGATGCAGATCGGCGCCGCATGGCCGTATGGCTGCACGAGGAGCGATCGTCCGTTACGCCTTTTGGCGCTCCGGATCAACGCACCATGTTCACGCCCGACCGGATCACGATCGAGAAGCTCGACGGCACCATAGTCGCGGAGCGGTATGCGCCCAAGGATTCATTTGCCGGACACCAAATGCACACGCCCTGGGACCCTCTGCATCTCGCCTATTTCAACGGCGAAGCCTTGTGGACGTATCTCGCGACGCCCTTTGTCTTTGCGATGGATGGCTTCCGCATCGAGGAGACTGCGCCCTGGCGGGAAGGGAAGGAGACATGGCGGGTGCTGCGCGTCTATTTTCCTGGCTCGATCGGGACGCATTGCGAAGTTCAGGATTTCTTCTTTGACGAGAAACTCGAGCTTCGCCGCCACGACTACAGCGTCAATGTCGCCGGTGGCTTCGCCGCCGCGCAACTGATGCTGGAATATACCGAGGCCAACGGTATGCGCTTGCCGAGCAAGCGTCGCGCCTATACGCGCGGCCCCGATCGGCGCCCGATCTTGGATATGCTGATGGTATCGATCGACATCGGCGACGTCGCCTTCTCTTAGGCATATCACATCGATCCGAACCGGCCCGAGAAGATAGCAGGAGTTCATATGGCAACGACGCTAAACATCAATGGTCAAGAAGTATCCTTCGATGCGCCGCCCGAAATGCCATTGCTGTGGGTCCTGCGTGATGTTCTCGGTTTGACCGGTACAAAATTTGGATGCGGCATGGCGCAGTGCGGCGCTTGCACCGTGCATATAGACGGCAAGCCGGTGCGTTCTTGTGTGCTTCCCGTCGGCAATCTCCAACGCCGCGCGATCACCACCATCGAAGGGATCGGTGCGACGCCGGCGGGGGCCAGTGTGCAGAAAGCCTGGCTCGATCTCGAAGTCGTGCAATGCGGCTATTGTCAGTCCGGCCAGATCATGTCGGCGGCCGCACTGCTGGCATCGACGCCGGACCCTGATGACTCCGATATAGATGCAGCGATGGCGGGGAACATCTGCCGCTGCGGTACCTATGTGCGCATCCGAGCCGCCATCAAGCAGGCGGCTTCCGCTCAGAAGTCTTGAGTGGCGTCATGACCGTCACGGCTCAATCTTCGAAGGTCTCTCGCCGTCGCGTACTCGGTGGTGCACTGGCGACTGGTTTTGTGTTCGCCTTCCATCTCCCGGTTGGCGCCGCCAAGGCGTCGCAAGCAAAGGATCCTGCCGACGGGAAGTTTGCACCGAACGCCTATATCCGCATCGACGAATCCGGCCAAGTTACCCTGGTCATGCCGCAGGTGGAAATGGGGCAGGGCATATACACCGGCGTCGCGACGATCCTCGCCGAAGAGCTCGATGCAGACCTAACTCAAGTCGTTCTCGAGCACGCGCCGCCGGACGAGAAGCTCTATGCTAATCCGTCGTTCGGCATCCAGGCCACCGGGGGATCGACTTCGGTTCGTGCGTTCTGGACCCCGCTGCGCAAAGCTGGCGCAACTGCGCGGGCCATCCTCATCAAGGCCGCTGCCGATGGGTGGCAAGTCACGCCGGAAAGCTGTAGCGCAGCCGACGGCACAGTGGTTCACAATGCAAGTGGCCGTAAGCTTCGCTACGGTGAGCTGGTCGACCCCGCCAGCAAGCTGTCACCGCCGAGCGATGTTCCGCTAAAGGACCCGAAGGATTTTGTTCTAATCGGAAAGCCCCTGAAGCGCCTCGATACGCCGGACAAGGTAAACGGCAAGGTCATCTATGGCATCGACGCCATGATGCCTGGCTTGAAATTCGCGACGCTGGCGCAATGTCCGGTTTTTGGCGGCAAGGTTGCGAACATCGACAGCGAAGCCGCAGTGAAAATTCCCGGTGTACGGCAGATCATCGCATTGGACGATCTGGTCGCCGTTGTCGGGGATCATATGTGGGCCGCGAAGCGCGGGCTCGAGGCACTCAAAATTACCTGGGACGAAGGCAAGAACGCCAACATTAGCTCCAAGGACATATGGGACCATCTTCGCGCGGCCAGCGAAAGTGATGGTGTGGTCGCAAAATCTATCGGGGATGTCGCCAAGATGCGCAATGTTGGCGATGGCTATGACGCGTCCTACGAAATGCCGTTCCTGGCCCACGGGACGATGGAGCCTTTGAACTGTACCGTCCATGTCACGTCGAATTCCTGTGACGTCTGGGTAGGAACGCAGATCATCGCGCGGGCGCGGTCGGTGGCCGCGAAAGCGGCCGGGCTTTCAGAAGACAGGGTCACGATCCATCAGCATCTGCTCGGCGGTGGGTTCGGACGCAGGCTCGAAGTCGACATGATCGCCACAGCCGTGCGCATCGGCAGCAAGGTTGACGGACCCGTCAAGATCGTCTGGACACGCGAAGAGGACATACAGCACGATATCTATCGTCCGGTTTATCGCGACAATATTTCAACGAGACTGTCGGGCGACAAGGTGATCGCGCTCAAGTACCGCGTCGCCGGGTCATCGGTGATTGCGCGATGGTTGCCGCCCGGCTTTCAGAAAGGCATTGATACCGACGCCGTCGATAGCGCCGCCGATACACCTTACGACATTCCAAATCTTCAAGTGGAATATGTCCGCGTCGAGCCACCTGCCGTGCCGACCGGCTTTTGGCGCGGCGTTGGTCCGAACAACAACGTGTTCGCCATCGAAAGCTTTATGGACGAATTGGCACGCAAGGTGAACAAGGATCCGATCGCGTTTCGACGTGACATGCTTGGAAAGACGCCGCGTCTCCAGCACGTGCTGGACCTCGTAGCGGAAAAGTCGAACTGGGGCCAGCCGTTGCCGCCACGCGTCGGTCGGGGTGTCAGCGTGCAACCGACCTTCAATACGTCGATCGCCACTGTCGTCGAGGCGGAGGTGGACACCGGCGGCGACGTCTACATACGGCAGGTGACGCTCGCTGTGGATTGCGGCCTCGTTGTCAATCCGGACACGGTCGTCGCGCAGGTCGAGGGCGGCATGATTTTCGGTCTGACCGCCGCATTGTATGGCGAGATCACGTTGGACAAGGGCCGCGTTCAGCAGTCGAATTTCCATGACTATCGCATGCTGCGCATCGACCAGGTCCCGAAGATCAACATTCATCTCGTTAAAAGCGGCGAGGCACCCGGTGGAATCGGTGAGGCCAGCGTGGTCGGAGGACCTCCCGCGCTGCGTAACGCCATTTATGCGGCGACGGGTGTCGCATTACGCCGGCTTCCGATCGACCGGCGGCTGATCGCGGAGAAGAAGTCGTGGTTGTGAGAGCCAGGGTTGTTCGAGTTGTCATCGGGGCAGCCGTTGTCGGTGCCATCGTTGCGCTGGGCGCGGTCTGGTACGTGCGCGGTCCCGGTCCCACCGCCTTCACGGGCGGCAAGAGCGTCGCATTGGCCGACTACAGGGGTGGTGATCCTACCGGTGTGCCTGCCAGTATGAGACAGGCCAGCCTCGTCGAGCGCGGCAAATATCTCACGGAGGCGGCAGACTGTGGGGTTTGCCACACGGCGCCCGGCGGCAAGGAATATGCAGGGGGCTTTGCGTTTAGGCTTCCGTTCGGGACGATGTACTCGACCAACATCACGCCCGACCCGGAGACGGGTATTGGCAAGTACACGGATCAGGAGTTCCTCGATGCGATGCATCGAGGCATCCGCCGCGATGGCGCGCGACTTTATCCGGCAATGCCCTACACGTCTTATACTTACATCACTGACGCCGATGCGCTCGCAATCAAGGCCTATCTGTTTAGCCTTGCACCGGTGCGCGCGGTGCCGCCGGAAAATACTTTGATGTTTCCGTTCAATCAGCGCTGGGCCATGGCATTCTGGTCGTTGGTGTTCAACCCCGATACGCGCTTCCAGCCTGATACTTCGCAAAGCCTCAAATGGAATCGGGGTGCCTACTTGGCTGAAGCGCTGGCGCATTGCGGCGAATGCCACACGCCTCGCAATATCGGTTTTGCGCTCAATAACCGAGAAAAGTTTGCGGGAGCTCCGGTGGGAGGCTGGCGCGCCTTCAATATCTCTTCTGACAAGGCCACCGGCCTCGGCGGCTGGACCGACGAGGACATTGCCTTCTATCTCTCGCTCGGACATGCACCGGGTCACGGCACTGCATCAGGAGCGATGGGTGAAGCCGTCGATCACTCCTTCAGCAAGATGGCGCCGGCCGATATCGAGGCGATAGTCACGTTCCTACGAAGCGTTCCACCCAGCACGACACCCGATTTTTCATTGAGGTCGACGCCCGCGCCGGGCTCTCATAAGGACGGCGTCACCGCAAGCCTGCCTGGCAAGAAGATCTTCGAGGGCGCTTGCGCGAGTTGCCACGGCTGGACCGGCGAGAGTCCGGTTTCACCATTCGCGACGCTGACCGGAAGCGCCGCCGTAAACGATCCGAGTGCGACGAACGTGGCACAGGTTGTTATCGGCGGTACGAAGCGCCTGACACCGGATGGCGCGTTGCCGATGCCGTCCTTCGGCCTTGCGTACTCCGACGATGAGATCGCCGCGGTCGCCAACTACGTCACCGCCCGTTTTGGAGCCAAGGCATCATCGCTCACAGCGCGGGATGTTGCCAACCTGCGTAAGCAGGTTGCGGATTGACACAAAAATCGTGGCCGGACAAACGCACCGAAGATCACGAATGGCGCCGAAGTCTTCGACGGTTCGGCTGAAGTCAGGAGAACATGATGACCAACGCTCAGCAGAGAGAATCATCGCGGAGCACGAGATGACAAAGCACATTGTGCAGTTACCGAATCCCGATGGATCGTTGCTTCTTCGTGAACTGAACCACCGAATAAATAACGAGCTCTCCTGCGCCATCTGCACGGTTTCAGCGAAGGCGGTGGAGTCGGATAACGTGGCGGTCAAAGCCGCGCTGCTCGACGTCGCGGACCTCCTGCACCAATGCGCCGATGTTCATCGGGCGTTGCACGTGCTGGATCAGGAACGCCTCACCGATGTCGCGAAGTACCTCCAGCAGCTTTGCTTCTCCATGACGAAATATCGACTGGAACGCCTGGCGATACGTGTCTTGTACTCAGCGGACGATCTGCGGCTTGAAGGCGAACGCTGCTGGAAGCTTGGGCTGATTGTATCCGAGCTGCTGACCAATGTGGCGCGACATGCGCAATTCGACGTTAGAGATCCAGAATTGCGGGTGGAATTGATGCTTATAGGCAACATCGTAAAGTGCAGGGTCTGTGACAATGGCTCGGCGCCTGAACCTTTCCGGCGCGGCGGAGGGCTGGCGATTATCGGCGAACTGGCCGGCAGTTTGGGTGGCCGCGTT
>Ga0307479_10003989_pt1 | contig 13490 bp, 8 predicted proteins | sample atmos_gasesECM4C_FD_203743 | JGI IMG/M metagenome (GOLD analysis project Ga0307479, IMG submission 203743) | Hardwood forest soil microbial communities from Morgan-Monroe State Forest, Indiana, United States - atmos_gasesECM4C_515 | ecosystem: Environmental > Terrestrial > Soil > Temperate...
GGCTCGGGCTCTCGTGCGGACGCGGAAAGGTTGGCAAGAACGTTATCGTCTGAGCAGGTATCATCGCCGGCGGCACAGACGGCTGCGCAAAAGACGGATCAGCCCTGGAATGCTCCCCCACGTGGAACCATTCGCCCTGTTTCCGTCGATTGCCATACCCACTGGGCGCCGGAGCCCTACGTAAAGGCGCTCGCCGAACTGGGGCGGCCGAATGGCGGCGATCCGCTGAACTTCGATTTGGACCGGCGCTGCAAGTGGATGGACTCGCATGGTGTCCAGATGCTGGTTTTAACGCTGAATGGCGGGATGCCGTATCAATGGGTGTCGCCGCAAGACGGAGCGCGCATCGCGCAGATCGTCAACGATGCTGGAATCCAAGCGCACACCGCGTTCCCTGATCGCTTCATAACGGCTGTGGAACTGCCTTGGCACGCACCGGTGCTTGCTTTGAAGGAACTGAACCGCGTGGCCGGCAAGCCGGGGGTGCGCGGAGTTCATGCGCCGAACTCAATTCAGGGACGGGATTACATGTTCGAACCCACATACGCTCCTGTGCTGGGGGGCATCGAGGAACTTGGATACCCGATCGTGTTTCATCCGCTCGACGGGGAGATCAATTACTACGGAGGACCGGAAACGCGAGTCGGAGACGCGCTTTCGGTCGCGGCCGCGATGAACAATTGGGTGGGCTTTACCTGTGAGACAGCCACCACTGCGGCCAAGTTCATCACCAGCGGCACACTGGATAAATATCCGAAGCTGGAAATTATTTTGCCGCATTCCGGCGGCAGCTTCCCGTATCTTGCCGGACGGCTTGGGCACGGCCTGGAGAGGAACAAGTTCAAAGTGCAACGCCCGTTCAGGGAGTACGTGCGGCGATTTCACTACGACTCCATCACTTTCTATCCGGAAACGCTGGGGTTCTTGATACGCCTCGTGGGCGCCGACCGCGTGGTGATTGGTACGGACAACGCTTTTGGCGCTAATCAGGCCATCGAATATCCGAACTCGCTTGTCGAACAGTTGAATTTGCCGGCAGCGGACCGCGACCTCATCTTGCGCGGCAACGCGGCGAGATTGTTCCATCTGTAGGTGACTTGAACCTGCGAGATATCTTTAGTTTCCCCTTCGCCACTGTATAGTCCCGAGAGGCGCCGTATTTAGATCGCAAGGTGGCGACGGCTTCATTACTCGTTTTCGAATAAGCATGTACCGTCGCTGCACGAGCAGCGACATCGGCGGCTAACTGATATCATTTGAGTTTGAGTTCCTATCCTCCATACCAGGCTGCCCGCCAGATTCGATATACATGATTCAACTCTCCTCGGCAGGAAAGCATTTCGGTTCCAAGACTCTCTTTCAAGAACTCAACTGGGTTATCGGCGAGAAAGAGCGCGTGGGGCTCGTCGGCGGGAATGGAACGGGAAAATCGACCCTGCTGAAAGTGCTGGCGGGAATGGAGACGCTGGACGAGGGATCTCGTTCCGCGGCCAAGGACACGACCACCGGGTACCTTCCTCAGGATGGCCTGTCTCTTTCGGGGCGCACGGTGCTGGAAGAATGCCTTTCCGTTTTCGGGGACCTGCTCGACATCGAAAAGGAAATGGAAACACTGACGCATAAAATGGCGGAGCTTGATCCGAGCAGTAATGAATATGAGAAAGTCGCCGACCGCTACCATAGGATCGAGACTGAATTCCAGCGAAACGACGGTTATTCGCTGGAAGCGCAAGTGGGTGCCGTGCTCAACGGCTTGGGCTTTTCGCGCGACGACGCCAAGCGTGCGGTCGAGGAATTTTCCGGCGGCTGGCAAATGCGCGTGGGCCTGGCCAAGCTTCTTTTGAGAAAGCCTAATCTGCTGTTACTCGACGAGCCGACCAATCACCTTGATCTCGAAGCTCGCAATTGGCTTGAGGAATACCTGAACAATTATCCTTTTGCTTACGTTCTGGTCTCGCACGATCGGTATTTTCTCGATGTCACGGTGGACAGGATCCTGGAAATCTGGAACCGCCACACGTATTTCTACACCGGCAATTACGACCGCTATCTAGAACAAAAGGCCGAACGCCGAGCTCAGCTCGAGGCAAGTCAGAAAAACCAGCAAGAGCAGATTCATCATCTCGAAACCTTCATCAACCGTTTCCGCTATCAAGCCACCAAAGCCAGGCAGGTACAGAGCCGCATCAAGGAACTCGAGAAGATAGACAAAATCGAGCTCCCGGAAGAGGAGAGGGTAATTCACTTCTCGTTTCCGCAGCCCCGGCCGAGCGGACGCATGGTGGCCGAATTGCGAAATGTCGCTAAGAGTTACGGCGAAAAGACGGTGTTCGACAACGTGAGCTTTGTGCTGAACCGCGGGGACCGCGTCGCCCTCGTCGGAGTTAACGGTGCCGGCAAGTCCACCCTGATCAAGTTGCTGTCCGCCGCAGAGCCGGTAACGAAAGGCGAATTGCGACTGGGTCACAACGTCGAACTCGATTACTTCGCACAAGACCAATACAAAGTGCTCAATCCGGACGCGCGACTGCTCGATGATCTTACGAGCTTTGCGCCTACAGCCGTGAGCAATCAGACGCAGCTGCGCACGTTGCTGGGATCGTTCCTTTTTTCCGCCGATGATGTTTTCAAACGCATCGGCGTGCTTTCCGGTGGTGAACGGAATCGCTACGCGCTGGCGCGAATGCTTTTGCGCCCCGCGAATTTTCTGCTGCTTGATGAACCGACCAATCACCTCGACCTGCAAGCCAAGGATGTGTTGCTCGAAGCGCTGCGGAAATTCACAGGAACAATCGTATTTGTCTCGCATGACCGCTATTTCATCGACAAACTGGCCACCCGTATTTTTGAGATAGAACGCGGCAAGCTCCAGGATTATCCGGGCAATTACGAAGACTACCTCTGGCAAAAGGAGCGAACCAGCACCGAGCCGACCAATTCAACCGCTAAGCCGAGGAGTCTTGAACCGGCCGTCTCTGTTGGGCCGGGAGAGCGGCAGAAGCGAGTGAAGAGGGCAAATCCATCTTCCGTTCGCAAGATGGAAAAGGAAAGAGATGAGTTGGAAGAGCAGATTTCGCGTTGCGAGGCGGAAATCACGAGTCTGGAACTGGAACTGGGGCATTTCAAAAGTGCGGAGGAATCGATTCGCATCTCTGCGCTGATCGAGACGCACCGCAACCGCCTGACGGAAATAACAAAGCAGTGGGAAGACCTCGTTGTCAAACTGGAAAGGGAGTGCCCTTCGGACGAATCACAAATCCCATCGTCAAAGGCAGATTAGGAGATCGCGGCCGATTCATTCGGCTGGGGGACGTACCCGTCTCTTATGAACTCTATGAAAACTAGCACGATCGAAGACACGAACCAGGTCCGGTGGGACCTCAGCATTTTGTACGCGGATATCGACGATCCGCGATTGGATTCCGATTTAACCAACCTCGCGGAGATGGCGAAGCACTTCTTCGTCACTTACAAAGGCAAACTGGCCGAGCTTTTGGGTACCGCGATCAGGGATTACGCGGAGATCGAAATGCTGCACGGCAAGATAGCTTCGTATCTATCTCTGCGCGAGAGCACTGATCTTTCGAATGCAGCCATTAAGGCGAAACATGCGGAGGTACAGCGGGAACTGAGTGCTTTGTCGGGCGAGCACCTCACGTTCTTCGAGCTGGAATTGGTCCAACTCAGCGGTGATTTGCTCGAGGCATGGTATGCGAAGGATCCATTCGTGGCAAAGCATCGTCCCTGGATCGACCACATGCGGCTTTTCAAGCCGCATTTCTTGTCCGAGCCGGTTGAATCCGCTCTAACCAAGCGTTCGCCATTCTACTCTGGTGCTTGGAGTGAATTTTTCGATGAGGCTGAGGCGGACCTGGAATTCGATTTTCGCGGGGGCACAAAAAACCTCACCGAGTTGGCGCACCTGCTCACGAAATCAAAAGACGCTAAGGAAAGAGCGGAAGCGCTGAAATCCATCAATAAGGGCTTGAGCGGCCCGTTTGCGAAATATGCCGCGCAGACGCTGTACATGGTCGCCGGGTCCAAAGCTGTCGAGGACAAAGAACGCGGCTACGCGCACCCGATGGATCCTCGCAATATGAGCAATCGCATTCCGGATTCCGTCGTCGACGTTCTTCATAATACGGTCACGACGTTTGGTGGTCCACTGGCCCGGAGATATTACAAACTCAAGGCGCAACATTTGGGACTGCCCGTGCTTCGTTGGAGCGATCGCGACGCGCCGATGCCATTTGCCGATACCACGGTAGTCCCCTTCCCTGAAGCGCAGGATATTGTTACTGCGTCTTTTCAAAGCTTCAGCCCCGCACTGGCAACTATCGTGAAGAGCTTCTTTGCGGATCGCCGCATCGACGCGCCATTGGTAAAGGAAAAACGTCACGGAGCATTCAATTCCTCTCAGGTTTTGCCCGGTGGGAAGCCGGTCTCCTACACGCTGTTGAATTACCTGGGAAGCAATTCAGACGTCATGACGCTCGCACACGAACTCGGACATGGCGTGCATGGCATCCTTGCGGGCGAAGCACAGGGGCCGCTGATGTTCCATGCTCCGATCGCTTACTGCGAGACAGCTTCTGTGTTTGCTGAGATGACCACATTTACTTTTCTCAAGGATCGGCTCATTCGTTCGGGGAACAAGAAATCTCTTTTGGCGCTGATCATGTCCAAGATCGACAAGGTGATTAACACGGTGGTGCGCCAGATTGGATTTTCGAATTTCGAACGGCGCCTTCACGGCATGGACGATTCCTATACAACATGGACGCCCCCCCGGAAGCGATCGGTGGAAGAGTTAAACGCCCTCTGGTCGAATACTGTGCGGCAACTCTACGGCGAGGAAGGCGAGATCTTCGTGTACGACAACTTTGATCATTTGTGGGCGTACATCCCACACTTTCACAGCCCCTTCTATGTCTACGGGTATGCGTTCGGCGAATTGCTGACGCAAAGCCTCTTCGCGCAGCGCCGGCGTCTGGGGTCAAAATTCGAGACTCTGTACCTGGAACTTTTGCGCTCCGGTTCAACGAAGAACGTGGTTGAGCTGCTCGCTCCGTTTGATCTCGACCCAAGGAGCGAAGCGTTCTGGAGAGAAGGCATCGGGGGAAGTCTCGGAGCCCTGATCGAAGAAGCAGAAGAAATGTCTCGCGATCTGGGCGTGGTAAGTTCTTGAAATAAGCGAGCCTATAAGTCGGATTCTTCGCTTCCCGTCATATCCGCAAGAGTTACGGTAACAAAAGCCTTCCTGGCATATTCCTTCTAAAACCCCACGAGCGGCCGGCCCCCACCGGTCGCTCATCAAATTTGCTCTCGGACAAGGAACTCTTCTTACGCTTTCCATACCATCCCTTCGGAACGCTGCGGGTAACTTCCAGCCCCTGCGTGGGGGTAATCATGGAGCGCCGCGCAAGCCGACGCTTCCGAATGAAGCTGCCGATGAGGGTCCGCTGGGCGACTAAATCGGGAAACGGGGAAGCTCAGACGGATTCCGAGGACATCACGTCTCGAGGCGTTTATTTCTTCCTGCCGACAAAAATTAAGGCGGGTTCCTGGGTCGAGTTGGTCCTTGTTCTGCCGCACGAAATAACCTTAGCCGAACCCGTTCTCGTTCGCTGTCAGGCGCGCGTGCGGCGGACGGAAATCAAGAAAAGGAATCAGATAGGAGTGGCGGCCGAGATTGAATTTTACCAGCTTTTGCGTGAAGACAAGAACACAGGCTCCAAAGCTTCAAATTTCGGGGGATAAGAGGCAGAAAAAAAACGGGCTAGCGCAGAGGGACTAACTATGAAACACGCCTCGAAATGGGGGAGCCTTGGCGAGCGCCTCGTGAACCTCCAGGACGGTGAGAGCATCGTTCTCGAGTGTGACGGCGACGCGGCCGAAGAGGCTCATAAGATACGCAATGGCCTGAACGGCATCGCGGCCTGTATCTTAATCCGACGCTCGGTGATGGTTGTGGATGGGAAAATCGTGATTAAGCGCTTGGGAGCCTGGCGGCCGCCTGTGCTAAGGCACGAAAATCTCAAGCGCGGAGTTTGAGACCGGTTGCCTCGGTTGCCCACTTTTAGGCGCAGCATCCAGAATCACTGTTTTACCGAACCCCGCTATCCCTCAAAAGCAGTTTTTGTTTCAGTCGTTTCCGGTCGACACCGATCTTCCGAACCGGGGTTCGGAACGCCCTCAACGGCGATGGCGATCATGAGTACTTTCTAGCTGGAACGTTTCAACGTCATTACGTGTGTCATAAGATGCCAGTCGTCGAATGGCGTGAGGCTGACCTTGATTCGGCGGCTGTCGGGGCGAGGATCACTCGGTTTATACCCAACGACGTATTGCCTCTGCAGCTCTACTCCTAAGTTTCCAGAAAAATCAAGCAACTCCCACGGGTTTGCAGCTTGGAAAACGTGCCCGCCGGTCGTCTCGGCGAGCTCGGAAAGCAGGCGGGGACCTTCGCGGTCCTCGGTCATGCTGCTCGCGTTGTTAGCATCAAAAATGAGCCCATAAAGCTGGCAGTCGGATTCTCTTAAAAGGTTTCGGATCTCGTTTTCATCGTGCCGGCTGTGATTGTCTCCGCCATCAGAGATGACAAGCAGAATATGCCTGTCATAGCGTGCGCTTTTCATTTGCGCCACGCCAAAGTAAATCGCGTCAAGCAGGGAGGTCCGGCCCCTGGGTTTCAGTGACATTGTCCGCTCTTGCAAATGCTCGATATCAGAAGTGAAACCGCTCTTTAGATCAGGCCGATTACTAGAACTGACCAGAAAGAATTCATCCTTGGGATTGGAGTTCTGCAAAAACTGCGCCAACGCGTGTCGGGACGCGACCATTTTGTCGGACATGCTCCTGCTGGTATCGAAGATCAGTCCGATCGAGGCCGGGACATCCTTCCGCGAGAAGGTCAGGATTTCTTGCTCGACATTGTCCTCAAAGAGCCGGAAGTCTTTCTTTTGCAGATTCGGGGCGAGGTGACCGGAAGCGTCGGTAACTGTGACGTTGACGCGTACCATGTCCGCGTCGATCTGAATGGAGTTGGCCGATGGCTGTGGCATGGAGTCGGCCGATGTTCGTCGTCTGTGCAGCGTTATAGGGCCTTCGATCTGCGCAGCAGCCGAAAGCAGAGGAAATGTGACCGCGGCGACGATGATGGCAAGGTAGCCCGCTTTTAGATTCCGCTTCATGGTTGCCCCCACCTGGAATTCCGCGCTCGGGTTCAATTACTGTCTGATCGCGTTGGAGGGATGGTAGAAGTCGCGCACGTGTCGCGCGATGGCACTTCCGGCTAGATCTGCTAGTACCAGCGTAGCTGTTCGTTTATGTCGGATGTACTAGCCGAGTGGTTCTACCCTGATGCAGTTAAATAATCGGAGGCGTTCAGCGAACGTGGAGAGTAGCGAATGCCCCGGGGTAACGGGCACGCAGCGGGCAGAGGAACGTGCTCATCCCTAAGTGGTTGCCGTGATCACAAAAGAGTTAAGGGCGATCGGGCCTTTAAGCCGGATTCCGTGAATTGAGATTGATAACACGCAAGTTGTTGAAAATCCAGCCTTCAATAACATCTGCTACGCTCGAAAATGTCACCGAAGTCCGATTTCTGAGTAACTGCGTAACAGTCGATTCATCGGCTCCGAGTAGAGGTTTGCGACCGCAGCCCCGAGTAATCCTGCAATCAGGATAGTGGAGACGAATAACACAGGCACCAAACGCATCTGTCTACCTGCATCGAGAAACAAGCCGAAGAAGCCATAGACGACAAACATGTGCGTGAGATAGACCTCGTAGCTGTACTGGCCGATCTTTAATAGCGGACTGAGAATGCGCGGAGCCTTCCATTGCGTCTGCGCTGTCGCCGCGATGAACATGGATGTTCCGATTCCGAGAATCGTCATACGAAGACCAGTCACGCCAAGCCAGTCGCGGCGAGTTTGCCAGGAAAATATAAGGCTCAGGGTCACTATGACCGCGCCGCTGCTACCAAGAGTCCAAAGCACGCGCCGCGAGAAGTGAGTCCGTGAAACGATCAGGGCAGTGAGGCAGCCTAAGGCTACGCCCTCCATACCTCCAAGGTACGAGTAGTCCCGCCAAATCAAGTTCCCATAAGTCCACACAGTGCGTCCAAACGGACCAAGCACAACGAACGTGATTAGAATCGCGATGAACAGTTTGCCTCGGCCGAACAGCCGATTTCCAGCAAACAAGAAACACACCACAGGAAAGAAGAGATAGAACATCTCCTCGACTGATAGGGACCAGAGGATGTCCCAATTTCCCGGAAGATACCAGGTCCGGGCCTCCAGAGCATTGACGTGAAACGTGAGCGCCGCCAGGAGCGCCCGTCCCAGCCCTCCGGTTCTTGCGGTCACGACGAAGTTGGGAACGTGAGCAAAATGCAGTCCGCAGAGTACGGCAAGCAATAATAAGAGCAGTGGCGCTATGCGGGCGAAGCGCAGCGTATAGAAATCCCGCACCCTGATCTGCGAAAGCGGCGCCCATCGACGAAGGCTAATCGAGGTGATGAGAAAACCGGAGACGGCAAAAAACATCTGCACGCCGAGCTCCCCATTCCCAACAAGGAAGTGCCAGAGTTGTGCCGGAAGAAACTTTGTATACGGAACTTTCGCAAGGGCCAGGCGGATGTGAACGTGTTCCACCAATACGAAGAAGATCGCGAGCCCGCGCAAAAGGTCGATGCCGTCGAGTCGCTTCCAGGTAGCGCTTTGAAGGGTGGATTCTCCTGAAGCCACGGCTCATTGTGCATCAAAACCACGGTCACGGGTCGCGTATGTTGTCGAGCCGTCCTTACATTAGCAATCCGACGTTCAGAGCGAAACGGCCGCGGCCCGCACCGTTGACGATCTTCAGAACTGAGTTCCTTCGAAATCGACACGTTCTGTTCTGCCTTCATCAAAAACGAATGGAAAGCGAACAATTACGGTTAGACAACGCGGTTTAGAATTTACAAAAATCGTTGTGACTTGTTGAAAATAAGCGAGCGGGCCTATAAGCCGGATTCTGTCTTCGCGGCTAAGCGTCACCGCAGCTTGGAAGCTGCGATGCCGAGCTTAGACGTGGAGGCGATCATTCCTCTGGGCCGCCGATCGCTCGACGGCTCGATGCAGCCTACCCGAGGGTTTGGCGAGAACGCCGCGAAGCGCTCCCACGCTTAACGGGCCGGGCCGGCCCTCCCCTCCTATTTGGCCTTGCACCGCGCGGGGTTTACCGTGCCGCGGACATTGCTGTCCGCGCGGTAGGCTCTTACCCTACCGTTTCACCCTTACCAAGTGACGCGATTTGAAAAGACCCGCACGAGGTTTGGCCTCGGGCTGATCATCGATTCGCGTTCACCGGCGGTTTATTTTCTGTGGCACTGTCCGTAGCCCAACGCCGGCATCCGGCGTTCGGCCCCCTGGCGTTACCAGGCGCGCTGCCCTGCGGAGTCCGGACTTTCCTCCAGGCTTTTCCCTTTCAGGATTCGCCCAGCGATCGCCCAGCCCGCTCGCTCGAGTCATTATAGCGTATAGCGCGTTGGCAAAGGCCGGATCGAAATTGGAGAATCAGAAAAGCGTTTGCGTGGATTTCTTAACTGATTTGCGCTTGGGGGCCGGTGCGACTTTCCCCGCGCGTCCTCCGGGCTTCTTTTCCGCGGAGGCGGGCGGGGCAGCCAACTTTCCCTCAAGCAGCGCGTCGAATTCGTCTTCGGTCAGCGTTCGAACGCCCAGGGTTTTCGCTTTGTTGTATTTCGAGCCTGGGTCCGCGCCCACGACGACGTAGTCGGTATTCTTACTCACTGAACTGACTACTTTGCCGCCATGCCTGCCCACTAATTCCCCTGCTTCCTCGCGCGAGCGGCGCGCCAGCGTTCCCGTAAAAACAAAGGACTGGCCTGCCAAACGATTTGAAACCGCCTCCTGCTGGGCATGTTGGGGATCAATCCCTGCGGCGCGCAAGCGTTCGATCACTTTTTGATTCGCACGTTCGGAGAAAAACTCCACGATGCTGGCGGCTACCTTGGGCCCTACTTCGGCAACGTTGGTCAGGGCTGCCTCATCGGCTTTCTCAAGAACCTCCATCGAACCAAAATGCTCGGCCAGCAGTTCGGCCGTGCGCTCGCCTACGAAACGAATGCCCAGCGCGTAGATCAGCCGTGAAAGTTCGTTCGTCTTGCTCGCGGCAATTTCCCGGAGCAGATTATCGGCCGATTTCTCCGCCATGCGTTCGAGCGCGGCCAGTTTTTCGGCATCGAGGTGATAGAGATCGGCAAAATCCTTAACCATTCCCGTGGAAACGAGCTGATCCACAAGTTTGTCGCCCAGTCCGTCGATATTCATGGCGTGGCGGCTGGCGAAATGGATCAAAGACTCTCGTCGCTTTGCCGGGCAGGCAGCGTTCACGCAACGATAGGCCACTTCGTCGTGCGATTTATGAATGTGACTGCCGCACTCCGGGCATAGTTCAGGCACCTTGACCGGACGGCGGTCCTTTCCTTGCCGAACAACCTTGACGACGTGCGGAATCACTTCGCCGGCGCGCTCGACGAGCACGGTATCGCCGGCGGCGAGGCCTAGCCGCTCGATTTCGTCCATGTTGTGCAGCGTAGACCGGCTTACCGTCACTCCGCCAACGGCCACCGGATCGAGCAAGGCCACCGGAGTAAGCGCCCCTGTTCGGCCGACCTGGAAAACCACGTCGCGGACCGTGGTCGTTTCCTGGCGCGCAGGATATTTATAAGCGATGGCCCAGCGGGGAGCTTTGGAGGTAAAGCCGAGTTCCTGCTGGAGCCAAAGCTCGTTCACCTTGATGACGATGCCGTCGATTTCATAAGGTAACTTCTCCCGCTTCTCCTCCCATTTGCGGCAATATTCCTTCACTTCTTCGATCGACCGGCAGCGCTTCGACTCGAGCGCCTTAAATCCAAGGGCAGAAATGGCTTCGAGTTCGTCCGAATGTCGCGTGAAGGGCGTTCGGCCGCCAGCCAGCAGATAGTAACCGAAAAAATCGAGCCGCCGCGAAGCGGTGATGCGGGCATCGAGCACGCGCACGGAACCTGCCGCAGCGTTGCGCGGGTTCGCGAAGCGCTTGCCGCCCAGCTCTTCCTGCTGTTCGTTCAGCCTTGCGAACGCCTTGAGCGGCATGATGATTTCGCCGCGCACTTCGAGGTTCCCGTCGAGACCGAGCCGTATGTTTTTGGCTGCATCGATGCGATGCGGGATGGCTTCAATCGTAGCAACATTGGGCGTGACGTCCTCTCCGCTTACGCCGTCCCCGCGAGTCACCGCGAGCGCAAATTGTCCTTTCTCGTAGTGCAGGGACATGCTCAGCCCATCAAATTTGTGCTCGGCGATGTATTCGATTTCCTGGCGGCCGGAAACCTCGCGGGCGCGGCGATCAAATCGGTCCAGTTCCTCGAATGAAAAGGCGTTATCCAGGCTCAGCATCGGTGGATTATGGTGTCGCGTCTCGAAGCCTTTACGCGGTGCCCCGCCTACCCGCTGCGTGGGCGAATCGGGTGTCACGACTTCAGGATGTTCTGCCTCGAGCTGCTTGAGCTCATTCATCAGCCGGTCGAATTCGGCATCCGAAACGGAAGGCCGGTCGAGCACGTAGTAGCGATTCTCGTGCGCGCGGATCTCCTCGCGCAATTTGGCGACCCTCTCCCGGAACTCACTATCCTTTTTGGATTTGACCTTGACCATAGCGTGCTGCCTGATGATTTAAGTGTAGCTCAAGTGAAAATTATACAATTCGTGTCTCGACGTTGCCCCGCGGGGTTCGAACACCAACCTTCTTCACGCCTTCTGACTTGGGGCGCCGCGCATCACGATCCTCCCGATCCAGTAAAACACCAAGACAAAGGCTACGGTGGAAAGTGCGAATGCGACGCTGTGTTCAATCAGGAAGCGCGTCGCTTGCGCGCCATACCGCACGGCTAGATAGCCTTCGGCAAAAAACCGGATTGTGCGCGCAATGCTCATAGCGGCGAGAAACCCGCGAAATGGCATGCCCAATGCTCCTGCCGCGAGCACAAAGAGCTTAAAGGGCGTCGGCGGGGGCAGGAGGGCCGCGATCGTCAGGGTTATGAATCCATTTCGCTCCATCCAATGACGAATCTGCGGCGCCTGCGAACCCGCCTTTTTGTGGAATGCCGCCTCTTCCCCCTTGCGCGCAATGAAATAGAGCAACACGGAACCCGTGATCGACCCGATCGTTGCCAGCGCGGCATAGTAAGGCATTCGCAGGGGCGACCGGATGCAGAGATCGATCAGCAGCAGGTCGTTGATAGAAGGCAACGGAAGCACCGTGGAATCTAAAAACGAGAGAGCAAATAAGCTCAAGGGGGCCGAAAAGGCGATGGCCTTTAGTACCCACCCGGGGACGTGATAGCGGTTCATAACGACGAAACGAGGATTCTATACTTTTGGCTGGCGGAAACTCACGGTATTAGAGCGGCACTGATAAGTGGCACGTCCCGCGCTCCGTCGACCTAAGTTTCCAGCGTAAATTCCAGACTTTGTCCACCAATGGAGGTGGTTCGGCAGGCAGTGGGACGCTTTTGAAAAGTCCTCGCGTTCCTTGACCATCGATAAACGCTCCGCTAAAGTGTCCTTTTGCGTTTCCGGTGGAAGCTCGCCTGATAGCTCCCTGAGCAAGGTTAATGGAGGAACCATGGAATTAGCTGAACTATGGTCGTTTGCTTTGAACGCTGCCCGGCGGCTCATCAGGGGAGCTTCGCCTCGCGGGCTCGGGGCGCGGCGCTTGCTGAAAGCCGGGATGGCACTGGCCGTACTGCCTTTAACTGCCATGGCAGCCTGGGCGCAGGCGCCGGAAGCGGCCGGCGAGGCCAGTTTGAAGCTTCCCGATCTCTCTCAGGTAACGTTTTTTGGCATTGATGGCCATAAGCTGCTGCTGTTCGGAATACTTTTTTGCGTTTTTGGGCTGATCTTCGGTTTGACTATCTATCAGCGGCTAAAGAATCTTTCCGTGCACCGCTCCATGCGCGAAATTTCCGAACTCATCTATGAGACCTGCAAAACCTATCTGATCACGCAAGGCAAGTTCCTGGTTCTGCTGGAAACGTTCATTGCCGTGGTCATCGTTCTGTATTTTGGTGTGCTCCTGCATATGGACGCCTTCCGCGTCTTCATCATCCTTCTCTTCAGCATTCTTGGTATTGCGGGTAGCTATAGCGTGGCATGGTTCGGCATCCGGGTGAACACCTTCGCCAATTCGCGGACGGCCTTTGCCAGCCTGCGCGGCAAACCTTATCCCATCTACAAGATTCCGCTGGATGCGGGCATGAGCATCGGCATGATGCTCATCAGCGTCGAACTCCTGATGATGCTGTTCATTCTGTTATTTATTCCTGGTGACTACGCCGGCCCATGTTTCATCGGCTTTGCCATTGGCGAATCGCTGGGAGCGGCGGCGCTGCGAATCGCCGGCGGCATCTTCACCAAGATCGCCGATATCGGCTCCGACCT
>Ga0307479_10003990_pt1 | contig 13487 bp, 10 predicted proteins | sample atmos_gasesECM4C_FD_203743 | JGI IMG/M metagenome (GOLD analysis project Ga0307479, IMG submission 203743) | Hardwood forest soil microbial communities from Morgan-Monroe State Forest, Indiana, United States - atmos_gasesECM4C_515 | ecosystem: Environmental > Terrestrial > Soil > Temperate...
CGCCGGGTACATCGTCCAGACGGCCTCGCGCGAGAGTACGACGCGCCCGCCGGCCTTCGCAATGCGATGGCCCAGTTCGTAATCATCGGCGAGCATATCAGCGAAAACCGCAAAGCCGCCGATCTTGCCGAGCCATCGTTTCGACGTGGCAATGGAAGCGCCCAGCGCAAAGCTCATGCCCTCCATCGAGTTCGCCACCAAAACGCCTGCGAAAAAATCGCTTGCGGCCCCGATGGCTTCCAGCTCCGCGCCAAGATTTTTTTCGGCCATGGCGCGGTAAAAGCAGGTCACCGCCCCGATCCCCTCATCCGCAAATGGCGCAACGACCTCTCGCAAGTAATTTGGCCCGACACGAACGTCGCCATCGCTGAGGACCAGAATTTCATGCTGCGCTTCTTGCGCCAGACGCGCGAGGTTGTTCACCTTGCGGTTCGCCCCCAAATGCTCTGCCCCCACGAAGAGGCGGATGCGCCGCTCCGGAAAATCTGTCATCAAGCGCTGAATGATCGGCAGGGCGGGATCTGCATTGTCATTAACGGCGAAGAGGATTTCATATGCGGGGTATTCTTGCTGGCAAAAACTCGCAAAATTCTCGTAAGTTCCGAAGTCGATCCCTCGAACGGGTTTGAGCACGCTAATCCCCGGCGCATAGTCCGGGAGTTTCCGCGCGCGCTCGCGTTGAAAAAATCGCCACGCCAACACGGTCGCTGCGGCGTAATAGCCAAGGGGCGCTGCTGCCAAAAGGAGCGCGGCGTACCGTAACCCCTCCAGGAAGGAGTTCATCGTGAACACACTCTGCGTTGCTCCCTATTTCCAACTGTAGCGGAATAACCTGCTCAACTCTGGTGTTTTTCATCCCCCAACGGCAAGCCGGACAGAGAGGGCTGAACAGGCACTAATAATTTTCGCCGCACATGGTATTCGATGCCGCGCCAGGTGATCCTGTCAGTGAAAAACCCGGCGATCCAAACAAGGAAACTCACGGCATCGCGCAGTGGCACCACCCACACCTTGCGGGGCACGATCCGGTCACCCAGCCCCCACGCTCCCGCTGTCCATGTAACGCCCAACCGCAAAACCAAATACCCGCAGACATAGGCTGCGGCCGCCGCCCCCGACGGCGCGACAATTGCGGCCAACACCGCCCACGGCAAGCCTTGTGCAAAGATTAATCCGACGTAACCTGCGGGGCGCACGTTGTGCAACCCGATGGACCAGCGCAATTCATGCCGCAGAAATTCTCCCAGCGTTTCGCGCGCGAATACCATCCATACAGGCTTGCGCATCAGCTCCACGCGATAACCGTGTTTTGCGATTCGGTTCCCCAGCTCGAAATCGTCGGAGTGGTGATTGGCCATTGCCTCCCACCCGCCGATTTCGGCGAGATGCTTTTTTGTGGTCGCCATGGTCCACCCGAAAGCAAACTGCACTTTGCCTTCGATTTTCCGCGCCACAAGCGCCGCAGGGATGGAATCCGCGCTCAAACCTATCGCATCTAGGTCGGCCACAAGATTCCCGCCCGGAATACAGCGGGGAAATGTGGTTACCGCTCCCACGCCAGGATCGGCAAAAGGGGCGGCAACTTCGCGCAGGTAATCCGAATCAACTCGAATGTCGCTGTCCGCCATGACCAAATGGTTGTAGCTTGCAGCCTCCACGAGCGCGCACAGGTTATTCACTTTGTTGTTGGCACCCTTGCGAGCGATGTGCGTAACAAGCCGGATCTTGCGCTCTGGAAACTCCCTTTGCAGATTCTCAATCACCGAAATCACCGGATCATCCGGTTCGGCAACAGCGAAAACGATCTCATAGGCCGGATAGTCCTGGCGGCAATAGCTCGCAAAATTTTCGTAAGCCTCGCGGTCCAATCCCCGTACAGGTTTTAGAATGCTCAGTGGGGGCGTGAAATCCTTCTCGATTCGTTTTCGCCGTTGAGTACCGAAATAATCCACGATGCAATAGAACGCCAGGAGGTAATACGCCAGCGGCGCGAGGGCGAGAATTAGAATGATGGATCGAAAGACGTTCATGAACTCTGGGCCTCTGCTGAAAATCGAAAACATCCGCAGAAAACAGTTGGTATCCACCGCAAAGCCGTAGCGCACGCCTCGCGGCCTTTCGTACCGCATGATACACTTTCTTTTTGCATGGACCGAAATCTCATTCGTAGTCTGTTCCCTCCGTCCGCTGGAGGATTCGGCTCCGCATGACCGCTGCACCGGGCCATCGTTTCTGGCCGTCCCTCACCGTTCTGTTCGTCCTTTGGATTGTCGTCGATGTTCCGGGGCTCGTTCAACCTTCCCTCTTTGACGACGCCGATTCCGCCCACGCGGAAGCCGCGCGGGAGATGCTTACCCTGCATGACTGGGTCACGCTGCACGAAAATGGCATTCGCTATCTCGAAAAAGCCCCGCTCCCCTATTGGGCCATCGCAGCGAACTTCCGTGTGTTTGGCATCACAGAGTGGACCGCACGGCTGGCTCAAGGGCTCAGCGTGCTCGCGTTGCTGGTGGTGCTTTTCCAGATCGGCCGCAAATTCCTCTCGCCCGAAGCTGGATTTTGGGCCGCTGTCGTAAGTGTGACCTCCTTCGGCCCCTATCTCTTCACGCGCGTCTTGATTCCGGATCTCATGGTCGGCCTCTGGCTGGCGCTTGGTCTTTATTTTTTTCTTCTTGGCTGGCAAGAACAGCAGCCCTCACGGCTCGCCTGCTGGGGACTTGCGGCAACGGTCGCCCTGAATGTGCTCACGAAAAGCCTCATTGGCCTCGTCTTTCCCTGCGCCATCATCTTTTTTTTTCTATTCCTTGTAGGAGATCTGCGCCATTTGTGGAAGATGCGGCTTGTCTCCAGTACTGCGATCTTCCTCGCCATTGCGGCGCCCTGGCACATTCTTGCGGCGCTCCGCAATCCGCCCGCAGGCCAATCCAAGGGATTTCTGTGGTTCTATTTTGTCAACGAGCAATTTCTCCGCTATCTCGGAAAGCGCTATCCGATGGACTACGGCAAGGTCCCGCTCCTTCTCTTCTGGGGACTCCTATTGGTTTGGCTGCTTCCATGGTCCGCGTTTCTGCCGCAAGCGCTGCGGCAAGTGCGCTTTCGCTTCCGTGAAATCGGCGATCATCATGATATTTCTCAAGCCGCCGCGTTTCTGTTTTTCGTGTGGGCCGCCGTAATTCTGCTCTTCTTTAGTTTCTCGACGCGCCAGGAGTATTACGTTGCGCCGGCGCTCCCGGCACTCGCCCTGCTCATCGGCATCTGGCTCGCGCACGAATCGCAAGCATCCGCTGAAGGTACACCGGTTCGCTCCGGCGTCATCTCCGCGCTGGTGCTATTCATCTTGGGGCTGCTCATCTCCGCGGCTACGATTTCTCTGGCCATTCTTTCGCACACTCCTCCGCCCGGCGTCGGCCTGGCTGAGCTGCTGAATAAGAATCCCGATGTCTATGTTCTCTCGTTGGGCCATTTTCTGGATTTGACGGGCGACGCCATGGGTCTCTTCAGGGGGCCTTTAATAGGCACGGGGCTTGCCTTCCTATTCGGCACTTTCTTGAACTGGCATTGGCGGCGCCGCGGTGCACCTGGGAAGGCCAATTGGGCGCTCACCCTGATGATGTGTGTGTTCATCTACTGCGCGCACGTAGCGCTTGGCGTGTTTGCACCGGTTCTTGGCTCAAAACCGCTGGCGGCAGCGATTCAGCGGGAATACCGCCCGAGTGATGTGATCGTCTCCGACGGCGAGTACGCGAACGCCTCTTCGATCAATTTTTATACACGCAAACAAATGGTTATCCTCAACGGCCGCATCAATGGTCTGTGGTACGGCTCGCTATTTCCCGACGCTCCGCCGATTTTTCTGGATGATGTGCAGTTCACGCGCTTGTGGGCGGGGCCCGGCCGCGTTTACTTTGTCACGGGCGCGAACGAGCGCCGAACTTATCTGGAAAAAATTTCGCCCGTTTATCTGCTCGCCGAGGCCGGCGGAAAATTTGTATTTACCAACCGCTCGGTCACTCCGGCGCCGGTTCATCCCGCCGCCACCAAGGCGACTCCCGCGCAAACGAGAATGACGCCCGCCCAGCGCGCAACGCTTATCTCTTCGCCCAGAATATATTTCGCCCCAAAGGTGCCAACGACGTAGCTCAGGGCCGACGCGGGAATCACGAAGCTAATGGGCTCCCACGAGAGCAGCAACAGCAAGGAATAAAAAGAAATCGCCATCAGGGGCACGCCCGCCCAGAACCAACCGTTGCCCAGCGCGCGGCGAAGGAATTGCAGTACTGCCATCGGACGTAGCGTCGCAGGTTCACCTGTAGCCTTCATGCCGTGTGTGATGGCAATCTCGCCACCCGTGCTTCCCAAGACGAGCACGGCCAGCACGAACACATCGCGCATCATGCTGCGACCTCCCTCGCCACTTCCGCGGTGGTGCGCGGTTTGGTTTGCCCCACCAACAAAACGCCGACGCAAATCAGCACGACGCCTATCCAGCGGCGCGCTGATACCGACTCATGCAAGAAAACAACCGCCAGAAAGGTGAGCAACGCGTACCCAAACGCGCCCGCGGGCATGACGTAGCTATAATCGGCCCAGCTCAACACCGTCATGTAACTCAGCATGAAGCCCGAAAGAAAAAAAATGCCGATCCAGATGGTCCCATTCGTAACGGTCATCAAAAAAGCGTGCTGGAGGCCGCTGAGAGAAAGCGGCACCGCGCCGTTCTGCGTCATCCCGCGCTTCAGCATCAGGTCCCCGACGTTGGCACACACCACCATCGTCAGGACCATGGCCAGCGTCTTGATCCGCAACCTATGCTCGCTTGCCATTTACTGGGGTTAGTCGTTTCCGGAAGCGGAGGGCGTCTCCGGGACGGAAATCATGGGCTTCTTCAGTTCGCCGCCTTGTCTTACCCATTTCCAACGCTCCGCGCGGAGCTTCAGGAAGGAAGTCGCTTCGTCATAGAGGCGTTTACGCTCGTGGCCGTCCCACAGCGCTTCGCGCACGATGCGCCAGACGACCCGCGGCCTGAAATAATATTCGTCGTAGAAGCGGTTCACGCCGCCCATCATTTCTTCCTTCGAGAGGTGTGGGTACTCGATGTGCGGCAACTGGTGGCCGCCGGTATCGGCCAGCGCCTCTACCTTCAGGAAGCCTTGTTTGGCCATGGAGTCGTGGAGTTCCGTGCCGGGCATAGCGTGCGCCAGGGAAACCTGGATCGTTTCGCAATCCAGCTCCTTGGCGAACTCAATGGTCTTGTTGATAGTCTCCCTGGTCTCGCCGGGCAGCCCGATAATGAAGTCGCCGTGCACACGGATGCCTACTTTGCGGCAGTTCTTCATGAAGTTGCGCGCCATCTCGAGGGTTGCGCCCTTCTTGATGTTTTTCAGAATCTGCGCATCGCCGGACTCGAAGCCCACGATGAACAGACGCGCGCCGGCGTCCGCCATGGCTTTCAGCGTCTCGTAATCGCTGTGTACGCGAGAAGTCGAAGACCAGCGGAATTTTAGCGGCTTGAACTTCGTGCAAAGGTCCAGCACGCGGTCCTTGCGGATATTGAACGTGTCGTCGTCGAAGAAAATCTCTTTCATCTGCGGGAAGTATTCGATGCACTGCTTCACTTCCCGCGCGACATTTTCCGTCGAGCGCGTGCGCCAGGCGTGGCCGGAAATCGTCTGCGGCCACATGCAGAAGGTGCACAGCGCCGGACAACCGCGCGTCGTGTAAAAAGAAACAAAGGGGTGCAGCAGAAACGGCACGTTGTAGCGGTCGATCTCCAGGTCACGCTTGTAGATGTCGGTCGCGAACGGCAGCGCGTCCAGTTCCTCCGTGTGCAGTTGCGGTCGGGAAGCGTTGTGGACGACGCGGCCGTCCTTGCGATAGCTGACGCCGAGAATCTGGTCGAGTGGTTTGCCGTGCGCGTATTCCACGACGGAATGATCGAACTCGCCGCGCGTCACAAAATCGATGTCCTCGCTCGCCATCAGCGTCTCATCCGGCTTGATGTGCCCGTGGGGGCCCACAAAGGCGATCTTCAGGCCGGGATTGGCCTCTTTGATTTTGCGGATGAGCTTCACGTCGCTCTCGAAGCCGACCGTGGAGGTGAACAAAACGAGGAACTCGTAGTCCTTGCAAGTCTCAATTGTCTGCCGCCAGTCGACCTTGTGCGGCGAGGCATCCAGCAGCCTGCTCCCCGGAATCATCCCTGCCGGGTAGGTCAGCCACACGGGGTACCAGTAAGACTCGATTTCGCGAGTCGCAGGCCACCGCGAACTTGCTCCGCCGTCGAAGTTTTCAAAGCTCGGCGGATTCAATAACAATGTCTTCAGCACATCCGGCATTCGTCACCCTCAGCCTTCTTGATAAAAATCGCTTGCTCAGATTCTTGCCACTGCGCGTCGCGCGACATCCCCCAGGCGCCGCACCGATAGGTATGTTTGGAGCCCCCCTAGCCTAGATACTAGTTTACCCGAGTTGGCTGTCCCGTCCCAGATGATTCCGTAATTAGGTATTATATTGCAGCGAAAGGCTAAATACCGCATTAAGTGGCACTTTCCCCTCCGTCTCTGCTAGGCTTTCTGAACAATTTTTGCCATAGCCAGAAACTTGCCCAAAGGCCTCAGGCAAAGCTGGATCGCTTGCCCTGCGACTCGTCCGTCGCCGCCGCCAGTAGCTTCCAAATGCGGTTGATCCAGTCGAAATGCTCCGGCTTCATGAGCACCGAGCGCAAGCAGGTCATCGTTTCGCGGTCTTGTTTCACGCGAACCGCGGGATCTCCCCAAAAAATCGCCGGCAGTTCGGCTATGGCCAGGTGCAGATCCCGCTTCGCAGCGGCTTCGAAGATTCGCCGCGACAGCGCCGATGCATCGCTGACGCTCGCCGCCCGTGGGGCAAAGATAATGATGTCCAACTCCGGCGCAAATGCGGTCATAAAACGCTCATCGGCGCGCAACTTTTCATAAAACGCCAGCGCGGCCTCTCTCCCGCGCTCCAGGCCCGGAGCGAATTCTCCCCCTCGAACCAGCGGCAACAATTTCTGCGTCGCCCACAGCGCCGCCGCCGCCGCTCCCGGGCGCGAACATTCGAGGCTGATCTCTCCAAGATGGAGCTCTGCGGAACTGAAATAAGTGTAGGGCGAATCGTGTTTGTAAAGGCGTCCAACCGCAGGATCGCGAAAGAGAACGCAACCGCACCCGTACGGCTGCAATCCGTGCTTGTGCGGATCGATCACGATCGAATCGGCTTCGCCTATCTTCCCGAACGCGCGTTTTGCGTCTTCGCCGAGATTCTCGGCCAGCACGAAGTAGCCGCCGTAGGCCGCATCGGCATGCACGAGGAACCCGTGTTTATCCCTCAGCGCCAGAATATCCGGCAGGGGATCGACCGAACCAGTCGCCGTCGTACCCAGCGTCGCAACGACCGTTCCCACGTCGCCCCGCGCCACGCGCTTCTCGACCGCGTTGGCATCCATCCGCCCGCGCGCGTCGCACCCCACCGCTTCAAACTCCAGGTGTAAAACTCCGCTGATTCGTTTGTGCGTGTAATGGGCCTGCTCGCTCGCCAGAATTTTCTTTCCCGGACGCATCTGCCCAGCCACCCACAGCGCTTCGAGGTTCGCCATCGTGCCGCCGCCGCAGAGATGCCCGAGAAAAGTCTTCCAGCCGAACATGCCGGCAATTTCGGCAACGGCTTCTTTCTCCATCGCGGAAGTCGCGCGTCCGCCATCGAGTGCGTGATTGTTGGGATTAATCCACATCGCCAGCGCGTAAGCCAGCCGCGCCACGGGATGCGGCGGCTTCAGCATCTGCCCCGCGTACAGCGGGTGAAAATAGGGATAGTTGTCTCGCAGGCGTCCCGCGGCCGCCGTCAGCACTTCCGCGAGCCGTTCCATTCCCGCGGCTTTGGATTCAAATTCAGGCAGGTTGGAAAAACTCTGGTCCAGGTTTTTCAGAGCCTCGAGCAACGTGCTCAGACTCTTTTGCTCCAGCTGCACGAGTCACCAATCACCCGTCGCCACTTTACTGCCATACCTTGTCTAGTAGCCCCGCCGTCCTCAACAGCTCGATCTGAGCCTGCTGCCGCTGAAAATTAGCGTCCAGGTATGCCATCCACTTTTCATTTTCGTCGAGCCGCGCCTTCTCGACCTCGCGCAGGTTAAGTTTCCCCTCGCCGAACTGCGACTGCAGCACGGCGACATTCTGCTGGGCCAGTTGCAATTCCAGTCTCGCCACTTCCTTCGCCGCATCCCTCTCCCGCAGGCGCCGCGTCTTTAGCCGCACGTCCGCGCTCACTTCAGACTTCTTATTTGACAGATTGGCCTTGGCTACATCCAGGTTCACCTTCGCCAGGCCGATTGCCGCTTTTGTTCTTGCGCTGAAAAGTGGTACTTGCACTTGCACTCCGGCGTTGAAATTGTTTTTCTGGAAGTGGTTGAAGAACTGGGCGTAGTTGTTGTACTTGGCCAGCAAGCTGTAAACACTTACCAGCTCCAGTGTCGGCAGATATCCGCGCTTTTCGCCCGTGAGCCGGAATTCCTTCGCCCGTACGTCCGACTCCGCTATCCGTAGGCCCGTGTTGTTTTGCATGGTCATGGCGATCAGGTTCGCGCCTTCCTGCTCCGCTTCCCCCGGAAGATCCTCGGGAGTTACCTCGACCACCTGGTCCTGCCCCAGTCCCAGTTGATTCCGCAAAAATACTTCCAGCTCATCCTCGCGCCCTTCGAGCTGCAAAATCCGCTGCACCACCTGCGCCTTGGTAAGCTGCGCCTTGGTCACTTCCACCGGCAGCTCGTATCCTTCCCCTTGCCGTTCTTGCGTTACCTGCAATATCTTTTCCGTGCTCTCTTGCTCTTTGCGCAACAGCTCGAGCGAATGCCGCACTTTTCCCAGCTCCAGATAGGCCGCCGCGGTCCTTGCGATAACGGAATTCTTCATGTCTTCCAGCAATATCTTCTGCGATCTGGCCTGCTCCTGCAGCTCTTTCCCCTGTCCACGCAACGGCTCATTGAAAACCTTCTCCGTGTAAGTCATGTTGAAAACCGACGGTGCCCGCCCACCCGGCGTTTCCGGAATCCCGTCCGAATAGCCCGCCCCTGAGCCCGCATAGAGATTGGGCATGAATTCGGCCCTGCTGATCAGCGCCGCATGATCCGCGATGCTCGCCTGAATCTTCGCCACTTGGATATCCTTGCTGTTCTGCAGCGCCAGCTCGATGGCGCGCCGCAGGGTCAATGGCCCCGCGGCAGTCTGGCTCGCCGGCGGCGTCGCATCCTGCGCGCGCGCGGCTGCGCACCATGCCCACATTAGAGCCGCAATCCAAGCCACCCGGCGAAGTCCTCGCATCTGTTTGCTCCTTCCCTTTGTCGCTGGCCTTCTTCCCTTTTTAGTTCCGGAAATCGCTCTATTCGTACCGCAGAGATTCGATCGGTTGAAGACTCGCTGCCTGGTTTGCCGGCAAGTAACCGAAAAAAAGTCCCGTGGAGCAGGACACCACAAATGCAATAATCACACTCAAGCTTGAAACGGGTACGCGCAAATTCCCGGGCAAAAACGGCTGGATTGCCGCGGGAATCGCCAACCCGATCAAAATCCCAAGCACCGCGCCGCCTCCGCTGATCAAGAAGGCTTCGATCAGGAATTGGTAGAGAATCTCCCGGTGCGCCGCCCCGATCGCCTTGCGGATGCCGATCTCCCGGGTGCGCTCCGTCACCGTGACCAGCATGATGTTCATGATCCCGATCCCGCTGATCAACAGCGCGATAAACGCAATCACAATCAAAACAATCGTCAGCGCCAGTGAAATGTTTCTCGCCGCTGCCAGGATCGCCGTGAGTGTCTGCACTTTGTACTCTGCCCCCGCCGGATGGCGGCTCTTCAACAGTTGACCCACTTGTCGCTCCACAAGCGGAACAAATTCCGGCCCCGCCGCCTGCGCGTCCAGCAGGCGCAGCACATCCACGCCCGTGTAGTACCTCATCAGCGTAAACGGGATGATGACGGTGTTTTCCTCGATGTCGGACAAGCCAAATGTCTCCACGCGCTCCCGGAACACCCCGATAACCGTAAACGTCAGCTCGCCCATCCGAATCGTTCTTCCTACCGGATTCTCCAGCCCGAAAGTGTGGTCCGCCAATTGCGCCGTGATCAGGCAAAACTTGCTGCGCGTTTCCATGTCCGCGGCGTCGAAATAGCGTCCGCGCAGAACAACCAGCCGGCGAATCTCTTGATAGCCTTCTGTAACGCCGATCAAATTCACCGGGCGCTCCACGCCTCCGGCCACCACCGCCATCGGCAGCTCGCGTGCCCCGGCGACTTGCACAACTCCCGGTACGCTGGCTTTCACAGCGTTCATGTCATCCACCGTGAGTTCGTAGCTCAGCGGCTGCCCCTTCCCGCCCGCGCGAACTAGCTCCGCCCAAACCAGGTTAGAACCAGTGGCTTCAATCTGGCCGAGCACGAATTTGCGGCTGGTCAGCGCCACCGTAACCACCAGCACGATCGACGCGCTGCCGATAATCACGCCCAGCGATGTCAGCATCGCGCGCAGCTTGTTGGAGCGTAGCGCGTCGATCGCTACCGACAGCGTTTCCCGTATGTCCATCATGGCTTTTTACCGGCGTGAACTCGTGCCCAGTTTCTTCAGGGCTTCGCGGGCATTCTTGTTCTTGGGGTCAAGTTTCACCGCGGTTTCGTATTCGCAGACTGCGGCCTGGGTTTTGTCCTGACTCTCCAATAGCCGCCCAAGCCAGAAATGTGCATCCCCGCGCCGTGGATAGTTCATGCGGTTGGGCGCAACCTTCAAATACTCCCGCAGCAAGTTCTCCGCTTCCCCCGGTTTTTCTTTTTGCAGGATCAACCCCACCGCACCGTAAAATTTTCCCCGCGGGTCCTCGGGGTTCAGGCGTTCCCCGGCCTCTGCCACCGTCAAGAGCCGCTCCGGCTGGCCGCGCTTCACCGCGTAGTCTCCGATATCGTAGATCAGGTCCGCGGATTTCGGGTTGCTCGCCAGCGCTTTTGTGAATTCCACGTCGGCCGTTGCAAAATCTTTTTTCCGGCTTCGGCAATTCCCCGCTGCGTAGTGCCCCTCCGCCGCGTCGAGTGAAGCGAGCTCCGCGATCTGCGGGCGGGCTTTGTCTTCGCCGCCACCGGCGATTCCTGGAGCGCTGCAGTCATATTCGATCAGCGCCTGCCTTGCCGAAAAATTATTTCCGTCCAGTTGCACAGCCTCCTCGAATTCCCTGCGTGTCTTCTTTGCCAGCGACAGCGCGGAAAACATCGAAGCGTGCTCAGCCTTCTCCCCGTACGTTCGTCCCAGCCACTCGTGATACACGGAATTCCCGGGCTCGAGAGCCACCGCCTTTTCCGCTCGCGCGATGGCGGCGTCATGCTCCTGCAATTCGTAATATGTTTTTGCCAGCAGGAGTTGGATTTCAGCGTTCTGTGGATCTTTCGCTGCCGCTGCCCGCAGGATCTGCGCTGCAGTTCCGTAGTCGCTCGACTCATAGGCTTCGCGCGCCCCTGCGAGCGGATCATCCCGTTTCACGGTCTCCGCCGTCGCTATAGCGCCCGCCAGCAGCAGCGCACCGAGCAGGCTGTACCCTCTAATTCTCATCCTGCCTTCCCTGCACTTCGTCCATATCCGTATTGACAATTTGCACCTTCATGCCGTCGCGCAGGTCGACGTCGCCGGGCAGCGCCACCATCTCGCCTTCCTGAAGGCCGCTGAGGATTTCGTAGTTGGTCGCATCGGCAATCCCGACGTGCACTTCCCTCTTTTCCAGCTTCGACTTTCCCACACCCAGCTGGTTATCCTTCACCACAAATACAAACCGGCGCACGGCCTCGGCCTCCACTGCTCCGCGCGGCACGGACAGCACGCCCAATCGCACCTTGGAATTGATGCGCACGTTGACGTTGATGTTGGGGAGCAGCTCCAGCTTGTCGTTGTTTACGGCGCAGAGCAGTTCACCCACGCTTCGCGTTCCGTGCGTCACCACCTGCTTGGGAATCACTTCTGTCTTTCCCACCCAACTCCGGTTCGGCAGCGCGTCCCAGGTGATTTTCACGGGCTGATCTTGTTCGAGCGCGCCAAGTTCCGGCTCATCGATAAATACGCGCACGCGAACTTTGTGGAGATCGGCCATCTCCGCCAGCAAATCTCCCACCCTCACGTAGTCCCCTGCCTTCAGCGGTGCAGATGCGCTATCTCTGCCAAGCGCATAGAGAGTTCCATCGGACGGCGCCGTAATTCTCCCGTTCGCGACCTTGTCCTCAAGCGCCGCCATTTCGCTCAGCGCCTGCTGTTCCTGCAGCGCGATACGGTCGGTATCAAGCTTCACCTGCCGGTCGAACTCCTGCTTCGCCGCCGCCGCTCGCGTCACTTCCGCCTGAGCCCTTGCCAGCGCCAGGTCGTTGGCCACGAGGTCTTCCTTGGTTGCCGCTTGTCCCGCCACGAGCCGCGTGAGCACTTCGTGGTTCCTCTGCAAACGGTCGCGCTCCGCCTCCGCTTTGGCTAGATCACCCACCACCCTGGCTGCCTCGTCGGCCTTTCCGCCCCTCATGGCTGCCTGCAAATCGTTTTTCGCCTTCAAGAGCTTGGCTCGCGCTTCGTCGAGCTGAGCCGTCGCCCCTTTCACGTTCAATTCGAGCAACACTTGACCCTTCTTGACCGCTTGCCCTTCGACCACGCGAATCTTCTCCACAAACGTGTCGAGCTGTGCCCTCATCACGTACGGCGCAATCGGCTCCACTTTCCCGTTGCTGCTGATCGAAGAGATCAGGTTCTCCCGGCGCGGCGTCACCGCGGAAATCTTCGCCGCCGGTTTCCGCCCGCTCAGCCACACCAGCCCGTAAGCCAGCACTCCCGCCAGCGCTAGAAAGATCAAAATCCGGTTGCGTAGCCTGCGGTCCACGTTTTCCTGTTCTTCAGCCTCCCCACGGTTCCAGCGCAGCGCGCTACCCACGCGCTTTCGCGCTCCAGGGCATTTCTACGTCTTGTCCGAGGCTTGCTGGCCCTACGTCTGGAGGCGGCGAAGTACTTCATTCTAGCAAGAGCGCCGCAGCTTTCTATAGCAAAGCCGTCTTCGGTAGCTTATCCCGCATCAAAATAGATGCGACCCTGCTGCTCTGGGGATGCTGCTTGCTCCGGGGTCCCAGCCCAACGCTCTAAGCTGTTCCTTATCCCCACAATCGTTTGATGCCCGGCAATGCCCCAACCGTCACAGCGGAATTCGGGCTCTGTCCCGTCCCCCAGCCTTGCTCTCTCTTCACATTTCTGCAGCATTCTCCGGTAACATTTGACTGGCACCGCAGGTAATGCGTCTTGCCAATGCCGTGCCCTGTCTAGCGAGCGCTTAACAAAGGGATCATCCATGATTGAAGCCCGCGGTCTCTCCAAGCGCTTCCATGACAAAAAACGCGGAGAGATCCGGGCCGTGGATAACGTCAGTTTTCGCTGCGAACCCGGAAAAATCTACGGGCTGCTCGGCGCCAATG
>Ga0307479_10003991_pt1 | contig 13486 bp, 17 predicted proteins | sample atmos_gasesECM4C_FD_203743 | JGI IMG/M metagenome (GOLD analysis project Ga0307479, IMG submission 203743) | Hardwood forest soil microbial communities from Morgan-Monroe State Forest, Indiana, United States - atmos_gasesECM4C_515 | ecosystem: Environmental > Terrestrial > Soil > Temperate...
ACACGATCGGGAGGATCTGCTGCGCCTCGCGGAGCTGGTCCTCGGTCACGTTGGAGACGCCGACGTGGCGGATCTTGCCCTCGTCCTTCAGCTCGGCGATCGTGCCCAGCGAGTCGGCCAGCGGAACGCGCGGGTCGACCCGGTGGAACTGGTACAGCGGGATCTGCTCCAGCTTGAGCCGGCGCAGGCTGCCCTCGCACGCCTCGCGCAGGTGGGCCGGCCGCCCGTCCTGGTCCCAGCGTCCGGGCCCCGGCCGGGTCAGCCCGCCCTTGGTCGCGATGACCAGGTCGTCCGCGTAGGGGTACAGCGCCTCGGCGATCAGGGTCTCGCTGACCTCCGGGCCGTAGGAGTCCGCGGTGTCGATGAAGTTGACGCCCAGCTCAACGGCGCGGCGCAGCGTTGCCTTGGCCTGCTCCCGGTCGGGCGGGTCGCCCCAGATGCCCTCGCCGGTGATGCGCATGGCGCCGAACCCAAGCCGGTTGACGGTGAGGTCACCGCCGACGTCGATCGTGCCCGCCGCGGTGGCCGAAGGCTCACTGCTCATAAAGATCCTCCTCGGTTGGTCTCGGCCTAGCCTACGGGAGCCAGCAACCTGGCTGATGTCAGGAAATGGCTGGGCAAGCCGGATACGCTGGCGAGCCATGCCTCGCAGAATGTATGACTCGGTAGACTGGCAGAAGATTCCGGCCAATGCCCGGATGGTGGCCGGATATGTGGACGGCGCCTATGCCTGGCCGGAAGAGGCGTGGCAGAAGTTCCCCAAGGCCGCGCATATCCGCATCTCCGTCATCCCGCCGGGCGACCCGGAGAAGGCCGGGGTGCTCGATGTCGAGGCGGGCGCGGCCAGCGTGGACGACGCGCCGGGGTTCATCCGGGCCCGCCGCCGGCGCAAGGAGCCGGCCGTGATCTACGTGGAGCGGTCGCTGGTGGCCGACATCCGCCGGGCCTGCGGTGACCTGGAGTACGGCCTGTGGGTCGCGGACTGGACCGGCCAGCCGCACAAGCTGGCCGACATGCACAAGGTGGTGGCGGTCCAGTGGCAGGGCGGGGTGGATGTGCCCTACGACATCAGCGAGGTGTTCGCCCGCACCTGGCACCCGCAGGGCCCGGCCAAGCTGGCCCAGCGGCTGGGCCTGCTCAAAGAGTTCTAAGGGCTGGGCGTCATGATCAGGCAGTTGCTGGTGGCCGTGGTGACCAGGCGGTTCCTGGCGTCGTGGACCTCCACGCCGGCCAGCGCCATGCGGCGGCCGGACCGCACCACCTTGCCGGTCACGGTCAGCACGCCGCTGTCGCGGGTGACCGGCCGCAAGTAGTTCACGGTGATGTCCACCGAGGTGTAGGCGACACCGGGGGGCAGGGTGGTGTGCACGGCGCAGCCGGCCGCCGAGTCGGCCAGGGTGCACACCAGGCCGCCGTGCACGACCCCGATCGGGTTGTAGACCGACTCGTCGGGCTGGCACTCGAAGACGGCCAGGCCGTGGTCGACCTCTCGCAGCCACATGTTGAGCACGCTGGCGATGGGCGGGGGCGGCACGTCGCCGGCGATCATGGACCGCATGAACTCCAGGCCGGACAGCCCCTCCGCGCCGGCCGCGGTGATGGCGGGGTCGTACCAGGTGACGGTGCGGGACCGGGGCTGGCCCCAGCCGGGTGACGCGGGCTCGGCGGACATCAGCTAGCTCCATTGGCTGAGCGGCGGATCAGCAGGGCGGCGGCGACCACGCCGGCGGCGACGAAGAACCCGATGACCAGCTCGACGCCGTGCCGGTAGGTCACGATCGGGTCGGCGGGCGACAGGTGAGCCAGGATAGCCACCAGCCCGGCCACGCCGAGCACCGTGCCCACCTGGCGGGCCATGTTGAGCACGCCGCTGCCGGTGCCGAACCGGGCCGGCGGCAGCGACGCGCTGCCCGCGCCGAGCAGCGAGGGGATGGTCAGGCCGACCCCGGCCCCGCCGATGAGCTGGGCCGGAAGCAGGTGGGTCAGGTAGGCCGGGTGGGCCTGGATCTGGCTCAGCCACAGCCACTGCGACGCCGCGTTGACCACGCAGCCGATGACCGCCACCCGGCCGGGTCCGCCGATCACGGCGGCCAGGCGCGGGGCCACGAACCGGGCGAACGGCAGCACCATGAGCGGGCCGGGCCCGATGGCCAGGCCGGCCCGGACGGCCGAGTAGTGCCACTCGCCGGTCAGGAACTCGACCGAGTTGAGCACGAACGCCCCGAACCCGGCGTAGTACAGGATCGAGGCCGCGAACGTGCCGCTGAACGACCGCGAGCGCAGCAGTCCCAGCTCGATGACGGGGGAGTGGTGGCGGTGCGAGCGGAGCACCATGGCCGCCCCGCAGGCCACGGACGCGGCCAGCAGGCCGAGGAAGTCGCCCGAGCCCCAGCCCCAGTCGGGCGCCTTGACCAGGGCCAGGGCGACCAGGCCGACGGCCGCGGCCAGCAGGCCCGCGCCGATCAGGTCGGGCCGGCCGCGGACCTGCTCGTCGCGGCTCTCGGGCACCACGCGGGCGGCCAGCAGCACGGCGACCACGCCGACGGGCAGGTTGATCCAGAACACCCAGCGCCAGCTGACCTGGACCAGGCTGCCGCCGATGACCGGGCCGAGCGCGGCGCCCAGGGCGCCGAGGGCGGACCAGGTGCCGATGGCGCGCGGCCGGTCGGCGGCCGGGACGGCGGCCAGCAGCAGGGACAGTGACGCGGGCACCATCAGGCCCGCGCCGCTGGCCTGGATCAGCCGGGCCACGATGAGCTCGGGCACGCCAGGGGCCAGGCCGCACAGCAGCGAGCCGACGCTGAAGGCGATCAGCCCGGCCACGAACAGCTTGCGCCGCCCGACCCGGTCGGCCCAGCGGCCGGCCGGGACCAGGATCGCGGCGAACACGATGGTGTAGCCGTTCAGCACCCAGGACAGCGAGCTCAGGCTGGTTCCCGGGTATTCGCGGCCGATGTAAGGGAACGCCAGGTTGACGATGAACAGGTCGAGGCTCGACATGAACACGGCCAGGGACAGGACGCCGACGATCGCGGCCACCTGACGGCGCGACGGCGCGGTCCTGACGTCGGACAGCGGGGTGGCGGTCGCTGAGTCCACGGCACGTCCTTCGGGCTAGGTAAGTCTGGAATCTGGACTCACCCTAACCCACGAATCGCAGTGAGTCCAGAAACTGGACTCACTCGGGTAAGCTGACGCTATGACGTCGATCACGCCTCAGCCGCGGGCGTGCTCCATCGCCCGCACGCTCGCCGTGGTGGGCGAGAAGTGGGCGCTGCTCGCGGTGCGCGAGGTGTTCCTCGGCAACCGCCGGTTCGACGAGATGATCCGGCGCACCGGCGCGCCGCGGGACACGCTGGCCGCCCGGCTGCGCACGCTGGTCGCGACGGGGATCCTGGAGCGCTCCCAGTACGCCGAGCACCCGGCCCGGTTCGAGTACCGGCTGACCGAGGCCGGCCGCGACCTCTACCCGGTCATCCTCACGCTGATGAGCTGGGGCGACCGGCACCTGGACGACGGCAGCGGGCCGCCCCTGGTCATCGAGCACCACGGGGATCACCAGCTCGCGCCCCAGCTGGTCTGCCAGGAATGCGGCGAGCCGGTGCACCCCCGCGACACCAGTCCGCGCCCGGCCCGCAGCTAGCGATCATCAGCGGCAGTGGTTACCGCGCCGGTGCCGCCACGCCCCGGCGCTTCCGCGGGAGTGTCTCGCGCACGTTCGTGACGCACTGGCGACGGCCATCAGGCTGAGCCAGGCTGGCATTTCGGTCGGCCGGATCGCGCGTCGCGGTCGGCCCGGAATGAAGGGCTCATGATCACGGAACCTGGTCAGTGAATAGCGCTGACCAGGTTCCGTGATCATGAAAGCACCAACTGGCTCAGGATCTGAGCTCCAGCTCGCGGGCCACGAGGGCCGCCCGCTCGGCGACCGGCGCGGGCGGCACGTCGATCAGCTCGAAGCCGTGCTCCCGGTACGCCGACTCGTGCAGTCGCTCGAAGGCCAGGGATTCGGCGTAGCTGATCCGCCGCGCGGAGGTGGCCTGGATGAACCCGATCGGCCGCACGAAGAAGACCGGCCGCTGAAATATTTGTTGCTCGGTCAATCTCTTGACCTCGTCGGCCAGGCTGGCCGGGACTGGCTGGTCCAGGTACCTGGCCAGGGCCAGCGTGCACAGCGGCGAGCGGTCGTGGAGCTGCACGCTGGTGTCGTTCTCGTCGGCCTCGAGCTGGCGGGCGCGCTGCAGCGCGGCGATCTGGTCGATGAACTCGGGCCTGGTCCAGGGCTCGTCGACGCCGCGGGCCTGCTGGCGCGCGATGACGTCGGTGGCGGCCTCGGGCACGACGGCGTAGCCGCGGTCGCGCAGGGCGGCCAGGATCGAGGTCTTACCGCAGCCGGGTGCCCCGGTCAGGATGAAGCGTCGCACGATAACTTGGGCCTCATGTCGCGGAGAATGACGGGGCGGCGCTGATGCACGCCGTGGGGCTGGTCCTGCACCCGCAGCGGGACTCTGACAGCGCGGTGAATGCCGTGCTGGACTGGGCGGCGGGGCACAACACTCAGGTCCTCGGGATCAACGAGGAGATTGTCCGGCTGCACTGTAGCGCGATCGCGGTCACGCCGGAGGAGCTGGGCCGCCGCTCGGACCTGGTGGTCAGCCTGGGCGGGGACGGGACGATGCTGCGGGCGATGCGGCTGGCCGACCGGCAGCGGGCCTCGGTGCTCGGTGTCAACCTGGGCAAACTGGGCTTCCTGGCCGAGGTCGACGTGCCGGAACTGCCGGACGCGCTGTCGGCCATCGACGCCAAGCAGTTCACGATCGAGCCGCGGCTGGCGGTGGACGCCGTGATCGGCGATCAGATCGTCACCGCGTTCAACGACATCGCCGTGGTCCGCTTCCCCGGCCAGGCCAGCGCGCAGGTGGCCGTCCGGGTGGCGGGTCACCCGTTCGTGAGTTACGCCGCGGACGCGGTGGTGGTGGCCACGCCGACCGGCTCGACGGCCTACAGCTTCTCGGCCGGCGGCCCGATCGTCAGCCCGGCCGTGGAGGCCCTGCTGGTCACCCCGGCCGCGCCGCACTCGGCCTACAACCGCGGGCTGGTGCTGTCGGTGTCCGACAGCCTGATGCTGGAGATCCTGCCGCCCAGCGGCCGCCTGGCGGTCGAGGTGGACGGCCAGGTGGCGGCGCACGTCGGGCCGGGCGACATGATCGAATTGCAGCCCCGGCCGGGGGCGGCGCGGGTGGTCCGGCTGGGCCGGACTACGTTCTACGAACGCGCCCGGCGCAAGCTGCGGCTGACCGACTCGGCGGAGATCCCGCTGACCTCACTGACACGTCCTGGACAGGAGCTGACGGATGTCTGATAACGAGGACTACGACCCGGACGACCTCGACGAGTTCCAGAGTGAGGGGCAGCTGGACGCGTCGGACACGCTGGAGGGCAACCCCGGCGACGACCCGCTGGACGCGGGCATCATCCCGACCGACCACTGGTCCCCGGCCATGCGGTTCGGCGACACGGCGGAGGAGCAGGAGCAAGGCGAGTCCCTCGACCAGTTGCTGTCCGAGGAACGGCCCGACGTCCTTTCCGAGCTGGACGACGAGGATGAACAGGATGAACAGGACGTCTCGGGCGACGACGAGGACGCCGGGGACGAGGACGTGGACGGGCTGCTGCTGGACGACGGCCCGGACCCGCGGTCGGGCCGGCTAGTGGCCCAGGACGAGGGCGCTCACTCGGTCGATGAGGACGAACTGGTGGCACGGGACGTCGGGATCGACGGCGGTGCCGCGTCGGCCGAGGAAGCCGCGGTGCACACGGTGGACGACGACGACACCGACATCAGGTCGGATGACTGAGGTTAATGACAATTCGGCGGATCAGGCCCGGTAATTACTCGGCGGACAGCCCGAGCTTCTCTGGATGGACGCGACGGTAATGATCGGTGAGGACCTCGCCGGCCTTTCCAGGCTGATGCGCCATAGTGCGCTGGCAAACCTGGCAGCGCACTACGGGCAGGTGTGACACGGTAACCGGGAAGCGACGGGAAGATGGTGAAGCGGCTGAGTTTTTCATCAAGTCCCATAATGCCAGGGCAGCCGGCCCCGCTGGCGTCGGCTGTCGGGTATTAGCTTAACTCGTCGGGTGGCCGCGGGACAGCGCGACCCTGTTGTGCGCGGTCATTCGCGGCGGATGCGCAGGCCATCGAATGCTATCGCGGTCACGGCGGCGGCTAGGTCATCGCCGTTGTTTCCGCGGGCCGGGCGGTACCACTCGGACACCGAGTTGACCATGCCGAACAGCAGTCGCGCGGTAATCGCCGGGTCGATATCGGGGCGGATGTCACCGTCGGCGGCGGCCTCCTTGACCAGGTCGGCAACGATCTGGTCGAACTCGCGCCGGCGGGCCAGGGCGCGGCGCTCGGTGGCGGTGTTGCCACGGGCCCGCAGCAGCAGGGTCACCTGCGGCAGGCGCTCGGCCAGCACGCGAACGCTGCCCCGGACCAGGAACTCCAGCCGCTCGATGGCGGGCTCGGGGCGCTGCCGGGCCTGGCGGGCCACCGAGAACAGGCCGTCCAGGGCCCGGTCCAGGGCCAGGGCCAGCAGGTCCTCCTTGCTGTCCACGTGGTGGTAGATGGAGGACTTGGCGATGCCGAGCCGGCGGGACAGGTCCTCCATGCTGGTGCCGTCGTAGCCGCGCTCGTTGAACACTTCCACGGCCACGGTCAGGAGGGACTCGCGGTCATAGCCGGGGCGGCCGCGCCGCTTGCCCTCTGCCATCTCCGCAGGTTAACATACCGAACGATCGGTTTGTATATAGCGGGAGGTCCCGTGACCGACGCGCTTGAGCGTGATTTTGAATCGCTGGTGACCCATGACCGGCGGATCGAGCCGCGCGACTGGATGCCCGAGGGCTACCGCAAGACGATGATCAGGCAGATCGCCCAGCACGCGCACTCGGAGATCATCGGCATGCAGCCCGAGGCCGGCTGGGTGACCCGCGCGCCGTCGCTGCGCCGCAAGGCCATCCTGCTGGCCAAGGTGCAGGACGAGGCGGGGCACGGCATGTACCTGTACTCGGCCGCCGAGACCCTGGGCGCGGACCGGGCCGATCTGACCCGGCGCCTGATCACCGGCGCGCAGAAGTACTCCTCCATCTTCAACTACCCGGCGCTGAGCTTCGCCGACGTGGGCGTCATCGGCTGGCTGGTGGACGGCGCGGCCATCTGCAATCAGGTGCCGCTGTGCCGGTCCTCGTACGGGCCCTATGCCCGGGCGATGATCCGCATCTGCAAGGAGGAGTCCTTCCATCAGCGCCAGGGCTACGAGCTGCTGCTGACGATGATGCGCGGCACGCCGGCCCAGCAGGAGATGGTGCGATCGGCCGTAAATCGATGGTGGTGGCCGTCGCTGATGATGTTCGGGCCGCCGGACGACCAGTCACCTAATACGGCCCAGTCGATGCGCTGGCGGATCAAGCGGCACACCAACGACGAGCTGCGGCAGCGGTTCGTGGACATGACCGTGCCGCAGGCCGAGGCGCTGGGCGTGACGCTGCCCGACCCCGAGCTGCGCTGGAACGCCGAGCGGGAGCGCTACGACTTCGGCCCGCCGGACTGGGCCGAGCTCAAGCGGGTGATCTCGGGCGACGGGCCGTGCAACGCGGAGCGCATCGAGCGGCGGCGCGCGGCCCATGAGGACGGCGCCTGGGTGCGGGAGGCCGCGGTGGCCTATTCGGCTCGTGAAGGTGGTGCGCAGTGAGCGATCCTGGCTGGCCGCTGTTCGAGGTATTCCTGCGCGGCAAGCGCGGGCTGAATCATGTGCACGTGGGCTCGCTGCACGCAGCCGATGCGCAGATGGCGCTGCGACACGCGCGGGACCTGTACACCCGGCGCAATGAGGGCGTCAGCATCTGGGTGGTGGCCTCGGCCGACATCACCGCGTCGAGCCCGGACGAGAAGGACCCGTTCTTCGCGCCCAGCGGCGACAAGGTCTACCGGCATCCCACCTTCTACGACATCCCCGACTCCGTCCCGCATATCTGAGCCATGGGTTTTGACGGTGGGTTTTGACTATGGGTTTTGATACCGCCTACGAGGCGATCACCGAGGAATCCGACGACCAGCGCTGGGCCTTTGGCACGGGCTTCGCCGACCCGCTGGCCGGGGTGGAGACCGGCGTGCCCGACGGCGTCCCTGGCGCCGACCTGGGCGCGTACTGCCTGATGCTCGGCGACGACGCGCTGATCATGTCGCACCGGCTGCAGGAGTGGCTGGCCCGCGCGCCCGAGCTGGAGGAGGAGACGGCGCTGGCCAACATCGCGCTGGACCTGCTCGGCCAGGCCCGGCTCCTGCTGACCAGGGCGGGGTACGCGGACGGCAGCGGCCGGACCGAGGACGACCTGGCCTTCGGCCGCGGGGTAAGCGAGTTCCGCAACGTGCGGCTGACCGAGGTCGGCGACGCCGACTTCGGCGGCCTGATCGCCCGGCTGCTGGTGTTCAGCACCTGGCGGCTGGCCCTGCTGGACCGGCTGCGGGGCTCGTCGGACCCGGTGCTGGCCGCCATCGCGGCCAGGGGCGTCCTGGAGCTGACCTATCACCGTGACTACGCCGCTCAGTGGCTGCTGCGGCTGGCCCTGGGCACCAGCTACTCGCGGGAGCGGATGGCGGCCGGGCTGGCCGCGGTGGCTCCGCTGATTCCCGAGCTGTTCCTGGATTCCGATCTTGAACTGCGGCTTTCGCCGCGGGTCGCGGTCCGGCCGGCGGAGCTGCGGGCGGAGTTCGACTCGGTGCTGGCGGGCGTGCTCGACCGGGTCGGCTTGGTCTGGCCGAAGGGGTCGGGCGAGCCCGCGCGGCGGGGCGTGCATACCGACCAGCTGGGCCCGCTGCTTGACGAGCTGCAGAGCGTGGCCCGCGCCAATCCCGGAGCGACCTGGTGACTCCTGTGCAGGCCTGGGAGATCGCGGCTCTGGTGCCGGATCCCGAGTTGCCCGTGCTGACGCTGGGCGACCTCGGCATCCTGCGTGGCGTTGCCGTTGACGACGGCGGGCTCGTGGTCTGGCTCACGCCGACCTACTCGGGCTGTCCCGCGCTGCGTGAGATGAGCCGGGACGTGGCCGCGCGGCTGACCGCGGCCGGGGCGGGCGAGGTGCGGGTGCGGACCGCGCTCAGCCCGCCGTGGTCGACCGACTGGATCACCCCGGCCGGCCGCCGCAAGCTGGCCGCGGCCGGGATCGCGCCCCCGGGGCCGGCCCCGCGGCGGCCGGCCGGCCCGGTGCCGCTCACGCTCAGCCCGCGGCAGGCCGCCGTGACCTGCCCGGCCTGCGGCTCGGCCGACACCGCGCGGACCGCCGCCTTCGGCGCCACGGCCTGCCGCGACCTGTACCGCTGCCGGGCCTGCGCGGAGCCGTTCGAGCACGTCAAGGCGATCTGAGTGGCGGCGATCCGGGCCCCGTTCCTCGAGCTGGCCGTGGCCTGCGTGGACCGGCTGTGCGACGACGCGGCCGCGATCACCTTCGAGGTGCCGGCCGAGCACGCCGAGCGGTACCGGTTCCGGCCCGGGCAGTCGCTCACCGTGCGCCGGGTCATCGACGGGCGGGACGAGCGCCGGTCGTACTCGATCTGCTCCGCGGCCGGTGACCGGCCGCGGATCGGGGTCCGCGAGGTGCCCGGCGGGGTCATGTCGGGCTGGCTGGTCCACGGCGTGCGGCCCGGCGACCGGATCGAGGTCCAGCCCCCGGCCGGCTCGTTCACGCCCGACCTGGAGGTCTCGTCCCGGCACGTGCTGATCGCGGCCGGGTCGGGCATCACCCCGGTGCTGTCCATCACCGCGTCGGCCCTGGCTGACCCGGACGCGCAGGTCAGCGTGCTGTACGGGAACCGGCGGGCGGGGTCGGTGATGTTCGCCGACGAGATCGCCGACCTGAAGGACCGGTATCCCAGCCGGTTCCAGCTGGTCCACGTGCTGTCGCGGGAGGCGGTCGAGGTGGAGCTGTTCAGCGGGCGGATGGACGCCGCCCGGCTGCGGCGGCTGTTGCCCGCCACCTGCGTGGTGGACGCGGTGGACCACTGGTGGCTGTGCGGGCCTTACGGCATGGTCACCGACGCCATGGGGGTGCTGGCCGAGCTGGGCGTGCCCGCCGGGCGGGTGCACCGCGAGCTGTTCTACGTGGAGGATGAGGCTCCCGAGCCCGCCCGCCATGCCGAGGCTGAGGTGGCGGGCAGCGCGGTCACGGTCGTGCTGGACGGACGGAGCACCACGACCAGCGTCGCCCCCGGCACCCCGGTGCTGGACGGCGCCCAGCGGGCCCGGCCCGACCTGCCGTTCGCGTGCAAGGGCGGAGTGTGCGGCACCTGCCGGGCCAGGCTGACCGCGGGCCAGGTGCGGATGCGGCGCAACTTCGCGCTCGAGGAGGCCGAGCTGGCCGCGGGCTACGTGCTGACCTGCCAGTCGCTGCCGGTGTCGGATGAGCTCACGGTGGACTACGACGCTTAACGGCTGGGTCTGTAACGGGGCTCATGATCGGCATACTGTCGGACCATGAGCCAGACCGTGCCGCTGTTCCCGCTGGGAACGGTGCTGTACCCGGGCCTGGTGCTGCCCCTGCACATCTTCGAGGAGCGGTACCGGGAGCTGGTCCGGGACCTGCTGGCCGGCCCCGAGCCGCGTCAGTTCGGGGTCATCGCGATCCGGGAGGGGCGGGAGACCGGCATCTCGGGCGTCCGGGCCCTGTACAGCGTCGGCTGCACCGCGACGCTGCGGCAGGTCGAGGAGCAGGACGACGGCCGCTACAACCTGGTCACCGTGGGCACCGACCGGTTCCAGCTGCTGCGCCTGGACGACTCACGCTCCTACCTCCAGGCCGAGGTGGAGCTGCTGGCCGACGAGACCGGCGACGAGGCGGACGCCGGGCTGGCGGTCACGGCGGTGCGAGAGGCATTCCTTGACTACCTGGAGACGCTGACCCAGCGCGGCGCGGCCAGGGTCAACGTGCCCGAGCTGCCCGACGAGCCGATCCTGCTGTCCTACGTGGTGGCCGCCTCGGTGGTGGCGGACCTGCCGGAGAAGCAGGCCCTGCTGGCCGAGCCGGACGCGGTGCGGCGGCTGGCCGCGGAGCGGGCGCTGCTGATCAAGGAGACGACGCTGCTGCGGACGCTCACGTCCATGCCGGCCGCGGACCTGCGCAACACCCCGTACAGCCCGAACTGACGGGCCAGGTCAGCCGAACACTTCCTCGACGGAGTGGGCGGTGGCGGCGCGCGTGACCCAGGCCTGGAGCTGATCGCTGTCGGTGCACGACAGCACCCGCTGCCTGAGCTCGGCCGCGACCGTCAGGCCACGGGCCGACAGCAGAGTCAGGAGCGTGCGGGCCTCACCCTCGGGGATGCCCTGGGCTATGCCCTGATCGACGAACCGGTCGACGAACGGGTCGCGCAACCCAAGTCGGCTGACGGGCATCAGATCCTCCAGCGCCTGCCGTACCGATTCGGACACGGCACTCATTATGAACCTAGTGTAGCCGGTTGCCCGGTCGGCATCGAGGCGCGCGAGCCGGGCGACGACCAGTCTGCGCAGATGAGCGTGGGTCAGGTCAAGCGCTCCGGTCAGCACGGCCAGCACCAGCAACTCCGCGGCCGCGTCCTCCAGGCCGGGACCGCTCGGGTCGGGCGTGGTCTCGGCGTCGATGACCAGCGGGGCCAGCTCGAAGCCGGGGTGGCCGGTGCTGATCGGCTCGCGGCAGCGCCGGGCGGTGGCGCTGCCGGGGCAGATGACCAGCAGCACGGCCGGGCAGTGGTGGGCGGCCCGGACCTGGGTCAGGTAGACCGGCCAGCTGTACAGCTTGTCCTTGTCGTAGCGCAGCTGCACCTCCACGATCACGGCTAGCTCGGCGCCGTCCGCCCCGGACAACAGGACTACGGCGTCGGCGCGCAGTTCGGCGGGCACGGTGCTGCTCAGGTCGGTGGGAGCCAGGGTAGCGGTGGCCCCCGCGGGGACCGGGACGCCCAGGCCGCGCAGCAGCACGAGCGCCAGCCGGGGGTTGACGCGCAGCAGCTCGATTGGTGCCTCGTGGGGGATACTCGGCATGGCCCACATCATCTCGGGTGTGGCCGACAGTCGAAGGGACGGCCTGCTCATGCCTGACGGGGACCGCGCGGCCCAGTTCCTGGCCCTGCACCGGCCGGGTGCGCCGCTGCTGCTGCCCAACCCGTGGGACGCGGGCTCGGCCCGGGTGCTGGCCACGCTCGGCTTCGCCGCGCTGGCCACCACCAGCAGCGGCTTCGCGGCCACGGTCGGTCGGCCCGACGGCGCGGTCAGCCGGGACGAGGCCCTGGCCAACGCGGCCGACATCGTCGCCGCCACCGGCCTGCCGGTCTCGGCCGACCTGGAGAACGGCTACGCCCACGAGCCGGACGGGGTGGCGCAGACCGTGACCCTGGCCGCCGGGACCGGGCTGGCCGGCCTGTCCATCGAGGACTACAGCGGCGAGGCCATCTACGACGTCGGGCAGGCCGCCGACCGGATCAGCGCGGCGGCCGAGGCGGCCCATGCCGGGCCGGTGCGGCTGGTCCTGACCGGCCGGTGCGAGAACTACCTGCGCGGGCGCCCGGACCTGACCGACACCATCGCCCGGCTCCAGCGCTACCAGGAGGCCGGAGCCGACGTGCTGTACGCGCCGGGGCTGACCCGCGGCGAGGACATCCGGGCCGTGGTCACCGCCGTGGACCGGCCGGTCAACGTGCTGGCCTTCGCCGGGGTGCCCAGCGTGGCCGAGCTGGGCGAGCTGGGCGTGGCCCGGATCTCCGTCGGCGGGGCCTTCGCCTACGCGGCCATTGACGCGCTGGCCACGGCGGCCAGGGAGCTGCGCGACTCGGGCACCTTCGGCTACCTGGCCCAGACCATGGCGGGGCGGCAGGTCGCCAGCGAGGCCTTCCGCGCTTAAGCGGGTCAGGTCAGGCTGTCGACCAGGGCGCTGATGCCGTCCAGGATGCGAGCCAGGCCGAACTCGAATTCATCGGCCATGTCGTCGGCCTTGCTCAGGATGCCGGAGTCGATGACCTTGGTCAGCTCGGGGAAGCGGTGGCGGTCGACCAGCAGCCCCATCAGGCGGCCGTAGTCGGCCATGGCCTCCTGGTCGGTGCGGCCCGACGACCGGACCGCCTCCATGAGCTGGGCCTCCATGATCGTCTGGTTCCGCACGTAGCCGCTGACCAGCAGGATCACCGACATCTTCTGGGTCTCGTCCAGGCCAGTGCCGAGCATGCAGGCCAGGCCCTGCTCCATCCAGGCCACCTGGTTGGGGGTGGCGGGCGGGCCGGTCAGCGGCAGGAGCACGGCCCACAGGGCGGACTCCATGGCCGCGCGCTGAGTCCAGGCCCAGTGGCTCAGCGCCGACCGCCAGCGTCCGGCCGGCCCGTCGGGGCCGTCGGGCTCGGGCAGCGGGGGCGGCGGGCCGAACGCGGTGTCCACCATGAGCGTGACTAGCTCTT
>Ga0307479_10003992_pt1 | contig 13485 bp, 11 predicted proteins | sample atmos_gasesECM4C_FD_203743 | JGI IMG/M metagenome (GOLD analysis project Ga0307479, IMG submission 203743) | Hardwood forest soil microbial communities from Morgan-Monroe State Forest, Indiana, United States - atmos_gasesECM4C_515 | ecosystem: Environmental > Terrestrial > Soil > Temperate...
TCGGTTCCGCGGACAATCGCCGCGTGGGGCTGAATCGAGTCTGTAGCCACTCCCGAGATGACCGTTTCGCGTTCCATGGTTTTCACTGGCTCCCCGAAGTAGGACGGAGAGAAAACCGGACGCCCGACCTAGGCGGCGCCAGAAGGCTGGTATATCTATTGTCCCAGAAAGCCGGGCGGGTGGCGAGTGGGCTGGATTCGCCTTAGGCTACGGACATCAAGTCTTTTAGAATCAGCGTCTTTTGGCGAGCTGCCAGAGCAGGGCGGCGCCTGCAGCCAAACTCGCGACGGCCAGACCGCTGCGCTGCATCGACCGGCGGGTTTCGGCTTCCCGCTGGCGAACGATGTGTTTCTCGGGGTAAGAACCCTCCGGTCCATGAGGGCCGTCGTAAAGCGCCATCTGGAGGACTTCAGCCAAGTGGAGCGCCTGACGGTCCGTCCCCTGCGCGATTTGTTCCCGACAACTGAACCCGTTGGCGATCACCAGCCAGTCCGGCGGAGCCTTGCGGACTGCCGGAAGAAGTTCCAGCTCCCCGATCGCCATCGAAACGTCGTATTTGTCGTCCTCGAAGCCGAAAGAGCCGGCCATCCCGCAGCAGCCCGGCGAGGGAACCTGCCAGTCCAAGCCCAACCTGCTCAAAACTGCCTCTTCTGCATTCATTTTCAGGACAGACTTATGGTGGCAGTGGCCGTGGACAATCGCCTTGCGCTCGAGTCGGGGCAGGGGGATCAGGTCCTTGTAGCTCTCAAGGAATTCGCTCAGCAGGAAGGTCTGGCGGGAGAGGCGCCGCGCGCGCTCGTCGTTCGGGAACAGATTGCAAAGTTCGTCGCGGAAAACGGCAACACAACTCGGCTCGAGGCCGACGATTGGGACCCCGGCTTCGATTTCGGGGGCAAGAGCGTCGAGGATCCGCAGCAGCAGGTCTTCGGCGCGGTCGAGCATGCCGAAGTCGTAGAGCGGACGCCCGCAGCATAGGTTGCTTTCGGGCAGTTCGGCGCGGAACCCGGCGGTTTCGAGGACGTCTACGGCAGCCTTCGCCGTGTTCGGCAGGAAGTAGTTGTTGAACGTATCAGGCCACAGAACGACGAGCGGACCGTCCGGATGGCGAGGCTGGTGTCGGCGGAACCAGCTCTTAAAAGTCTGGGGCGCTAACGCCGGAATGGAGCGCTGGCTCGGGATTCCGGCAAGAAGTTTTGCGATGTCTCGTAGGAAAGGAAGCTGCGTTGTTATGTTGACCAAGCCTGGAGCATTCGAGGCGAGCCGCGCCCAGAAATCGATGTTGCCGAAGGCATAGTGGTTCAGGGGGCGCACGCGGCCTTCGTGGTAGTGGGAAAGGAACTCGGCCTTGTAGGTGGCGAGGTCGACCGAAACAGGGCAGTCACTCTTGCAGCCTTTGCAGGCGAGGCAAAGGTCGAGCGACTCCTTTACTTCCTCGCTCCGCCAGCCGTCGCGGATCACTTCACCCTTGGCCATCTCCCACAGCAGATGGGCGCGGCCCCGGGTCGAGTGTTCCTCTTCGCGGGTAACGCGGAAGCTGGGGCACATAACCCCCCCTTCGTAGTGACGGCACTTCCCGACGCCAACGCAGCGCAGGGTGGCGTGTGCCAGGCTGCCGTGGTCCTGTGGAAATCGGAAATGCGTATGCGGCTCCCAGGGATGGTAGTCCGCTCCCTGCCGCAGGTTCTCGTCCATGCGGAAGGGTTCGACTACCTTGCCGGGATTCATCCTCCAATCCGGATCCCAAGCAGCTTTGAATTCATTGAAGGCCTGGATAAGCTCAGGGCCGAACATCTTGGGATAGAGTTCGGCGCGGGCCTGACCGTCGCCATGCTCACCCGAGAGCGACCCCCCGTAGCCAACGACAAGGTCAGCCGCCTCGTTCATGAACCGGCGGAATTGGGCGATACCCTCTTCGCTCTGGTAGTCGAAGTTGATGCGCGTGTGCACGCAAGCGTGGCCGAAGTGGCCGTAGAGTGTTCCGTAGTAGCCGAAGCTTTCCATCAACCGCCGGAGGTCGCGCAGGTAGTTGCCGAGATTTTGCGGAGAGACAGCGGAGTCTTCCCAACCTTCCCAACTCAGTGGTTCGTTTGGCACGTGGGAGATCACCCCCAGCGCAGACTCGCGGACGGTCCAGATGTGCTTGCCTTCGACTTTGGTGCAGAGGCGCATGTTGGGCACCGTCGCTGCATGGCTCAGCGAGTACATCAGCCCACGGGCTTGCGCTTCCGCATCGCCTTGAGTTTGGGCGCCGAACTCGACCAGGAGCCAACCCCCTCCCGGTGGTAACAGCGCGAGTCCCTCGGCGTTGATGCCCCGGCGGCGCGTGTATTCTGCCAGGAGGCCGTCCACCCCTTCGAGACCGATCGGCTTGTGCTCCATGATCTCGGGAACGTGGTCAGCCGCTTCGTAGATGTCCGGATACGCAACCACCAAGAGGACGCGTTCGGGAGGACTCTCGACCAGCCGGCAGGTAGCTTCGAGCACCGTCACGCACGTCCCTTCCGTGCCCACCAGTGCCCGGGCAACGTGAAAGCCATTCTCCGGAAGCAGGTAGTTCAGGTTGTAGCCCGAGACCCGGCGCGGAATGTCGGGATAGCGCTGGCGAACCAAATCCCCATAAGTATCGGCGATGGTTTTGAGCTTGGAATAGATTTCGCCACGACGGCCACCCTCGCGGATTATCGGTTCAAGCTCCTCCTTGCTGGTGGCTCCGACTGTGAGGCGAAGTCCGTCGTAAGTGATGACATCCAAGGCCTCGATGTTGTCATCGGTCTTGCCCGCCATCACCGAGTGCACGCCGCAAGAGTTGTTGCCGATCATCCCCCCGAGGGTGCAACGGTCATGCGTAGCGGGATCCGGCCCAAAGGTCAGCTGATACTTCTCAGCCGCGTTGCGCAGGTGGTCGAGAATCACCCCCGGCTGCACGCGCGCCAGCTTGCGGACGGGATCGACCTCCAGAATCTCTGCCATGTACTTGGTGAAGTCGAGGACCACGGCGGTGTTGCAGCATTGCCCGGCCAGCGATGTCCCCTGGCCTCTCGGCAGGATGGGCGCGCCGTATTCGTGGCAGGTGGCGATGGCGGCGATGACGTCGTCTTTGTCGCGCGGGATTACAACGCCGATGGGGACCTGGCGATAGCTGGACCCGTCGGTTGCATAGAGAGCGCGGCTTGAAGTGTCGAAGCGCACCTCGCCCTGGATGCGCTCACAGAGTGCAGATTCGAGCTCGTGCGCATCAACTCGGACGGTCTTTGCGGCGTGCGCTCGCTCGGCGAAAGCGCTGGCCTTTTCAGAGGAAAGAATCGGGAGAGGATCGGACGGCGGCATTTGAATTCATCTTCAGGGAAGACCGTGACATGCGCAAGCAAGAAACAACTGCACCGCAACGATCGCAAAGAAAGCCGCCAAGGACGCGTCGAAAATCTTTAGCGTCTAAGCTTTATCTTAGCGAGCTTTGCGGGGCTTCTTTGCGCCCTTTGCGGTTAAGGATTCTTCGGGCCTACGTCCACATCCGCGTGGCGTAGTCCGCCATACTCAACGACAGCAGGATCAGGAAGAAGAAGATTGCCGTGGCGATCACCAGCTTGGTCAGCTTCTCGTGGGTGTACTTGACGTGCATGAAGAACAGCACCACCAGTGTCGCCTTGATGCTTGCGATAGCCAGTGCTACCACAACATTGAACGGGCCCAGATCGACATAGGCAGCGCCCACCGTCAGCGCCGTACCGATCAGCAACGCCAGCCAGATCGCAACCGAAGAGCCTATCGATGAGATGTGTTCCGAAGATGAGTTGTGATCTGACATGACTTCCTTCATCTGTGACGATCGATCAGGTACAACAAAGGGAATAGATAAATCCACACAATATCGACGAAGTGCCAGTACAAGCCCACGATCTCAACGGGCGTGTAGTATCCCGGGGTAAATTTTCCGCGCCACGCAAGAAAAGTGACCACGCTGAAGATGCCCACGCCGACGATCATGTGCAGAGCATGCATACCGGTCATCACGAAGTACAACGAGAAATACATCTCGGCGTGATGGGAGTTGGCGTATTGGCGATCGGCGGGAGCCAACTTCTCCTGGCCGGGCAAAAGTTCATGATAGTGAAAGCTCGCCCCCGGCACGTGATGCTTCTCAAATTTTTCCGCGTACTCGTCGGCCTTGATCCCCAGGAAGACCAGGCCCAGAACGATCGTGGCCAGCAGCCAGAACACGACCTGCGTGCGTTTGCCCAGCTGCGCCGCGCGCACGCCGCATACGACCGTAAGACTCGAGCAGATGAGAACAGTGGTGTTAATTGCGCCCAGGGTGATGCTCAACTGTTGGCTGGCTGAGCCGAAGTCGCCGAAGTACTTGTAGCGATACACCAGGTAGGCGCAGAACATGCCACCGAAGAACATGATCTCGGTGGCCAGGAAGATCCACATGCCGAGGCTGGCGGCATTCTTCTGCTGTTGTTCCGTGGCGAAGTGATGCAGCAGGGCCGGGTTGTCATGAACTTCGTGGTTCGCCGTGGCCACTGGACTATTGGGCAACCGGGACCTCCTCGCTGATCTCGTCGTAGTTGTAGGCTTCCCAGGTCACAACCGGCTGCTCATCGAAGTTGAACGTCGACGGCGGCGAAGGAATGGTCCACTCCAGACCGGCCGCGTTCCACGGGTTGTCAGGCGCGGGCTTGCCATAGCGCATGGACCACAAGAAATAGATCATCGGCAGCAAGTATCCGATCGCCAAAACGGTAGCTCCCGCTGTGGAAAGCACATTCAGGATCTGGAACTCGGGCGCCTTGGAATAGTCCCAGTACCGGCGCGGCATCCCCATGTAGCCCAGGATGAACTGCGGGAAAAACGTGAGATTGAATCCGACGAACACCAGCAGGGCCGCCAGCCGTCCCCAGCCCTCCGGGTACATGCGTCCGGAAATTTTTGGCCACCAGAAATGCATGCCGCCAAGATAGGCCATCACCATGCCGCCGACCATGATGTAGTGGAAGTGGGCCACCACAAAGTATGTGTCGGTCACATGGACATCGACACCGAGCGCAGCAAGAAACAGCCCGGTCAGACCGCCCATGGTGAACAGTCCGATGAACCCGAATGCGTAGAGCATCGGGGTCTGATAGGTGATCGACCCCTTGTACATGGTTGCGGTCCAGTTAAAGACCTTGATCGCGGAGGGCACGGCGACAAAGTAGCTCAGCAGGGAAAAGATCAGCGCGGCATAGAGGGAGATCCCGGCTACGAACATGTGGTGCGCCCAGACCAGGAAGCCCACTACCGCGATGCCCAGCAACGCCAAGGCCATCGCTTGATATCCGAATACACGCTTGCGGCTGAAGCAGCAGACAATTTCGCTCACGATCCCCATGCCGGGCAGGATCATGATGTAAACCGCGGGATGCGAGTAGAACCAGAACAAGTGCTGGAACAGGAGCGGATCGCCGCCCAGCGCCGGGTTAAAGACTCCCAGGTGAAACAGGCGCTCGCACACGACGAGCACCAGCGTGATGGCCAGCACTGGTGTTCCCAATAATTGGATGATGCTGGTGGCGTAGTGCGCCCACACGAACAGCGGCAAACGATTCCAGGTCATACCCGGTGCCCGCATGCGGTGGGTGGTTACGACGAAGTTCAGTCCCGTCAGAATGGACGAAAAACCGGCCACGAAGATCGCGAGTCCGGCGGTGATCACGTGGGTATTCAAAAACTCTGTGCTCAGCGGCGTGTAGAAGGTCCAGCCGGTGTCTACGCCGCCATCCATGATGGTGTAGAGCATCAGCACGCCGCCGATCATATACAGGTACCAGCTGAGCAGGTTGATGCGCGGGAAGGCCAGGTCCTTCGCGCCAATCATGATCGGGATCAGGAAATTGCCCAGGACCGCTGGCACGGCCGGAATCAGGAAGAAGAAAACCATCACCTGTCCGTGCATGGTGAAGAGCTTGTTGTAGGTGTCCGCCTGCACCAGGTCGCCCGCTGGAGTCAATAGCTCCAGTCGGATCAGCAACGCAAAGAATCCCCCGATGAAAAAGAAGAAGGTAATTCCCATCAGGTACAGCAGCGCGATGCGCTTGTGGTCCACGGTCAGGAGCCACGACTTGATGCCGTACTCTCGATTCAGATACGTTTCGCGTTCGCCGGTTTCCACTACAGCGGTAGCCATTCTCGTCACCGATTCCGTTACGGTTATGGAGTCGCCGCGGCCAAGCTCTTGCCACCGGTCTGACCCGTTTGCGGCTGGCCCAACGACTTCACGTACGCGACCAGCGCATTCAACTGCTCATCACTGATCTGCCCTTGAAACGTGGGCATCACGGGCTTGAAGCCCTTCACGATCTTCGCCCCCGGATCGACGATCGACTCCCGGATGTAGTTCTCGTCGGCGATCACGGTGCGACCGTCTTCCAGCATCACCGGCTTACCGTATACGCCCACCAGGTTCGGGCCGCGGCCCTGCGTGTCGCTACGATGACACGTCACACACCCAAGTTCCGAAAATAGCTTTTCCCCGGTGACGGCGAGCGGCTGGTTCCCGCCGCCGCCCATCCAGGCCTCATAGTCCTTGGGTTCCATCACCGTAACCCAGCCAATCATGCCCGAGTGCATTGTGCCGCAGTACTCTGCGCAGAACAGGTGATAGGTTCCCGGCTTTGTAGCGTGAAACCAGGCAACGGTGTAGCGGCCCGGGAGCACGTCCTGCTTGATGCGAAACGCCGGCACGAAGAAGCTGTGGATCACGTCCTGCGAAGTCATGATCACCTTCACGTCGCGCCCCACGGGCACATGCAGCTCGTTGATCTCGCGCTGCCCTTCCATGTGCTCCGCCTTCCACATCCACTGCTTGGCCACGATATAAACCTCGGCCGCGTTCTGGGGAGGCGTGCGTTCCTTGAAATAGATCAGCGCGCCCCATCCGAAGAACACCATAAACACGCAGAAGGGGATGACCGACCACGTAATTTCCAGCGCGTGCGAGCCTGCGATCTGCTCCGCCTGGCGCCCGGCCCGACGGCGGTAGCGCACGGCGAAGTAGATAACCATGGTAAAGATCAGCGCGACCATCAAGCCCGACACGACGAGCAGAAAAATGAACAGAGCGTCCACGTTGTTCGCCGTGGTCGAGGCCCTCGTCGGCCAAAATGGAATGTAATCAAGCATAGTTACTGAACCTGGCGCGCTCTCTGAAGGCCGTGCGCCGGACCACTGCGCATCAACCAGAAAATCAAAGCGCCGAGAAACAATATGGTGCCGACGCCGGCCAGGCGCACGATCCGCATCACGACCGCGCTGTACTTCCCTTTTTCCGGATCGTAGTGGTAGCAGTAGAGCAGCAACTGGTCGACGACGTTCCCAATCTTCCCCTGCCCCGCTTCGACCAAACCAAGTCGCAGGTCTTTCGGCGGATACTCAATCCCGTAATAGTACTGGGCGATTCTTCCGTCGGGCGTGAGGACCATGATCGCGCTGGCGTGGGCGAACGACTTTGTCTGTTCGTCGTATTCGTATTGAAACCCCGCCGCGTTGGTCAGCGCATCGATGGCATCCTGCCGGCCGACCAGGAAATGCCAGCCCCGCTCCGCCCCCATCCGCTTATAACGCTTCAGGAATTCGGCCTTCTTGTGAGCTGCCATCTCCGGGGTTTCGCGCGGATCGAAGCTGATGGTCAAAACGTCGAATTCCTTGCCCACGTCGAACTTCATCATGCGCAGCGAATTTTCCAGCCCGCTCAGCACCTCGCCGCACAACATCGGGCAGTTGTAATACACAAGGTTGAGAATCATCGGCCTCTTGCCGAAGTAGTCCCCCAGCCGCACGGATCGGCCCAGATCGTCGGTGAACATGAGGTCTGCCGGAATCTGGTGGTTCAGGTTCTGCTGGACGCCCACGTTCTTCAGCCCAGGCGGACGTACGTTCGCCGGCGGCGACAAGATGCCGCTGGTCATCCCCTGCCCGAAGGCAGAAGCGACCAGCGACGCTGTCACGAGCGCGCTGCGCAACATCGACTTGAAAGACTGCTTCATCCTGCTAACCTGCGATACCTTTCGCTTCCACGAGACGCAGAGCCCTCGCTCGAACGTCTTAATTCCCGGCGGCTTTCTTTGCCGACTTGGCCGGCTCGTTCTTTTGCGGCGTCGCCGAAGCTGCCCCTGCATTCCGCACGGGCAATCCCCGGTCCGCTAGCAAGTCCATCGCCTTGTCGATCGGGATCCGGACTACCCCGTTCTTCTGATCGACCCAGTCGTAGCTCGCGAGAACTTCGTCCTGTTTTTCCACCAGTGCGCCGAACTGCTGCCGCTCGTTATCTTCGAGTACCGGCTGCGGAAAGGTCTTCTGCATTTGGCCCCCCGCCTCGTGGAACGTCATCGTCCTTGGATCGACTCCGGTCTTCACGGCCATCGGATTCATCGGCGCCTGGTGCTTGGCGTCGTAGCTGTCGAGATAGCGGTACATCCCGGTCACGATGAAATGAATCAGGATGGCCACAATCGCCAGGCCGACCATGAAATAGAACACGCCCGCGGGGCTCATGTCTTCGCGTTCGAAGCCTTCTTGCCCCGTCGAATGCTGATTGAGCTGTTCGTCAGGCGTGCTCATGCTCCGGCTCCAGAACCTGTTTCGCGTACACGTCGTATGCAGGCAGCAGCGGCAGAGAAGTCAGGTTGTAACAGAAATACGCCAGCCACAATCCGCCCATGGCGAAGGGAATCACCAGGTCCGCCCAGGTCACTTCGAACGTCGTCGAGAAATTCGGCTCGACAATCCAGAACAGGTCCACGTAGCGCATGAACAGCAGCCACGCCGCCAGGTAGACGAGCTTGGTCACGTCGCGTTTGAAGGACCGCGATAACAGAATCACGAACGGCACCGCAAAGTGAAACAGCGCCAGGAACAGGCCGACGAATCCCCATCCGCCATTCAGCCGACGGATGTACCAGGTGATCTCCTCCGGCAGGTTGCCGGCCCAGATGATCAGCCACTGCGAGAATGAGAAATACGCCCACAACATGATGAAAGTCAGCATGAATTTGCCGTGGTCGTGCACAAAATCAGGCCGCAGCAGCTGCGACATTGGTTTGTACTTGAAAAGAATTCTCTCGATGACCACCGCGAAGCAAAGACCCGCAAGCAGTTCGCCGGCTACAAAGAGCAAGCCATAGATGGTCGAAATCCAGCTCGGATCGAGCGACATCACCCAGTCGATGGCGGCAAAGGAAATCGTGAAGGCAAAGATGATCAGCCCCGGACCGCTCACCGCCTTGAAGCGATCGCTGTTGTCGCGGACGGGAGGCTTGTTCTGTTCCGCGGACCACTTGCTGAGCAGGAAGACAATCAGGCCCCAAATGACAAAATAGAGTATTCCGCGCCAGAAGAATCCGTGCCAGTTCAGGTAACCGCTGGTAACGAATTTGTGCTTGGCGAGATGCTCGCGAATCGTAGGATTCTGGATGGCCTCGGGTGGCATCGCCCACGGATAGAGGCGCGGGACTCCCAGGAACGCCAGCGGCAGGAAGAGGACAGCCAACAGGGGCACCGTGCGCATGGCCGCGCCCAGCACCCGGCGAATTACCATCCCCCAGCCGCCACCAGTCAAGTGGCGGACCATCAGGATTGCCATCGAGCCCAGGCATATTCCCAGCCAATCCATGAACGAGAGCAGGTAGCCCCGGAAGAAAACCACGGGATCTTTGTAGGCGAGCGCAAGCGCAATCACCGAGGCAACCGCGCCGATCACCAGCGAGCGGCGTCCGATCGTCTGAACGGCGGGCGGGGCCGAGAGGTCCAGGTTCGTCATGTGCGTGGTGCTCATTTGGACTCCTCGTTCCCCGCACTCGTCGTACCCGGCTGCAAACGCGGCAGCGTCGCGCCGGTACCGGGCTCGAGAAACGCCGGCGACGGCGACGGAATCGGCTGACCCTGCGCGTCTGCCACCGTCGCGTGCTGGCTCAATTGCAGAGCCCGGATGTAGGCCACGATGCACCAGCGATCGTGCGGCGTGATCTGCGCCGAATAATCCTGCATGATTCCGAAGCCCTCGGTGATCACCCCGTAGATGTAGCCCACTGGCGCCTTCTGCAGGCGCTCGATGTGATATGACGGCGGCTTGCGCGCGAAGCCGCGCGACGGGATAAAGCCGTTGCCGTCACCCACGCGGGAGTGGCAGGGTGCGCAATAGATGTTGTAGCGTTCGCGCCCCCGCTCGAGAGCCGGGCGCGTAACCGGGAAAGGCATGTAGTCCCCCGGATTGTTTCCAATCTTGCCGGTATAGAAATACGTATCTTCGTGCAACTGGTTCTGCGCGACCGTGCCTTCTACCGGCAAGCGCGCCGATCGCTGATCGGGGAAGAAGTCGCTCTTGGCCAGCGGATTCTGCCGCGGCTGCACGTGCATGTCGAGACGGCAGCCGGCCAGCACAGTCACTAGCACAATCAGAGAAAGCTTGCGGAGATGCGGCATCAACTCGGCACCTCCGAAATCGAACGCGGCCCCAGGCTCTCCAGGAACTGGCGAACGCCGGCGGGACTGTACCTGGGGTCGCTCGAGAAAATGATCAGGAAGAAGCGGTCCTTGGTCGCCATCGCAAAACGTGGCACGTTGAAGACCGGGTGATAGGGCATGGGCAAGCCGTTCAGCGCGAGCATCCCGAAGACCGCCGAGATGCCGCCGAACAGAATCGTCATCTCGAACGTGATCACAATGAACGCAGGCCAGGAGTTGTAAGGACGTCCGCCGACGTTGATCGGGTAGCTGATCGCCATCATCCAGTACTGCATCAAATAGCCCGAAGCTCCGCCGATCAGCGCGCCAATCAAAGTGACCAGGGGCACATAGTTGCTGCACTGAATGGCTTCAGCGAGATCCTCGATTGGGAACGGACTGTACGCATCGACCTTCTTGTATCCCGCCGCATGCGTCTTCCGCGCCGCCCCAACGAGGTCGGTGGCCGAGTCGAACTCGGCCATCATGCCGTAGATGGGAGTTCTCTTCATTCCGCCTTCACCTCCGCTTCCGGCAAGAGCGTGCGCATCTCAAAGATCGAGATCATCGGCAGAATGCGCACGAACAGGAACATCGCGGTCAAGAACATGCCGATCGTTCCGATGTAAGTCATCCAATCCCAGCGCGTGGGGTAATACATGCCCCAGGAGGAATTCAGGAAGTCACGGTGCAGGCTCATGACCACGATGACGAAGCGTTCCAGCCACATACCCACCAGGATCACTAGCGAGATGAGGAAGAGTCCGACTGTACTGGTGCGGAGTTTTCGAATCCACAGTAACTGTGGGATGAAAATGTTGCAGGCTAACAGACTGAAGTAGAAAAACGCGTAAGGACCGTGCAGCCGGTTCCACAGCGTGAAGGCATCGTAGCGGTTACCGCTATACCAGCCCATGAATGCTTCGATGCCATAGCCATATGCGACGATCCATCCCGTCGCGAGCATGACTTTGGCGGAGTTCTGCAGGTGGCGGTCGGTGATGAAATCTTCCAACCCGTAAAGCTTGCGGATCGGAATCGCCAGCATCAGCACCATGGCGAATCCAGAATAGATGGCACCCGCCACAAAGTACGGCGGGAAGATGGTGGTGTGCCAGCCGGGCACAATCGAAATGGCGAAGTCGAAGCTGACCACTGTATGCACCGAGAGCACCAATGGCGTCGCCAGTCCGGCCAGTAGCAGGTAGGCCGATTCATATCGGTGCCAGTGCCGCGCCGAACCGCGCCAGCCCAAGGCCAGCATTCCGTAGATGATCTGTGCCGTGCGGTTTTGCGAGCGGTCGCGTAACGTCGCCAGGTCGGGCACAAGTCCGATGAACCAGAAAAGCAGCGAGATCGTGAAGTACGTCGACACGGCAAAGACGTCCCACAGCAACGGGCTGCGGAACTGCGGCCAGTAGTTCATGGTGTTCGGATACGGAAACAGCCAGTACGCGAGCCACGGCCGGCCGGTGTGAATCAGCGGAAAGATACCCGCGGCGGCTACCGCGAATAGCGTCATTGCCTCAGCGAACCGGTTGATCGAGTTGCGCCACGACTGCCGCAGCAACAGCAAAATGGCGGAGATCAGCGTTCCCGCGTGGCCGATGCCGATCCACCACACGAAGTTCACAATCGCGAAGCCCCACCCGATCGGAATGTTGATGCCCCAGATGCCGGTGCCCTTCACCACCAGGTAGCCGATGGCAAACAACATCATCATGGTCAGCACGAACCCGGCGCCGAAGCCGATAAACCACCCGGTAGACGTCGGCCGGTTCAGCACGATCGAGCTGATCTTGTCGGTGACCGTCCCGAAGGTGTACCCGGGCTCGATGACCGGAGCGTTCTGGTTCTCGACCGCGACGTTGTCCGTTTGGTCTGCCATGGCTCAGCTGCGCTTCGCTTGCGCTTCCAGTTCGGGGTTCGGATTGCGAATCTCGGCCAGGTACGTGGTGCGGGGCCGGGTGTTCAGATCCGCCAGCAAAGCGTAGTTGCGATCCTGCTCTTTCAGCTTCGACACCCGGTTGTTCGGGTCGTTGATGTTTCCAAAAATGATCGCGCCCGCCGGGCACGACTGCTGGCACGCGGTCTGCAGTTCGTCCGGATGCTGGGCGTCATTGATCTTTCGGTCCTCACGCTCCGCGTCGATGCGTCGTTCGTTGATGCGCTGCACGCAATAGCTGCACTTCTCCATCACGCCGCGGCTGCGCACGCTGACATCCGGATTGCGCATCATCTTGTATTGCGGAGTGTCCCAGTCCTGGAACAACAGGAAGTTGAAGCGGCGCACCTTGTATGGACAGTTGTTCGAGCAGTAGCGCGTGCCCACGCAGCGGTTGTAGACCATGTCGTTCAGGCCCTCGCTGCTATGCAAGGTTGCGCCGACCGGGCAAACCAGTTCGCACGGTGCATTCTCGCACTGCATGCACGGAACGGGTTGGAAGTAGGCTTTCGGATTGTCGCGATCGCCCTGGTAGTAGGCGTCCACGCGCAGCCAGTGCATATGGCGCCCGCGCACGACCTGCTCTTTCCCGACCACCGCGATGTTGTTCTCCGACTGGCAGGCGACGATGCAGTTGTTGCAGCCCACGCAGGAATTCATGTCGATCACCATGCCCCAGGCATAGTCCTGCTTCGCGTAATCGTAACCGGAATAGAGCGTGAGTTCCTGGGGCGGCTGATCCTCCTGCGCGAACTTCGGCTCTTTGCGGTATTCCTCGAGGCTTGCCTCGCGCACGAGCGGACGGGGCGTGGCTCCATCGGGCGTGTCCATTGTCTGGTAGCCCTGAGTGGACGCAAGCTTGTAGGTTTCACCCGTCTTGGTGAGCTTGCCTCCGGTGGCAATCCAAAGCGCTGAAGTAGTGCGCAGCGGATACACGTCGAAGCCGGCGCCGGTTCCCGCGCGGCCTGCGCGGGTGCGCCCGTAGCCAAGATAGACGGTAAGCGAATTGTCGGGATGGCCGGCCTGAATCCACACCGGCGCTGTGATCTTGCGGCCGCCCA
>Ga0307479_10003994_pt1 | contig 13480 bp, 12 predicted proteins | sample atmos_gasesECM4C_FD_203743 | JGI IMG/M metagenome (GOLD analysis project Ga0307479, IMG submission 203743) | Hardwood forest soil microbial communities from Morgan-Monroe State Forest, Indiana, United States - atmos_gasesECM4C_515 | ecosystem: Environmental > Terrestrial > Soil > Temperate...
TCTTGCTCCATAAAGCTGAGCAGCTTTTGTCCCCCGGGATGAAGAACGAACGCCCTGATTTGTTCGCGCGTGAGCGCCTGCCGCGAGAGCATGCAGTCAACCAAAGCTCCGATTTTTTCGCGGATCAGCTGGGGCACTTCTCTGGAGAGCACAATGTGGAAGCCGCTATCCTTTAATTCGAATCCCATCGCGTCGATAGAAGAAGGAAAAAGGTAACTTTGGCTGTCGAGTATCGCGGGCCCGCTGCCGGGAGCGCCCGTAACCACCGCGGCTGCGGCTCCATCGCCAAATAGCGCGCACGAAATCAAATTGGCTTGCGACATATCTCTTCGCTGAAACGTCAACGTGGGGAGTTCAACAGCGATCAAGAGTGCTGTCTTGCCGGGATTAGCGCGAATGAATTCCCACGCGCGCGTCAATCCGACGGCGCCCGCTGCGCAACCCAGTTCGGTAATCGGCAAACGTCGCACGTCGGAGCGAAATCCCATTTCCGAGATCAGATACGCATCTACCGACGGAATCATGAATCCCGTGCACGAAACGGTGATGATCATATCGACGTCTGCGGCTTTGCGATTTGCGCGTGACAGCGCTTTTTGCGTGACTTCGCGCGCTAATGCTATGGCGTGTTCCCTGTATTCGGAATTCTTCTGCGTCAGCGAACGCGTCTCCACAAGATAGTCAACCGGGAATAATGAATAGCGCCGCTCAATTCGCGAGTTGTCCAAAACCTCGAGCATGGCACTGAGGCGCCGCGGGGAGAGCGAAAAAGTCCGCCCGAAATACTCCTTCACCAACTCGAGCGAGAGCACATGTTTAGGAACGGCCGTGGCCGTTGAGGCGATCGTAATCATAGAGTGTGGTCGGATCCGAATTGCTTCGGAACCTTCGCGTTAATTTTAGATACCTCGCCTCCAGAAAAGATGTCTGCGCTCGGCCAGAATAAAAACGGCGGAGCTTTCGTGGCTCCGCCGTCGTGCTATGAATCCAGCAGTCGAGCGTACTATGCCTTTTTCGTGTACCAATCCGCGTTGATCGCCGTAAAGTTCTGCCATTTCTCCGGTAGATCGTCCAGCGCGAAAATCGCAGTCACAGGGCAAACGGGAACACAGGCTCCGCAGTCAATGCACTCGACCGGGCTGATGTAAAGCTGGGTCTCGCTTTCGTAAGTCGGCTCATCTTTGCGCGGATGGATACAATCGACCGGGCATACATCCACGCATGCAGTGTCTTTCGTTCCGATGCAGGGCTCTGCAATCACGTAGGCCATCTTGCTCTCCTTGAACGGTTTCGGCGCTTCAACCCGTTTACATGGGCCTGGGGAAGCGCAACCAAAGCAATAACATATAACACCAAACCATTCGAGGCACAAGCTGATCGCAACCTGCACTCATCTAGGGCATGGTTGTCTTGACTTTGGCGCGAGCGGCTGCCTACACTCGCTCGTTCTCCGCTAAAAAGGCGCGGGACTAAAGATGCGGCATGCTCCCGCAGAGAAAACCTGCGCATGACAAGTGCGCGTGAAAAATCGATGGAGTCGTCGGAAGGCAAAGTCGTTATCGTCGCCGTCACTGGCGCTTCGGGCGCCGTACTGGCGCAGACCGCTTTGCGCATGCTTGATGCCGACCCGCGCGTGGCGCGCATTCATCTGGTGGTCACCGAAACCGGCCTGCGCCTGCTCGAACACGAACTGCATATCACCGGGCCGCTTTCCGAATTGCCGGCGCGAATGCTCGATTCGAGCGAGGGTAAACCTCGCCCTAAGATTGAAATCCTGCCGAATACGGACGTGGGCGCTTCCATCGCTTCCGGCAGCTATCCTGCGGATTCGATGTGCGTCATACCGTGCTCGATGGGCGCCCTTGCCGCGATTGCCAGTGGAGCAAGCAACGATCTTGTTTCGCGTGCCGCTGATGTGACGCTCAAAGAAAGTCGTCGGCTGGTGCTCTGCATTCGTGATACGCCGTTCAACCGCATCCATCTCGAAAACATGATGCGCGCGCAGCAGGCCGGCGCGGTGATCATGCCGGCGATCCCGTCTTTTTATCATCAGCCGCAGACTATCGACGACTTGGTCACGCAATACGTCTGCCGCGTCTTTGCGCAAATGGGGCTGCCCCAGAACCGCCAGTTTGCCTGGAAGGGTCAGCCTTTGCGCAAAGCGTTTAAAATATGACCGCCGAAGCTCAAGTGAAAGTCGCTCCGATCGCCAGGCAGGGCCGAATTCGCACCGTGCTCGAAATGATCAAGTTCGAGCACTCCATTTTTGCATTGCCCTTCGCACTTACAGGAGCGCTGCTAGCCGCTCGTTACGGCGCAGGCGAACCCTGGCCGTCCTTGCGGCAAATCCTCTGGATCATCGTGGCCATGGTCGGCGCGCGCTCCGCGGCGATGACCATGAATCGCATCGTTGATGTGGATTACGATCGCGAAAATCCTCGAACCAGCAATCGGGCGCTGCCCACCGGAGCGCTTTCTGTCAGCTTCGCATGGATATTCACGTTTGCCAGCGCCGGCCTTTTGGTGATCGCAGCGTGGCGTTTGAATCGCTTGGCGCTCGAGCTCTCGCCCGTGGCCCTCGCGATTCTTTTTATTTACTCCTATACGAAGCGCTTCACCATGCTGTCGCATCTCGTACTGGGGTTCTGCCTGGGAATGTCACCCGCCGCCGCATGGATTGCAATTACCGGCGCCTTCGATCTGCGTATGCTGATTTTGTGCGCCGCAGTCACACTCTGGGTGGGCGGCTTCGATGTCCTTTACGCTTGCCAAGACCTCGATTTCGATCGCTGCAGCGGACTCTATTCGGCCCCCAAGCGCTTTGGCATCGCGCGAGCTTTGCTGATCGCACGCGCCATGCACGTGATCATGGTGGCGCTGTTAGGCTGGCTAGCGGCTAGCTTTCATCTGCCCTGGCCTGCGTGGGCCGGCATCGTCGTGATCGCAGCGCTCCTCGCGTACGAGCATTCGCTTGTGCATGCCAATGATCTGCGGCGCCTGAATGCTGCGTTTTTCGCAGTGAACGGTTATATTAGTCTTTTGTTTCTGCTGTTCTGGGGCGCCGCTGTCGCTCTGGCGCGGTAAAAAAAGTGACGCGATCGCCGGGACCGTTGCGATTCTGAGCGCGGTCGTAGCTCAGGCCGCGCCCGCGTTTTGTGCGATCGAGACCTGAGGTCGTTCCAATCTTTGCCCGCAGGGCGCCAAAAGAGAAAGGACGCGGATTGACCCCGTGACTGCATGAGCCTTGTTGGAATGAACGCCTCGGCCCCGGTAATCGACGATGCGCGCCTCGAACCCATCGCCGCCAAAGTTCTGGCCGGCGAACGGCTCAGCTTCGAAGACGGCGTCGGCCTTTACCGCTCGCCCGATCTGCTGGCCCTGGGCTGGCTGGCGAACTACGTCCGCGAAAAGCGCCACGGCAACGTCTGCTACTTCAACGTCAACCGGCACATCAATCCCACCAACGTCTGCGTGGCGCATTGCAAACTCTGCGCTTTCGGCCGCAGCCCGGAAGCGCCCGGCGCTTACACATTTGCCCTCGAAGAGATCTGGCAGCGCGCCGAACAGGGTCTGCGTGAAGGCGCCACGGAATTTCATCTGGTCGGCGGCCTGCACCCCGATCTCCCGTTCAACTATTTTCTCGAGCTGATTCGAGGGCTAAAGGCACGCTGCCCCGGCGTTCACCTGAAGGCCTTCACCATGGTCGAGGTCGGCTATTTCGCGCGCATCTCCAAGCTTTCCATCCGCGATACACTGCTCGCGCTCAAAGACTCGGGAGTGGACTCCCTGCCCGGGGGAGGCGCGGAAATTTTCAATCCGCGCGTGCGCAAAGTGATTTGCGATCACAAGGTGAGCGGCCAGCAATGGCTCAACATCGCGCGCACCGCTCACCAGATCGGACTTCATTCCAACGCCACTATGCTTTACGGCCACATCGAAAACGACGAGGAGCGCGTCGAACACTTACTGGCTTTGCGAGCGTTGCAAGACGAAACCAGCGGCTTCGTGGCCTTCATTCCGCTGGCATTTCACCCCGAAAATACCGGACTCGCGCATTTGCCCAAACCGACCGGCTTTACCGATCTCAAGACCATCGCCATATCGCGCCTGCTGCTCGATAATTTCGATCACATCAAGGCGTATTGGATCATGCTGACGCCCCGGGTGGCCCAAATTGCCCTCCGTTTTGGCGCCGACGATATGGACGGTACTGTGGTGGAAGAGAAGATTTACCACGATGCCGGCGCCACCACCGCGCAATTCACGCCACGCTCCCAACTCGAACGGCTGATTCGCGAAGCCGGCCGCGTCCCCGTCGAGCGCGATACGCTCTATCGCCGGATCGATCGCTCCAAGATGCCGGCACCTCCCCCGCCACCCGGCGCCAGCCTTTCCATCATCGTATAGCTGGTTGCTTGGACACTGGCGTTTCCCGCGCCCCGTCAAGCCGTTTCTCCGGCTATTTCGCCGGACTCGTCTTGCGCCGACGCGAGCAGAGCTTGTTGGCCGCGGCCATTCAGTAACGCACTCCCGAGAAGCAGCGCATAAAACGGCGCGTAGGTCAGCCACTGGAAATACGTATCGAAATGCCAGATACCGTTGATCTGATATTCGATGAGCACTTTATAGGAAAGAAATTGCAAAATGGTCAGGAGCATCCAGGCGGGATTCGGAAAAAAGCAGAGCAACGGAACGATCCAGGTGAAATACCAGGAATACGTATTTGGGGCGAGCATCAAAATGGCTCCGACGATGAGATACGCTGCTCGCAGCGGCTCAATGTTTCGAGCGGCGGCCCAGATCGCCAGTCCGAGCACGACGCCTTCGCCGATCCCCGCGGCGAGCTCTGCGTGTCCGGAAAACCACAGCAGTACGGCGTATAGGCTGGGGTTGTAGTCTTGCCAGATGGCTTGGTAACGAACGAATATTTGTGGGAACTGCGTGAGCGCGGAACGATACGGCCAGACGCACGCACCCGCGAGCAGCCCCGCGCTGCCGACTGCTAGCCAGCCTCGAAGCTTTCGCGGCCAGCTGCAGAGTCGCAATGCCAGGGGCAACAAAGTGATGGGAAATAGCTTCGCCAACGAGCCCGCAGTTAGAGTAATAGCCGATGCGCCCGGTCGTTTTTTTGTGATCGCGAGCGCCGCAATCATGGCGGCAATCGCCAGCGCATCGTTATGACCGCTCGCCGCGAACTCAACGATGACCAGCGGGTTCCAGGCATATATGGCGAGTCGATAATTTCCGTCGGAGTACGATCGCAACCATTTTGCAAGTATTGCCAGCACCAGAAGTTCGGCCAAAACGAAAGGCAGCTTGAACGCTACCGTGCCGGTCAGGAAGCGCGCTCCGGCCCGGAAGACGAGTTGCGATAGTGGAGGGTACATCGAGGGAATTTCCGGTCCTGGCATCACCGCCCAGCCGGGATCACGCAAATAGGCCAAGCGGGGATCGTCAGGCGCCAGCGCATAGGGGTTCCAGCCCTCGTTCTGGACCCGCCCGTCCCAGCGGTACCGTTGAATGTCAGTGGAAAGCGAGGGCGTGAGCGAGTAAAGTGTCAAGCGAAAAAGCACCGCGGCGGTCACTATGATCCAGAACGCCGGGCGGCTTTTCGCAGAGTGCTCGAGGGCGTATAAAGCGATGAAATAAACGACGCCGGCAGCCAGTGCCAGGGCGATAGTCTCGATGACCTCCACTTTTAGGTCGCCCGAGCGCGCCATTAACGCGAATAGAGCTTCGAGCGCGAGCGCGCCGGCAAGTGACGCGGAAGCCTGAGAAGCAAAACGAGAACGAAGCGCAGAGGAAGGCTGAGCAGCGCTAAGCATCGAGTTCGATGGTGAAGAGGTCACGTTGACGAGGAACGCACGGCTTGTTCAGCACTGATCTCATTTTGTTGATAGCGGCTCGAAGCTCGCGGACCGACTGGTCGCGCCTCGTCGATCCAACTCGGGATCCATTCCGCGGAATTTATCAACTCAACGGCTTCGACTTGGCCGTAACAATCCCCTACTTCCTTATTCTGGGAGTGCTTGCGGCGTACGGGATACATCGTTATTGGCTGGTCTACTGTTATACGAAGCATCGCGCCAATATCCCCGTCAAACCCGCCGAGCCGGCCAACTGGCCGAAAGTAACTATACAGCTTCCCATCTTCAACGAACGTTACGTCGTGGAGCGCCTCGTGGAGGCTATTTCGCGGCTGGATTATCCGTCCTGTTTGCTCGAAGTCCAGGTATTGGACGACTCTACAGATGAGACTCAGGAAGTCGCGCGCGCTTGTGTGGAACGCTACAGCACTCTTGGTCTGCAGATTCATTATCTACACCGCACGAATCGCGAAGGATACAAAGCCGGAGCACTGGCCGACGGGCTCAAGTCGGCCACTGGCGAGTTCGTCGCCATCTTCGATGCCGATTTCCAGCCCGGTCCCGATTTTCTGCGCCTCACCCTGCCGTATTTCAGCGATCCTAATTTGGCCATGGCGCAAACACGCTGGACCTATCTCAACCGCGATTACTCCGCTCTCACCGAAGTTGAAAGCATCCTGCTCGACGGCCATTTCGTCATCGAGCATGGCGCTCGCGCTCGCAGCGGTCGTTTCTTCAATTTCAACGGCACAGCGGGCGTCTGGCGCCGAAAGGCCATAGACGACTCCGGCGGCTGGCAACACGACACGCTCACAGAAGACACCGATCTCTCCTATCGCGCGCAGCTTCGCGGCTGGCGATTCCTCTATCTGCAGGATATCGAGTGCCCTTCCGAGTTACCCGTCGAAATGAACGCCTTCAAGGCCCAGCAGGCGCGCTGGGCTAAGGGCCTTATGCAGACGGCCAAAAAAATCCTGCCCCGCGTCTTGCGGGCCGATTTGCCCTTCGGCATCAAGTCGGAAGCTTTCTTTCATCTGACCGCGAACATCAGCTATCCCTTAATGGTGCTGCTCTCCACTCTGCTTTTGCCGGCTATGATTGTGCGCTTTTATCAAGGCTGGGTGCAGATGCTGCTGATCGATTTGCCCCTGTTTCTGGCTTCGAGCTGCTCGATTTCCGGCTTTTATCTCACGGCGCAGCGCGCCCTCTATCCCAAATCCTGGACGCGAAAGATCGTCTATCTGCCATTTGTCATGGCAGTGGGCATCGGTCTTTCCGTCCGCAACGCCAAAGCGGTGCTCGAAGCGCTTTTCGGTGTGCACTCCGAGTTCGCGCGAACGCCTAAATATCGCATTGAAGGTCAAGCCGGCAGCTGGCAGCGCAAAAGTTACCGCAATCGCGCCGGTTGGATGCCCTTCGTCGAAGTAGCCCTGGGACTCTACTTCGCTGCCACTGTCTACTATTCCATTGAGAACGGGAACTATTTCACGGCGCCCTTCCTGCTGCTTTTTGTCTGGGGTTATTTGTATACGGGCCTGATGTCGCTCGGCCAGGTGTGGATCGAGCGCCTGTGCTTCGGCGTGCGCGCCCCCGAAGAGATTCGTCCAGCCGCTTCCGGCGTCCCCGGTTTTTGACGCCTATTGAAACGCGTCCGAAATCATGGTCAAATCGGGCACATTGATTCACAGGTTTCACAGGAATTTGGGAGGCAATTGATGAGGAATCGTAAGGGGATTCTTCTCCTGACAGCGTTTGCATCGCTCTGCGCGCTGGCGATTAAGGCCGCGCCGCCACAACGAGCACAACAAGATGGACAGCAAGACGCGAAGAACATGAATCTCGGCATCCCGTGGGCTTACGGCTTTGCGACGCCCTTTGTCGCAGCGCCCGGTCCCGGAGCAGGTGGAGGAGCGCGAGGCGGTGCCGGAGCACCCGCCGCCGCTGCCCCTGCACCCGCAGCTCCTGCTGCTGAGCCGGAAGATCGCGATACGCCACGACATCTAACCGGCGCCGCAACCGCCTTCGCACTTAAAGAAGTTGACAATAATTACGGCCCGGCCGATTGGTTCCCCCAGGATCATCCCAAGATGCCCGAGATCGTGGCCCATGGCGACAAGGCCGCGATGGTAAACGCTTGCGGTTTCTGCCACTACCCCAATGGCAAGGGCCGTGCCAATAACGCAGGGCCCGCCGGCCTGCCCGCCGAGTACATCCTGCAGCAGATCGAAGATTTCAAGACCGGCGCGAGAACCAGTTGGGATAAAAGGAAGCGGAACACGGGTCAGATGATCGACATTGCCAAGCGCCTCTCTCCGGAAGAGATGCAGGTGGCAGCCGAATACTTCTCCTCTATGAAATGGACGCCCTGGGTCAAAGTCGTCGAGGCGGACCTGGTTCCCAAGGGCCATTTTGTGGGAGGCGGCGGAGGTCTCAATATGCCGCTGACGGGGAACGATGCGGGAATGGAGCCCCTTGGCGACCGCATCGTCGAAACGCCGGCGAGTCCGGAAGACACCGAACCGATGCGCAACCCGCGGTCCGGCTTCATCGCCTACGTCCCACCTGGGAGCCTTAAGAAAGGTGAGGCGCTCGTCCTTCACGGCGGTCCCGGCAAGACGGTTGCCTGTGCTGCGTGTCACGGCGACGGTCTGAAAGGCAACGGGAACTTCCCCTCACTTGCCGGACGTTCGCCGAGCTACCTCGCACGCCAACTCTACGATTTCCAGCACTTCACGCGCGTCGGTCCCGGCTCTCAAATGATGCAGCCGGTAGTCGCGAACTTGAGCGAAGACGATATCCTGGCAATCGTCGCCTACGTGTCTTCACTTCAGCCCTGACGATCCGACGAGGATCGTCATCTCGAGCTTTGTGGCTCAGGTCGTCCCGACGATGCTTTACTCGGCGGGAAACCTGAGGCTTTACCGACTCGATTTTCCTAAGTCGCATGACTGTGACGCTGTCATTCTGACGAATCCGCCTTTTGGCCCGCGATTGGGAATGACCGAAGAATCTCTCTTCGCCTGCCTATAGCACTTTGCCGCGGCGAACTAGTTGCCTGCCCGCCGCGCAAGCGTCATATCTGTCCCATCCCGCCATCCACGTTGATTTCCACGCCGGTGATGTACGAAGCATCTTGCGAAGCCAAAAACGCCACCACACCGGCCACTTCCTCTGGCTGGCCAAACCTCTTCATCGGGACTTTCTCGACGATTCCATTCACGAATTCATCGACTGCTTCTTTCGGCAGCCCAGTTCTTCCGAGGATCGGCGTAACGATCGGACCCGGCGCAACCGTATTCACTCGGATGCCGCGCCCCACCAGTTCCGCCGCCGTAGTTCTCGCCAAAGAGCGCAACGCCGCTTTTGTCGCCGAATAGGCGCTTGTCCCTGGGTTGCCCGTACTATCGGCGACGCTCGTATTCAAGATGATCGACGCACCATCGTTTAGAAGCGGCAGCGCTTTCTGGATAGTGAAGTACGCTCCCTTGATGTTGATATCAAACTGTTCATCATAGAGGCTCTCGGACATTTCGGCCAGAGGCGCGAATTTCGCGACTCCTGCGTTCACAAACAGCACGTCAATCTTGCCCAGCTTCTTCGAAACCTCCGCGTATAGCTTGTCCACGTCGGTAAGCTTCGCCACGTCGGCCTGTACCGCCACGATGCCGTTTCCTATCGCGCGCACCGCATCATCCAATGTCTTCCTGCTTCGGCCCGCGATGGCCACTTTTGCGCCCTCTTCCTGCAGGCGCTTCGCCGTCGCCAATCCGATGCCGCTGTTACCACCAGTAACGACTGCCACCTTACCTTCAAATCGCTTCATATCCCCTCCTTATCCCTGGACCGCTCTGATTCAGGGGGCGGCCACGTTTCGACACTTAGATAAGTATCTAAGTATATGGGTACATGCTTACGGCACTTTATTGGGGCGGTGCCCGCCCTTGTGGCAATCAAGAATCGGTGAGGATCGGGTAACTACTTCCGGTGGTTGTGTTTCCCAACAAAAGTATTCCGAGACCGAGCCTCGCATAGGTCATCAAAGAATGAAGGAGGAAGCCATGAGCACGACTTTGGATGTCAAGAAACAAAAGCCGGTCGAAGGCCGGAACCAACCCACGACTCAACGCCCTCCCTTGCCGCCGTTTACTCGCGACACCGCGATTCAAAAAGTTCGGCTGGCAGAAGACGCTTGGAACTCTCGCGATCCCGAAAAAGTGGCCTTGGCTTACACGATTGACTCACGCTGGAGAAACCGCTCGGAATTTGTGAATGGGAGACAAGAAATCGTAACCTTCCTCCGGCTTAAATGGGCGAGAGAACTCGACTATCGCCTGATCAAGGAGCTCTGGGCCTTCGAAGGAACCCGCATCGCAGTGCGCTTTGCCTACGAATTCCACGACGACTCAGGAAATTGGTTTCGCTCGTACGGCAATGAAAACTGGGAATTCGATGAAAAGGGGCTGATGCGTCTGAGGTTCGCTTCTATCAATGACCTGCCAATCAAAGAGTCGGAGCGCAACTATCACTGGCCGCTCGGCCGCCGTCCGGACGAGCATTCAGGACTCGGCGATCTCGGCCTCTAAGACGGCCCCCTACTCACCGGCAAGCAACCCACTTTGTCGATCGATTAGATCTGCAGGTGTGCCCCGGAAGGTTGGACTCCTGCGGCCACGGAATACGATGAACACCATCTCAAGTTGGCACTCTCTGGCGATAAATGCGTTGAATCCGCTACACTCGTGGAAGGCCGATGGACCACGCCGAGATCGAAAAAATATCCAAAGCTTTAGCCGACGAAACCCGCCTCAGGATTTTTGAGACTATCTCGGCAACCAGGCACATGAACTGTGGTGAGATCGTTTCCATGCGCGGCCTCACTCCCGCAACCGTCTCTCACCATCTCAAGATCCTGAGCGATGCTGGCTTGATCGCCTGCCGTCGGGAGGGGCAGTTCGTCTACAGCGAGGCCGTGCCTGAAACCATTGCGGCGTTCTCCCGGGCCCTCGCCAAAATCGCCAACGGCAAAAAGACAGCCCGTCGCCGCTCACTCCCCTGACCTGCTGAACACCCGCCTTCACCCGCGGTTGCAACGCGGCTTCGATCACTTATTCGGCGTATTGGGAGCCGGCTGCGCCTGTGGCGTTTCCGATGGGGCTCCCGGAATCTCCCTGGATTTTCCCAACTGAATCGTGGATCCGAACCGTTTGTAGTTCTTGTATCGCACGGTCATGCGCATGCGTACGTCGCCCTGACGGAAGTGCAATATATCGTCGGCGTGCGTGTAGGTAGGAAACCAAAAAGTGCTTTCGACGTTTTCCCGATAAGTCACAAATCGCGGGAAAAGGTTCTGGTTATCGCCCTTCAGAATGTCCGGCACGGCCTTGCCATCCGTTTTCACCACAGCCAGATCGCGCCTATCTACCCAGACCGTGCCCTGAAAATAGCGCTGGCTCTTTTCGATGCGCTTCGGACCTACGCAAAACTTATACGTATTCAACTCGTCGAGCTTCTCCGTTCCTGCGGACTGAATGTCGTACTTAGGCAGATCCTCCGAGGTCAGAACAAACGGCTGGATGTTTTCGAGGTCCTTCATATCTTCGGGCGAAAGTGTGAAATCGTGCAGGCTCGGTTGAGGAGCATATTTGATCTGTTCGTAGCGCCGGCCCTGCGGCGTGAACACAATCTCGCTCTCCAGCCGATATTCGCCCGGATTCGGCGCCACATCTTCCACCAGCACTTCTTGCGAATAGGTGTAGTTGTCGCGCGCAAGCTTAAAATCCGATTCGTGCTGTGCGAATTGGCGGATGATCTCGTCGGTAGACATCGAAGCAGGCACGGAAGCGGTTGCCGTTCCGCCGGCCTCCCCCGTTCCGGGTGCGCACTGCGCTCCGATCTGTGAATACTCCTGATCCTTGTCTTTATCTTTGCCCTTATCCTTCGACTTCTGCGCCGCCACCAATGCCGGCTGCACCAGCGCAAATCCCGCAATCAGGAACGCGGCCGCCGCGAGCCGTCCAAATCTGCTTCGAATTTCATCAATCTTCATTGCGATACCCTAATCATTATCGTTTAAGGATAGAACCAGCGCTTCCAAACAAGGTTGCCTCGGTCGCGCTGCGCATGATCGCTTCGTTAGTATATCGCTGGCGCCGCAATTTTTGCGCGCCACAATGGATCGCGTAGCCTCTAATCGCGTCTCATCAGGTTGGAGGTGAGCTTATTTCGGCCCCGTCCGGCGAGCCCCCGCAGGTCTTGTTTTGTGGAAATTCCGAAGATTCGCGTTCTTCACCTTGACATCCTCCGTCCCGGTGTTACACTTTCCGAATCCGCTGTTGCTTTCCTGCCAGACAGGAAGCCTGTTCTTTGACAACTGAATGAGACATGCCAGAACCCGTTCGGTTTTGAGTGAACCGAGCGATATTTTCAAAAGTTCGTTCTGAAATCACTTTCCGGCTTCCAGCCGGGTTTCGATTACAGAACAACCAGCTTCAAACGAGAGTTTGATCCTGGCTCAGAGCGAACGCTGGCGGCGTGCTTAACACATGCAAGTCGAGTGCGCAGTCTGCTGTAGCAATACAGCAGATCGGCGCACGGCGCACGGGTGCGTAACACGTGGGTAACCTGCCCTCCAAAGGGGGATAACCCGCCGAAAGGCGGGCTAATACCGCATGACATTCCGGTGGCTTCGGCCGCTGGAATCAAAGCCCGCAAGGGCGTTGGAGGAGGGGCCCGCGGCCGATTAGCTTGTTGGCGAGGTAACGGCTCACCAAGGCTTTGATCGGTAGCCGGTCTGAGAGGATGGCCGGCCACACTGGAACTGAGACACGGTCCAGACTCCTACGGGAGGCAGCAGTGGGGAATCTTGCGCAATGGGCGAAAGCCTGACGCAGCGACGCCGCGTGGGGGATGAAGCTTCTCGGAGTGTAAACCCCTTTCGACCCGGACGAAACGCCCGCAAGGGCTTGACGGTACGGGTATAAGAAGCCCCGGCTAACTACGTGCCAGCAGCCGCGGTAAGACGTAGGGGGCCAGCGTTGCTCGGAATTACTGGGCGTAAAGGGTTCGTAGGCGGTGTGGTAAGTCGGAAGTGAAATCTCTGGGCTTAACTCAGAGGCTGCTTTCGAAACTGCCGCGCTAGAGTGCGGGAGAGGCGAGTGGAATTACAGGTGTAGCGGTGAAATGCGTAGATATCTGTAGGAACACCCGTGGCGAAGGCGGCTCGCTGGACCGCAACTGACGCTGAGGAACGAAAGCTAGGGGAGCAAACAGGATTAGATACCCTGGTAGTCCTAGCCCTAAACCATCAGGACTTGGGGTGGCCCGCGTTGGCGGGTCGTCCCGGAGCTAACGCGTTAAGTCCTGCGCCTGGGGAGTACGGTCGCAAGGCTGAAACTCAAAGGAATTGACGGGGGCCCGCACAAGCGGTGGAACATGTGGTTCAATTCGACGCAACGCGAAGAACCTTACCTGGGCTTGAACCGCCGGTGACCAGCGGTGGAAACATCGCCTTCCCGCAAGGGACACCGGTAGAGGTGCTGCATGGCTGTCGTCAGCTCGTGCCGTGAGGTGTTGGGTTAAGTCCCGCAACGAGCGCAACCCCTACTCTTAGTTGC
>Ga0307479_10003995_pt1 | contig 13480 bp, 9 predicted proteins | sample atmos_gasesECM4C_FD_203743 | JGI IMG/M metagenome (GOLD analysis project Ga0307479, IMG submission 203743) | Hardwood forest soil microbial communities from Morgan-Monroe State Forest, Indiana, United States - atmos_gasesECM4C_515 | ecosystem: Environmental > Terrestrial > Soil > Temperate...
CGAAGGCGCGGCCGGCGAGGAGAGGCAGGCCCACGGTCTCGAAGTAGCGCGGCGACACCACGCGCAGCTGCACGTCCGTGTCCTCGTCCGGGCGCGGCGTGTAGCCGGGCAGCACGACGTTCTCGTCCCACGAGCTGCCGGAGACCAGGCGCGCGTTGGCGAGGCTCGCCGACCGCACGCCCGGGACCGCCTCCAGGCGCTCGACCAGCCGCGGGTAGAGACGGCCGAGGCGCTCGTCGTCATAGCCGAGCAGCCTGGGGTTGAAGGACACCACCACCAACCCGCGGGGTGCGAACCCGGTGTCGACGCTCATCAGGTTCTCGAGGCTGCGCACGAACAGGCCCGCGCCGACCAGCAGCACCAGCGAGAGGCCGATCTGGACCGCCACCAGCGTCCGGCCGAGCCGGCCACCCCTGCTCCCGCGCGCGCCGCCGCCGCCGCTCCCGCCGGCGCTTCCCGCTCCGGCGCCCAGGGTGCCGGCTCCCTGCTTCAGGCTGGCCGCCAGGTCGACGCGGGTCGCCCGCAGCGCCGGCGCGAGGCCGAAGCCGACGCCGGTCGAGAGCGCCACGCCGAGGGCGAAGGCCAGCTTGCGCCAGTCGAGGTCGACGGCGAGCGGGATCGGCTCGGGGGTGCGCGACGCCAGCGCGAGCAGCAGCCGGCTGCCCAGGCCGGCGCAGGCCAGGCCCAGGGCGCCACCCAGGCCGGCGAGCAGCAGGCTCTCGGTGAGCAGCTGGCGCAGCAGGCGCCCGCGTCCGGCACCGATGCCCAGCCGCAGCGCCATCTCCTTTTGCCGCCGGTCGGCGCGCGCCAGCAGCAGGGTGGCGAGGTTGGCGCAGGCGATCAGCAGCACCAGGCCGGCCACCACCATGAGGACGAGCAGCGGCTCACGCAGCAACCCCCGCTGGTGCGAGAGGCCGCGCGCTCCCGGCGCGAGCGCCAGCCGGGATGCCATCAGCTCGCGGCGGTCGGCGGCCTCGGTGCGGGTCAGCAGGCGCGCCTCCTTGTCGCGCTGGTACAGGACGTTGAGCGCCGCGCTCGCCCGCGCCTGGCTCACTCCCGGCTGCCGGCGCGCCAGCAGCAGCAGCCAGTGATCGTTGACCTGCTCCCAGATCGGCCGGCCGGGGACGTCGGGGCCGTCGCTCTCGATCGCGCCCTGGTACTTGACGACGTCGTGCAAGGTGACGGGCAGGAACAGGTCCGGCGCCGCATCGGCCATCGCGCCCTGGAAGCCGTGGCGGGCCACGCCGATCACGGTCACGGGCGCGCCGTTGACCGCGAGCGCCCGCCCCACCGTGCCGGGGTCGCGGCCGAAGCGCCGCTCCCAGTAGCCGTAGCTGATCACCGCCAGCGGCGGGCTGCCCGGCGCCGCGTCCTCGCCGGGGGCAAAGGAGCGCCCCGCCGCCATGCCGGCTCCCAGCACCGAGAAGAAGTTGCCGGAGACGAGCTGGAGGCTCACGGTCTCGGCGGCGTCGCCGGCAACGGCAACGGCAGGAGCGCCCGGCGACACCGCGCCGCCGTCCTGCGGACCCAGCAGGCGCACCACGGCGGGAACGTCGGGGGTCATCGCCAGCACCCCGGAGCAGACCTGCGGCGACTGCTGCAGCAGGCGCCAGGCCGAGTACGAGAAAAGGAGCTGCTCCTGGCGGCGGTTGTGCTTCTCGAGCACCACCAGCCGCTCGGCGCCGTCGACCGGCAGCGCCCTCCACAGCAGGGCGTCGGCGACGCTGAAGATGGCGCAGTTGGTGCCGACGCCGAAGGCGAGCGAGACCAGAGCCACGGCGGTGAAGCCCGGCGCCTTGCGCATCATGCGCAGCGCGTAGCGCAGGTCCTGCGCCAGCGTCTCGAGCGCCGGCACGCCGCGCCGCGCCCTCACCTCCTCCTTGAGCGCTTCGACCGACCAGCCCGGGCCGCCCGCGGCGAGGTCACGGCGCGCCGCCTGCCGCGCCGCCGCCGGGCTCATGCCGCGCGCCTCGTGCTCGCGCGCCTGCATCTCGAGGTGAAAGCGCAGCTCCTCGTCCAGCCGCGCGTCGAGCTGCCGCCGGCGGAACAGGCTCAGGAACCGTACGGCCCAGCTGCGGAAGGAGCTCATCGCCTGCCTCCCTTCTCAGGCCGTCAGCAGGCGCCCGATCGCCTTCGCGAAGCGGGCCCAGCGCTCGGTCTCGGCCGCCAGCTGGCGCCGCCCCGCCCGGGTCAGCGAGTAGAAGCGCGCGCGGCGGTTGTTCTCCGAGGTGCCCCAGGCCGAGGAGATCCATCCCTGCTGCTCGAGCCGCAGCAGCGCGGGATAGAGCGATCCCTGGTTGACCCGCAGCACGTCGCGGGAGATCTGTTGGATGCGCTGCGCGATGCCGTAGCCGTGCATCGGCCCCAGCGCCAGCGTGCGCAGCACCACCAGGTCGAGCGTGCCCGCCAGCAGGTCCGCCCGCTCGTCGTTCGCTTCGGGGGCTCCGTTCTCGTCTCTCATGTGGACAGACTACAGGAATCTCCTGTAGACAGTCAACATATACGGGGCGAGCGGGCGGAAGTTGCGCTGCCGGTGGGTAGTTGCGCGGCCGGCTGGCGGGAGCGGCGGCCGGCGAGCGGCGCGCGCCAGTCCGCCGGCGGGTCGGCGAGCGGCGGCCTCCGGTCCGCCGGCGGGCGCGTCCTGGTCAGCGCCCGCCGAGGTCGGCGATCTTGTAATAGGGGTCGTCGTAGATCAGGCGCACGTGGGGGTCGGCCACCAGGTTCTCGGCGAAGCGCTCGTAGACCGGCGCCTTCCACAGCGTCACCCAGCGCGCGCCGAAGCGCTCGCGGACGATGCGCGCCGCGTCCGCCCGGCGCCCCTGCACCACGTCGACGTAGAGCTGGAACAGCCGCGGGTCCCTGGCGTAGAACAGCGTCGGGTCGAGGGCGACCAGCGATTGCAGCTGCGGCGCCGAGTAGAAGAGCGGCGCCGAGTCGGCCCACTGCGCGGTGAACACCCGCTCGCCGCGCCGGCCGTGCTCGCCCAGCCAGCGCGCCATCTCCTGCGGCGCCGAGACCTGGCCGAAGCCGTAGAGGCGCACGGTCGTGGCGGTCCACAGCGTCCCCACGAGCAGCGCCCCGGCGGCCGCCCAGGCGGTCCAGCCGCCGAGCACGCCGCCGAGCCCCTGCCGCCGCCGCTCGGCAGCCAGCGCCGCCAGCGCCAGCAGCCCGAGCGGCGCCCCCACTTCGAGCATGCGCCGCAGCAAGAGCGCGCCGAGCGCCAGGAACGCGATCGCCAAAACCGAAGTGGTCAGCGTGGCGCGGGTGCGCAGGCGCCGGTCGCGCAGCAGCGTCACCGCCACCAGCAGCGGCGCCAGGAAGAGCGTCCACTGCTCCGCCAGGATGCCCAGCCCGGGAGGCGCCAGCTCCTCGCCGATCTGCGAGCGCAGCGCCGCGTTGCCGGCCGGGGTCGCCTCGAACGGCACCACCAGGTTGGCCAGCGCGAGGAGCCGCAGGTTCCAGGGGACGTTGGGATGGATCAGCTGCCCGGCCAGCCAGCCCGCGGCCACCCAGACGACCGGCCGCCAGAGCAGGCGCCGACCGCCCTCGCCGGCGTCGCCGCCGCGGGGTCCCGAACGTTCCGGCGCATAAGCCATGGCGCCGCCGCCGCCCGGGCGTTCCGGCGCGTCGGCAGCGGCGCGGCCGCCGTCCGCGCCCGGCATCAGCCAGGATGCCGCCGCCCACACCGCCGTGTAGAAGACGGCGATCCAGCCGCCGGCATGGGCGAGGCCGAAGACGCCGGCGACGACCGCCAGCACCCAGGGCCGGGCGCCGGTCACGAGCAGGCCGAGGAAGAGCAGCGAGAAGCCGTCCAGCAGCAGCTGCGGCCGGCACATGTCGAAGCGCATGGCGAACAGCGAGCCCAGCGTCGCCATCCCCAGCATGACGGCCCAGGCATGCCGCACCCGCAGCCGGCGGAGCGCCACCCCCAGGCAGGCCAGCACGAAGACCTGCCCCAGCACCACCCCGGCCAGGCCGGCGCGCTCGATGGACAGCCCCGCGAAGGGCATCAGCGCCAGGTGGAACAGCGGCACGCCGTCGGCGAAGTGCTCGTAGAGCAGCGAGAACGGCGTCCACGGGAAGGCGCGCAGCGGGAAGTGCGTCCGCAGCTCGCGCGCCATGCCCAGGTGGTAGTACTCGTCGTACGACCACGGCGCCCCTGCCGCGATGCGCGCGGAGGAATAGAACAGCACCACCGCCGCCCCGGCCAGCACCAGCCAGAGCAGCTGCCGCGGGCCGCCCGCCGGCTCCGGCCCCGCGGCCGCCGGCTCACGCGGCCCGCCAGCCGGCCGCCTGCCGGCCGCCGCGTCCCGCCGCCCGGCCGCCCGCTCTCCCGGCCCGGCCGCCGGCCGCTTGCCGGCCGCTGTCTCCTTCGACGGGCGCGCGGCGCGCCGGCCGCCCGGCGTCTCGGTCGCAGTCTTGGCCGCCGCTGCCGCGCCCGCCTTGGCAGGCGAGGGCGTCCTGGTCTTGCCCGCTCGCGGGTCCGAGGCTTTCCCGATTGGCTTTTTCGACATCTTTGGCTCACGGCTGCCAGGGCCCGGCCGAGTCGTGCGGCCCGCGGCGCAGCTATCGCTTCGCGCCGGCTTCGGGGACCGAGTGCTGCTCCTCGAAGCACTCCGCCAGGTTCGCGAGGTCGACCGGGACCCGGGCCTGGGCGCCTTCCGGGGCGGCCCTGAGGTATTGGACCGGCCACGAGACCTGCTGCCCCAGCTCGCGGGCCGCGCGCAGCGGCCAGTACGGATCGCGCAGCAGCTCGCGGGCGATCATCACCGCGTCCGCCTGGCCGGTGCCGACGATCTGCTCGGCCTGCACCGGCGAGGTGATCATCCCCACCGCGGCGGTCATCACCCCGGCCTCCCGGCGGATGCGCGCGGCGAACGGCGCTTGGTAGCCGGGACCGGCGGGTATGGCGGCATGGGGCACGATGCCGCCCGAAGAGCAATCGACCAGGTCCACCCCCAGCTCCCGCAGGCCCCGGGCGAGCTCGACCGCCTGCTCGACGTCCCAGCCGCCCTCGACCCAATCGGTCGCCGAGAGGCGCACGAAGACCGCCGCCCGCTCCGGCCACGCGGACCGCACCGCCGCCACCACCTCGCGCAGCAAGCGGGTGCGGTTCTCGAAGGAGCCGCCGTAGGCATCCTGCCGCCGGTTGCTGAGCGGCGACAGGAACTCGTGGACCAGGTAGCCGTGCGCGGCATGGATCTCGATCACCCGGAAGCCGGCCGCGCAGGCGCGGCGCGCGGCCGCGGCGAAGGCGGCGACGATCTCCCGGATGCCGTCGCCGGTCAGGGCGCGCGGCATGGGATAGTGCTCGGCAAAGGCGAGGGCGCTCGGGGCCACGACGTTCTTCCAGCCGCCGGCGCTCTCGGGAACCGTCCCATGACCTGCCCACGGCCGCCAGGTCGAGGCCTTGCGCCCCGCGTGCGCCAGCTGCATCCCGGCCACGCCGCCCTGCTCGTGCACGAAGCGCACGATGCGCGCGAGCGGCTCGACGTGAGCGTCGCTCCAGATGCCGAGGTCGTCCGGGCTGATGCGCGCCTCGGGCAGCACGGCGGTGGCCTCGGTGAGCACCAGGCCGGCCGCGCCCACCGCGCGGCTGCCCAGGTGGACGAGATGCCAGTCGTTGGCGAACCCGTCCACGCTCGAGTACTCGCACATCGGCGAGACGAAGACGCGGTTGGCGAAGGCGAGGTCGCGAATCGACAGCGGATCGAACAGGTGGGTCATGGCGATAGCGCGGCCTCGCGGGTCGTCGTCTCGACGCTCCTCGGTCTCGGTCGGCGCGAGTCTACAGCAGGCGGCGCCGGCCGCCCGCCGGCAGGGCGAGCGGGGGTCGGGAATCGGGGCGAGGAATCGGGGATCGAAGCGAAGGCTTGCCAACTATGGCAGGCGGCGCCGGCGGCCCGCCGGCAGGGCGAGCGGGGATCGGGGATCGGAGGCGAGGAATCGGGGGATCGAGGCGAAGACTCGGGGGATCGGGGCGAGGGCTTGCCAACTATGACCAATGTGGTTATAGTCATGACGGTCATTCCCGCTCCCCTGCTCCCGGCGACCAGGGGGCCGGCGGATGACGCGACGCCGGGCCACCCGGCCCGGCGGTTGACCTTGACCGCCGGACCGAGCCATTCGGCCCGGCGCGGAGGCCCAACCCGATGGCAGAACGACAGCCGCGAGCCGAGTCCTTCCTGCCGCTGCCGCCCGCGACCTTCCACATCCTGCTGGCGCTGGCGGCGGAGGACCGGCATGGCTACGTGATCATCCAGGAGGTGGCGGAGCGCACCGCCGGCGCCGTGCGGCTGAGCGCGGCGACCCTCTACCGGTCGATCCATCGCATGCTCGAGCAGGGCCTGATCGTCGAGGTGCGCAGCCGCCTGGCGCCGGCGCTCGACGACGAGCGGCGGCGCTACTACCGGATCACCCCGCTCGGCGCCGCGGTCGCCCGGGCCGAGGCGCGGCGCCTGGCCCAGCTGGTGGGCCTGGCGCGCGCCCGCGGGCTGGCGCCGCTCCTGCCGGACGAGGCGTGATGCGCATCTATCGCGCTCTCCTCCACCTCTACCCGGCGTCCTTCCGCCACGAGTACGGCGAGGAGATGTGCGCCATCGCCGCCCGGCGCCGCCAGGCCGCCGCCGGCGCCCTCGGCGTCGCGGCGCTGTGGCTCGCGGCATGGCTCGAGATCGTGCCGGGCGCCGCGGCGGTGCACTGGGACCTGCTGCGCCAGGACCTCGGCTACCTCCTCCGTTCGCTGGCCAGGTCGCCGGGCTTCGCGCTCACCGCGATCGCAGTCGTGGCGCTCGGCATCGGCGCCAACACCGCGGCCTTCTCGGTCACCGACTTCGTGCTCGTCCGGCCGCTGCCGTTCGCGCAGCCGGAGCGGCTGGTGAAGCTCTGGGAGCGGCTGCCCGGCTACGACAACGTGGAGGTATCGCCGGCCAACTACCGCGACTGGAAGCAGCTCAGCCGCTCTTTCTCCGCCATGGGCGCGACGCATCCCTTCGCCGTCAACATGGTTGGGCAAGGAGCTCCCGCGCGCGTCAAGGGCACGGCGGTGACCAGCGAGGTGCTGCCGCTGCTGGGCGTGCGGCCGGCGCTCGGGCGCCTGTTCACCGCCGTCGACGACCGCGACGGGGCGGCCGGCACGCTGCTGCTCGGCGACGGCCTCTGGCGGTCGGCGTTTGGCGCCGATCCCGGCGTGCTCGGCCGGCGCCTGCTGCTGGACGGCGAGCCCTTCGTGGTCATCGGCGTCATGCCGCGCGGCTTCCGCTTTCCCGACCGCGAGACGCAGATCTGGACGCCGGCGCGCTTCGACCAGCAGGCCTTCCAGGATCGCACGGACTATTGCTGCCAGGCGGTCGCCAGGCTCCGCCCCGGCGTCTCGCTGGCGCGAGCCCGCGCGGAGATGGCGGTGGTGGCGGCGCGCCTCGAGCGGCAGTACCCCAAGGAGAACGCGCACACCGGCGTCAACGTCCTGCGGCTGCGTGACGAGACCTCGCGGCAGACGCGCCTGCTGCTGCTGGCCCTCTGCGGCGCGGCGCTCTGCGTGCTGCTCATCGCCTGCGCCAACCTGGCCAACCTGCTGGTGGCGCGCGCCCTCGCCCGCCGCCAGGAGCTGGCGGTGAGGGCGGCGCTGGGCGCCGGACGCGAGCGGCTGGTGCGCCAGCTGCTCACCGAGAGCCTGGCCCTCGCCACCGCCGGCGGCGCGCTGGGGGTCGCCGTGGCGGTGGCGGCGGTGCCCCTGCTCACCCGTCTCGTCCCCGACAACCTGCCGCTCTCCCGGGTGCCGGGCGTCGACCTGCGGGTGCTGGTCTTCGCCGCCCTCCTGACCACCCTGACCGGGCTGGGCTTCGGCCTCATCCCGGCGCTGCGCGCCTGCGGCGCGGTGGAGCATGGCGGGCCGCGGCAGGGCGCGCGCGGCGGGGGCGGCGGCAGGAGCGAGCGGCTGCGCGCGGGGCTGGTGGTGTTCGAGGTGGCGGCCTCGCTCGTGCTGCTCATCTCGGCGGGCCTGCTGATGCGGGCCCTCTGGCGCCTGCAGGCCACCGACCCCGGCTTCCGGCCGAGCGGCGTGCTCACCCTGCGCACGGCGCTGCCGTTCCCGCAATACGACCCGGTCGCAAGGCGGCAGCAGCTCTACGGCCGCGTGCTGTCCGCGGTGCGCTCCCTGCCCGGGGTCGAGAGCGCGGCCTACATCGGCGGCCTGCCGATGGCGCGGCGGGGCGGCATCTGGCCGGTCGAGGTCGAGGGCGAACCGCGCGGGAGCGCGATCGGCGGGAGCGTCTCGGAGCGCAACGCGGCAAGCCTGCGATTCGTCACCCCCGGGTTCTTCGCCAGCCTGGGAATCCCCGTGCGGGAGGGGCGCGACGTGGCGGAGTCGGACACCCGCGAGCGGCCGCTCGTGGCGGTGGTGAGCGAGTCCTGCGCCCGCCGCCACTGGCCGCGGGGCGACGTCCTGGGGCGCCGCTTCCACTTCGCCTTTCACGACCGCACGGTGGTCGGCGTGGTGGGCGACGTGCGCGTGCGCGGCTTCGAGCGCGCCAGCGAGCCGCAGGTCTACCTGCCGGCGCAGCAGATGGACGACGGCTGGCTCAGGTACTTCGTGCCGGAGGACCTGGTCATCCGCGCCTCGGCCGGCGCGGCGTCGCTGCTGCCGGCGGTCCGCCGCATCGTCCGCGCCGCCGACCCGCAGCTGCCGGTCTCGGACGTGCGCACCATGGACGAGGTGGTCGCCGGGGAGACGGCGCCACGCGGGGTCGCGCTGCGCATCCTCGGCGCGTTCGCCGCCATCGCGGTGCTGCTCGCGGCGATCGGCATCTACGGGCTGCTCGCGTTCGCCGTCTCGCAGCGCGCCCACGAGATCGGCGTGCGCGTGGCGCTCGGCGCCGGCGCGGGCGACATCCTGGTCATGGTGCTGCGGCGCGCGGCGCTGCTGGCCGCCGCCGGCATCGTCCCCGGAGCGGCGCTGGCGTACGCGGCCGGCCGCTCGCTGGCGGCGCTGCTCGCCGGCGTCGACCCGGCCGACCCGGTGACCTTCGCGGCGGCCGTCGGCCTGTGCCTGCTGATGACGGTCCTGGGCAGCCTGGCGCCGGGCCGCCGCGCCCTGGGCGTCGATCCCATCTCGGTGATCCGCCAGGACTGAGCCCGACGGCGAGCGCCACGCCGGCGGCGCTCCTGCTCGTCTCGAGGGCGGTCGCGGCCTGCGCCGAGACGCCGGCCGCGAAACGTATCCAGCTCGTCGTGTATGGCCCCGGCGGCCTTGCGCTCGTCCCAGCCTCCGCACCGGAAACCCGTGTAGCTGGCGACGGCGCTTCCGTTCTCTGAGCTCAGCGGTGCGTGGGATCGATCCAGCGCACCTCCTCGGGCTTCTCCACCGGCTCGATGTCGAGGTTGACCACCACCGCCTCGTTGTCGCTCCTCACCAGCACGCATTCCAGGGGCTCGTCGCGAGAGGCGTTGATCTCCTGATGCGGCACGAACGGCGGCACGAAGATGAAGTCGCCCGGCCCTGCCTCGGCGACATACTCGAGCCGTTCGCCCCAACGCATCCGAGCGCGGCCCTTGAGGACGTAGATGACGCTCTCGAGCTCGCCGTGATGGTGCGCGCCGGTCTTGGCATTGGGGTGGATCTTGACCGTGCCGGCCCAGATCTTCTGGGCGCCGGCGCGGGCGAAGTTGATCGCCGCGGCGCGGTTCATGCCGGGCGTCTGCGGCGTGTTCGGATCGAGCGAGTCGCCCGGTATGACCTTCACGCCGTGCTCCTTCCAGTCGATCGGGCCGCTCGGCTGGTGCAGGTGATCGTGGCTCATGCTCTCCTCCGATGCTCGGGCCGGGAACGCTCCACGGGCTCTTCACGAGGCTCTTCACGGATATTATGGCTCCATGGGGTGGCCTGGGGTGAGCCGCACCGGCGGCGGCAGGCGGCGGCGAGCGTGGCGGCCGTGGCGGGCGTGGCGAGCGACGATGGCGGCCGTATTGCCGGCATTCCTGCTCGCCATGATCATCGGGGGGCGCACACCGGCGACGGCGGGCCAAGCCGTGGCTGCCGGCAGCGGCGACGAGCCGCTGCGCCTGCCGCGAGACCGGGCCCGGGCGGCGCCGGACTTCTCCGAGATCGACGGCCTGCTGAGGCAGCGGCAGTGGACGGCCGCCCAGGCGCAGCTGCGGGCCGGGGAGACGCGACTCATCGCCTGGCCAGGCGGCCGCGGCAGGTGGCTGGCACGCCTGGCGGTCGCGGAGGCGGGATCGGGACAGAGCGACCAGGCGCTCTGGCACTGGGCGGTGGCGAATGCCCTGGACGCCGGCCTGTTCAGCGGCCAGGAGCTGGGCGCTTTCGGCGACGCCGGCGCCCTGCTCGCCGCGCACCCGGGCCGGCAAGATGGCAAGGCGCCCCTCGGCATGAGCGTCGAGCCAGCCGGTCCCGAGGTGGAGGGAGAGGTCAAGACCCAGGGGGAGCTGCCCCGGCTCACGCGCGGCGATTGGAGCCCGCGCCAGTGGCTGCGCCTCGAGCTGGTCATCGACGAGCAGGGCCGGTTGCGCGACCCCTTGGTGCTGTCGGCGCGCTCCGCCGAGGCGGCTTACCGGGCGCTCGAGGCGATGCGCGACTGGCGCTTCGCACCGGCGAAAAAGCGCGGCCAGCCGGTGGCGACGCTCCATACCATGGTCGTCAATCCGCCGGGAAGCCTGGCCCTCGACAAGATCATCAACCCGTCGGCGCAGACGCAGGCGATCGAGGGCATGCTGCGACGGCAGCAGTGGCGGCAGGCGGCAGGCGCGGCCGAACGGCACTGGTACGCCCTGCTCGACAGCATCAGTCCCGGCCAAGGCCAGGAGGCGGAGCGCGCGGCGCTGGGGGTGACGATGGCGCTGTGGGCGCTCGCCCGGGAAGGCCTGGATCCCAAGGAGCAAGACTGGGCCAGGTGCCGCTGGGAGGCGGCGCAAAGCCTGATGCCCACTCTCTATGACCTGGACCTGTCCGCTTACGGTCCAGCCGGCCAGACCCTCGCGGCCTGGCGGTCGGAGGCCTACACCGCGCCCTTTCGACCGCCCCGGGCGGGCCCGCCGGCCGACAAGCGACAACCAGACGTCACCAAGCCGGAGAAGATCGAGGCCCGGGCTCCGTACTACCCGCCGGCGGCCAAGAAGCAGCACCTCAGCGGCAAGGTGATCCTCGCGTCGATCATCGACCATGCGGGCAGGGTCCGCGACCCGGTCATCCTGGTCCCGGAGCAGGCCGGCGACCTGGTGCCCTTCGCCGCCAGCGCGGTGGACACGGTCTGCGACTGGCGCTTCAAGCCGGCGACTGTCGATGGCAGGCCGGTCAAGGTGTACTACACGTTGACGGTGAGCTTCGCGGTGCGTTAGCCCTGAGCGCCGGCGGTTGACACGCCAAGATAGCGCTCGGCCGTCGCGCCCCGGATGTCGATCCCATCCCGGCGATCCGCGAGGACCGAGCCCGCCGGCGCGGGCCCCCGCGGCTCAGGCGGGGCCGACCGGCGGCGGGGCCGCCGCCTGGAACAGGTCGTACCGCGTCCCGAGTTGCCTCAGGTAATAGAGCGAATAGGCCCTCTGGAAGACGAGGACCGGCAGCAACGCCACCGTGCCGAGATAGGGGATGGCCATCAGGCAGCCGGCGATGCAGCAGGTCGCGATGATGATGACGAGAATGCCGGCGCCGATCGCCAGCGAGAGCACGATCTGGAAGAGCAGATAGACGATCAGCAGCTGGCGCCTGCCCGCGAAGAGGCCGAGCAGCTCACGCCAAGCCTCCCGCCAGGTGCCGCCGCGCAGGAACATGATCGGCACCACGAGGTCCTTGGTCAGCTTGGCGACGATCACGACCACGAAGCCGACCGCGAGGAGCGCCAGCCCCGCGGCGATCAGCGGCAGCCCGTCCGCCAGCGTCATGCCGCCCCGCCTGAAGACGCGGAACAGGACGACGCCAACGGTCGCCAGCAGCAGGAGGATCGGCACCGCCGCGATCAGGCCGAGCGCCAGCCGGAAGAGAAACAGGCTGTGCGCCTCGCGGGCATACCGTCGCCAGGGAACCCCGACCTCGGCGCGGTCGAGCGCCACGCAATGCAGGAACATGAAGTCGCCCCGGCTGCTGAGCCAGAGCACGAGCAGCCAGAAAACGACGACGACGCCGGCCAGCGCCACCACCAGCGGCACGAGCCAGGGGAGGTTGCGCAGCGCCGCGCTCTTCACCTCCTCCCACGACTCGAGAGATGCCTGCCCGCTCGGGAGGCGAGGAGCCTGGAAGCCCCCGGGAAAAGGCACCCTGGTGCTGACCCCGCCTAACCCTCCCTCGCCGAGACGAGCGAGCCAGGCGCAGAAACCGATCGCGAACCACCTGGTGAGGTTGAAGGGCTGGAAGAGGAGGCGCCGGGCGAGCTCGATCGCCGGTTGGATCGGCGCGACGACGCTGACCTGTGCGGGCTGCGAGTCCATGTGCGAATTCGAGCGGTCGGCGCACCCCACTGAAGCTTACACCCTCCCGCCGCCGGGCGCCATCCGCGCGGCCCGGGCCCGTCACCGCCGTCCCCTCCATGTGGACGGTCCGTCGCGAGCCGGTCTATGATCAGCCAAGGGCTCGTGGCGGGTGGCTCTGTTCCGTCGCGAGGCTTCCGCCGCTCGAGGATGCAGAGTCATGAGAGAGGACCGCAAGTTCGATATCTCCTGGGTCACCCCCCCTCCGCGAGAGCGAGACGGTGACTCCGGGTCCGGCGGCGGCACTCCGCCTTCAACGGACAAGGTCTCGCGTGGTGGCGAAGGCCTGGAACCATCTCGCCTGGACGACCGGTTGCGCCAGGCGCTGGTCGAATGGCCCGAGTCGCACGTCGTCGACCTTGCGGCAAAGCTAGGCGTGGATTTCGATGAGGCGTTGCGAGGTGTGCTGCGCCTCGCCGCGCATCGCGAGGTGATCATCAAGCGGCGCGATCCGGTCGCGAATGATCACCTGGTCGCGCTCTCTGACCTCCCCAGGCGCACATTCCCCGAAGCCTGACCGTTCCGACATCATCCTCCTTGGCGATGCTGATTCCCCAGGAGGTACCGCGACGGCGGCCCTGGCCGGCTTCGCCGCCGCCGCCGAGCTGATCGGCCGCTTTCGCGATGAGCCCTATCGGGTTGTCTTCAGCCGTCACGGATCCCTCTATCTCCTCCTCAACGCGGTGCTCGCCAGCGTCGTTCTTTGGGCATTGCGTCTTGCCGACGCGCCACGGACCGGAGTCTCGGCTCTCGAACAGGTGGTCCTGGCTGGCTTCGGCGCTCGCGTCGTCCTCCGCACCAAGCTGGTCGCCGCGCGCGGCAAGGAGGGCGACGACAGCGGGCCGGGGGCGGTCTTCGAGAAGGTGCTCACCATGATCAGCCGGTCTGCAGATCGCGGCCGTGCGACGTTGCGTTTGAAGCTCGTCTGCAAGCTGCTCGCGGACGTGGAATGGCTCAAGATTCGAGATTTCTTTCCGGCCGAGCTGGGAGGAGCGCTGCAGGA
>Ga0307479_10003997_pt1 | contig 13478 bp, 8 predicted proteins | sample atmos_gasesECM4C_FD_203743 | JGI IMG/M metagenome (GOLD analysis project Ga0307479, IMG submission 203743) | Hardwood forest soil microbial communities from Morgan-Monroe State Forest, Indiana, United States - atmos_gasesECM4C_515 | ecosystem: Environmental > Terrestrial > Soil > Temperate...
GCTTGCCGAGCGCGGCGGAGGGATCGTGCCAATACTCGCAAGCCAGATTTTCAGAAACCAGGGCGACGGGAATTTTCTTGTAGGTGTCGTTCCACGTGATTTTACGGCCGGCCACCAGCGGCGTGCCGACGGTGTCCAGGTATTCCGGGGAAATGAATCGAAAGGTGCGGAGCGGGGGGAGCTCGCCTTCGGCATACGTATGGTTTTCAATGAAGATGGGATCGTGCCAGCCTCCATTGGTCATGGGAAGCACGGAGATGATTCCGGCGGACCCGACGCCTGGAATCGCCGTGAGCCTGCGCAGTATGTCCTCTTCCGTTCGGAGGACTTGCTCATTGTCTTTTACCATGGTGCCTGGAATCGAGATGCGGAATGTTTGCAACGAAGCTGGCTCGGAGAATCCGGGATTGACGTTGGTGAGGGCTCGGAAAGTTCGTATCATCAGGCCGGAGCAGATCAGCAGGACGAGCGCAAGAGCGACCTGCACAACGACGAGGACGCTGCGCGCGCGACGTTGGTCCTTGCTCTGGCTAAGAGCGCGGCCACCCTCGCGGATGCCAGTACTGACACGGGCCCCAGCGTATTTGAAGATCGGAATGGAGCTAAACAGAATGCTGGCGAACAACGCGATGAGCAGTGTAAACAAAAGGACCGGGCCGTCTATGCCGATTTCGCGGATGCGTGGAAGTCCTGATGGCGCGATGGCCGCAAGAACGCGAAGCGCGACGTATGCGAGTCCTAAACCGATCGCGCTGCCGAGCAGCCCGAGAACGACGCTTTCGAGCAGAAGCTCGGCAGCGATGCGTCCCCGGCTGGCGCCTAACGCGGTGCGTACGGCCAGTTCCTGTCGGCGGCCTTCGAGGCGGACAAGCAATAAATTGGCGATATTGGCGCAGGCAATCAGAAGGACCATGCCGATTGAGCCCATAAGGACCCAGAGGACGCCGCCGACGTCACCGACGACATCGCGCTGGAGGGGACGGACGTTGGGGCCGATACGCGCATCTTCGAACAACTTCAGGCTGAAGCCCGGCGGGGCGGGAAAGGAAGTCATGACGATGGGGAGCATGCGAGCAACGTCGGTGTTGACCTGCTCGACGGTGACGCCTGGCTTGAGCCTGGCGAGGCCGTCGTAGCTGAAGTTGCCCAGATGGGTTTTGTTACGTTCAAACTGGAACGGTTTGATTACGGCGGGATCTTCCCAGTCCAGGAAGTGAAATCGTTGAGGCAGTACTCCGATGATTTGCAAGGATTTGCCGTCCACGATGATGTTGCGGCCGACGACAGAGGGATCGCCGCCAAATTTGCGGCGCCAATAGCCGTAAGTGAGCATGACGGTTTCAGGAGCGCCCGGCGAATCATCCTGCTTGGTGAAGCTGCGGCCTAGCATCGGAGCGACCCCAAGGAGAGGGAGGGTGCCGTCGGTGACTCGTAGGGCAGAGACCTGCTCCGCTTCGGCCACGCCGGTAACGCTTACAGAGTCACCTGCGTAAAGACCGATGTCCTGGAGGGTGCGATTCTGGTCGCGAAAGATGAAGTAGTCGGAAGGGGACAGCTCAAATTCCTTGAGCTGGATGCCGGGTGCGGTAAGCCAAACGCCAATAAGTTCATCAGGTTTGGGATAGGGCAAGGGCTTAAGGAGGACGCCTTCTAGGACACTGAAAACAACGGTGTTGGCTCCCACGCCTGCCGCGAGGGTGATGAGGGTGATAGCGGTGAACACTGGTGCATGGCTGAGCCGGCGCATTATTTGTCTGAGTTCGTTGACAAAGGATTTCATTGGCCCTCTCCCTTATGCCCTTGTTGTTCTAGCCGAACACAGTCGCAGCGTCCTATGACAGTGATACGAAAAGGAGGAGAATTAGTTCTCGAAAACTGGGCGGATTGTTACTTGCCCTTGATGGGCGTGCCTTTGCGCGGGATGGAGATGGTTCCGGGCGGAGTGATGCCGAATTTTTTGGAGTAATCGCCCTGGTTGACGGCGATGCTGACGCGGTCGCGGGAGTCGATGAACAGGAGCACATCGCCGACGGGGACTTCCATGAAGGTCTTGACGTACGGCAGAATCACCGGTTTCTTGTTGATCTCGATGCGGATTTTGTCGCCTAGGGCGTAGCCGAGCTTTTTGAATTCATCGCCGGGGATGTCGGTAACGAGGGAGCCGAAAGGATCGTCGAGCCCGATGATGTCACCCTCGACGCCTTTCTCGGTGGTGACGGAAGTCTTGGGATTCAGGCGAACAAGCTCAGAAACCACCGGGCCGACGAGATTGAAATCCCAACCGGCGGCGAGGTGGGCGGCGGCGGGAGAGAAAATATCGCGGCCATGAAACGTGGAAGAAACGGGCGCCTGGATCATCCAGCTTTGATTAGTAATTTCCCGGGCGGAGTCCAGGCCATCGCGATCGATGACCGGAGTGATCAAGCCATTATCGGGGAGGACGAAATACTGGCCTTTCTTGGATTTCACGATGATGGCTTTGCGCGACGTGCCGACTCCCGGATCTACGACGACCACGAAGACCGTGCCTGCTGGATAGTAAGGCGTCACGCCTTCGAGAAAACGCGCACCTTCTTCGATTTGGAACGGCGTCACCTGATGGGTGATGTCCATGATGCGCGCATCTGGAGCGATGCCAACCATCACGGCCCGGCAGATGGCCACGGCGTCGTTGGCGGTGCCAAAGTCTGTCATAAATACAATCGTGGGCTTACTGCCGGAAGTGGCGCCAGAATCCTTTTGTCCCGGAGCTTTTGAACACGCGACGGAGATCAATGCGAATACGAGTAATGGTAAACCGAGCAGTCGACGGCGAGAGCTCATGAAATCTCCCCTGAAACTGAATGAGCTGAATGGGCAACAGTGTAACGCCCGATGTTTTCATCCGCAAACTCCCACTAGGTTAGAAAAGAGCAGAGTGAGCTGGGCGGGGCGCAGTTGACATTTACAGAAGTGCGTTCTAAAAGGGGCGCCAGATAGAGGCCCCACTCGCACCACGGAAGCAAGATAAGAGGAGGCAGCGAATATGGGAAATTTCCTATATTGGATTATTGTTGGGTTGATCGCCGGATGGCTGGCTGGAAAAGTTATGAAAGGCGGGGGATACGGTGTGTTGGTCGACATCATCCTCGGCATACTCGGCGGCATCCTGGGCGGCTGGGTCTTCGGCATGCTGGGGATCTGGCCGGGCGGAGGAATCATCGGGTCCATCATCGTGGCGTTTGTCGGCGCGGTGATTCTGGTGTGGATTACCCGTTTGCTTAAAAAGGCCTAGACACAGTCCTTCAGGAAAGAAAAAACGCGTTGATGGCCAGGAGGCCGGCCGCGTCAACGCGTTCGTGTTTTCAGACCCCTCTAATGGCTGTTCCGGGGCATTGCCGACAACGAAGAAAGCGGGGCGTCCAAAGAGTCTGAAACGTCGGGCGGCCCGGTATCACCACAAATAGAAGCCCAAAACGCCTGTACGAAGGTACAGGTTTTCCACAGCTAGTACAGGGAAAAAGAGGCGAAAAGTGAGGCGAAAGTCGAAACCAGATTAAGGCATTTATTTTCTGTAAGTTAGATGAAATTGACGAGAGTACGGCCGGTACGAGGTGGCTGGGTTAAGGCCAAAAATGTGACTTGCGTACCATCGGTTTTCTGGAAGGAATAGTGTCAACTAGGACAGGTTCAAAGAGCAATGGACCCTTCGGACAGGTTGGGGCATCTAAGGCAATGGAAAAGGATTTGAGGACAAGCAACATCGGGAACCGGAAAGTGTTGAGATCAATGGGGACTGTGGAAGCTGGAAAGATGAAAAACATAGACAAGGGCCGGAAATGGATGTGGTGGTTCCTGGGGATTATCGCGGCAATGCAGATTTATTTCGTGCAGGAACTGGTGGCCGCGTTCGTCCTGTTTGCGCTGGGATTTGCAGGCATTGCCCTGGTGATCGGCAGCTTGTACATGCTGCACAAGACCTGGGCGTTGGCTGTGGGGCGCATGGCCGACAGCCAGCACCCCGTGGTGGTGGCTGCCCAGCAAGGCGTGTACGCCGTAGAGGATATAGCTCGGCGGCCGTTCCGGGGTTCCGCAGCCGCCCGCTGATTCTATTGACGACCTTCTGGCTTGAGCCAGAGCACACGTAGAACCTGTCACCCTGCCTCCTTCAGGAGTGATTGGGATCTGCGACGAGAACATAAAAGAAAGAGGCCAGCCGTCCTGAGAGAGCGGCTGGCCTTTTTCTTTGCGATGGAGTTATTTACTTCCGGAACGTGTCAGCCGCAACAACTCTTCGTTCCAGTTGAGAATCACGTTGATCGAGCTTTCTGTGGCGTCCTTGGAACGTTCGACGACGACGATGCGTTTGCCGTCCGGAGAAAGTGCGTAGTTGGGGCCGGCCGCATCATTCCAGATTGCGCCTTGATAGAGTACGTGCGTCTTCCCCACGCTGAACGTGGGAGAGCCTGTCACATCTACAGCCCAGAGGGTATCGGAGTTCTCGTAGATAAGACGGCGATCGTCCCGGGACCAAACTGGGTACATACCGCCATCGGTCGAGACTTGTATCTTTTCGCCAGGTCCGGGGAAGCGCTGGACATAGACTTCGGCGCGACCGGACTCGCCTGAAGTGTAGGCGAGCCATTTTCCATCCGGCGAAAATGACGGATGAAGCTCCGGAAACTGGCCCTGGAGGTAAGGATAGGGTTTGTGCTCTCCCGCCATGGGGAGCATCCAGATTTCCCATCTGCCGGTAGAGCCGAGCCGCTCGTAGGCGATCAACTTCCCGTCGGGAGACCAGGATTGCAGATGAAAATGAGAATCGTTTTTTACTAGAGGTTCTTCCTGGCCGCTGCCGTCGGCGGGAATGACGAAGGCTTGCTGGCGTCCGTTGGAGGCAAAAGCGATGCGTTTTCCGTCGGGAGACCAGACGGGGAGCTCGTCTTCGCCCGGAGCGAAGGTGACGCGACGCAAAGCGCCGCGGCCGAGGTCGTAAATCCAAACATCAGGATCGGGGAGACGGACGGTGAGGGCAAGTTGCTTTCCGTCCGGGGAAAAGCGCGGAGACTCGTAAAGATTTGATTTGACAGGAAAGGGTTGTGGTTTGACATCATGCTCAGCCCAGACCACGCTGTTTTCCGTAGTTTGTCTGCCACCGGGAATGAAAGCGAAAATGCCATTGGAAGAAACATCGTATTGCACAGTGCCAAAAACCGGGCGCGTGTCGATGCCTTGCGCAACAGAAGTGGCTTCACCAGTAACAGCCAGTTTCACAGGATCAAACCTCACCGCCAGCAAATTGCCGGCGTGAGAGTAGAGGAGGTAGTCCGGAGCGAGGAACCGTGGATCGAAGCCGTTAGGAACCAGTTCCTTACGCTCGCCGGTGGCCAGGTTCTGAGCTACGAGCGGGCCGTCGTTATAAGTACCGCTCGTCCGGACGGTGAACAAAAGCGTCTTCCCACCGGGGAGAAGGTGCGGAGAAACGTGGCCAAGCTCGCCGTTATCCGGCAGAAGTTTGGTCACGGCCTGTGGAGAGCCACCTGCGACAGGGACACGCAGGATGGGAGAATTGGTTACAGATGCATAGTAAATGTACTGATCCTCTCCCCAAACTCCTTCAGTCACAGTGCCGGCAGTATCCAGAATGGACACGGGAGTCCCGCCGGAGAGTGCGACCTTCTTGAGCATCCCTGCAGTGGCGAAAGCGACCCATTGGCCGTCGGGGGAAATCATGGGAGCTTGCGCACCTTCACTTCCAGGGATGAAAGTGACGTCCGTTGAGTTCATTGCGCGCAGAAAGAGACGCGGGCCTTCCGAAGTGGTGGCGCGGAGCACGAGTCGAGTGCCGTCCGGGGAAATGGCCAGGGCGTGCGGACCGCCCAGAGCTAGGGAAGTACCCGGCGGCGGCGCGATGGTAAAGCGGACGAGGTTGGCGGGCCGCGCGGGAGCTCGGCCGGTCAAATTCGCGAGAACAAAACCCAGTGCGACCAGCAGAACGGCCAAAGTGGCGGGCAAAATGAGCCGAAAGAACTTTTTCTGCGAGGTGGCCGCGGCGGGTAGCAGCGGACCGGGCTGCGCTTCGGCGGATGGGCTTCCTGACAGCGCGTTTTCAATCGCAATGCGCGCTTCGCCGATGGACTGGAGCCGCTGGCGCGCATCTTTGTTAAGGCACCGCAACAAGAGCATTCGAATGCCGCGCGGCACGCTGGCGGGAAGAAGGAGCCAGTCTGGCTCAGAGCGAATGACAGCGGCGAGCGTGTCCGAGACGGTCTCTCCATGAAACGCGATCTTTCCCGTGAGCATTTCGAACAGCACCGCCCCGAACGACCAGATGTCCACGCGGCGATCCACCGGCTTGCCGCGGGCTTGCTCGGGAGACATGTAGGCCGCCGTGCCAAGAATGAAGCCTGCCTTTGTGGCCGCGGCGGTCAGCGTGGGGGAGTTGTTCATGTCGATATTCGCTGAATCTTCATCGAGGGCCTTCGCAAGCCCGAAGTCCAGGACCTTGACGGTTCCGTCGGGTTTGATTTTCACGTTGGCAGGTTTCAGGTCGCGATGCACGATGCCGCGCTCGTGCGCGTATTCGAGGGCTTCCGCGATTTGCCGGGCCACCGGCAAGGCTTCTTCAAGAGGAATGGCTCCTTGCGCGATGCGGTCGGCCAGCGTCGGCCCTTCCACCAATTCCATAACCAACGCGCGGGTAGCGCCGGAATCCTCGAGTCCGTAGATGGCGGCGATATTGGGGTGGTTCAGGGCAGCTAGCAGTTGCGCTTCGCGCTCGAAGCGCGCCATGCGCTGCGGGTCCGCGGCGACGGCCCGGGGGAGAACCTTGAGCGCCACTTCGCGCCGCAGCTTGGTATCTGACGCGCGGTAGACCTCGCCCATGCCGCCTGCGCCGAGCTTCGCAATAACCAGGTAATGTGAAATCGTTTCGCCGATCAAGGAAGTAGCAACCTCTCTTGCGCGCGAATCTTAGGCTGTGGCTGCACTTGAGTCAACGCGGCTTTCCCGGGCACACGATTGCTTCGCAACAGACAGGATCAATCCTTGCGGCTCCGTTTCTCTAATGGGTGAAGGGATCGCTGTCGGGGCCAGGAATAATTTCCGGCTCGTCGTGGGAGCCCGACTCGCCGTCTGACTCATGCAGAGTCTTTCCGTTGTCCTTGAGGAGGCCGTCCAGCGTTGACTTGGAATGTTCATCCACGGCGCTGACTGCTGCCACCAGGCAGGAATATAGGAAGGCCTTCATGCCCTTGCGGAATTGGTCCGTGGAGCGTTCCGCCGAACGGGCCACTTCCGCTTCCAGGGCCTGGCGGCGGGCTTCGCAAGTAGCACGGCTTTCCGCATCGAGCGAAGTGAATGCCGAAGCCGCGCGTTCCCTGGTTTCCGAGAGCACGGCATTCACATGCCGCTCGGTCTGGCGTTGGAGGGCCCCGATGGCGGAATTCACAGCGTTCTGTACCAGCGCTTGAACTTCGGCGGAGCGAGCATCCAGCTTGAGCAGCGCTTCCTGAGTTACAGCCTGCGTATTTTCGAGCAGCCGCTCATAACGCCTTTCCGCCGCGCGGGCGGTAGCTCCCTCAAATTCCGACGTCGCGCGGGCGACCGCTTCGTCCAGGCGCGCGTGCACCTGGGGCTCTGTTTCGCGGGTCATTTTTTCCACAAATTCCTGCGATCGCGCCAGTTCTCGCCGCAGCTCTGCCGCCTGCTTCTCCAGGCGTTGCGCCATTTCCTCCGCTTGGGCGCGGTATTTTTCCATCTGTTCTTTCCACTGCACGGCGACCTCGGCGGCGATCTCCTCTCTGGAGGAGGGCCTCATCGCTTCCACGCGAGTTGGGAAGAGTTCCTGCACCTCGCGGACGCTCGATTGGCGGATGTCATCAATCGTGTCCAGCGCTTTTCGCACCGCTTCGTCCACTTGTTTCGCAACAGCGGCTTGAACGGCTTTCTCGGCGGCTTGTTGCAATTTTCCCTGGAGCGCGGTGATGAGCCCGTCGGGCGTGACCACCACGCGTTGTGGCTTGGCGGGTTCCGCCATTTTGGGACCCGGGGGCTTCACGACCGTCGGTGAAGGCGAAGGAAATGTCGCGACCTCAGCCAGTTTGTGCTCGACCTTAGGTGGTGGCTCGGCGAGTTCCGCGGCCGCCGTCGTTGGTTCCTTGGCCGGGGCCGCTGCCGTGGCAAATTGTGCCATCGAGGTATGCGAGTCTCCGTGCCGTAGCCAATCCTGCGGCGGCGTGGCGATGCCCCAGACATTCCCCGGGCTTTCCAATTCCACGCCGACTTGTTGCAATTCACGCGGACTCTGTGAGGTGTGGACCGAGCGCACTCGGGCCCGCATCGCCGGCGGTTTTGGCTCTACGTTCAAGCCCACCACCTGCAAGGTGACCCAGGAGCCCACTCCGTAATCGTGCCGCGAAGGATACCGGCAGCCATGCAGATTGATGCTGGTCGAGACCGTTCGTTCCACAAACGGTTCCCCCCGGCGGTTCTGCCCGAAGATAATCAGCGGAACAGACCGCTCGATGCGCGTGCTGCGCCGCGCTTCTTCGCCTTCGGAACTCCGAGGAGTACTCATCAGAGACGAATGACTCACGTCTTCTCCCTAGCAAATTGCATTCGAATCCCGGTTGCGGCCAGTAGAGCTACGCCTGGCAAAGGATCTCTTCTGCAGAACGGCAAACTCCGTTCAGCTACTAACGAGCCGCGGGCAAGTCGCCACAGAGTTTCGCGTTCCATGAACCCCCGCGGCAGATGTTAGCCGAACCCCGCCCGCTTGTCGATAATTCCATTGAAACGCGCGGAAGACCGGCACCCTGGACGCCCTGAAGTTAGAAAACCTCCCGCGTCGAGCGTTCGAATGTTCTGGAAAAGCTAGTACATCAATTGACGATTGGACCGCCGCCTCTGCCCGTCGCCGCTTCGTCTCCCTTAAGGTGAAACACGCCGAAATGAAACTCATCGTGTTTTTTGATCAGCACGGCGACGCGGCCCTTTGCGGGAAGCAAGATGTCGATGCCCGCAAGGGGCTCGGTGCCCGGCCTCCAGAAGCGAAGCCGATAGTCCTTCTTGTCCGTGTTCACGAACTGTACCCTGCCAGTCCACGGCGCGACTTCTACTTTGCCATTGGGCTTGGGTTCTTGGTCGCGGATAGTGATCGTTGCCGATCGGGGCAAGGTAATTTCTTTTGCTTTTGCTGCTCCTGTGGTAGCCACGGTGATTCTCCTTTCAAAGCTTACTGCTTTCCGCGGGGCCGGAAACTGGGGTCAGCGAGGAGCCCAAGCAGGTTGGGCCGTTGCTGTAGATCCGTCAGAGTATAGCCGTTCTTGAGGCTGCCCTGCGCGTATCGGATGGCGCGCTTGCGCTCTCCAAGGTCGTTATAGGTTTCAGCGATATCGGCAAGAATCCATGGATCCTTGGGCGCCAGGGCCAGGGCGGCATTCGCGCGAGAGACGGCTTTTTCGCGAACCTGGTCTTCGGCATAGAGCATGCTGAGCATGGACTGCACCGGAGCTTCCTGGGAATTGAGGAAGGCGTATTGCTCCAAGAGGCTCAGCGTCTTCGCGCGTGCGGCGCGCATGTTTTCTTCCTCCTTGAGCCAGGTGTAGGCGAGCTGCAGATTTGACCACACGCGCCAGTCTTTGTCGTTAAGTTCGACAGCCTTGCGGGTAGCCGAGGCAGCCTCAGCGTAACGCTTTTCGTCCATATACAACCAGCCGAGGTTCGCGTAGGCCTGATAGTTGGGCGCGAGCTGAATGGATTTCTGAAACGCAGCTTCCGCGGCGGCATTGGACTGCGAATCGTTGACCGCCATATACGCGACGCCGAGGTCACTGTAGCCTTCCGGACTGTCAGGAGTGAACTCGATGACGCGACGGTATTGCACCAGGGAGTCCAGTACGCGTTTCTGGCGAAGGTAGAACGCTCCGAGAACGCTGTAACCTTCCCAGTAATCGGGCCGAAGCGCAATCGCGCGCATGTAGTTGGATTCGGCGTCTGCATTGCGACCTATGTGCTCGTAGACACGCGCCAAGCCGATCAAGGCCCCGGCATCGCGTGGATTGATATTGAGCGCTTTCTGAAATTCCTGAAGAGCCAGATCGTTCTTTCCCAGCGCCACCTGAATTTGACCTAAGGTAACGTGCACGGCGGGGAGGCGATCGTCGATCTGCAAGGCCGTCTGGCAATTCGCGAAAGCCTGATCAATCCACGCGGGATGATGATCCATTAGGAATTTCAAGCGATAGGCTTCGCCGAGCGTCGCGTAACCCAGGGCAAAGCGCGGATCTTTCCCAATGGCGGAGTTCAGCGCGGAAATGGCCAGATCGGGATTACCGGGTTTGTCATAGCGCTGCAGGTAGGCCAGCGCTTTGAGGTAAGACTCGTAAGCGCTCGGGGCGATGCTTTGGGCTGGCACACGGGTCACCTCGGACACCCTGACTCTCATCAGACGAGCCATATAGGAAACGGCTAGGCTCTGAACCGCCGCCAGGTTGCCATAGGGATCTTCCAGCTCCGCCGAACCGATCTGACGGAGTCGTTTTGCATCAATCAGAATCACCGTCAGGTGCACACCTGTGCCTTTGCGCTGAACAGTGCCTTGCACCACCATCGTGGCGCCGAGTTCGCGGAAGGCCGATGCCGGATCGTTGACTTTACGGTTGCGGACCACACTCGCCGGGACCACCCAGAGCGATTGCTGTGCGGCGTCTAGATTCGAAAGCTCATTGGTCATGGAGTCCATCAGACCTTCTGCGACCGGCTCAAATCCGGATTCGTTCCCGGCGTTGGTAAACGGCAATACCGCAATGTGTTTTTCGCTCCCGGCATAGGCGAGTCCTGAAAAGCGTTCGCGCACCGGAGGGAGAAAAAACACTATGGTAGCTGCCAAGGCCGCTCCAACGGTTGCGACCAGCAGACGCCGCGCTTTCCTGCGCTTGCCCACGCCTCCGCTCGGCGTGGAGGCGTTGTCCATGTACCGCTTGAGTTCGCGCGCATGGATGGAACGCGTGACCGTCGGTTGCTCGGCCGGTGCGGGGGTTGACGTGATTTCGGCAAGCGCGGCTTCCAGATCGCGGAGCATTTCATCGGCGGCATGATAGCGGCCCTCGCGATTTTTCGAGAGCGCTCGGTAAGCGATCGGTTGCACGGGCCTTGGAACCACCTCGACCGCTGCGGGCGGCTGATTGAGAATCGCGAAGGTCATGGCCGCCACATTTGGCCGGACGAACGGGTGGCTGCCGGAAATCATTTGAATGAGGATGACACCGAGAGCCCACAGGTCGGCGCGCTGGTCGATCGGCTCCCCACGTATTTGCTCGGGAGACATGTAGGGGAGCGTGCCTGTGGAAGAGATGCTCTGTGTAGAACTGATGGAGGCGACCACCCGCGCGAGTCCGAAATCGACGATCTTCGCGACGTTATTCTTAGTGATGATGATGTTCGAGGGTTTGATGTCGCGATGTACGATGTTGCGCGCGTGCGCCGCGCTCAGCCCGCGAGCGATCTGGATCGCCAGGTCGAGCGATTCGCGGACTGGGATCGGTCCGCGCGACAATTTTTGTGCCAGCGTTTCGCCTTCGTAGTAGCCCATGACGATGAAAAGTTGATGGTCTCCGGACTCTTCGATGTCATGGATGACGCCGATATTGGGATGGTCCAGGGCGGAAGCGGCGCGTGCTTCGCGGAGCAGGTTCGCCTTGTCCCGGGCTATGACGACGACGTCGGTGGACAGGAATTTCAGGGCGACAGTGCGTTCGAGCTTCAGATCGAGCGCCTTGTACACCACGCCCATGCCACCGGCGCCTAATTTGTCGGTGATTTTGTAGTGCGAGATGGTTTGGCCGACCATACAGCTGGGGAGGAGTCGGCGCTGATTTTAGGTGCTCTATCCCGGCAAGTCAACGAATAGGGGCATATTTCAGTAGGCTTTCTTAGGCTGCGCCAACCGCATCGCTCGAAGATTGACGCCAGGTCAGCTGGCGACGAATTCTCAAGTCTCTGATAGGCTTGCGTCCTCGAAAGGAGTCTTTCATGCGCCGATTTGCCACCTTTGTTTTGTCTGCTTTGTTGATGCCGATATTTGCTGCCGCCCAGGCCCCGCACCGCGTGGCCATCCGGGCTGGCAAATTAATCGATGGAAAGAGCGACAAGCCGATCGAGAATGCGTTGATTCTTATCGAAGGCGACAAGATTGTCTCTGTATCGGCCGGGGGAACCGCGCCTGCCGGTGTGGAGGCCTTGGATCTTTCGAAATCGACAGTGTTGCCCGGCTTCATCGATACCCACACCCACGTTCTGCTCAACGGCGACATCACCGCCGAGGAGTACGACGCGCAATTGCTGAAGGAGTCGATCCCCTATCGCGCGATTCTCGCCGCTCGTAACGCGCACATTGCGCTCTCTCATGGCTTCACGGCCATGCGCGACCTGGAAACCGAGGGCGCCATGTACGCCGATGTGGATGTAAAAATGGCGATTGCCCACGACGAAGTCCCCGGTCCACGCATGCAAGTTGCCACTCGCGCCCTGACGCCGACCGGCCTCTATCCGCTGCTCGGCTATTCCTGGGAACTCAAAGTGCCCACCGGCGTGCAATACGCCGACGGCGTGGACGGAGTGCGCAAAGCAGTGCGCGAACAAGTGATGTACGGAGCCGACTGGATCAAGTATTACTCCGACCGGCGTTACCACTTCGAAGCAGACGGCGTCCTGCACTCCATGGTGAATTTCACGGACGAAGAGGCGAATGCCATTGTCGATGAGGCGCATCGCCTGGGCAAGAAAGCCGCCGCTCACGCCATCGGCAGTGACGGAATCGCCGCCGCATTGCGCGCCGGCGTTGACACCATCGAGCACGGCGATGGTCTGACCGACGCGCTCATGGACGAGATGGCGAAGAAGGGCGTCTACTGGGTGCCTACAATTACCGTGGGCATGTATGTCGCGCCAGGCCGCGGCGGTAATTGGCAAAAGATGGCGGACCTTCAGCGCGAGAATTTTCCGAAAGCCATCAAGAAAGGTGTCAAGATCGCGCTCGGGACGGATGCCGGCGGCTTCGACTGGAAACTTTTGAACCAGGCGAAGGAATTCGAATACTACGTGCAGTATGGAATGACCCCGATGCAGGCTATTCGCGCCGGCACCTCTGTTCCGGCCGAACTCCTTGGCTGGAGCGACAAGCTCGGCGCCATCGAAGCGGGGAAGTGGGCCGACCTCGTGGCCGTCAGCGGCGATCCGCTGAAAGACATCACGGAATTGCAGCGGGTGAAGTTTGTGATGAAAGCCGGCGTCGTTTTCAAAAATGAGGGGCACTAATTACCGGAAGGCGTAAGTCCATAGACTGCAACGCAAGAGGGGAGTATGTTGCCCGGTAGCCAGCCTTCTAGGGAGGTATAAACATGCGGAATAAGGCTATCGCGGCAATCGTTGTCATGGTCGTTGTGACCATGGGAATTGCGAATTCGCTTCGCAGCCAGGATTCACCAGCAAAACCTTCA
>Ga0307479_10003999_pt1 | contig 13476 bp, 27 predicted proteins | sample atmos_gasesECM4C_FD_203743 | JGI IMG/M metagenome (GOLD analysis project Ga0307479, IMG submission 203743) | Hardwood forest soil microbial communities from Morgan-Monroe State Forest, Indiana, United States - atmos_gasesECM4C_515 | ecosystem: Environmental > Terrestrial > Soil > Temperate...
TGCGGACTCATGACCGCGCCCGCGACCGTGGTGACTGCGGACGCCAATCCGCTCCCCACCGAAGACAGGCCCGAGCCGATGGAACTCCAGAAGCCCCCGCTTGTATCGGTGGCCGCAGCCGCCTGGCCGAGATCGACATTGGGCGTGACATCCGACAGGTTGACGTTGATGTCTTGCAGCGTGGGATCGGTGGTAATACTTGAAGTGTCAAAGGTCGGGACGGTGTTGGGGTCCACCCCCGCGGTCTCAACAGTGACCACGTCGGGTGAGATATCGTCCCCAAAATTGCCCACACCCACGCCGGGGGCACCCCGCAGTGTGCCAAACCGGCCGCGTGCGAAGGTGTTGTAGGTGCGGTCGCGGGCCGGGGCTCCGGGAGCATTCCCAAGAGTGGGGCGAGATCGTACGCGCGGTACGCCGACCTGTTGCAACACGGCCTTGAACGCCTGCGGGTGCGTGGCCGCCAGCCACATGGACCACTTCAATGCATTCGCGGGACTGATCATCGCCGACTCCTCGAATTGCCGCCCCGCAGGGGCCCCATGGGCCGGGCCGTTGCAAACATCAGCAAAGCGATCGCACCGACCGCTCCCCACGTCAACCAGGACGGCAACCCCGCCCCCGTAAATCCCGCCGCCACCGCCGGCTGCGCCGGGGCATTTCCGGGAACCGTAATGACCGTGGGTCCCAGCGGCGTCTGTTGCATCGTTGGAAACGGCATTTGAAAAGTAGACTGGGGCTGCAACAGCTGCGGTTGGAATTGCGGTTGCTGCAGTGCCGCCGGCAGGGCACCGGTCTGCGGTGCCTGCAGCACACCGGTTTGCGCAGTCCCCAAAGTCCCATTCACCAGCAGCGATCCGGTGAACGGGGTCATGCTCACCCCGTCCCACCCGTAAAAGCGCCCGTCGGGACCGGAGTACAGCGGCGCTCCCGTGTTGGCATTCTGGGCCGCGATCACAAACCCACTCGGAATGCTCACACCGGTTTGCACCGCCGGCTGCGCCGGGGCACCCACCGACTGCACCGGGGCAGTTACAGGAGGGGGAGCTACCGTGGGTCCCTGCGTGGGCGTGCCGGAGGGACCGGCTGCGACCGCAGCCTGGGTCGGTAATGTAAAGGGGGCCAGTCCCCCGAACTGGAAGTCTCCACCGACACTGTACCACCGCGTCTTGTACTGGCCGCTCACGTACTCGCCAATGAGACCTAAGATGATGTTGGTAATCATCTCGGCGTTGGAATCCTGCATCGGCCCGAACCCGAATCCGTTGATCCAGGGGGCGACCACCTTGTCATACACCGACTGCACGGTGTCATTCGCGTTGATGATCCCCTGGTTTGCAGCCGACTGGATGAGGTTGCATAGGTCGTTGACGAAGCGGAACTCCCCCATCCGGCCGTATTTCTTGTAGATCGGGATGTTGCCCTTGATCTGGTTGGGTTCCAGGTCAAAGAGGCCCGCCAGCACCAGGTACTTGTCCTGGATACCGAGCACCGCCTGGGGTCCCTGGTTTCTCACCAGCGCCATGGCGTTGTTGAAGTTGCCGACCTCCGGGTCCATGCGGTGGTTGAAGACGCCCGAGGCGACGAGCGCAACAATCACGCCGATGGCGGTTCCGATGATCGGGACCACGGACCCGGCCGCAGCTCCCGCGCCGATCGCGCTCGCCACCCCGGTGCCGATCGTGGTGGCCGCCCCGGCCGCACTCACGCCCGCTTTCGCGCCGGTGATGCCTTGGGTCAGACCGGCCGCTCCGAATCCTGTAAAGGAATGCCGCCCTGCAAGGGCCGCCAGGTCAAGACTGTTGCGCAGATGACCGAAGCCGGCCATCCGATCGGACCCGAGCATCGCTTGTTGCATGCGCGCGATCGGGGAGGCGTTCATTGCGGGTCCGGCGCATACCAGCGGCGCGAGAAATACCGGCGTCCCTGTGCCCAGTCCGGGGTCCAGATCAGGTGACGCCAATGTCGCAACCACCGCACAACGGTCCAGTTGATCCAACTGCTGTTCATACGTTGACAGTAGTCATCAATTTGCACATTCGTTGCGTTGGGCGGTAGCTTTTTCGGGCGCCACATCGGTGCGTTGTCCTATACATGAAACGGCATGATGACGCGCACGCCCGGGGGTTTGTAGCCGGGCTGGGCGCCGGCCACGATGGTCTCCAAGGTCAACCACCCGTCCAGGAACGGGGGCAGCTTACCCGTCAGCGGCCCGAAGCGTACCGCGCCCAGCACGTGCGAAAACGGCGGCGGCGCGGTGGGATCGGCGGCATTGCCCGGGTTGGGGTCCCACCCGCGTCCGACGCCCCCGACCGCGAGCAGCTCGGTCTCGTACCCGATCGACTCGAGCGCGGCCAGGAGCAGGATCGTCTTATCGTCACAGTCCCCGGTGCCGATCGTCAACGTCTGCGGCGGTGTCTGCAGCAGCTCGGTATTGCGCGGGTCGTAGAAGTAGGCAATGTGATCCCGCACCCACCCTTGCAGGGCGCAAATACATTGTCGCTTCGCTTGACGTTGATCCCGCACGCCCGCAGCCACGCACACCGACCGGGCAAAGTTGAGGGTGGTGGCATCGGAGGAGTACTTCTTCACGATCGCGGCCATCTTGCGCAGGGTGGCGCGCACGGCATCGAGCCCACCGTCGGTGACGGGGAGGGATTCCATCTGTGAGACCGTTCCAAACCGCCCCAAACTTTGGAGCATGCGCGTCCAATGGCACGGAAAGGTGCCTCCCCGCAGGGGATCGGGCGCTAGACTACCCGGTAGATTATGTCAAGTCCAGGCGCGGATGAATTGCCGCCCCGCAGGGGCTTGCACCCTGCAAGGGGGTGCAAGATCTGTAGCCGCTATGATCGCAAGGGGGTGTGGCTGTGCGCGACGTGCCGGCGGGTGCGCCGGCCGCGCGATCCCGCACGCTGCGTGATGGTGGTGCAGGCGTGCGGGCGCGCGTGGAGGGTTTAAATTAAGGTGTTCCGTACCTCTTAAGGGCTTCGCGACCTGCATCCGTCGCTTGCCAGCAAGTACTCTCCCAACGAATGTAATCGCGTTTGAGCAACGCATTTCGAGTGCGCTGGTTTTTGATCATACGACACCGATTGATCAGTAGATCCAGAGCAAATGCTTGGGCACCGGACAGTCTGCGTCTCACCTGAGCGCTCCTGCACACCGGTACCCGACCCCCTGCAGGCCCGGCAGCGGGACGGTGATCAGGAGGGTATCCCCTTGCAGGGCCACGACTTGGTTGGTGGCGAGTCCGATGTAGTTGACCGGGATTAGGCTGAACGGCACGGTCACGGGACCGACCGGTGCACAGCGGCTGACCTCGGTGGCGCGTTCGGTCACGCGTACGTCGGTGGACCCGGGCGCGAGCGTGGTGCAGCCCGATAAAGCCATCAAAGCCAGTAATGTCATGCGGTACGCAGTACTCACGTGATCTCTCCTGTTTAACCGATTTCGATCCCGGCCGATCGCAGCTGCTTGCGCAACCGCTCTTTCGCGCCCCCGGTCCCGGACATGAGCTTGCCGTCGATCCGAACCGAGGGAATTTTCGTGCGATCGTCCGCGTAGATCCAGCTGGGGAAGAGGCGCAAAAACCCTTCCGCACCGTAGCCGACCACGACATTCGTCCCGTCGCGTGAGGCCTTGGCGGTATCACCCACCGCGGCGATGATCTGTGCGATCGTCGGCTCCGGACTCGTGCTCGTCATAGGGGTCGTCCTGTGATGCGGATACCAGTGCTCATTATAGATGGAGGTCACTTGAACTCTCCTCCAAACTCCCGCACCCACAGATTGTATTCGGCGCGATCGCGGGATTTCAGCTCCGCGGTGAGGCGCTCGCGTGTTTCGGCGGGCAGGTCCGTGCGCAGGAGTGCGAGCAGGGTTTCGTAGGACGTGCGGACGAAATCGGGGAGGTTCATGATTGCACTACCGCAGTCGGATTCTGATATTGCGTACGCTCTACGCTAATATCAGCGGCTTTGACCGCATACTGAACAACAGCGCGCTCAATAGCCTCTGTCGCGTTAGCCGCGTACACAGCACCTACCGTCTTTTGACTGGCAGCAGACCTGATAACGTATTTGTATTCGACAATCATGACCGTGACCTCACCCGTTTGCAATCGACCCGGGTAAACTATACCCCTCACCCATCCATCTTTGAAGTGACCCGCGTCTCAGATTAGTGACGCGGTCCATCCCACGACACCCGATCATGAATCGCCTGCCAGATTGCTGCCGCGTCCTCGCTGGTGTCACAGCCCTGCAACTGCGCCCCCGACCCGCAGACCACATCAATCTGCAGGTCGTGCTCGTGAGCGTACTGTGCGGCGGCAGCACAATAGGCGTCTTCGAAGGCGGCGACCTGTGTCTCGTCATTGACGAAACCCGCCATCCACAGGTCCTGCGATGCATTGAGACCGATTTTGAACTTGACCATGACCCTCACCCGTTTCTGTTCAACCTGGGTTAACTCTACACCTCACCTACTCGATTTTGAAGTGACGCGGGTCCCAGATTTAAATTCCTCCAGCTCTTTGACCACTTTACATAAAAACTGGGTGCGAGGGCTGACCGGTCTGGATTGCATGACACAAAAAGGGCAGTACTCAACCGAACTGATCGTGACAGCGTTCGGTGGCAGGCTCAGATTCGGAAAATCCGGCGCGGGGTGGCCTAAGAAGTGGACGCCGCACCGTTCACAGATAATTCTGAAGTATGAGTCCATCCTTCACCTATTTAACTTAAAGTCCTCGCGTGCGCGCGATCGTGATCAGGTAAGGGTGCAACGCTTCGAGCGTGTGCGCTATACGGCGCAGCGATTGTGGGATACCTCCCTCCTTCTCCAGCTCCGCCGCTCGGTTCTGCGCGCTGGTCTCGCTGAGACTCAAATTTTGAATCAGGTAGCGGGCATCCCGCAGGATTTCGATAATATCCAGCGGGCCTGTCAACTGGCTGGTTTCCGCAGCCAACAGGCGTGCTTGCATATCACCTACAGGATCACTCATTGGTTAACCTCTTCTTACAGATGCCGGTACCCCGTCCCCCACAGGCGCCGGGAGCGGGCCACGTCCGCGAGCACCTGTTGAACCCGGGTCACGTAGTGTTGGGGTGTATGCTCGCGCACCCGCTCGAGTCCGCGTACCACCTTGGCCGCGCGCAAGTTCGGACGATCCATGAAATGCACGACCGCACGCGCGGCGTCCTGAGCATTCAGTGGATCAAAGTACAGAACGGCTTCCCCCAATTGCTGCTCTGCACCGAGATACTCGGAACAGATCACCGGGCACCCTAACGCCATCGCCTCCAGCGGCGGTAGATTGTCCGGACCCAGGAGACTGGCATAGACCAGGGCAAAGGCGTGTCGATACAATTGATGCAGCACCGCAGGTGCCACGAAGCCGGCGAAGATGACCTGATCCGCCACCCCGGCCCGAGCGGCGTATTCCTCCACATACGCGCGATTGCCCTTGTCGGCACCGGTGAATACCAAGTCGAGTGGATAGCGTCGCAGTCGCAGGATCTTGAGCATGTCGAGCAGCGTGACGTGGTTTTTGTGGGGCCAGAAGTTGGCCGGGTACAGCAGATACTCACCCGTCGTCAGATGATGGGGCAGTGGCTCGGACACCGTCTGCGGTGTGGCTTGCAGTGCCTCGAGGTCTACACACAACGGCAGATCCCGCAACCGCTCCGGTTGAAGCCCATACGCCTGGGTCAGGATCGGATGAAGGTGCCGTGCGCAGCACACGCGAGCCGCTTGAGGCAAGACATGCCGGTAATATTGCTCGCGCGCCTGGAAGGTCCAGGCCCCGGGCGCGGTAGACACTTCGGGGAATTCGGGGAGCACCCGGTGACCCAAGTCCCAGACCGTGGTCACGAACGGGACCGGTACCGCTTCGTAGTAGGGGGACAGGAACCAGATGAGGTCAATGGCCCGGGTTTGGGTGATGTGCTCGAGTTCCCGCCCATACGGATCGCGCGGCACCCAGTAGTCGCAGTCCGGCAGCGCGGCCAGCTTCGGGGCAATGGATTTCTGAAACGTGGTGCTGCCGCCGTCGGTGAGCTTCTCGGATGGATTGCCGACAAACAAAACCTTCATGGACCGTGCTCCACGCAGTGGCGGGCGGCATCGTAGGTTTCGCGCGTCAGCCGCTCAATGTGTCCCCGCAATTCGGGCGTCAATTCGTTCACGACACGCTGACCCTCTTCAGAACCGCCCGCGCGCAGCGGGCGCCGTGGCCGCACGAACTCGAGGTTGAAGCGGGCATAGACCGGGTTACGGCGCGCGAACGCACGCTCGTTACCGCGCATGACATCGATGTGGGCCATGCCGGTGGCATAGTCCAGGCTTTCGTCAGTTAAACTCAATCCTAACACGTGAGCGAGTGAGCGCAGCTCCTGTTTAGGTACCGCCTGCAAGGCTTCATACTCGATCAGGTACAGGGACTGTGACGGGTTGCGGTTGTCGATCAGCCACGATTTCACATGCGCTTTCCATTCCTCGATCGCACCCTGGGGACCGTCCAGCCACTCGTGCATTGAGCCGCGGGCGCCGCCCAGCTGGCGCCGGAAGTGAAAGTAACTGGCCAGGGTATCCACGGGATTGCGCAACAGGTAGATGACATTGAAGGAATGAGGGGGACCCTGCTCCGCACTGAACTGTTGGGCTAACGAGTGCGTCTTATACAATTCACCCAATCCATCGCGCCATAGCGGGAGCGGTGAAAAGGTCTTGTTGAATTTATGGGTGTCGATCAGCAGCCAGTCGATGTTGTAGAACGTGGGCCTGAGGTCAATCCCGTTGTGCTTCAGGCGCGCGGCCGTGAGCAGGAACCCCAGATAGGTGATGCCGCTCTTGGGGAACGCGCACACGGTGATGTCATTGGTCTTCAAAGATGTGTACTCCCCAAGATAGCCGCAGCCGTGTTGGCAGCCTCCAGAGCGCATCTTACGTGTGCATAGGCTTCAACCGCTTCGCGTTCCAATTTTTCGATCCGCTCCAGTGCATCTGCGGCCAACAATTGCATGTGATCACCGTAGTTGGGTTGTGAGACCACCTGCCGCCAGACTTCCTGCGGTTGCAGGCGCTGTTTGATGTCCATCTACCGATACCGTGCGACAATCTGCAGACTGTAGTCATTGCGTTCGGGTACGCGCTCGGTCAGGATTTCGAACCGGTGACCGTGCAACACGTCGCGCAGTTCACTGCCGAACCAATAGCGCAATGTATGCGTTTCGGTCAATTTGCGGATACTGCTGTCACGCAGTGGGGTGCCCCCTGCAAGGGGAGTGCTCCCTGCAAGGGACTCGATGTAGAGGGTGTAGTCGATATCGAACTGGCTGTCCATCGGCCGCCCGTGCGGGCGCGCGATCCGCACCAGGGACGTGTGCGCATCCGAGGCCCACTTCACCCGCACACTCGGGGGATAGGTCAGCACCGCCGGCCCGTCCCACAGATCGAAGATGAAGAGGCCACCCGCTTTGAGCGATTGACGGGCCGTGTCCACCAGGGCTTCAAAATCCGCGATCGTCCGCTGGTAGCTGGCCACGTGAAAGAGCGCGAGCACGGCATCGAAAAAACTGTCCTTCACGTGCACGGTACGCACATCGGCTTGACGGACGTGCAAGCCTTTCTCTCGTGCAATCCTCACCATCTCAGTACTCGCATCGATCCCGGTCACCTCATATCCGAGTTTCTGTAACTCGAGCATATGGCCCCCGGTTCCACAGCCCAAATCCAACACCCGGGGCGCCTCGGAGAGTTCATCCCCGTGCGGTCGCAGGATTTCATGAATCTGCTTTGCTTCGGCCGCGTAGTCCTTATCCGCGTACAGCAGATCGTAGTAGGACGCGAAGGAGGTAAAACACTCCTTTGAGGTGAGCGGCTCTGCTTTGTTGGCCACGGGAATGAGACCTTCCAAGGTGTGATGCGTGCGTGCATGTTCCGCTTCGCCCGCCGGGTCGGGTCCGCATTGAGGACATACGTAGGTCACGTTTGAGGTGAGCGTCTCCGTCACGGCTCGTCTCCAGTGTATTGTTCGTTGGTCCCACGGCACGGGCGCCCCCATTCGTTACCGGCGTGCCACTGGATTCGATATGGCCTGTCTTCCCTTGGGCGTCCAACGCCATCGAGGTCGCGAGCCAGGACCACCATACGGCCGCAATCGGGGCATTTACCTCGCGGTACAGTGTCCGTTTCCGATGTCCGCGGCTTACTCATGGGCTGTCCTTGAGTAATCCGAGCAATGCACGGCAGCCGTTACAAGGATCGTCGCTTCCGCAACACTGAGCCTGCAGCGCTTTGATCCCGTCGCGTAGTCGCTTCAGATCACCATTCGCAGGCTTCGGCATTCCCACCGCTGCTATAAACTCGTGGGCTGCTGTGACAACGTCAGGATGAGCGTTTCGCATCTTATTAGGATTCATGGGCACAAACGCTTGCCGAATCAACAGCGCCGTAGTGGCCGGGATCGTGACATAAAGCGTTTCCGATGTCCGCGGCTCGCTCACCTCAACACCTCCCGCAGCGCGTCCGCCACCCGCACCAGGTCCGCATCGTTCAGCGTGAGTCCGCCGGGCAGATAAAACCCTTGATCGTACAGCCGATCCGCAATCGGAAAAAGCGAAGGACCATTGACCTCGCGCACCTGCTCTTTTTTCAAATGGCGGAGCAACGGCCTCTGTTGGTTCATCGGACAGAAAAACGGACGGGTCCCGATGCCACGCGCCTGCAACAGTGCCATCACCGTATCCGCTTCGCGGTTCGGATTGCGGGAGTTATCCAATACCATCCCATAGGCCCAGTAGATATTGCCGGCATAGCCGGTGCTGCGTACCGGCAATTGCACTCCCGGCAGATCACACAACAGTTCCCCGTAGTAGGTGCGCCCGATCCGACGCTTGATCGCCACAAAATCATCCAACCGCTCCAGCTGCGCGCACCCGACCGCCGCCTGCAGGTTGGTCATGCGCGCATTCCAGGCGTGCTCCGAATGCACGAACCGTTGCCGCGAATGCGCCAGGTTACGCAGGTGCCGGCACCGATCGGCCAGGGCCGGGCTGTTGGTCAGGACCATGCCCCCTTCACCCGTGGTCACCAGCTTGTTGGCATAGAAGCTGAAAATGCTCACGTCCCCGAAACTGCCGCAAGGCGCGTCGCAATAGGTCTGCCCGTGCATCTGCGCGGCATCCTCCACGACAAACAGCTCGTGCTCCTGCGCCAGATCCATAATCGGTCTGACATCGCACGGCAGCCCGTACGTGTGTACCATCACGATCGCGCGGGTGTCGGCGGTGATAACCGCTTCAATTTTATTGACATCCATGTTCCACGTGTGGGGGTCCGCGTCCACCAGCACGGGCACACAGCCGCAGCGAATGACCGCCAGCGCCACACTGATGATCGTGAACGCCGGAATGATCACCTCGCTCCCATCCGGCAGGTCCAGCGCCTGCAACGCAATCTGCAGCGCCATTGTTCCGGAAGAGACAGCGACACCGTGTGTTCTGGTAACTTGCCGCGCCATCGCCGCTTCGAACCGCTCCACGAACGGACCTTCCGAAGAAACCCACCCGCTGTTAAGCGCTTCGGCCAGGTAACGTTGCTCGTTGCCATTCAACAGCGGTTCGTACACCGGGATCGGCGGCTCCGGGGCATTCATCGGCGACCTCCGCGGGAGCGGGACCCTTTCGACAGCGCGAACTGGCGGTTGATCGCGCCGATGCGCATCAGAATGTTATCCGAACCGGGCGCGGTCCCGTTGTCGGGCCACTGAGATAGCCGGTGCAGGCTCTCCTGCAGGGTCGGTTCTCCGGGAGTGATCCGGTCCAGGAGTTTGCGTCGTTCACGGGTCGCATTCTTCATAGATCGTGTGCCTCGCGAAGCATATCCGCCAACGTCATGCCTCCCCGCACTCGAACCCACTTCCAAGGCTGTTCCACAGGACCGACATAACACGTGTGCTGGTTTTGCTGTGCTTCCAACATCATGTCCGCGTCCCATCGATCTGCATTTCGTGCATCCAAGCGCAGCCAGCCGGGCGTACGATGACCGGACTGTTCCATCGGGCGACGGACCCAGATATCCAGGTCCTCTGCGGTCAAGGTCGCGTGTCGGCGCATCAGAACGGGTTCCCCTGGATCAGCGTCTTGTCATCCGCACCCGCGTACGGGCCCTGCTTGACCTCGATCAGCTCGCTGTCCTCGATCATCTCGAATCCATGCCCTCCGGCAGCGAGTAGCACCCAATCGCCCGTGCGCAGCACGCGGGAGGTGACGTGAGACTGGGCGTTGTCGTACAGGTGCACTCTCACGAGACCGGACTTGACGAACACGACTTCACGGGTGTGTGACACGGCCCGGTCCACGCGGTTGTGGATGTGCGGGGCGATGATGTGGCCGCGGGGACGGTGCATGTAGCCTAACTGTTGGGAGTACTCATCCGGAGTCAGAAAGGCCACACCCACACTGTCCGGGGCGCAGTCCAATTGAAACCCCGAACGCAGGAGGATGGCCAGCTCAAGTCCGGCGAGATCGTGGATATGCTCAATACACATCATCAAGATCGCATCCGCCAAATTCATCTTCATGATCGTATCCGGTTGATTTGCTCCGTCTCAACCTTCTGGACATGATCCAGCTGCTCTTGAGTCAACAGGCCTCGATCCACCAACAGCCGCCCTATCTTTTCAACGAACGCGACCGCGTAAGCGCGCGAAGGACCTTGGTTTTCCGGGTGCCGCAAGGCCAGGCACAGATTGCCGTGGATCGTCATCCAGACGAACAGCGATTCTTCGATGGTCGCGGTCTCGAGCGCTTTTTGAACATCCAGGCTCATCGGATCGGCCGCAGCAGTTTCACCAGCCGCGACGGGATGCCGCAGCGGCCCGCGGCCCGGCGCACGTCCTTCAACGCCGCGGCATATCCGCTCATCCAGTCGCGCGCCGGATCAACCAGGCCCCCCTTCAGGACCTGCGCATCACCGTACCGGGTCGCCCGATTCCGGTGAGCTTCTTTCCGAGTCTGTTTTTTCATGTAATTTGCCGCCATGCAATGGCTCTCCGCAGAAGGGACAGAACGTGGCCGTGACCAACACCGGCTTGCCTTTCAACCGCGGATTCGCCTTTTCGGTCGCGATCACCATCCGCCAGACATCGGCGCCTAAGTCCAAGGCCAGGCACAGGCGCGTGTTCTTACCGGCCTTCTCAAGCGCTCGATTCGCCGCGATGAAACACCGGTGTTGCATTCAGCGCTGCTGCGGGTCCAGGGGTTTTGTGGCGTGCGCTTTCAATTTCGCTGCCGCCATGAGATCCAGGTCCGGTTGCCGACCCACATCCGGGTGCAGGGCCGCGGTAAATTTCCCGTACACCTCATTCTTGAGCGCCTTCTCCTTGATCGCGGTGAGGATCTGCTCCTTGATCGATTCCAGGTGCATCACCAGCAGTCCGTACAGCACCGCCACTTCACAGATCAGGCAGACCAGCAGGATGTTCATGGGCTTGCATCCTCGGGATGCCCGTAGTGAGGTTGACCAAAACGCCTGTCCTCTTCGTCGGGCCCGAGATATGCATAGGCCTTTCTGCCGATGTGCAGCACGCGCGTGCGCGTCTCGATGCGCGGGATCAGGCCCGCGAGCATGCACAGGGTCCAGAAGCCGTGGTCCTCCCCCTTCCACTCCCCGATCGGCACCAGCAGGTTGATCAACGGCCCGGACGGGTAGTAATCAAAGAAGGTGCGGCCCTGGAAGGTGCATTGCCACAGGCGGGGCGTGCCGGCTTTACTGTCCTGCATATCCATTAACATCTGAATCGCAACACGCAACTGATCCAGGTCAACCTGTTCAGCGTTAGCCAATTGTTGGACCCGGGAGAGTTGATAAGCCGGTACTTCTCGTTGACCATCGTCACTATGCACCAGCTGCTTCAGCACCGAGAACACCGATCGATGCACCCGGTAGAACCCCCCGCCTAGGCGCACCACCCGGTACGGGTCCCAACGGTAGGCATATTCACTGCACACGAGGGCATCGGCCACACCCCGCGATTCCAAGGAATTGCCGCCCCGCAGGGGCACCTCGACCCGCGTCGGCTGGTGATGAATCGACGCCACACTCTCAGGCGCTCCCGGATGATTGTCCTCGATATACTCCGCACTCGGATCAATCTCCTGCAGCATCAGCTCGAAATCCGGCCGCTGCGGGACGATGTCCGAGTCAATGGCCAGCAGCCACTCGAACGGCGAGCGCTCGAACGTATCCGCGATCGTGTTGCGGGCAATGGACGGGTGCGAGCACTCGGTCGGCATCGTATAGCCGCCGAAGAGGTCGCGATTCTGAATGAGCATGCCCGCCAGCTCGGTCATCATCCGGCCGTCGTGACAGGGAATCCCCACCAACACCGTCTTGGGATCGATCATGGGTTCGCACCCTGCAAAGGGCTGCGCCCGGCAGTGTCTAAGATCAAGTGTGTCATACGTAGTTGGGCCTTTTCACTGTTTTGAATTCCAAGCGACGATCGGGGTGCTTGGCTTTGACGTGATCCGTCACTGCACCGGGTGATAAAAACCACCGCTCGCAAAAAGGACACTTTTCACCGAAGCCGCCCATCAGTCGCGCTTTTCCAGGCTCGCTTGCAGATCCTGGATACGCCCTTTCCACTGATCCACGATCTGCTTATGATCGTCCGCGTCTTTTTGCTTCTGCGCCCACACATCCTGCGCTTTGCGCAACTCGGTCGTGTGCTCCAGGATCTGCCGTCGGATCAACTCGCACGTGTAGGGGTTGAGATTCATCGTCCCGCTCGATTCTTGTGCAAAAAGCCCTGGCCCGTGCGGGCAGGGCAGACCGGGGGTTTTACAGGAACACTCAACACCTTGGTCGCCATCATGTCACACAGGCACTTGGGGCACTGCGGTGCATCGGGACCCGGTGCGACCTCCTTCGTTTGTGTGTGTCCGCACGCAGGGCATTTCAGGTTGAATTTCATATCAACACCAACCGTTGATCCAGGATCGTCAGGTACTGCTCCATGACCGCGCACTGCGCCTCGAGCAGGCGCTGCTGCGCGTCCGGGAGCGCGAAAAAAGGCGCAGTCCCCAAGAACGCCTTGAGCTTGCCCCGGCGCGCAGCCAGCTCCGATCGTTCCTGCACCACCCGTTGCCGTATTGCACTCATGTCATTGCCGTCACGCAGTGACCCACAGTTCCCACACCAGCCACCCGAAGACGATGAACGCCGTCGGAATGCTCACCAGCAACACCAACAATCCGCGCGAGCGGCGGCGCAGCTCGTCGTCCGCAGGATGTGTCGCGTCATGAATAATCTCCCGCAGCAGGATCACCTGTTCCACCAGCTGCCGCTTGACCTCAGCGAGTCGCGCGAGCACTCGCAACCTCCCGCTTCTTCGCTTCTTTGATCTGCTCGTCCACGAACCGTTTTCCGCCGGCGATCGCGGCCCGCGCATCCAGGAAGAACCCGGACA
>Ga0307479_10004000_pt1 | contig 13474 bp, 7 predicted proteins | sample atmos_gasesECM4C_FD_203743 | JGI IMG/M metagenome (GOLD analysis project Ga0307479, IMG submission 203743) | Hardwood forest soil microbial communities from Morgan-Monroe State Forest, Indiana, United States - atmos_gasesECM4C_515 | ecosystem: Environmental > Terrestrial > Soil > Temperate...
GTCGAGCAATTCCGCCTAGAAGTACGCGAAAATCCCCAGGCAAGAGAGTAGCACGGAAGTCAATAAAAGTCAAGGATAACTTTGGGGTGATCTGCGTGGCAAGGATTTGAAGCGAGGAAAGCGGGGAAGTGGAACGATGTGAAGAGCTTGCGGAGGGGAAGGTTCGAAAGAGTTGTGGAAATCTGTGGAAAAGACGGAACGGCCATAACCTAGAAGGCTCTATTGGAAAGCGACAGTGCGAATACGTGCAGTCCGGGATTGTGGTTATGGCCGTTGGCGAGCGGACGAACGAGCACGCGCCTGAGCTATGCAGGCAGTGGCAGTCTGAAAACCGGCTGGGAGTATTGCGGGTGGCGGGGCGGAGTTGTATATTAGCGGCCAATCCGAAGGGCCCCGCAACAATATCCCGGGAATTCCTCAAGGGAGAAGAAACAATGAAAAAGCCACAATCGTTTGTATTGCTACTGGCCATGCTGACCCCCGGTCTGGCAATGGCGCAGAGCGTCTTCGACGGGACATGGAAGGTGGACATGAAGACGGCCCAATTCCCGACGAAGCCCGACGTTTACCTATTACAAGACGGTATGTACCACTGCAAGACTTGCGTTCCCGTGATTGCCATCAAAGCCGATGGCCAAGACCAGAAAGTTACGGGGCATCCGTACTTTGACACCATGAGTATCAAGCTTGTGGACGACCGCACGATTGAAGAAACCGACAAGAAGAATGGAAAGACGGTCGCGACCTCAAAAAGCTGGGTTACGGCCGATGGGAACACGATAAAGTTCGAGTTCAGCGATAGCAGCGCTACGAGCGGCGACGCTGTAACCGGCAAAGGGGAAGCAACGCGAGTGGCGAAGGGCCCGTCGGGATCGCATCTCATTTCAGGCTCCTGGCGAATGTCAAAGATGGACAGTGTCTCGGATAACGGACTTGCTTTCACCTACAAGGTGGAAGGCGAAAGCTTGACCATGAGCAATCCGACGGGACAAAGCTATACGGCGAAACTGGATGGGACGGAGGCGCCGTACAAAGGTGATCCCGGAACTACGAGCGTCTCGGTGAAACGATTGGACAAGAACACCCTGGAAGAAACCGACAAACGCGATGGGAAAGTGATCACGGTTTCCCGCATGACGGTGGCGGCGGACGGTAAGAGCATGGCCATCACATTTGATGACAAGCTGCACGGAACCACCGGCAAGGTTGTGGCCCAGAAGCAGTAAGTCCATTCCTAGCATGCCGGGATGCCGGTCAAGGCGCTACGCCGAGACTGGACGCACGGCTAGGATTTGATTTGGCTGGAGGCGGCGTCCCAGGTGACGGCGGCTTTGCGGAAATAGGATTCGTTGGCCATGTGGCAGGCCAGCGCGGCATTGTGGCCGAAGACGGTGTCTTCGGTGACTTGCTGATGGTTGCGCACGCCCTGGAAAAACTTCCAGAGGTGGGGCTTTTCCTCGTCCCAGGAAGCGCCGCGATACTGGAAGCCTTCCGTGATGGGTTCCTTGCCGGGCTTGGGATCGCGATCCTCGTGCCATTTTTTTAGATAGGCCTCGCGCATCGCTTGCGGATAGCTGGAAGTGTAGTAGCTGGGAGACTCGTCTTCGCCGGATTGCGGGAGATAGCTAATAGTGAATTCAGTGACTTCGAGAATGCCCTTGGAGCCCTGGAAGCGGTAAATTTCCGGCGTTTCGCAGCCGAGATTGAGCCGGAGATAAACAGGCGCGCGGCCGTAGTCGAATAGCGTGGCGTGCACGTCGGGCATGTTGCGGCCGTCTTTGAAGCGAAGGATGTCGCCGAGAGCCATGGCGCGCTTGGGCGGCTCGTTCCACCCGAGCATGAAGTTCATGCCGCTGACGAGATGGACGAGGAGATCGCCGGCGACGCCGGTGCCGTATTCTTTCCAGCAGCGCCAGCGCGCAAAGATATTGGGATTGAAGGGGACTTTGGGGACATCACCCTGCCAGGTATCCCAATCGAGATTTTCGGGAGAAAGATCGGGTGGCGGAGGATATTCCCAGGCGCCGGTGGGATCGTTGCGGCCCAGGGAGCCTTCCACGAGAGTGAGAGTGCCGATGACGCCGCTCGCGAGAAGCTCCTTGGCTTTGGCGCAGATGACGGAGCTGACGCGCTGCGAACCGATCTGCACGACGCGGCCGGTTTTTTGCGCGGCGGCCACCATGGCGACACCGTCGGCGGGGGAATGGGACATGGGCTTTTCGCAGTAGATGTCCTTGCCGGCGCTGACGGCGTCGACGACTACTTGCTTGTGCCAATGGTCAGGGACGGCGGCGATCAGGCAGTCGATTTCCTTGTTGTCGAGAAGATCTTTGTAGCGGCGGGTGGCGAGGAGTCTCTTGCCGGCAATTTCGCGGGCGAGAGTGTGGCGGCCATCGTAGAGGTCGCAGGCCGCGACGCATTCGACGCCCGGCAATTGGATGGCGTCGCGGAGCAGGCCATTCCCTTGCATGCCGACGCCGATGATGCCGAAGCGGAGGCGGTCGCTCGGCGCGGTCGATTGCAGCGGCAAAGGAATGTGCTCCGGCTCAAGAAAAATGGCGGGGGAGGCGGCGAGCGCGCCAGCGGCTCCGGCGGTGCGATGGAGGAATTGGCGGCGGGAGAGATCTTTTTTCATGGTGCGCTCCTTGGGGAAGTTGACAGTCGAAAGTTAAAAGTTAAAGGTGCAAACACCTGGCATTACAAAAAGATCTTCGGGCCTTCCTTTATCGCCTGCTCTTCATCAGTGCCGCTGCGGCCGAAAAAGCGGCGGCTTGCCGCCGTATTCCAAATTACTTCAGCGGCTGGATGCTGACTTCCTTGAAAAAGACGATGTCGTTGTCGCTGTGGTTCTGCAGGCCGATGTAGCCCTCGATGGGGCGGGGGCCATGCTGCGGCTCGAAATTGAATTTGCGCTCGGGGACGGGCTGGCCTTCGGTGTAGTCGGTGACGGTGGCGTCATTGAGGACGACGATGGTGCGCGGGCCATCGAGCGTGATGAGCATGGTGTTCCACTCGGGACCGGGCTTGCCGGGCTTGGCGAGAGGCTTGGTCAGGGAATAGAGCGTGCCGGTGATGTGATATTCGTCTTCGTTGGAAGTTTCGGGATGGTTGTCAATCTGGACTTCGTAGCCGTAGTGAACGGGCATCCATTCCTCGCGCGGTTCGAGGGGAATTCGAATGAACACGCCGGAATTGTCGTTGAAGTCGCGCATCTTGTAGACCACGCGGATGCGGCAGTTGCCGAGCTTGCCGCCGGTCCAGTAGAGAAGACCCATGCCGCCGTGCGTTCGAATGAGGCCGTCTTCGACGGTCATGCTGCCGGGGCCGACGTGTTTCCAGCCGGTGAGATCCTTGCCGTTGAAGAGCTGCTTCCAAGCAGGAGATTGCGGCGGGGCGACGGCCAGCAGAACCGAGACGGCGGCGACGAGCAGCGTCGTTTTCCATTTGTGCGGAGGCATGACTTGGTGTGGTTCTCCTTGGAGAGGTCTCGACTAGTAGTGGTGCAGCATGCTGCACCACCACAGCGGAAAATCAGAACTGCAAGTTGTGCAGATAGTCGTAGCTGATTTTGATGTCGTCGAAGGCGGACTTGGGCTCGTCGTTTTCGACGAAATAATGCTGGATGCCCGCTTCCGCTGAGTGCGCGAAAAGGTTTTTCCAGTTGATGGAACCCTGGCCGACGTCGGCCATGCGGCCGCCGAATTTAACGGACTGGCCCATCGCACCCTGGTAAGCACTCGGCGTAGAAGCATCCTTCACCCAGTCTTTCACGTGAACGAGCGGGAAACGCCCGGGATACTTTTCGAAATAGGCCAGCGGATCCTTGCCGGCGACGCTGATCCAGCAGAGATCCATTTCCATGGCGACGAGTTTGGGATCCGTTTCGGCAAGAAGAAAATCGTAAGGGAGTTTGCCGCCGAGCGACAGGGCGGGGTCGAATTCGAACGAGTGATTGTGATAGCCGAATTGGATGCCGGCTTTCTTGCTGGCTTCGCCGGCTTTATTGAAGAGTTCGGCGGCGCGCTTCCAGCCGCCGGGCTGGGCGCGCTGTTTTTCGTCGATCCAGGGGCAAATGATGTAGCTGTGGCCGACGATTTTCGCGGCTTCGAGAGTCTCCGGCCACTTTTTTTCGACGACGTCGTAGGCGATGTGGCAAGAAGGCGAAGCCAAGCCATTCTTGTCGATGATGGCGCGGACGTCTTTCGGAGCATGGTCGAAGTAGCCGGCAAATTCGACTTCTTTGTAGCCGATGCCGGCGACTTTCGCGATGGTGCCTTCGAAGTCGGTCTTCATGGCGTCACGCACGGTGTAGAGCTGGAGGCCGATGCGGTCGATGTGATGGGCGGAGTCCACAGCCCAGGCTGGCTTGGCGGCGGCTGAGAGAGTTGCTGCGATGGAAGTGCCGATAAATGTGCGTCGGTTCATGGGCGCATTTTACTCCTTCCCGGTTAGAAGGGAACAGAGATTCGTCACAAAAAAGAAGGGCGGTCCGTGTTGGCCGGACCGCCCTTTGTCAGAGAGTATTTCGTCAGTCCCTAGAACAGGAACTTCAGACCGAACTGCAACGTCCGGCCGCGATGCGCGCTACTTGGATGCAGGAAATTACCGGACGTTATGTCATTGGTGATGCCGACGCCGTTTGGCCCCAACACGCTTCCGCCCCACTGGGTATGGTTAAAGATGTTGAAGGCCTCCGTGCGGAACTCGATGCCGGTCGACTCGTTGAGCTTGAAATGCTTCAACAGAGACATGTCAAAGTTCGTGCGTCGCGGGACGTGGAGAATGTTGCGGCCAACATTTCCGAACGTGAGGCCCTGCGGCGCAGCGAATGCGTTGGGGTTGAAAAGCTGGGGACCTGGGCCAGCAGTTCCCGTGAACGAACCATGCGGATCCCCAACGAGGTCCGCGAACACGCCCGGGCCAGAGCCATTTCCCACACCGGCGTTATCGGAAATACCAGTAGTTATCACGTTGAAAGGCGTCCCAGTTTGAATCGTGGTGAGTCCCGAGAACTGCCAGTCTCCGAACAGGCCATGTGCCAGCCCTGTTTTCCAATACGACGGCAGATCGTATACGTAGCTGATATTCAGCGTGTGCCGTTGGTCGAAGTCGGAACTCGCGCGGGCCCTCTGGGCATCGTAGGAATTCACCAGCGCAGCCGGATTTCCCGCACCTCCGGTTGAGGCATTATCGATGGAGTGGCTATAAGTATATGCAAGGCTCAAGATTAGGGGAGCAATGGCGCGGCGCACCGAGACCTGCAAGGAGTTGTAGTTGGAGTTGGCCACGTACTGCACTCCGTTGATGCCACCGAAGCCGAGGAACGGGCGGTGAGGATTGGGGTCGCCGCCGCAAGCCACGACAAAGTTGACGAGCGCCGGGCCGGTAATCGGGGTTCCACTAGGAGTGAAAAAATTGCCATTTGCATCAGGTGTGCAGTCGTTCGGGCCGATCGCCTCACCGGGCTTGTAGGGATCTAGCGAAAGCGGCAGTGGCTGCAATTGGTTGAATTCGCGGCGAAGGCCCAAGTGCGTTCCCTTGCTGCCGGCGTATGCAATACTCGCGACTATGTGTTGGGGTAACTCGTGTTGTACGCTCAGGTTCCATTGCTGGACGTTGGGCCAGACTCCTCGGGTGCCAATGGCGTTGAAACTCAGTGGGAACGCGTTAGCTCCGCCCGCGCCAATGTTGGTATACCCAATGATATTGGGCTGTGATGGGTTGAGCACAAACGGCGCTGTAGCTTCCAGGACTTCCACGTTCTGCTCGTTGCCATTCCCGTGCTCGAAGAACATGCCATATCCGCCGCGAACGGATGTCTTGCCGTTGCCCCACGGATCCCAAGCAAACCCGATACGAGGGGCAGGATTGAACAAATGGCCTTGCACGCAGCCGGCAGGCTGACCCGCCGCCCCGCACTGTACGATACCGTTAAACACACGAGGGTCTGTTATCGCCAGGGGAGAGCCCGTCGCAGGATCAACGAGTGCTCCCGTGCTTGGGTCAATGTTGGGGGCATTCGCGGGATTAAATGCGTTACTCTCAAAGTTGAATGCGGTCTTGTATTTCTCCCTGTAGGTTCCGAACAAGCTCACGCGCACACCGAGGTTCAGAGTGAAATGCGAAGTGACACGCCAGTCGTCCTGGAAATAAGGTTCGGCAATCTGGTAGCGGAAATAATACTTAGGCGCCCGGTTGGCCTGCTGGAATTTGGCGATTCTGCCCAGCAAGAGATCAGCAAAAGCGTTGCCGGTGCTGACCACAGAGTCGGTCGCGTCGAAGGTCAAGAAGCCCTGCGTGTCGCCAAAGCTGCTCTGTTCATTTTTCTGCGCGATTACTGCATAAGCGCCAAACTGCAAAGTGTGTGTTCCGGCGACCTTTGTCACGTTATCCCGGAGGGTGTACGTCGGGTTGGCATTGTTCCAGGGAATGTAAGCCTGGTCGTCCTCGAAAAAGCTGCCGTAGGTAGACGAATTGCCCGTCACTTTAAAGCCCGGCAGCTTGTTGCTGAAGGGGAACAAACCGGTCATGTTCATGCTGGACGGGCGCGCAACGGCTCCGGGGCCAATATTGGTAAGGAAAATGTGATCGGCGGTGTAGCTGGCGACGAACTCATTGAGGAGAGTAGGAGTAAGAGTGGAGGTCAAGCGAGCCACCGTACTGGTGCCCGGTCCGACGAAGTTCGTTTGAATCGTGGGGAAAGTGCACCCGTCAGGACAGGCCCACAACGTGGTCGCGGTCACAGTACTCCAAGAATCATGAATGTAGCGGAACGTCAAGCGCTCATTGGACGTGAAGTTATGGTCAAGGCGCACCAATTCCTCACGCCATTTTGACGCCTGGGCTGGAGAAGAGTTAAAGCAAGCCACAATGCCCTGTCCGCACGCAGTAGGCGCGCTGAGAGTGGCAGTGGAAGTGGGAGCAGAAATCTCGGACAAGATTGCTTGGGCATTAGCGTCGACAAGCAGCGGACCTCTAGCTGCCAAATTAAACTTAGCGCCCGTTCTCGGATCAGTGGGGCAATCGATCATTGGATCAGTTCCGGTAGGAACAAATAGATTCGGGCAAACGTCGCTGAAATCGCCGCCTCGCTCGGCCACGGAAGGAACACCTTGGAGAAAGGTTTGTCCAGGAACCAGGTCGCGGCGCCACTCTTCGGAAAAGAAGAAGAAGGTCTTCTGCTTGCTGCTGTTGTAGTGTCCCGGAATGAAGACTGGGCCGCCAATGGTGTAGCCATAGTCGTGTTTCTTGTAGGGGGGAGCGCCCTTTGTAGCGTCGTCAAAGAAATTGCGCGCATTGAAGAAGTCATTGCGCCCGAAATAGTAGACATCACCGTGAAACTTATTCGTTCCGGACTTAGTTTCCACTTCCACCGTACCAGAAGAGTTGCGGCCGTATTGGGCGCCATAATTGGAGGTCAACACCTTCACCTCGGCGATAGCGTCGACGCTCGGGTAGACGTTAAGCGTTTGGTTGCTTCCATTGTCCATGTTGTCGCCGCCATCGAGCTCCCAGTTGTTGTACTCGAGACGCCCACCATTGAAGCTGAAATAGATGTTAGTAACGCCCACTTTTCCTTCATCCGTGCCCTCATTAGTTACACCGGGGACCAGCGTGGCGAGCTGCGTGAAGTTGCGCCCGTTCAGTTGTAGCTGGGTGATTTGGCTTCCGAGAATGGTGCCACCGAGGTCCGAAGACTGGGTTTCCACCTGGGCCACATTCGCGCCTTCGACGACGACCTGCTCGGTCACCTGACCAACGGTCAACTGCACGTCCACGCGGATCTTCTGTGCGACATCCAGTTTTACGCCCTTTGCTTGATAGGTCTCAAACCCTTTCGCAGTGACCTTGATGTTGTAAGTGCCTCCGGGAAGACCGGCGACGACGTAGGCGCCATCCGCGTTCGACGTGGTCGTCCGGGTCAAGCTTCCGCCCACGCTCGTAACGACAACTTCGGCGCCGACGACGGCGGCGCCGGATTTGTCGGTGACAGTGCCGCTGACATAACCGGTGTCTTGTGCGTGAGAAGCGAGTGGAAGGATAAGCGCAACCAGCATCAGAAAGAGGCAAAACCACGCTGATCCGAGGATGCTCTTCTGTTGATTCGAAGGATTACTGTTTTCCTTCACGTTAAAACCTCCAGGAAAGATTCGAAATCGGAGAGAGGATGGAACAGGAGGACAGGCGCCGACAGCTACAGTAGTTACCCCTGAATGTGCCGTTCGCAGAGCGTCCCGCCATGGACACAGCTCCCCACCACTCGACGATCGCAGAAAACGCACCGAAACTGTCTATTAAAACGAGTTAATAGTGCATTTAAGCGCCGGTGTCAAGCGGGAAATCCTTTTTCTTTGTGGGGGCTGTTTTGTGGGGCTTCATACCCGCTTCATTTTGGGAAACTGGAAGGCCTCCGGCGGCACTTGAATTAACGACGGTGGTGCCGGAGACTACGTGGACATGCGGATTCGACTGCTAATTGGCGTGGCCGGGCCGGTATTCCTGGCCTTTTCGCTGGGCGTTGCGGCGAGTGGCGGGACTGCGGCACAGAAGGCGACCGGCCAAACGGCGGAGGAATCGCAATCCCGGGCGGCCTACCCGGGGAATGGGGCACAGGACGATCCGCAAGCGCTGTTTTCGCAGGGGCAGACGGCGCTGCAAAACGGCGACCTTGATGGCGCCGAAAAGGCCTTCCGTAAGGTGATCGCGGTGGAGCCGCGGGCGGGGGCGGCGTATTCAAACCTGGGCGTGATCGCTATGCGGCGCAAAGAGTGGGATCGGGCCATCGCGCTTTTGCAAAAGGCCGAAAGGCTCGAGCCGAAGATGGCGGGCATCCGGCTGAACATTGGGCTCGCGGAATACCGCCGGGGGGATTATGCAGCGGCGATTGCTCCATTCGCTTCCGTGTTGCGGGACCAGCCGGATTCGCAGCAAGCGCGCTACCTTCTTGGACTCTGCGAGGTCTTTTCAAAAAGGTACGCGGACGCGATACCGGTTCTCGAACCATTGTGGCCGGAAAAGTCTGGAGACGTGTTGTATCTCTACCTGCTTGACATCGCCGCTGTGGAATCAGGACAGAAGGAGCTGGATGAAAAAATCCTCAAGCGCATGGTCGAGGTTGGTGGTGGGACGGCCGAATTTCACTTGATACTGGGCAAGGCCTATCTCAACCGGGATGAGATTCCGGAAGCGACGTCGGAGCTTGAGCAAGCCGCGGCGCTCAACCCCAATCTCCCTTTCGTACATATGAATTTGGGAGTCGCGTATATGCGAGCGGGGGCTAACGAACGGGCGGAAGTGGAGTTTCGACGGGATCTCGAGCTGGAGCCCGATCTCGTAGATACCTACGGGCAACTGGGCAGTCTCTACTCACGGATGCAAAAGTATGACGAGGCGGAAAAAACCTACCGGGCGGCATTGGCTCGGAACGGAAAGATGGCGGACGCGTATGCGGGACTGGCGAAGATATATCAGAAGCAGCAGAAACTGGAACAGGCTTTGAAGATGATTGATGCGGCGCTGCATCTTGCGCCCGATATCGCGGGCGGACATTTTCTGCGGGGGCGAGTATTGACGCAGCTTGGACGGCCGAATGAGGCGAAAGCGGAGTTCGCGCTAGCGCGGAAGACGCTGGATACTCAATTGAGCAAAGAGCGGGAGTCGCGCGAGCAAAATCGCGTGCCGAATCCGGAACTTACGCAACAACCTTGATTGCACACTGCAACACCGCTTGGAGGATCTTCTAAAAGGGGAGCTGAAAAGGACTGCATGCGGCTTCGATGACTTCTGCTACGGCCAGCACCAATTCGTCTTCGAACGGGCGGCCGATTACTTGCACGCCGATGGGGAGTCCTTCGCTGGAAAGGGCGACTGGGACGGAAGCGCCGGGGAAGCCGGTCAGGTTTAGCCATTGGGAAAAGCGCATGGTGTCGCGGTAGCCGGTGCCGGGGAGATAGTTGCCCTGGCCGTGACGAAACGCGGGACTCGTGGAAACTGGCGAGAGCAGAACCGGTGTGTCTTGCATTTGGCGCAGAAACTTGGCGCGGAGAAGATCCCGCTCGGCGCAGGCCTTCGTGAATTGATCGAGGGTGATTGAATTGCCAGAGGTCGTGCAAGAAAGATATTCGCGCAGCATTGGGCTGATTTGATCTTCGTGGCCGGCGACGCTGTGGCGGATCAAATTGCCGATCACCGGACCGAAGAAAAACCACCACAGTTCAAGCGCGCGATCAAGTCCCTTAAGCGGGAAGGGTTCGGCGGTGAACCCTCGCTCACTGAGTGATTTTGCAGCGCGCTCGACGGCCGCGCGTGTCTCCGCAGTTGCCACACCAAGCGCGTCGCTCTCCAGAATTCCGACGCGCATGCCGCGCAAATCACTCTCTCGGTACGTGCGCATGGGGACGGGAGCGGAGAGCGCATCGCCCGCGTCCGGGCCGGCCATCACTTCGAAGAGCGAACGCACATCCGCGATGGTGCGAGCCATTGGTCCCACAACGCCGATCCAGGAAAAAGCGCCGGCGCCGGGAGGAAAATGTCCCGTGGAAGGAATGCGGCCTGGAGTGGGCTTCAATCCGCATATTCCACAAAAATGCGCGGGCACGCGAATGGAGCCGCCGCCGTCGCTGCCAACTCCGCCCACCGAACAGCCCGCGGCAATCGCGGCCGCTTCACCGCCGCTTGAGCCGCCCGCGGAGTGCGCCAAATTCCATGGGTTACTGGTTCTTCCGTTGAGCAGATTGTTGGTTTCGTAGGCCATCAAGTATTCGGGAGCATTGGTATTTCCGAGGAGGATGGCGCCGGCGGCTTTCAATCGCGCAACAAGAGGCGCGTCCTGCCTGGGAACGCAATCCTTGCGGAGAAGCGACCCGGCGGGACAAGGCCAGCCGGCAACGTCGATGCAGCTTTTGATGGTGAGCGGCACGCCATGGAGAGGTCCAAGTTGCGCGCCGCGCAAGACGGAACTTTCCGCCGCGCGCGCCTGCCGGCAGGCGCCCTCGACGTCCAGATGGACAAACGCATTCACTTTCGGCTGCAGCGCCTCAATGCGTTTAAGATGGAGTTCGACGATTTCGACGGGAGAGACGTCCTTGGATCGAATTTCCCGTGTGATTTCCGCCAAGTTGCCGTAGGGGAAGAAGCTCATCGCTCGATGCGCGAGAGTATGCGCACAGGCGGCGCAGGTCAAGTAGCGGCGAAATTCGCTGACCGGCCCGCATAAAAACGGTTGACGATGCGCAGGGCAGCCGGGAGAATTCCAAATGCGCCCGGATAGGTCGCACGCGGAATTCGGTCATCCCGCGCGGACAGGAAGAAAAATTTTCATGCGTTCAACTCAGCGGCATGCAGTGTGCGTGATTTTTGCGTGTTCCGTCTTGATTTGCTGTGCCGCGATATTGCTGTGTTCCAGCGCGCCTTCCGCGCAGGAGAAGGCCGCGGCTTCCAGGAAGCCTGGGTCATCGGGCGGCGGGATGGCGGACGCATTTCGTTTCAACACGCTGGGCGTTGCGTACCTGAATCAGCAGCGTCCCGCGGACGCACAAAAGTATTTCGAACAAGCCCTCGGGGCCGACCCCAAGTTTTCTGTCGCACGGTTGAATCTGGGTGTTTCGCTGCTCGCCCAGCAGAAGGTGGAGCCCGCGCGTGCGGCGCTCGAAGCAGCGGCACAGCAACTTCCCAAGGATGCTTACGCCTGGTACAACCTCGGACTTGCCTACAAAGACCTCGGGGAGGCGGAGAAGGGCATCGCAGCTTTTCAGCGCGTCACGGAAATCGCGCCCAACGAACCGGACGCGTATTATTTTGCCGGCTTTCTGAGCGCCCAGTTGCAGAACTACGACGCAGCCATCGCGGCGTTTCAGAAAGGTCTGGCTCTTTCTCCATTTCATGCTTCAGCGGAATTCGGCCTGGCGCGCGCGCTTCAGAGGAAGGGCGATGCTACCGCGGCGCGGGAACACCTGGCGCGCTTTCAGAAAATCACCACGGAGCATCTCGGAGCGCCGTTCGGCGCGGGCTACGGCGACCAGGGCCGCTACTCGCTCGCGGAGTTGCCGCTGAACTCGGTTGTCGATGTGCCGGCGGCGATTCCGGTGCGATTTACGGCGGAGGCGAATGCGTTTGTGTCGAAGAGCGTTGGGGGAAGCCGTGTTGAGATTGGGCCGGGCACCGGCGCGTGTTTTTTCGATTACGATGGCGATGGGAAGCCCGATCTGTTCCTGGTTAGCGGCGCGGCGGACGGCGCCAGCCGCTTGCTGCGCAATCTGGGCGATGGACGATTTGAAGATGTGACGCAGGCAGCGGGGATCCAATTGACCGGCAGCGGGCTTGGCTGCGCGGCCGGAGATTTCGACAACGACGGCCATGCGGATCTCGCGGTTTGTTTGAGCGACGGCGTGCGGCTGCTACGCAACAAAGGCGACGGGAAGTTTGAGGACGTGACCGAGAAGGTGGGAATCCGCAAAGAAAAAGGCTGCGTGGGTGTCACTTTTGTTGACTATGACCACGATGGTGACCTCGATCTGTACATTACGGCGGCTGACGTCGGTGGTTTGCCTGACAGTGGAAGGGCCTCCCACAATACGCTTTGGCGGAACAACGGGAATAGTACGTTCACCGATGTTTCGGAGGAAACTGCGCTGGGTCTCACGGCGACGGGCGCGGGAGTCATGACCACGGACTTCAACAATGACCGCGCGATTGATTTTGTGCTTGCTGGGGGCTTCAGTGGAGCGTCGGTGCATCTCAATCCGCGAGAAGGAAAATTCACGCGGCTGGATATCGATTTCAACAAGGAAAAGCTGCCGCACGCCGTGGGCGTGGTGGCTCTGGACTTCGATAAAGATGGCTGGATGGATCTGGCGTTCACGCATGAGGGCGCGCCGGGCATCAGTCTGTGGCGGAATGTGGAAGGGAAGCGGCTGGAGCGCGTGTCGCTTCCCGATCTAGGTTGGCAGAAGGGCTGGGGAATCGCTGCGCTCGATTACGACAACGACGGCTGGCTCGATCTTGTCGCCGCGGGAGAATCGAGTCGCGACGGGGAATTACGACTGCTGAGAAATTTGGGAAGCAAGGGCTGGGCCGACGTTACAAGAGATGTGCACCTCGATGCGGTCAGGCTGAATCAACCACGCGCGATCGCGGTTGCGGATATCGATGGAAATGGCGATGCCGACCTGGTGGTGACGCAACTCGGCGGCGCGCCGCTTGTTCTGCGCAATGAGGGCGGCAATCAGCACAACTGGATGAGCATCGACCTCAAGGCGCTCAACGACAACAAGAGCGGGATCGGGACGAAGGTCGAACTCTACGCAGGCACGCTGTATCAAAAGTGGGAAGTGGCCGGGGCGTCCGGCTATTTGGGGCAGAACGCCGCGCCGATTCTCGCGGGGCTCGGCATGGAGCGCAACGCTGAAGTCGTTCGGCTGCTGTGGCCCACGGGCGTACCGCAAGACGAAATAAACCTGGCCGCGAAGAAAGTGCA
>Ga0307479_10004001_pt1 | contig 13469 bp, 13 predicted proteins | sample atmos_gasesECM4C_FD_203743 | JGI IMG/M metagenome (GOLD analysis project Ga0307479, IMG submission 203743) | Hardwood forest soil microbial communities from Morgan-Monroe State Forest, Indiana, United States - atmos_gasesECM4C_515 | ecosystem: Environmental > Terrestrial > Soil > Temperate...
GGCGGCCGCGGATCGGCGTTACTGATCAACCCGAGCGCCTTGAGGCCCACCTTCATGCGCGTATGCATGTCGACGATTGGAACTGGGCCGTAAATCGCCTTGACGATCGGATAGAGCCGTTCGTTCACAGCGCGCATCGCCTTGAGGTCGTCGGCGACCGACGCCTGCCAGAGTTCGACGAACAGCTGCGGGGCTAAGCTAACCAGCCCGGACAGGATGCCGTCGCCACCGACGGCGAGCTGCGGCAGAAACCAGTTGTAGTTCGACGGCAGAAAAGCGAGCTCCGGATTGACCTTTTTCACAGCCCGCCGGTTCTCGTCATAGGCGAGCATCGTATCGCTGCCTTCCTTGATGGCGATGACGCGGTCGACGGCCGCCATTTCCGAAAGGGTCTGCGGCGAGTAACCGAAACCCGACGTCAGCGGATACTGGAAGATGGAAACCGGGATTCCAATTGCGGCACTGACCGCCCGCACAAAGGCGACTGGCGCGCGCGGCGCGGCCGATGCGCCGCCACCAAGGGGAGCCGGAGGGAACAAGACGGCGCAGTCCGCGCCGGCGGCCTCGGCGTGCCGAGCCTGCCGGATGGCCTCGGCGGTCGAGTGCGCGATAATGCCGGCCAGCAGCGGCTTGGCGCCGATATGAGCCCGGGTCCCCGCGATCACCGCCTGACGCTCTTCGTCCGACAGCGAGCCGCCCTCGCCCGCATGTCCGTTGACGAAGACGGCCGCGATGCCATCCAGGCAGGCGCAATAATCGAGCAGGCTGGCATAGCCATCCCAGTCAATCGTCAGATCGTCCTTGAAGGGCAGCACGGTGGCGACGGTGACACCGCGCAGATCGGGTTTCTTCATCGCATCGCTCATGACGGTTTGCGCCGCGGAAATTTCAGACTGGCCCGCGCCTTCAGCACTTCGAGACCATCCTCGTTGCGCGCGCTCGCCTCCCACACGATGGTACGGGTCTCATCGTGCTGCTCGGCGATCCACACATCGAAGGTGATGGTGTCCCCATAGAAAACCGGGCCGGTGAACCAGAAACGATCCTCCACCGACACTCCGATCGTTCCGACCAGCTCACTGGTGAGGATACTCGTACAGAGGCCGGCGACCATGATGCCGGGTGCGAGCCTGCGGCCGAAGCGCGTTGCGCTGGCATAGACCTCGTCGACATGAACAGGACCGAAATCGCCGGTCGCGGCGATATAGAGCGCGCCGTCCGCCTCGGTAATGGTCTTGCCCAGACTGACCTTGTCGCCGACCTTCAGCTCGTCAAATGATTTTGGTTCGTACATCGCTCAGCCCTGCCAATCGAAGGGAACGAGCGTCGCAGTCCCTTCCACAATCGTTTCGCCGGAAACGGAGAGCGTGCAGGTGATGCGGCAGACCGCGTCATCACCGTTAACGGAGACGATTTCCGCCTTGGCCTCGACGGAGTCGCCAACGATGACCGGCGCGGCGAAATTCAGGGCAATGCTGCCAATCCGGCGCGTCGGACCGCCGAGCTGGCTGAGGCACGTGGTCGCGAGACCGCCAACGGCAAGCTCAAACGCGACCATATTGGCCGCGCCGGCCTTCCTGGCGCGGACCGCGTCGACATAAAGGCCGCCGAGATTACCGCTAATGCCGGTGAACATGGCCTGTTCGGCCACCGTCATCGTCTTGCGAAATGAAAAAGCCGAGCCAGCCCTCAGGGACGTATGGGAAAGAGTCATCGAAGACTGCCTAGAGTTGCAAGCCGTTCTTGATGGTGCTGCGCGCGATCAGCATCCGGTGGATTTCGGAGGTGCCGTCATAGATGCGGGTGACGCGGGCGTCGCGGTACATCCGCTCCAGCGGCAGATCCTTGCTAAAACCCATTCCGCCGAATACCTGGATGGCGCGGTCAACGACTCGGCCCTGCATCTCGGAGGCCGCGACCTTGATCATCGACACCTTGTCGCGCGGCTCCAATCCCTGGTCGATTTCCCAGGCGGCGTTCATCACCATCATCTTGACGCCGAAGATCTCAGTGGCGGAATCCGCGATCAGCTTTTGCACCATCTGGAAATCGCCGATCGGCTGCCCGAACTGACGCCGCTCGGCCGCATGCTTGCGCATCATCTCGAGTGCCCGCTGCGCCATGCCGACGGCGCGGGCGCCGATATGGGCGAGACGGATCTGCAGCACGCTCTGCATGATCAGCTTGAAGCCGGAGCCGACCTCCCCGAGCACGGCATCCCCGGGGATGCGGCACTGGTCGAACGTCAGCTCGGCATGGCCGTAGCCGCGATGACCCATCATCGGCTGGGTGCGGGAGACGGCGAGGCCTGGCGTGCCGCGGTCGACAAGAAACAACGTGATGCCGCCGCGGGCGCGCTTCTCCTTGTCCGTCAGCGCCATCACGATCACGTAGTCGGCAATGTCGCCGTCGCTGATGAAATGTTTCGTCCCATTCAGGACCCACGCGTCGCCGTCGCGATGGGCGGTGGTGCTGATCGCGGCTGCGTCGGATCCCGCGCCAGGCTCGGTGATCGCCATGGCACAGATCTTGTCACCCTTCACCGTCGGCAAGAGATATCTGTCGATCTGTTCGCCTCGGCAGGCCATCAGCATCGGATAGACCTGGCCGAACACGCGGCGGATCAACGCGTCGGAGGTCTTTCCGAATTCCTCTTCAACCAGACAATGTTCAACGCAAGAGAGCCCGCCGCCGCCGACTGTGGCCGGCATGTTCATCGCAAACAAGCCGAGCGCCTGTGCTTTGGTTTTGACAACCTTCAGCGCTTCAGCGGGCACCGTCGCCGTTCGCTCGACCTCATCCTCGAGCGGATGCACTTCCGTTTCGACAAAACGACGGACGGTGTCGACCAGAAGCCGCGTGTCATCGGGCAGTGAAAAATCGATCATTGCGCGACACCGATCACCTTGGCGTCGATCATCGCCGCGATATCCGCACTCGCATATCCGGCCGCTTGCAGAATATCCCGCGTCTGCGCCCCGAGCGGTTGCGGCACGAGCCGGATCTCCGGAGAGCGGCCGTCATAGCGGGCAGGATGCATGACCATCGTCACGGGCGCGCCATGCGCACCGGCAACGGTCTTGAAACCGCCGAGATGCTTGAGCTGGGGGTCGGCCTGAAGATCCGCATAGTCCTGCACCGGCGCGTGCCAGATGCGCGCTGCTTCGAGGACAGGAAGCCACGCTGACGTTGACCTTTGCTTCAGCCGCCCGGCGACCAGCCGCGTGATGTCCTCGCGTCGCGAAAAGCTATCGGCCTCGTCGAACTGCGTCAGTTCATCGCTGTCGAGCGCGACCGCCAGCGCCTTCGGCGATGCAATCGAGATCGCCAGAAATCCGTCGGCGGTCGGGTGAATGCCGTAAGGCCCGGGACTGAACCATGCCGCGATGCCCAAGGGTCCGCGCGAGCTCGGTGACGGCGCGCCGTTCAACCATGCCGTCAGCGGTTCGGCCTGCAGGTCGAGGGCGGCCTGATAGAGATTGACCTCGACCAATTGGCCCGCGCCGGTTTTCGTTCTGGCAAACAGCGCAGCGAGAATGCTCATCGCATACAACGACGCTGCGTGTTGATCGACGATCACGGCGCCGACCGCAGTCGGCTGGCCGTCGGCGCGACCGGTCCGCATCGCCAGTCCGGACAACGCCTGCAGCAGCAGATCCTGCCCTGGACGATCCTTGTACGGACCGTCGGACCCGAACCCGGTTGCCGCGGCGTAGATCAGACCTGGATTGATCTCTTTGAGCACATCGTAGCCGAGGCCGAGCTTGGCCATGGTGCCGGGCCGGAAATTCTCCATCACCACGTCCGCGGTCGCCGCAAGTTTCTTCACCAGGGCTATTCCATCGGGATGCTTGAGATCGACCGCAAGACTGCGTTTGTTGCGCCCGGTCGCAAGGTGATTGACGCTATCACCAGCAACGAAATGATTTGCGACCGCCCAGTTGCGTTGAAACGCCCCCTCGATCGGCTCGACGGCGATCACATCGGCTCCGAGATCGGCGAGTGTCTGCGCGGCCAGCGGGCCTGCGAGATAGTGGTTGAAGCTCAGAATTTTGACGCCGTTCAAAAGGTTCATGACAACGCACCGTTGGTCGGCCCAATGGACCTCAATGGATGTTTCATAGGCAGCACTTCCATCTGGCGATTTCTTCGGCACAAATAAAACCTGTGATTTCTCATTGAACAATATCGACATCTATTATTTTGACGGCCTAGTTGATAATTGAATTCTATTATCTCCCCGACGATCGTTGGCGAAACTACGCGCCAGCGATGCAGACGATGAGGTCGACAGATGAACCTTCGGCAGCTTGAAATCCTCCGCGCCGTGATGCGAACGCGCTCCACGGTCGGAGCCGCACGGGATCTCGGCATGTCGCAACCGGCAGTCAGCAATGCCATCAAGAACGCCGAGTCGACGCTCGGCTTCCTGCTGTTCGATCGCGCCAACAAGCGCTTGATCCCGACCCAGGAAGCGCAAATCCTGCTCGCCAAAGCCGAGCCGCTGTTTCTGATGCAGGACCTGATCAGCCAGACGGCGGCGGATCTTCGTAAGGGCCGCAAGGGACGCATGCGGATCGTCGCCACCTCTGAGCTGTCGGAATCGTTGCTGCCGCAGATTGTTGCGAGGTTCAACCGGGATCACGCCGGCGTGGAGATCTCGGTCGAGACGCTGCGGCTCGACAACCTCTTGGAATATGTCGAGATCGGCATCGTCGACATCGGCTTCGCCATGGAGCCGCATCCGCGCGAAACTCTGAAATATCTGCCGCTGGCGCAACTCGACATGGTCTGCGCCTGCCACGCCGACAGCCCGCTCGCACAGCTGAAATGCGTCACACCGACGGACCTGCGCGATACGCCGCTTATCAACGCCCGCACCAGCAGCCGGATCAGCAATCTCGTGCAAGACGCCTTCCGACGTAGCGCCGTCAATTACGCGCCCGCGATCGATGTGCGCTTCATGAACGTCGCCGGACATTTCGTCGAGGAGGGGCTGGGGGTCACGATCATGGACGAGCTGACGGCTTCCTCGAAGCGCTACAGCCGCCTGAAGAGCGTTCCGTTCCAGCCGAGAACCCAGGTCACGGTGTCTGCCATCGTCGCTGCGGACCGTCTGCAACAGCGGCTGATGCAGGCGCTGGTCAAGCATGCACGCGAGGAAATCGCGACCAGAATTGCGCATGCAAAGAACTGATGCGATCATATTTCTCTTCCTCAGCCGGCGATCTGCCTTGACGCTTTGGCCGCGCGCGGCCACGCCAGACCGAACTTCGCCACCAACGCGCGTGCGGCTGCATCCCGCGGGGCCGGCAGCGGCAGACGGGGCGGACGCGGCAGACCTGCGGAAAAGCCCATATGGCTGAGCAGCGCTTTGGTGCCGGCGACGTAAGCCTGGCCGCCGACGAATTCGATCACCGGCAGATAGTCGAGATAGAGCTCGCGCGCCGCATCGATCGCGCCTTCATCGGCGACGAGGCTGAAGATGCGCGCCATCGCCTGGGGTGCGACGTTGGAGGCAACCGCCACCCACCCTTGCGCGCCCTCCACAAAAGATTCGAATCCGAGGATGCCGCCGAACACGGTCATCCGTTCGCCGCAGAGACGGATGATGTCGCGCACGCGCGTCACCTCGAGCGTCGACTCCTTGATGTAAAGACAATTGTCGATCTCGGCGAGGCGCGCCACCAGTGCCGGCTTGAGGTCGACATTGGCGGTCGCGGGATTGTTGTAGATCATGATGGGCAGCGAGATCGCATCGGCCACCGTCCTGTAGTGATGGACGAGTTCATCGTCGGTCGGCGTCGAATAGAATGGCGGAATGATCATCACGCCGTCGGCGCCCAATCTTTCGGCACGACGGCTGAGGCGCACCACCTCCCGCGTATCCTCTGCGCCGGTTCCGATCAGTACGGGCACGCGCCCCGCCGCCTGGGCGATGACCGTCTCAGTCACCAGAACCTTCTCGTCATCGTCGAGTGAAAGGAACTCGCCGGTCGAGCCGAGCGGGATCAGTCCATGGATGCCTTGCCCGATCTGCCAATCGACGAAGCCTCGCAACGCCTCGGCATCGACCTCGCCGGCCGGCGTGAACGGCGTGATCATGACGGTGTAGGTACCGCGAAACATCTTCATGGTTGGCCTTCCACTTGCTCAGACGAACGCAGGCAGCGGCACTGCCGCGATCGCGACGAAACTGCAATCGATTGCAAGATTGATGCTGCTTTGGGCAACGATGACCCAAAATTAGGCTTGTACGCCATAGTTCCTGCCAATATTGTCTTTGCAATCGTTTCCATTCTAGCGGCGAGATTGATGAGCGTCACGCTCAAAGATGTGGCACACGCGGCTCGTGTTTCGGTCAGCACCGCCTCGCGCGCGCTGGGCGGCAGCGGATTGGCGAGCGAGCGGACCCGGCAGCGCCTGATCCGCATTGCACGCGAACTCGGCTACCGGCCGAACCCGATCGCACGCGGGCTCAAGACCGGGCAGTCGCGACTGGTCGGCCTTTTGGTCCACAACCTCACCAACGCGTCGTTTCACGTGATGGCCGAGGTGGTGCAGGCGCGGCTGAAGGCGCTCGGCTACCAGATGCTGCTGTGCATCGACGGCGATGATCCGCAACAGGAGAGCGACACGCTGACGACGCTTGCCGACCATCGCATCGATGGATTAATCGTCGTGCCCACGGGCAAGAACGGCGCCGCGCTGAAAACTCTCGCCAGTGAAATCCCGATCGTCTGCCTGGTGCGCCGCGACGACGGGACCGATCTCGAAACGGTACTCGCCGACGATTCGGAAGGCTCCTATGTCGGCGCGCGCTATTTGATCGGGCTCGGGCATCGGCGGATCGGCCTGATTGTCGGCCGTCCGGATACAACGTCGGGACGCGAGCGACTGTCGGGTTATGTCCGCGCCTTGCGCGAGGCATCGATTGCCGTGGACAACACCTTGATCCACGCCGGCCATTACGAGCCGGAGACCGGCGCCGCCTCCTGCCGCAAGCTATTGGATCTCACCGAGCCGCCCAGCGCGATCTTCGTCGCCAACCATGAAGCGACGCTCGGCGTGCTCCGCGTGACGGCGGAACGCGGCCTGTCGATTCCCGATGATCTCTCCTTGCTCTGTTATGAGCATTCGCCCTGGTTCGAATGGCACCGTCCGGCCATCAGCATCGTCGACAACGGCGCGCGCGACCTTGCCAATCTCGCCGTCGACCGTCTGCTGCACCGCATGGACGCCAGAGGCAACGGCACCGACGGCGTGCGCGAATATCGCGTCGGCGCCCGGCTGGTGAAACGCGATTCCTGCCGCCCGTTCGATCCGTCAGCAGCCAAATCTTCCATTTCCAAATCCTCCGCTTCCAAGGCCTGACCGATGCCCTATGTCGAAATCCTTGCGCCACCCGCCCCGCCCCGGAACAAGGCCGCATTGGCAGAATCCATTACCGACGGCCTGATGTCGACCTTTGGCGTCGATGCACAGACGATTACGCTCTATTTCCTGCCGATCGCTCCCGGCGACTATGCCCATGCGGGCGAGATGGGATCGCAAGGGACCCGTCAACGCATCCTGCTCAAGGTGCACGCGTTCCGCCGCAGCGAGGCCGAGCGCCGCGCAGCCGCCGCCGCGCTGACGCGAAGCGTCTGCACCGCCTACGGCGTGCCGGGCACTGACGTCGCCACTTATTTCCTCGACCGCGAGAAGGACGAGGTCGCCCACGATTCCAAGCTCGCCAGCGACTGAAGGAAGCAACACGCCATGGACCGTTTCTACACCGAGGACCAAAAGGCGCTGCGAGACACCGCGCGGCGGTTCGCGAAGGCCGAGATCCTGCCGCGCGCGGCCGCGATCGATCGCGACGACCGCTTCGACCGTTCGCTGTACAAGGGCATGGCCGAACTCGGCCTGTTCGCCATCTGCCTGCGCGAAGGCGCTGGTGGCGCGGGGCTCGACGCGGTCGCGGCCTGCATCGCGATGGAGGAGCTGGCGCGTTGTTCGGGCGCGGTGGCCAACGCCTTCGCCATTCCCGTCGAGGCGGTGCTGTTCTTCGACCAGCATGGGACGGAAGCGCACAAGGCGCTGATCCCGCAGATCCTGAGCGGCGAGATTATCCCCGCCACCGCCGTCTCCGAACCCGACCACGGCTCTGATGTCGCCGGCATCAGGACCACCGCCGCGCGTGACGGCAACGGCTGGCTGCTCAACGGCACCAAGGCCTGGGTAACGCTCGGCGGCATCGCCGACCGCATCATGGTGTTCGCCCGCACCGGCTCGGAGGCCGGGCACCGCGCCATTTCCTGCCTGCTCGTCGACGGCCGGCTACCGGGCATCGCGCGCGGCAAGAACGAAGAGCTTCTCGGCATGCACGGCCTGGAGGATTGCCAGATTACCTTTTCCGGCGTGCGGCTGACGGCCGACAGCCTGATGGGGCCCGAGAACCAGGCCTTCAAGATGGCCATGAGCAACTTCAATTTCAGCCGGCTGATGATGGCGTCGATGGCGCTCGGCATGGCGCAAGCCGCGTTCGAGGACGCCACGACCTACGCAAAGGACCGCAAGCAATTCGGGCAGCCGATCATAGGTTTCCAGGCGGTGCAGTTCATGCTGGCCGACATGGCGACCGACATCGCCGCCGCCCGCCTTCTGATCCACCACGCCGCGCGCCTGCACGACGCCGGCGAACCGATCGCCAAGGAAGCAGCACAGGCAAAACTGTTCACCACCGACATGGCGATGAAGCACGTCTCCAACGCGCTGCAGATCCATGGCGGCAATGGCTATTCGCGCGAATACCGCATCGAGCGGCTGTTCCGCGACGTGCGCCTCGCCCAGATCTATGAGGGCACCAACCAGATCCAGCGCCTCATCATCGCCCGCCAGGTCGAGAAGGAAGCCGCATGAATTGGAGCGTGCAACCATGCTGAGCATCATTACAGCCGGAGAGGCCGCGAGCCTGATCCGCGACGCAGATACGCTGATCGTCGGCGGCAATGGCGGCACCGGGGTAGCGGAATCCGTTCTCGATGCGTTGGAGCAGCGTTTCCTCGGCGGCGGCGGGCCGCACGGCTTGACGCTGATCAACATTACCGGCGTCGGCGCCGTGACCGAGAAGGGCCTGTGCCATCTGGCCCATGAGGGCCTGATCGCGCGGGTGCTCGGCGGCAATTTCGGGCTCCAGGTGCCCTTCATGCAGCTGGTGCGCAACGAATTGATCGACGCCTACAACTTTCCGCAAGGGGTGATGAGCCAGCTCTGCCGCGCCATGGCCGCAAAACATCCTGGCGTCCTCACCCATGTCGGCCTCGACACCTACATGGACCCGCGCCAGGACGGCGGCCGCATGAACGCGCGCACAACCCTGCCCTTGGTCGACCTCGTCGAGCTGCACGGACAATCATGGTTGCTCTACCGCGCGCCTTCGCCGCCTGACGTCGCCATCATCCGCGGCACCTCGGCCGACGAAGACGGCTATATCAGCATGGAGCACGAAGGCACCACGCGCGAGGATCTCTCGATCGCGCAGGCCGTGCACAACACCGGCGGCACCGTGATCTGCCAGGTGAAACGGATCGTTAAGCGCGGCTCGATCCACCCGCAGATGGTCAAGATCCCGGGCTTCCTGATCGACCATGTGGTGCTCGAACCCCAGCAAATGCAGACCTACGGCACGGTCTACGATCCCGCCCGCTGCGGCGAGACCCGCGTGCCCGTCGCGATGATCGCGCCCGACCCGCTCACCGAACGGCGGGTGATCGCCCGCCGCGCCACCTTCGAGCTGCGCCCCCGCGACGTGGTCAATCTCGGCGTCGGCATCTCCGCGATGATCCCCAATGTCGCCGCCGAGGAAGGCATCGCGGATCTGATCACGTTGACCGTGGAATCCGGCGTGGTCGGCGGCGTGCCCGGCCATGCGCGCGAGTTCGGCACCGCCATCAATCCCCGCGCCATCCTCGATCAAGCCTATCAGTTCGATTTCTACGACGGCGGCGGGCTCTCTTGCGCCTTCCTCTCGTTTGCGGAGGTGGACGTAACCGGCAATGTCAATGTCACCCGCTTCGGCGACCGTCGCGACGGCTCGGGCGGCTTCATCGACATCACCCAGAACGCCAAGCGGCTGATCTTCAGCGGCACCATGACCGCCGGAAAACTCGACATCGGCGTCGAGAATGGCCGGCTTGCGATCCGCCGCGACGGCGCCTTCCGAAAATTCGTGCCGCAGGTCGGCCAGATCAGTTTCAGTGCGGCGCTCGCCGCGCAACGCGGCCAGGAAGTCTCCTACATCACCGAGCGCGCCGTGTTCCAGCTGGAGAATGGCAGCCTCACCTTGACCGAGATTGCCCCTGGCGTGCGCCTGGAGCAGGACGTGCTGGCGCATATAGGCTTCCGGCCGCGCATCAGCCCCGACCTCAGGAATATGGACCCGCGCATCTTCCGGCCCGGGCCGATGGGGATCGGCCTTAGCTTCGTCGAGCTGCCGGCACGCAAGCGCAAGGTCGCCTGAGGACACGCCATGGGCACCGCAACCACCGCGCCGATCAATCTCCGCTACGAGGACATCGAGCTCGGCACACAATTCGAGAGCGCGGCACACGCGGTGACGCCGGCCGATATCGCGGCTTTCGCCGAAATCACGCGCGATCATCACCCGCTGCATATCGACGCCGCCTACGCAAAATCCCGCGGCTTCCCCACGGTGATCGCGCATGGACTGTACAGCCTGTCCCTGATGGAAGGGCTGAAGTCGGAGCTAAAACTCTATGAGGAGACCTCCGTCGCCTCGCTCGGCTGGGACGAGGTGCGTTTCAAGGCGCCGGTCGTCGCCGGCGACCGCTTGCGGGTGCGCTTCCGCTTCGTCGAGAAGCAGCTGACCAAAAATCCGGCGCGCGGCATCGTCATCGAGGCGCTCGACCTGGTCAACCAGCGCGACGAAGTGGTGACGGAAGCCCGCCATACATCCCTGATCCTCACCCGCCAGCCGGATCACCAGCCGAGCGCGCGGGCCGCGACATAACGAGACAACGAAAAGACGACCGGACCCGGAGAACGCCTCCTCACTTGTTCACTTTTGCAACAGGAGTTCACGTCATGCGATTTCTCAAGACCTTCTCCGCCTTCATTGTGCTGATCAGTCTCGTCACCGCAGCTCACGCCCAGAACTGCACGTCGAAAGTGCCGGCATCGAGCCTGATCGAAGCCGGCAAGTGGCAGATGTCGATCAACCCGACCCTGCCGCCGCAGCAATTCGTCGACGACAAGGGCGAGCTACAAGGGCTCAATGTCGAACTCGCCCGCGAAATCGCCAAGCGCATCTGCATCGAGCCGGTGTTCCTGCGGATGGACTTCCCGCCGATGATCCCGGCATTGCGCTCCGGCCGCTTCGACACCATCAACACCGGCCTGTTCTGGACTGAAGAGCGCTCGAAGATGCTTTACCTCGTACCGTATGCGCAGCAGGCTATCAGCATCTATACCGACCCCGCTTCCCCTCTGAAGCTGGAGAAGTTCGAAGATCTCGCCGGCCGCGTCGTCGGCGTCGAGGCCGCCACCTATACCGAGCGCAAGGCCCGCGAGTTCAACGCGGCGATGGTGGCGAAAGGCCTCAAGGAAATAGAGTTCCGCACCTTCACGACCGTCACCGCAACCTCGGCAGCCCTGCGCGCCGGACAGCTCGAGGCGGCGCTCAACATCAACGAAACCGCCAACTCGCTCGAGCAGCGCGGCATCGCGAAAATCTGGGTCAGGGACATCGCCGGCACCGACATCACCTTCGCCTTCCGCGACAAGCTGCTGGCGCAGGCGGCGGCCGATGCGCTGACGGCGGTCCGCGCCGACGGCACCTATGATAAGCTGTTCGACAAATTCGGCATGACCAAGCTGAAGGCCACCACCTTCGCCATCCGCGGTGAGGGCCCCTCCGACTGACGGCAAGTGTTGCTGCGAAGTGCGGCGGCGCGGCTCAGAAGCCAAAGTTCCAGATCCCAGTACTTGCGCAAGTCGCGTGTGCACGACGTGTGCACCAAGATATCAAGTAAAAATTGGTACAGCCAACATGAGCAGCTCCAGGCTGAGCGTGACCGCCCGCCCAAGAACGTTCGAGCCACCGCCGACCTTGACGATCAGCTCAGCCCGCCGCACGCGTTCGCGATGCGCTCGCATGCAACGCGCAGGCGGTCGGTCGCAGTGGCGAACGAGATGCGGAAGAATGGCGCCAGTCCGAAGGCCGAGCCTGGAACGACCGCGACATTCACCTCTTCAAGCAGGAAGGTTGCGAAGTCGACATCAGTCTCGATGATCCGGCCATCCTCACGCTTGCGGCCGAGCATGCCGCGGCAGGACGGAAACAGATAGAAAGCCCCATCCGGCGTCCGGCAGCTCAGCCCGTCGATGGTGTTGAACGCCTCAAGACACAGGTCGCGCCGCTTGCGAAACACCTCGTCCCGTTCAGCCAGGAAATCCAAGGGGCCAGTGAGCGCGGCGACGGCGGCCGCTTGCGAGACTGAGCTCGGATTAGTAGTGCTCTGCGACTGGATCGTCGCCATCGCCGCGATGAGGTCGGCGGGACCTCCGGCATAGCCGATGCGCCAACCAGTCATCGCATACGCCTTCGAGACACCGTTGCAGGTCAGCACGCGGTCGAACAGCTTGGGCTCGACCGCGGCGATCGTTGCGAATTGCCAGCCGTCGTAGCGAATGTGCTCGTACATATCGTCGGTCAGCACCATCACGTGCGGATGTTCGAGCAAGACATCGGCGATGGCCCGCAGATCGGCCGCCGAATAGCCGGCGCCGGTTGGGTTGCTGGGCGAGTTGAGCACCAGCCATTTGGTGCGCGGCGTGATCGCGGCCCGCAGTGATGGCGCGGTCAGCCTGAACCCATCGGCCTCACTGCACGCCACGATCACCGGCTCGCCGCCGGCGAGCAGGACCATGTCGGGGTATGACACCCAATAGGGCGCGGGGATGATGGCTTCATCTCCTGCGTCGCGGGTGGCACACAAGGCGTTGTAGAGCACCTGCTTGCCGCCGGTGCCGGCGCTGATCTGCGAAACATCGTAGGACAGTCCATTCTCATTCTTGAACTTGCCGATGATCGCGCGCTTCAGCTCGGGCGTGCCGTCGACATCGGTATACTTGGTCGCGCCGGCGTCGATGGCGGCTTTCGCCGCCTCCCTGACGCGAGCGGGCGTATCGAAATCCGGCTCGCCCTGCGACAGGCCGATGACATCGCGTCCCTGGCGACGCAGTTCGCTCGCGAGCCGTGTGATGGCGATCGTCGGCGAAGGGCGGACGCCCGACAGGCGCGACGAGAGCCGGGTCGGCTTGAAATGGGTATTCATATGCGGTGCTCCACTGAGTAGCTTTGAGTAGCGTTGGGTGCCGAGGTCACCGCCGCTCGTCAGCAATTGTCTGCGATTCACGTGAATGTTCCTCTGTGTGTTCTCGTCTGACGTTTTCTATTCGGAAAG
>Ga0307479_10004002_pt1 | contig 13468 bp, 9 predicted proteins | sample atmos_gasesECM4C_FD_203743 | JGI IMG/M metagenome (GOLD analysis project Ga0307479, IMG submission 203743) | Hardwood forest soil microbial communities from Morgan-Monroe State Forest, Indiana, United States - atmos_gasesECM4C_515 | ecosystem: Environmental > Terrestrial > Soil > Temperate...
AGCACGGGACGATGATCACAGTGAGCAAGGACACGATCCTGAACCAGACCGCCAAGCGCAAAGCCCGCATTCTCCTGGTCGACGATGACCCGGGACTGCTGCGCCTGCTGACCATCCGCCTGCGCGCGGAGAGTTACGACGTCGAGGCGGTGGAGAGCGCCGCGCAGGCGCTGTCGGCATCGAGCCGCTTCCGCCCCGATCTGGTGATCACGGACCTGCGCATGGACCAGATGGACGGTATCGGGCTGCTCAAGGAGCTGCAGAACCGCTGGCCGGGACTGAAGGTCATCATCCTCACCGCCCACGGCACCATCCCGGATGCGGTGCAGGCGACGCAGATGGGCGCGTTCGGCTTTCTCACCAAGCCGGTCGACAAGCAGGAACTTCTCGATCAGGTGCAGAAGGCGCTGCGGATCTCCGGCTTCGGCGCCTCGGATGAGGACTGGCGCGCGGAGATCGTGACGCGCAGCGCCAGCATGGAGGAGAAGCTCGCGCAGGCGCACATGGTCGCCGGAACGGATGCGCGGGTACTGATCACCGGCGAAAGCGGCACCGGCAAGGAGCTGCTGGCGCGCGCCATCCACCGCGGCAGCCCGCGCCGCAACAAGGCGTTCGTCGCCATCAACTGCAGCGCCATGGCGGAGGATCTGCTGGAGTCGGAGCTGTTCGGCCACGAGAAGGGCTCGTTCACCGGCGCCACGCGTGCACATCGCGGCCTCTTCATGGCCGCCGACGGTGGCACGCTGATGCTCGATGAGATCGGCGACATGCCGATGCGGCTGCAGGTGAAGCTGCTGCGCGTGCTGCAGGAGAACGTCATCCGCCCGGTGGGCAGCGCCGATGCCATCCCGGTGAACGTGCGCGTGATCTCTTCCACGCACCGCGACCTGCAGCAGCTGATGAGTGTCGGGCAGTTCCGCGAGGATCTGTACTACCGCCTGAACGTGGTGCACATCGAGATGCCCTCGCTCAACCGTCGCCGCGAGGATATTCCGCTGCTGGTGGCGCACTTCCTGGCGCAGATCGCCAAGGAGAGCGGCGTGCGCAAGATCTACGCGCCCGAGGCGGTGGAGCTGCTCGCCACGGCCGACTGGCCCGGCAACATCCGCCAGCTGCAGAACGTCGTGCGCCAGAACGTGGCGCTGTCGCAGACCCCCATCATTCCGGTGGAGCTGGTGCAGCAGTCACTCGGGGGCACCCCGGGGCGCCTGCCCTCCTTCGATGAGGCGCGCGATGAATTCACGAGGAGCTACCTCTCGCAGATCCTGCAGATCACCGGCGGCAACGTCAGCCAGGCGGCGCGGCTGGCGCGCCGCAATCGCACCGATTTCTACAAACTCCTCGCACGGCACCAGCTGACGCCGGAGGAATTCAAGCAGCGCTGATCAGCGCTGCCGGTGTTGTCCTGGGGCAGTCAGCGTCGGGGAAAATACGCGCTGTAGAGGCTGTCCGGGATCAGCCTCTGCTCGCGCTGAAAGAGCGCATTCCTGCTCAGGTAGTCCGCGAATTCGGCACGCAGCCTCTCGAGGGCCGCATCGTCCCGGACCGGCTCGAGGTTCATGTCCCTCTCGATCGCGAAGAGCGAATCCCCATCGAGAAAGAACATCCCGGAAACGTATTGGTCGAGGCTCGTGATCGCGCGCTTGAGGGGGTAGCGGTGGACATTGCGCAGCGAGGGCTCCAGGTCGAGCCCTGAGCCGACCCAGGTCACCTGATCCGGCGCGTTGATCCCGTAACCATGCCGCAGGAACGCCAGCAGCGTCGGCGCGATATCAAGGTGGGAGGAGATGGATTGGATCCGCGCGGGGCGCTTAAGGCGCGGCGAGAAGATGATGAGCGGCACATGGTAGCGGTCGATCCGGGTGGACGGTGGAATCTCCGCCAGCCGGTGATCCCCGGTGATAATGAAGATCGTGTTGCGGTAGCCGGGAAGCTTCGCCTGCTCCTCGAAGTAGCTCCTGAGCGCCGCGTCCGTGTAGAGGATGGTCGAGTAGATCTCCCGGTACTGGCGGTGACTCGCCTTCTCGGCCTCGGAGAAGTGCAGCTCCCGCATGCGATCCTCGAAGAGCCGCAGGTACTCTTCCTGGCCGGGCACGGCGTAGCGGGGATGCGTGCTGATCGTCTGCACGTAGTCGACGTACGGTCTGCCTGAATCGTCCCGTTCCGTGAGCAGTGCCTTGCGCAGGATCTCCTTGTCGGCGTATCCCCAGTCCGAGCCCGGGAGACGATAGTACCCGGCATCGTAATCCCCGATGCCCACCATCAGATCGATGTCCTGCTGCTCGAGAAAATCGCCCTGGTGGTCGAAATCCAGGCGGGTACCGCAGAAGAAGCGGGTGCGGTAGCCACTGCGCTTGAGAATGCTGAGCAGGGTCAGAGCTTTAGGCATGCGGCTGCCGAAGCTGTTGAAGCCCTGGTCCCCGAAGGGCAGCGATCCGAGGATCGAGGGCAGTGATGCGAACGTGCGGCCCTGCGACGACAGGAAGTTTTCGAAGTACAGACTCCTGCCAGCCAGTTCATCCAGAAAGGGGGTGAAGCTGCCGAGGTAGGCGTTGGGGCCGCTGAAGGCCCGCCCCAGTCCCTCGATCGCCAGGAAGACGATATTGGGCGGCGGTGCACCCGGTTCGAAGTTGAAGTACTCGCCCAGGACGTCGTGGGCGTCCTCGCCTCGCAGGAACGGGTATTGCGGATCGAGATAACGGAACTGCGCAGCCATGTCGAGAGCGCGGCCCGTCACCGGGTGCGAGGGTCTGAGGCGGGCGAGGGAATCCGCGATGAAGAAAGCCGCCTTGTTCGCTGCGACGTTGTAGGCGAACTCGCCCCGCAGCGCGCCGCGAGCCGGCAGCGGTCTCACGCCCGAGACGGCGAGCACGACAGCGAGGCCGAGCAGGAGCAGAGCCGCGCGCGCATTGAGGACTGGGTGCCGGTTGAAGATGGGCAGCGCGACCCAGAACACCGCGAGCGGGAGCAGCAGCGTTGCGACCGACAGCGCAGAGAAGTGATAACCCGCGCGCGCCGTCGTCAGAATGTCGCTGAGCGAATAGCCGAACAGGTCGCTCCCGAGCGGTACCCGGGAGAAGAGGAAATAGCTCGACAGCGCAACAGCACCGATCAGCACCAGCGAGCCCAGGCCGCCGTAGACCCGGACATCCGCGTTCGTTCCGCGGAAGAGCATCCGGCACGCCAGGAACAGCGGCAGGAGGAAGACGAGCAGCTCGAGGAACAGCAGCACGTCCGAGCGGAGCGCCGCGACGATCACCATGCCGACATCGCGCGGAACCTCGGCCGTCAGGAGGATACCCGACAGCTCCAGCAGGCGCTGCGTGAGCAGGCCCAGCAGCAGTGCCAGGGACAGATTGCCAAAGGCGGTCAGGCGCTCGCCGAGCCGGATGGGCCACGGCGTGCCTGCGGCCTGGGCAGTCAGCTTGACCATCGGGGTGCGGTCAGGAGCTCACCAGCGGAACAGCAGTGTCAGTGAGGCGTCCCGCTCGACGAAGGGGTTGGACGCATGCTCGTCGCTGACGCTGCCGGTGAGCCAGATGCCCCATCCGGGAGTGAAGAACTTCTGCATCTGCGCGCCGGCGGTCCAGGAGCTCGTGACGTTGACGAGTACGCTGTGGGGCAGAAGCTCGTTGCCGTGGCTGAAGCCCCCGTTCAGCTCGAGGTAGTCGTCTGCGTTTCCGGAGAAGTAATAGCGTGCGACTGCGCGGTGAGAGACCCCGAGTCCCGTCGTCGAGGGGATGAACAGCGTGCGCCAGCGCAGATACCAGTTGCCGACGTACTTGCCGAGTCCTACGCCGTACATGTCGACGTTAGTGCTGGTGAAGCTCATGTGGTCGTAGCTGAGCGACGGCTCCCACCCTCGCGCGATACCCTGAAAGAGCTCGGCACGGTATGCCTGCCGCGGATAGAGAGTCGCATTCGGCGAGTACTGGTAGCGCAGGTTGAGATACGCCCTGGACCATGCGTCCGTATAGTCATCCAGCGCGACGGCGTGGTCGGTCAGCGAGAAGCGCCGCGCCACGAGACTCTCCACGGCGAGCGAGCCGCGGGGGAAATACCCGCGAACGCTGGCGTCGTATTCGCTCCAGGCAGACCTGCCCGCGGAGAAATTGCTGTAGGTGTCGCCGACGTGTGCCAGCCAGCGAAGACTTCCGGGCTGCGTGGCCAGCGGCTCCGAGCGCTGCTCGAGTGCCCGGTAGGCCCTGGATCGGGCGAGCTGCGCGGCTGGCTCGTTCGGTTGGACTGATTCCCAACGAGTGTAGGCCTTGACGGCGTCCGCGGGGCGGCCACTCCACAGATACAGGTCGCCCAGCGCCGCCCAGGCGTCACCGTAGTCCGGGAATTGCGCGGTCACCGTGGTCAGATCGGCCTCGGACTCCGACCAGCGCCCTTCCCAGGCATACGCTCGTCCGCGGCCAAGCAAGAGATCAGAGTTGTTCGGTCTCGTCGACAAGAGCTCCGTGTAGAGCCGTATCGCCTCCTCGCGCTGCCTGCTGTAGGCGAGGAGCCGCGCCAGCTGGAACTTGGCCTCGTAGGATTGCGGGTCGGCGGCGAGGACCACACGATAGTGGCCGATGGCCGCGGCGTAATCGCCGCGATCGCGCGCCTCGTCAGCCGCTGTCAGCTCGGCGCCGGCGCCTTCGGCCCAAGTCGCGGGGGCGCCCGTGAGGCCGGCGAGTGCCAGCCAGCCGGTGAGGGCCGCGGGGAGCGCTCGGTTCATGAGGCGGGGCACTCCTGCTTGCGTCGGGCAAGCCATGCGCGCACGCCTCGGCGCAGATGCTGGAACACCGCGGCCATCCGCCAGAGTGTATTGAGCTGCCGGTATCCGAAATTCTCGAGCACGGCGATAGCGAACAGTACGAGGATGTGGCGCGGTCTCTTGTAGAGGCGGAAGGAGATCTCCTCGAGCAACAGCGCGCAGGTTGAGAGCAGCACGCCGAAGCCCGCCGCGAGCAGCATGAAGGTGATGAAGACCGACGCGGAGACGATGCCGAGCGCGAAGCCGACGATGACGAAGACATAACCGCCGGTCTCGATCACCGGCCCGAACCATTCGAAGAACACCGTGAAGGGGAAGGCGAACCATCCCGCAAAGGATCCCTCCTTATGGAACATCAGGCCGCGATTCATCATCAGTGATTCCGCCAGGCCGACCTGCCATCGGGTGCGCTGCCTGCGGAGCTTGCCGATATCGTCCGGAACCGTGGACCAGCAGATGGGCTCGGGCACGAACGTGATGCGGTATCGCTTGCGCTGCGCGGAGAGCGTCCGGTGGAGCCTGACGATCAGCTCCATGTCCTCGCCGACGGTGTCACAGCGGTACCCGCCCGCCCCGATGAAGGTCTCCTTGTGATAAATGCCGAAGGCGCCCGAGATGATCAGGTGGGCGTTCATCGGCGACCAGCCCATTCTCCCGTACAGGAAGGCGCGCAGGTATTCGATGACCTGAAACAGTACCAGCGGCCTGTCGGGAAGGCCGGCCTCGATGAAGACACCGTCCTGTGATTTGCAGCCGTTGGCGACGCGAACGGTTCCGCCGCAGGCGATCACCGTCGGGTCCTCGAGGAGCGGCTCGACGATCAGCATCACACTGTCGCGCTGCAGGACCGAGTCGGCATCCACCCGACAGATCCAGGGATAGTGCGCGATATTGGCCGCGGCGTTGACGGCATCGCCCCGGCCCCCGTTTTCCTTGTCGATGACGCGCAAGCGCGGCTCGACCCTCGACTGATAGATGGCGCGGACCGGCTGCGTCTTGAGGCGTGCGCGGTAGGCCTCGGGGAACGGCTCGAGGGAGTAGGCCCCCGCAATCACCTCCAGGGTGCGGTCGGTCGAGCCGTCGTTCACCACGACGATCTCATACTCCGGGTAATGCTGCTGCAGCGACTGCAGGGTTTGCAGGATGTGGGCCTCTTCGTTGCGCGCCGGGACCACAATGGTGACGGGCGGCGCGAAGCCGGCGAGCAGGTTGGGGAGCCCGGCCACGTCGCGGCTCTGCATGTAACGTGCGACGCCGCCTATGGCGCGGAAGATCAGCATCACGTACACGGCATTCAGCGCCAGGAAGTACAGCAGAATGAACCACTGGGTGGCGAGCAGGAACGCGATCATCGGCGCGCTCCGGTCCGCATGCGGTCCGTGGGTGACGGGTCGCCGCCCGAGCAGGCGGGGCGCGCCCGTTCGGCGATGGCTTGTGTCAGGATGTCCCTGCCGTAACGATCACTGAGGGTGCTGTGGATATCGCGCAGCCGCTGATCGTCCCGCGGCGAGAAGCCGACGATGGCCTGTGCGGCGCGGTAGCGGACCCACCACTGCAGGTCGGTCAGCAGCGGCGCCAGCTTCTCCTGATCCGTCCATCTGCCCATCTTCCCGACACAGCTGGCAGCGGTGGCGCGCACGTGCCAGCGCGGATGCGTCAGGCACCGGTATACGAGCGGAAGATCCTGACGGTCGCCGAACTTGCCGATCACCTGCAGGCAGGGCGCGATGAGTTCATCGGGGTGAGGCTCGCGGAGCAAGCGGCGCACGGTCGGCAGTGCGCTGGAATAGTGACAGAGCGCAAGGAAAGGTATCAGCCGCGGCTGGTGCGGCTCGGGGGCTTGCAGCAGGGCTCGCGCGAGTGGCGCGGATATCCGCTCCGGGCCGAGCTCCCCGAGAATGGTCGCGACCTTCGCCGCCGGCCAGTCGGCGTGTCCGACGACCAGCGACACGACCGTCTCGGTCGCTTCCGCCGGGTCGATGCGCGCGATCGCCTGGGTCGCAGCGAGTGACAGCAACGGGTGCTCGGATCGGGCCATCTCGTACAAACGCAGCCACTCATGCCGGTCACGAAGCTGGCCGAGCGTCACGATCGCGAGAAGCTTCTTGCGCACGCTGCGGCCGCGCAGGAGCCGGCGGGCGAGGCGGTCGATTTTCGCGAGCATCGCGAGGCGATCCATCCAGCCGCAGATGCCCGCGTCCTGCTGCTGCTGCTCGCGCAGGGCATTCCATAATATCAAGAACAGGAACCGCTCCACGGGATGGACGGCTGGCGGGAGGGCGGACTTCCTCGGCTCGGCGTCGAGCAATATCGGAGTCCACCGCGCGGCCAGCTTGCGGTAGCGGCGCTCCCTCAGCAGCAACAGCCCCCGCAGCCCGAGGATGTAGGCCATCATGAGCACCACGATGACCACCAGCACGCTCGATCCCCATCGAGCGACAAACAGGATTGACACGGAATCCGCACTCATCAGTGATATCAACCAGGCGAGCTGGGGTGAAATGCGCCTCGGTTATGTTATTGGTTACCCCAGGGGCGCTGCCGCACGATAGTGACAAGATCACGCATGGCACAGCGTGATGCCGTTCACGACTGCCGTAACTGGCGCCGGCGAAGCGCCGGCAGCGCGATAGCTGCGGCGCCGGGTGTTGGCGAGCGCACGGCGCCGAAATAGTCGCCGGAATTTACACCCGCGCGCGCGGACCGGGGCTCATTAAGTCACGGCGCCGTGCAAGTCGTTGGCAAACCACCCCGGGACCGGCAGCGGCACGCGGCTTGCACCGCAGCACCTTGGGGCCTGGGCACGGTGGCGCGATGAACAAGAAGAACAAGCTCGGCTTGATCGCCTTCGCGGCCTGTCTTGCGATAGCGGTCCTCTGCCTGAGCTCGCCGGTGCCGGCTCAGCCCGCTCGCGGCACCGGGTCTTTCGACGTCGGCGCCAACCTCGTGAACCCCCATCCCGATCAGGATGACGACGCCTCCGATGACACCGGCGACCCCAGCGGGGATGCGACGCCCGTGCCCGAGCCGAACCTCCCGCGCTCGAGTCCCCCTAAGCCGTCGCCGCCGCCGTCAGTCCTGTCGAGCGCGCGCGGTCCATCGCAAGAATTCAAGCAGCGCTAATCGCCGCTGCCGGTGTTGTCCTTGGCCGGCAGCTCGGGAGTGCCGGCCGCGGGGGGCGGCGCATGGCGCCCGAACTGCGTGGCATCGATGCTGTGCTTGCCGAGCAGGTCATAGAGCGTGGGACGGGTCACCCCGAGCAGCTCCGCCGCGCGCGACAGGTTCCCGCGGGCGACGGCGAGTGACTGCCTGACGGCCTGCGCCTCGGCGCGCTGGCGCGCGATACGCAGATTCAGGTACTCGGGCTCATCGCCCGGGTCCTCCAGGCCCAGGTCGCCTGCCGTGACGACCGCGCCCTCGGCCATGATGACCGCGCCCTTGATGCGATTCTCCAGCTCCCGCACGTTCCCCGGCCAGCGGTACGCCTGGATTGCGCGGATGGCATCCGGTGCCAGTCCGCGCGTGGGCTTGCCGAAGCGCTCCGAGATCTGCTGCAGGATGAATTGCGCGAGCAGCATGCTGTCGCCCTGGCGCTCGCGCAGCGGCGGCACGCGGATGGTCACCTCACTGATGCGGTAGAACAGGTCGTCGCGGAAGCCGCCGCTGCCGATCAGCGTCTCGAGGTTGCGGTTGGTGGCGCATACCAGGCGAAAGTCCAGCGCCACCGGCACACGCCCGCCGACGCGCTCGACGGTACGCTCCTGCACCACGCGCAGCAGCTTGGCCTGCACTGAGGCGGGCATCTCGCCGATCTCATCGAGGAACACCGTGCCGCCCTCGGCGGACTCGAGCTTGCCGGCGGTGCGTTTGGCGGCGCCGGTGAAGGCGCCCTTCTCGTACCCGAACAGCTCGCTCTCGAGGAGCGTTTCGGGAATCGCCGCGCAGTTGATGGCGACGAAGGGCTTGTGCGCGCGGCCCGAGAGGCGGTGCAGATTGCGCGCCAGCACCTCCTTGCCGGTGCCGCTGTCTCCGAGCAGCAGCACCGTGGCGTTGGTCGGGGCGACCTTCTCAATCGAGCGGCACACGCTGCGCATGGCGTCGCTCACGCCGACGATGCCTTCCAGCGCCATCGCCCCGGTGCGCTCGCGCAGCAGCCAGTTCTCCTCCTCGAGCTCGCGGATGCGCAGCGCGCGGCGCACCACGATCGAGAGCACGCCGGCATCGAGGGGCTTGTGGTAAAAATCGGTCGCGCCCAGGCCGACCGCGGCGACCGACAGCTCACGCGCGTCGTGCTCGGTCATGGCAATGATCTTGGTGTCGGGACTGATATTGAGGATCTGGCGCAGCAGCTCCAGGCTCTGGGCGGCCACGGCCGGCTCGCTCGCCGTGCCCAGATCGAACAGCACCGCATCCGGCTCGGTGCGACGCACGATGGCGAGCGTCTGATCGGAGGTCTCGCACGCGGTGACGTCCAGATCGGAGAACACCGCTTCCAGCTCGCGCCGCAGGGCGCGATCGTTCTCGAGAATCAGCAGTTTCCGACGCTGCATCGCGACGGCCATCAACGCGCTCCCTTGCCGAGCAGAACCACCTCGGCGGTCTGGACCAGGATGGCAAGATCGAATAGCAGGCTGTTGTTCTTGATGTAATACAGGTCGTACTGCAACTTCTCGAGCGCATCCTGTTCGGATGAGCCGTAGGGATAGCACAGCTGCGCCCAGCCGGTGATGCCGGGCTTCACACAATGACGCAGCAGGTAATACGGGATCTTTTCCGCCAGCTCGTTGACGAACTGCGGGCGCTCCGGGCGCGGCCCGACGAAGCTCATGTGCCCGCGCAGCACGTTGAGAATCTGCGGCAACTCGTCGATGCGCAGCGTCCGGATCACCGCGCCGACGCGTGTGACGCGTGGATCCTCCTTCTGCGCCCATTGAGCCTGGCCGTCTTGCTCCGCGTCCGTGCGCATGCTGCGGAATTTGAGAACATCGAAGCTGTGGCCGGCGAGACCAACGCGCGCCTGGCGGTAGAATACCGGCGCGCGCCAGCCGTCCTCGAGCTTGATTGCGAGCGCCGTCAGCACCATGACCGGCAGCGACACCACGACCGTCAGCAGGCTCGCGAGCAGATCGAGCAACCGCGCGGACAACAACCGCAGCGGGTCGCGGCGGAAACCCTCACCGAAGATCATCCAGCTCGGATTCAACACGTCGATGCGCACTCGTCCCGTCTCGCGTTCGAGAAAAGTGAGCAGCTCAGTGACCTCGATGCCGGCGATGCGGCACTCGAGCAATTCCCGCAGCGGGAAACCCCGCCGCCGATCCTCCATGGCCATGACAATCTCATGCACCTCGTACCGGTCGCACAGCTCGAGCAGGTCGGCCTCCGATCCGAGCACCCGTTGGGCGGGAACGCATACGTCCTCGCCACCGGGTTGCAGGAAGCCCACGATTTCAAAGCCGCGTCGATCGGAACGGCGCCGCAACCGCGACATCGCAATGGTGCGCTGTCCAACGCCATAAACGAGCACGCGGCGTTTGAAGAAGCTCTCGTTCGCGATCCGCGCGAACAGGACTCGCGAGACCAATGTCGTGCCGAGCACGAGCAGCGCGGCGAGCGCGAGGACGCCGCGGCCGATCCACAGGGAAGGAACGACGTAGAACGCGGCGGCGGTGACGACAGCCGCCGCCGCGGTCGCCGCAATGAGGCGCACAGACAAGCCCGCTAAACGTGCGCGCTGGCGAGAGCTGTAAAGACCGAAAGCCAGCAGGCTGACTACGACGGCAACGCTGAAGAGCGCCGCGCAGGGCCATAGCACGTCCCTGGCGCTCTCGGGAGCGGCCGGATGCCAGGTCCCGAAGCGGATCCGGTACGCCAGGTATAGCGTGCCGACGAATGCCGCCGCCTCAGCGGCTGCCAGCGCTGCAATGGACCCGTGAACAAACTGGCCGAACAGCCGAAGTCGCATAGACCTATGAGAGACGCCGTGAATGCCCGAAGAGGACGGCGCTGAACTTTACAATATGGTGTAAAGGAAGTCGCGTTCGTGGCTGTGAAGACGGTCACAATTGGACTAGACTCTGGAGCCGTGCCGACCCCGTTGCCCCATATGATTCACGAGCTTGCGGCACTCGCAGCTGGCGCGCGGCGCCCCTGCCGAGTGGGCCGGCGTTCCACCGTCCGAGCCGGCCGGTAGCCGTCGGCCTCAGGAGCCTCGGGTGACGGCTGACGCCCCCATCAGCTCACGCCAGTTTCGCAATGCACTCGGGGCCTTTGCCACGGGCGTGACCATTGTGACCACCCGTAATCGCTCGGGCGAGGACATCGGCCTCACGGCCAATAGCTTCAATTCGGTCTCTCTGGAGCCGCCGATGGTGTTGTGGAGCTTGGCCAAGAGCTCCCACAGCCTGCCGTCGTTTCTGGAGAGCGGTTACTTCGCGGTGCACGTGCTCTCCTCATCCCAGGAAGACCTCTCGCTGACCTTTGCCACGCCCGGCGCCGACAAGTTTGCCGGGCTCACGCTGGAGCGCGGCGAGAACGGCATCCCGTTGCTCGCCGGGTGCTCCGCTCGATTCCAGTGCCGCACCGCGTTCAACTACGAGGGAGGTGACCACGTCATTTTCGTCGGCGAGGTCGCGGCCTTCGATCACTTCAACCGGCCGCCGCTCGTTTTCCATAGCGGACGCTATGCCGTCACGGTGGAGAGGCCTGCGGCACCGGTGCCGCAGGAGGCGGAGACGGCCGAGCCGGACAGCAGCTTCAGCCAGGACTTCCTCATCTATCTGCTCGGGCGCGCTCATTTTCAGCTGTTTCTCGAGCTGCGCCGGGACCTTGAGCGCCACGGCTTGAGCGAAGCGCAGTGGTTCGTGCTCAGCATCCTCGGCATCCGTGACCACCGCACGGTCGCAGAGCTCGACCAGTTGCTCTGGTACACGGGGAACCGAGTGACCTATGAGCTGGTCGCAAGCCTCACGGCCGCCGGTTTCGTGCTGTTGCAGGGAAGTTATGATCCGCACGCGCTCGTGACGCTTACTGAGGCGGGCCGGCGGATCGTCCTGCAGCTCGTGGCCGTCGCCAAGGCCACCGAGTCACACGCTGAGCGCAATCTGGGTTTCGGGGAGACGCAACAACTCAAGAAAGCGCTGCGCAGCATCATCCGCGAGACGGATCCGGGGCGGCCAACATTGCTTGCCCCGACCCATCTTGAATGAACGCGACCGGGCGGCTGGGCGCGCAGCCTGGGCGCACTATTGCGGACCTGCATCACAACCCACGCGACCCCTGTACCCTAATAATATGTATTTGATCAGCTTGACCTTCAACCCGCGTTCTTAGACCCATGACCGACTCCACAACACAAAAGATTCGTCGCATCCTCAAGGAGCACGGCCGCCTGAGCAAGGACGCCGACTCGCTGGCTGCGGAAGCCGACCTCTACGAAGCCGGGATGACTTCCCACGCCAGCGTCAACGTGATGCTGGCCCTGGAGGGCGAATTCGACATTGAATTTCCTGATCACATGCTAAAGCGAAGCGTGTTCGACAGCATCGCCTCGATCAGCGCGGCGGTCGGCGAGCTGCAGAGCGCCTGAAGCTGTCGATGCCGAGCCGCCTCAAGAGCATCACCGGTCATCAACGTCACCCGCTGGCGGCCGGTTGGGAGCTGTGCTCGGCGCCGCCCGGCGCGTATGACCACCCGGATGCACTGCGGCGAGCGCCCCTGGAGTGGATCGTCGCGCGGGCGCCCTCCACCGCCGCCGAATGCCTGGGCGCGGCGCAATTATGGAGCCTGGACGCGCCGCCGCGGCGCTTCGATGCCGAAGACTGGTGGTATCGAGTCAACTTCGTCCGACCGCAACAGGGTCCGGACGAGCGCCTGGTGCTCGGATTCGACGGACTGGCGACGGTCGCGGACGTGTGGTTGAACGGCGAGCCGCTGCTCAGCAGCACCAACATGTTTGTCGCCCACGAGCGGCCCGTCGATGAGCGTCTGCGGGAGACGAACGAGCTGGTGATCCGCTTCCAGGCGCTCGATCGGCTGCTGCAGGCGAAGCGACCCCGGCCCAGGTGGCGCACGCCCATGGTGGAGAACCAACAGCTGCGCTGGTTCCGCACCACGCTGCTCGGCCGAACGCCCGGTTGGTCCCCGCCCGCCGCGGCCGTCGGACCGTGGCGCTCAGTCTGGCTCGAAACACGAGCGCACGTGTCGCTGGCTGACCTGCGCATGCGGACGGGCGTGCGCGGCGATGCGGGGTGGCTCGAGGTGCAGTGCAAGCTTGTCGGCCTCGGCAGCGCGCAGATCGCGGGAGTCGATCTGAGTGTGGCTCGCGATGCGCACACCCGGCAGATTCAGTTGCACCCCGGGCGTGCTGGCGAACCGGACGGCGCTGACACCTATGTCGGTCGGCTCGAAATTCCCAAAGTCATGCTGTGGTGGCCTCACACGCATGGCGAGCCGGCGCTATACGACACTCGACTGACGCTGCGTCTGCAGGGCTCGAGCGAGGCGCTGGTCGCGGATCTGGGCCGGGTCGGCTTCCGAACCGTGACGCTGCAGACCCGCGAAGGCGACTTCGCGCTGCATGTCAACGGCGTGCCGATCTTCTGCCGGGGAGCCTGCTGGACGCCGCTCGATCCAGTCAGCATGAGTGCATCCCCCGACCTGCTGCGCGCGGCGCTTGGGCAGGTGCGCGCGGCCGGGATGAACATG
>Ga0307479_10004003_pt1 | contig 13468 bp, 12 predicted proteins | sample atmos_gasesECM4C_FD_203743 | JGI IMG/M metagenome (GOLD analysis project Ga0307479, IMG submission 203743) | Hardwood forest soil microbial communities from Morgan-Monroe State Forest, Indiana, United States - atmos_gasesECM4C_515 | ecosystem: Environmental > Terrestrial > Soil > Temperate...
CAGTTTTTTGCCAGCGCCGGCCAGCAATTCGCAGACAATCTCGTCGCCTTCTACGAATTCATGCGCGACAATCACATCTATTGCACTTACGCGATCGTGCCGCCGCAGATCGATCGCTCCAAGCCGGCGCATCAGCAGAGCGATCCGACGCTTTATGCCGGCGTAGTCAAGGAGCGCGACGACGGCATTGTCATCAAGGGCGCACAGCAGCTCGCGACCGGCGGTGTCTTGGCCGATTACCTTCATCTGAGCTGCATTCAGCCGCTGCAGCCCGGCGATGAGAATTACGCCAACTGCCTCGCCGTTCCGGTGGACAGCGACGGGCTGAAGTTTTATCCGCGCCGGCCGTTCTCGCGCGCCGGCAGCACCTTCGATTATCCGCTGTCGAGCCGCTTCGACGAATCCGACAGCTACGTCATCTTCGACAATGTGTTCGTGCCGTGGGAGCGCGTTTTCATCTACCGCAATGTCGAATTATCGCGCGATCAGTGGCGCAAGACGCCCTCGCATTTGCTCGGCAATCACCAGGCGCAGACGCGCTATGTGACCAAATTGCGCTTCATGGCCGGATTGGCCCAGCGCATGAACGAATTGACCGGCAACGCCGCCAATCCCGCCGTGACGATCGTGATGGGCGAGCTGGTCGCGCTGATCTCAATCTACGAGGCGATGCTGCTCGCGCACGAGACCATGGGCACAGTGAGGGACGGCGTGCTGTGGCCCTCGGCGACGGCTTATTATGCCGCCAGCGCCATGCAGTCGGAATTCAACGGTCGCATGCTGGAAATCATCCGCGAAATGGCGGGCTCGACCTTCATCACCTTGCCGTCGTCGGATGCTGATTTTGCCAATGCCGAAATCGCCGCTGACATCGAACGCTACATGCGCTCGGGCACAACGGACGCGAAGAGCCGGATCAAGTTGATGCGGCTGATTTGGGATTTCCTCGGCTCCGAATTCGGCAGCCGTCACGCGCAATATGAAAAATTCTACGGCGGGCCGTCATTTGCGGCGAAGCAGAACCTTTACCGCAATTTCGATTTCAAGCGCGCCGGCGCGCTGGTCGATCGCGCGCTTAATTTGGAAGAGATTGAGTGAAGCTCTTGCCACCAAGCGACGCCAAAATATCTGTCCGACAGGATCAGAGGTGCCACACTTGCCCAGCGCGCAACGCAGTGAAACGCTCGGTCGAAATGCCCGCTGCGTTCAAAGCGTCCGAAAGTGCAAGGCGCGGCGCGTCAATCGGTTCATCGGTAAGCTGGAAAGTGCCGTGGTGATGGGCGAGCGCAATTTCTGCTCCGCAATCGATTAAGGCTCGCACTGCCTCCTTGGGGTTCATGTGGTGATCGCCCATGAACCACCGCGGCTCATAAGCACCAATCGGCAGAATAGCCAGTTTAAACGGACCATAGCGTTCGCGTGCGCTACGAAAATACCGCCCCTCGCCGTAGCCAGAGTCGGCGACAAAATAAATTCGCCCAGCGGGCGTTTCGATGACGAACGACGCCCATAACGCCATGTTGCGGTCCGACAAATTGCGCGCCGACCAATGTCGAGCGGCAACGGGCGTTATAGCAACTCCGTCGCCGATATCGACCCGATCGTCCCAATCATGGCCTTCGGCCGTAATGGCTGAGTCAAAATTGCGCATGATCACGTCATTACCGAGAGTCGTAATGACGCGCGCGCGGTGCGCGGCTGCTATCCGCGACAGAGTACGGACATCGAGATGATCGTAGTGGCCGTGCGACACCAACACGGCGTCGATAGGCGGCAGATCAGCAAACGCGATGCCGGGGTCGTTAACGCGCTTTGGCCCGATAAAGCGTGAAGGTGACGCGCGCTTCGACCACACCGGATCGAGCAGAATGTTGAGGCCCGCAGTCTGAATCAGAAAGCTGGCGTGGCCAATGTAGGAAATCCGCCAAGTCGAGCCTTCGACGCGTGCTGGAGGACGATCGCTGTAAGGCGATGGATCCCAGACCGGCCACTTCGCCCTTGTGCCCCGCGAGCGACGATCGGCGAACCAGCGCAACAGATCACGAGTGCGTTTTGGTGCTGCGCCATGTGGGTCGAAGAACCGGACGCCATCGAAATGATCGGAGATCGGACCAGTGTAATATTGTCGTGGCATAATCTTAGTCTTAGTTCGGTCACTAGTAACGTGCGCTCTTCTTCAATGAGTGACCATGGGATCAAGGCCGATATTATCCTGCTCGCACGCCCGAGCGGCGGCCTCAACGCCGGCCAACATGTAGCGTCGCCAGAGTGGAGCGAGTAGAAGGCGGATAAGGAAATAGCGGCCGCGAAGTGGCTTGAACTCGTACGTCCAGCGGATAACAGTCCCTTCGCCGTCCGGTGTGAACGTCCACTCGCCACGTACGCCTTCGACGAGCCTCCCCAGAATGTTGGTGAAGCCCGTCACCTCATAGGCGAAGCTGTGGCCGACCGTGTATTCGGTCAAAGTCTCGCTTGCGGTAGTTCCATCGGAAAGAATTGGATTCCGAGAGGCACCCACGTGGTCCCATGCACCAGTCTGGTTTTTCCACCCCTCGCACAGCCGGGAATGGTCCCCAGCCCTTGAACACCAACGAAAGATCGATTGGGACATTGTGCACGGCCACTGCTACCGTCTTGTCTATCCTGGTAATGAGAGTCACGGTTTCTCCACTCGACCGGCGCGCTGAATTTTGAGGATGTCAAACCAGGGCCGCGGCGCCCCCGCAGCGCGCGTTCAAGGTCGGAGGGAGTTCCGTCTCGGAGTGTGCCTAGAAGCACGTAATTATGGATTCCCGGTTCGCCGCGGAGCTTGTCATCGGGCCTACCAGTCGGGCCGGACCGGTTGGCGGCGCCCCGGAATGACAGTTACGCCTCGGCGCCGGCGAGCTGCGGTACGGTGCCGGGCGCGGCGTCGGCCTTTTTCGGGTCCAGCGCCGCCGCGACCGCCTCCTCGACGCGCTCGAGCCAGACGAACTCGACTTCCTTGCGCGCGATTTCGGGAATGTCGTCATAGTCCTTGCGGTTGCGCGCCGGCAGCATGATGCGCCTGATGCCGGCGCGATGCGCGCCGACGACTTTTTCCTTGATCCCGCCGACCGGCAGAACAAGGCCGCGCAGGCTGATTTCGCCGGTCATCGCGGTGTCGCTGCGCACCGTGCGGTCGGTCATCAGCGAAACCAGCGCCATGAACATGGCGACGCCGGCGCTCGGTCCGTCCTTCGGGATCGCGCCCGCCGGCACGTGGATGTGGATGTCGCTCTTTTCGAAGCGGTTGGCATCGATGCCCAGCGCCGCGGCGCGGTTCTTCACGATCGAGAGCGCGGCCTGCGCGCTTTCGCGCATCACTTCGCCAAGCTGACCGGTGAGGATGAGCCTGCCCGCGCCGGGCACGCGCGTCGCCTCGATGAACAAGATGTCGCCGCCGACCGGCGTCCAGGCGAGCCCCGTCGCGACACCTGGAACGCTGGTCCGCATCGCGGTCTCGCTCTCGAACTGCGGCGCGCCCAGGATCGCGGCCAGGTCGCCGCGGCCGATACGGATCGGCCCGTTCTGGCCTTCGGCAATCCGCACCGCAGCGTTGCGCAGCGCCTGGCCGATCTGGCGTTCGAGAGAACGCACGCCGGCTTCGCGGGTGTAGTTCTGGATGATTTCGCGCAGCGCCTCGTCGTCGATTTCGGCCTGGCCGGGCTTGAGCCCGTTTGCCTCGGTCTGGCGGCGGACCAGATAGCGGTGCGCGATCTCCATCTTCTCGTCGGCGGTGTAACCGGCGAGCGTAATGATCTCCATGCGGTCGCGCAGCGGGCCGGGAATGGTGTCGAGCATATTGGCGGTGGTGATGAAGACCACGCGGCTCAAGTCGAACGGCACGCCGAGATAATTGTCGCGGAACGTGTTGTTCTGCTCCGGATCGAGCACTTCGAGCAAAGCGGCGCCGGGATCGCCCTGGATGCCGGCGCCGAGCTTGTCGATCTCATCGAGCATCATCACGCAATTGCGCGAACCGGCCTTGCGGATCGCCTGGATGATGTTACCCGGCAGCGCGCCGATATAGGTGCGGCGATGGCCGCGAATTTCCGCCTCATCGTGCACACCGCCGAGGCTGACGCGGACGAATTTGCGGTCCATGGCGCGCGCGATCGATTGCCCAAGCGAGGTCTTGCCGACGCCGGGAGGACCGACGAAGCACAGGATCGGCGCCTTGCCCTGCGGGGAAAGCTTGCGCACGGCGAGAAATTCGATGATCCGCCGCTTGATCTTTTCGAGATCGTAATGGTCCTCGTCGAGGATGCGGCGGGCCTGCCCGATATCGATCGGCTTTTCCTCCGGCAATTCCCACGGCAGCTCGATCAGCCAATCGAGATAAGTGCGCACCATGCCATATTCGCCGGCGGCCTCGGGCATGCGCTGCAGCCGGCGCAATTCCTTGCGTGCCTGATCCTCGACCTCTTTCGGCATGCCGGCATTGCTGATCGCCTTGTCGAGCTCGGCCATTTCGGCGGCCTTGCCCTCCTCGCCCTCGCCGAGCTGGCGCTGGATCGCCGCCATCTGTTCGCGTAACAGCACTTCGCGCTGCCGTTCGTCGAGCTTCGCCTTGGTTTGCCGGCCGATTTCCTGCGACAGCCGCAACACCTCGATGCGATGCGCGAGCAGGCGCGAGACCTTGTCCATCCGCGCCGTGATGTCGACGGTTTCCAGAATCTCCTGTTTTTCTTCCGGCTTAATGTCCATGTAAGCGGCGGAGAGATCGGCAAGCGCCGGCGCCCCCTCGATCGACCGGATCGCGGCCACGAGTTCGGCTGGCGCTTGCGGCAAGAGTTCAACGGCTTCCACCGCTTGCGCTTTCAGATTGACGAAGCGCGCCTCGATTTCTGGCGTGCGGGTCTCCGGCTCCGCAATCCGCAACACGCGCGCCACCAGGAACGGCCAGCCGGACAGATATTCGACAAGCTGGAAACGCTGCTCGCCCTGGCAGACAAGGTGATGACTGCCATCGGGCGTGGTGATGTAGCGCACGACATTGGCGAGCGTGCCCATGCGGTGCATGTCGATCGCGGTCGGATCCTCGACCTCGGCGGCGCGCTGCAACAGGATGCCGACCTGGCGCTGATCGCGCACGGCCTGTTGCGCCGCCGCGATCGATTTCGGACGGCCGAGCGTGATCGGCAAAACCAGACCGGGAAACAGCACGGTATTGCGCACCGGCACGATAATCAGCGCGTCGGGCGGCAAAGCCGGCAGCGCAGTGCCGCCAACGGCAGGGCCCTCTTTTGCGCTCATGCGTTGTTCAGCCACGGTTGCTACCCGCTTTCTGCAGCGTCACGATCAGACAACCGGCGGCAGCCGCGCTGCGCACGCCGGCATAGCGGCCGGGTGGCAAACGCAGGCGCCGGTAGAAGCGCCCTTGCGGCAGTTCGAGCCGATGAATGTTCGCGGTGCGCAACTGCTCCGGCACGACGCGCGTGCCGGCGATGACGAGATCGCCGTCCTCGATCACAGCCTGCGCGTCATCCGGATCGACGCCCGGCAACGCCACCAGCACCAGGACCTCAAATTCGGTTTCCAGAATATCGACCGGCGGTTCCCAGGCCGGTACTTTTGCTTGCGGGGCCGACGGCCGAAACAGCTCGCGGTGCATGCGTTCGGCGCGCGCCAGCATCTCGCACGCTTCCGACCACATCCAATCGCGGGGCACATCGCGGGCCATGACAACCCCTCCAGTATGATCGCCTTATGTGTGGCGTGGAGGAGTGGAATTCAACCAGCTGAGGTGGGGAATAGCGAGTAGCAAGTGGCGAACGGGAAACAGAAAGTCCCTAAGCTTGCTATTCGCTATTCGCGTACTACGCCTTCGCGCCGACGCGCGCTGAATGCACACCCTCGGCGAGAGCGCGGGCGAGATCGATCACGGCGGCAACGGTTTTAGCTGTCGGCTTGGAATCGGGCCCGAGACTTTGGCGCACGGCCTCCACCAGCGCCGAACCGACCACGACGCCGTCGGCACCTTCGGCAATGGCGCGCGCATGCGCTGCAGTCCGCACGCCGAAACCGACGCAGACCGGCAATTTCGTATGCCGCTTGATCCGCGCCACCGCGGCGGCGACTTTGCCGGTATCGGGTGCGGCGGCGCCGGTGATCCCGGTGATCGAGACGTAATAGACAAAGCCGGATGTATTGATCAGCACGGTGGGCAGGCGTTTTTCGTCGGTGGTCGGGGTGGCCAGCCGGATGAAATTAAGCCCCGCTTTCATCGCCGGCAGGCACAATTCGGAATCTTCCTCCGGCGGCAAATCGACCACGATCAAGCCATCGACGCCGGCGGACTTGGCGTCGGCGAGAAAGCGCTCGACGCCGTAGATATAGATCGGGTTGTAATAGCCCATCAACACGATCGGCGTGGCATCGTCGCCGGCGCGGAAGTCGCGCACCGCGGCAAGCGTTTTTTTCATGTTTTGCCCGGCATGAAGCGCTCGCAAGCCGGCGGCCTGAATCGCCGGCCCATCGGCCATCGGATCGGTGAACGGCATGCCGAGCTCGATGACGTCAGCGCCCGCTTTCGGCAATGCTTTAAGAATGGTGAGCGACGTCGCGTAATCCGGATCGCCGGCCATGGTGAATGTGACGAGCGCGGCGCGGCCTTGTTTGTTCAACGCCGCAAAGCGCCGATCGATACGGCCAGCCTCTACCCGGCCATTCATCGCGCTTTGCTTCCGAGATGATGTGCAACCGTGTCGAGGTCTTTGTCGCCGCGTCCCGACAAATTGACCACCATCAGGTGCTCCTTGGACTTCTTCGGCGCGAGCTCCAAAACTTTGGCAATCGCGTGCGCCGGTTCGAGCGCCGGGATGATGCCTTCGAGCTTGGACAAGAGCTGGAACGCGTTGAGCGCCTCGTCATCGGTCGCAGACAAGAAGGTTACGCGGCCGACGTCGTGCAACCAGGAGTGCTCCGGACCGACGCCGGGATAATCGAGGCCGGCCGAAATCGAATGCGCCTCGTTGATCTGGCCGTCATCGTTCATAAGGAGAAATGTGCGGTTGCCGTGCAGCACGCCCGGGCGGCCGCCGGCAATCGAGGCCGCATGCTGGCCGCTGGCGAGTCCATAACCGGCCGCTTCGACGCCGTAGATCTCGATGTCCTTGTCATCGAGAAACGGATGAAACAGCCCCATCGCGTTCGAGCCGCCGCCGATGCAGGCGATCAGCGAATCCGGCGGGCGTCCCTCCGCCGCCTGCATTTGCTCGCGCGTCTCGTGGCCGATGATCGACTGAAAGTCGCGCACCATCGCCGGATAAGGATGCGGGCCGGCGATTGTGCCGATGCAATAGAATGTCGATTCGACGTTGGTTACCCAATCGCGCAACGCCTCGTTCATGGCGTCCTTGAGCGTCTTGGCGCCTGATTGCACCGGCACTACTTTGGCGCCGAGCATGTTCATGCGGAACACATTCGGCTTTTGCCGCTCGACGTCGACCGCGCCCATATAGACGATGCATTCCAGCCCAAACCGCGCGCACAGCGTTGCGGTGGCGACGCCGTGCATGCCGGCGCCGGTCTCGGCGATGATGCGGCTCTTGCCCATGCGCCGCGCCAGGAGGATCTGGCCGAGCACGTTATTCACCTTATGCGCGCCGGTGTGATTGAGCTCCTCGCGCTTGAGATAGATCTTGGCGCCGCCGCAATGCCGCGTCAGGCGCTCGGCGAAATAGAGCGGCGACGGGCGGCCCACGTAATGGGTCAGATAACCGTCCATCTCCTGCTTGAACGCTGGATCAGACTTGGCGGCGGCGTAGGCTGTTCCCAATTCAAGCACGAGCGGCATCAGCGTCTCGGCGACGAAGCGTCCACCATAGATGCCGAAATGACCGTGCTCGTCCGGACCGGTGCGGAAGGAATTGAGCTGCTGCACTGTCATTGGACCGATTTCCTACGCCGCGGGGTGAACGTGTTGCGCCGCCGCGCTTCGCGCCGCACGGACAAAGGCAATGATCTTGTCGACGTCTTTCACCCCGGGCGCGCGCTCGACCCCGGAAGAAACGTCGATGCCGGTTGCACGGGTGATGCGCAGGGCCTCGCCGATATTGGTTGCATCGAGCCCGCCGGAAAGCATGAACGGCACGCCGGGCCGCACGTTCTTGAGCAGATGCCAATCGAAAGTGTTGCCAAGGCCGCCTGGGCGGGTCGCGTCGCGCGGTGGGCACGCATCAAACAGCAACCGATCGACCACGCCAGCGTAGGTGCCGACGCGCGCGAGATCGTCCTTGACCGCAATCGGCACCGCCTTCATCACCGGCAAGCCGAACTTGCGCCGGATCGCCGCAATTTGCGCCGCGGATTCCGAGCCGTGCAATTGCATTATGTCCGGATGCAAAGCCTCGACGACGGACTGCAGAAAGGCCTCATCGGCGTCCACCGTCAGCGCGACTTTCTGCGCGCGGCCGCTCACCCGCTGGCCAAGCGCGCGCGCGGCATCGAATTGCAGATGCCGCGGCGACGGCGGAAAGAACACGAATCCGACCATGTCGGCGCCGGCCTCCAGCGCGGCGTCCAGCGCCTTTGGCGTCGACAGGCCGCAAATTTTGACGATGAGCGACATCTTCCTCGTATTCCGGCTCGACCGCCGCCAGCTTAACAAAGCCAATGGTTTAGGCCCGAACGCTGCCCGTTCTACATCGCGACGGCGGCTTTGTCTTGCAAGCCCGCTGGGCGGCCCGGGCGAATGGCTTAGCGCAGCGGCGGCCGCAATTGCAGCCGCTCGGGTGGCGCAGCGGGCGCGCCAACGCCGGTGCCAGAGACGCCGGTGGACCGCTTGAGCGCCTCGATTTCGATGTGCAGGTCCGCGAGCTCGCGCTCCAGCCGGCGGGCCGTACGCCGCCACTTCGACTGCCGCAGCCAGGCCGCGATCCCCCCGATCAAGACACCAAAAAGGAGCATGACGATCACCAGCGCGAACAGGGGCAGGGTCAGCGAAGCCGCCGGATGTTCGGCGCTGAACGGGTCGAACGATATCGTGACGATCTGCCGGTTGGCGACCGCAAACGCGACGATGATGACGGCGAGCGGCACAAGGATGATGGCCGCGATGATCTTGCGGATCCGGCTCCCGGCCGATCGCGCCGCGCCGGTCAACCTTCGCCCGGCCGGTTGAGACGCTCGCGCATTTCCTTGCCGGTCTTAAAGAACGGCACGCATTTCTGGTCGACCGCGACATGCGCGCCGGTGCGTGGATTGCGGCCGGTACGCGCCGGTCGCTGCTTGACCGAAAACGCGCCAAAGCCGCGCAATTCGACGCGATCGCCGCGCGACATCGCCGCGATAATCTCGCCGAGAATCGCGTTGACGATGTTTTCGACGTCGCGCTGATACAGATGGGGGTTTTGTGCGGAGATCCGTTGCACCAGTTCCGACTTGATCATTGCTCGCCCCGCAAACTCTGTTTGCCGGTCGACCCGGCACGCCGACGCAAAAACGCTTATTTCGTGTCGGCAGGGTGCCAAAGGGCCAAAAGACCGTCAAGATTGAAACCCTGCATCGTCGTACTCAATTCGAGACGGTCGGCCAGCGTGCTCAGTCCCACGGCGTCAAGCAGCGCGAGCCCCGCAGCGTGCAGGAAGGAAAGGTCGCTGAAGCGGCTGTGCAGATTGTAGTCACGCACCGGCAGGCTGGTGTCGATTTTCTTTTCCTTGCCGAGCCACGCCAGCGCGGTGCGCTCATCGCCCAGCTCATCGATCAATTTTAAATCAATTGCCTGATGTCCGGTGAATACCCGCCCATCGGCCGCGGTTTGCAGCTGCGAGTCGTTAAGGTGGCGGCGATCCTGCACGATTCCTTTGAACCAGGCGTAGGAGTCCTGAATGATCGAATTCAACGCGGCACGGGCTTCGGGACTGGTCGGTTCGAAACCGTCCGGCGCCGCCTTGAGCGGCGTCGATTTGACCGACTCCACCTTCACGCCGAGTTTTTCGAGGAGATCGGCGACGTTGGGGTACTGGAACAGCACGCCGATCGAGCCGACCAGCGAGGTCTCCTGCGCCACGATATGCTCGCCGGCAAGCGCGGTGATATAGCCGCCCGAAGCCGCCAAGCTGTCGACCACCACGACCAGCGGTTTCTTCTCGCGCAGCCGCGCCAGCGCGTCGAACAATTGCTCGGAACCCGCGGTGGTGCCGCCGGGGCTGTCGACGTGGACGATAACCGCGCGCGCCAGGGTGGACCGCGCCAGCCGATCAAGCTGTTCGGTGCGATTCTGGTCGCCCCGGATCAGGCCCGAAATAGTCAAGCGGGCGATGTAGGGGCGTACGCCCCAACCGTAATTGCGGTTGCCCGACAGGGCGGCCGCGCCGGCAATGCCGAGCACGATAAGGACGATCGCCCCGACCCGCCAGAAGGTGAGCTTGCGCCGCATGCGGCGGCGATCGACGATGAAATCGGCATCAAGCGACATGGTTTTTATCCCTTATTCCGCTTTCTACCCGAGCCGGTGCTGCACCGCCGCTGTGTTCCGCGATTCCTCTATTCCGCTTCTTCCTTGTCGTCGGCTTCGCTTTCTTCGCCCTTGCGCTTGAGCGCCGTTCCGAGAATGTCGCCCAAAGTCGCCCCGGAATCGGATGACCCGTATTGGGCGATCGCTTCTTTCTCTTCCGCGACCTCCAGCGCCTTGATCGAGACCGACACCCGGCGCGAGCGGCGATCAAACTGAGTGACGCGGGCATCGACCTTCTCGCCGACCGCAAAGCGATCGGGACGCTGCTCGGAACGGTCGCGCGCGAGCTCGGAGCGTTTGATGAAAGCGGCATAGTCCGTGCCGACGATCCTGACCTCGATGCCGCCCTCCTTGACCTCCAGCACTTCGCAGGTGACGACGGCGCCTTTCTTGAGATCGCCAGCCGCCGCATCGGCCGTGTCGGCCGCGCCTTCCGCAAGCTGCTTGATGCCGAGCGAAATGCGCTCCTTCTCGACGTCAACGTCGAGAACCTGCGCTTTGACCTTGTCGCCCTTCTTATATTCCTCGATGACCTGCTCGCCCGGCCGTTTCCAGTCGAGATCGGACAGGTGAACCATGCCGTCGACATCGCCGTCGAGGCCAAGGAACAGGCCGAATTCGGTCTTGTTCTTGACCTCGCCCTCGACCACCGAGCCGGCAGGATATTTCTCGACGAAGACCTCCCACGGATTGCGGATCGTCTGCTTGAGCCCGAGCGAGATGCGGCGCTTGACCGGATCGACTTCGAGCACCTGCACCTCGACTTCCTGCGACGTCGACACGATCTTGCCGGGGTGCACATTCTTCTTGGTCCACGACATTTCCGAAACGTGGATCAAGCCTTCGATACCGGGTTCGAGTTCGACGAACGCGCCATAGTCGGTGATATTGGTGACGCGGCCCTTGAAACGCGCGCCGACCGGATATTTCGCCTCGATCCCCTGCCATGGATCGTCGAGCAGCTGTTTCATGCCGAGCGAGATGCGGTGCGTCTCGTGATTGATCTTGATGATCTTCACCTTCACCTGCTGGCCGATATTGAGCAGTTCGGTCGGATGATTGACCCGCCGCCAGGCGATATCGGTGACGTGCAGCAGCCCATCGATGCCGCCGAGATCGACGAACGCGCCGTAGTCGGTGATGTTCTTGACCACGCCGTCGATGACCTGGCCCTCTTCAAGGTTCTGCACCAGCTCCTGGCGCTGTTCGGCGCGGGTCTCTTCCAGCACGGTGCGGCGCGACACGACGATATTGCCGCGCCGGCGATCCATTTTGAGAATTTGGAACGGCTGCGGATTGTTCATCAATGGCGACACATCGCGGATCGGCCGGATGTCGACCTGCGAGCGCGGCAGGAAAGCGACCGCGCCGTCCAGATCGACGGTGAAGCCGCCCTTGACCTGATTGAAGATGATGCCCTGGACCTTTTCATTGTTCTGGAAGGCCTTCTCGAGCTTGCCCCAGCTCTCCTCGCGGCGCGCCTTGTCGCGCGACAACACGGCTTCGCCGAGCGCGTTTTCGATCCTTTCGAGATAGACCTCGACGGTGTCGCCGACCTTGATCTCGGCCGAGCGGCCCGGACCGGCGAATTCCCGCAAGGCGACGCGGCCTTCCGTCTTCAGCCCGACATCGATGACCGCGACCTCGCGTTCAATGGCGACAACCGTGCCTTTGACGACCGAACCTTCCTGCAAATGGCCGTCACTGAACGATTCATCGACCAATTTGGCGAAATCTTCGCGCGACGGCGCGGCGGCGGACTGAGCCGAAACTTGAGCCATAAACTACTCCCGACCCCGAATTTGGGACGAGCCCGAGCGCATGGTCACCACCGGCGAGCCCGATGGTTGGGGTCAATGCCATACAGTCGGACGGGTTGCGTTACGGGCGCATTTTTTCGGCGCCGGCAGTGGTTTCGTAACCAAACGCGGTCGAAGCGGTGAACGGGCTTTACCTCCGATGACGAAGACACCGTTAACGACGCCTTCGGCCCGCTCGAACAGCCTCGATAATATCGACGGCGGCCCGGAACGCGGCGTCTATACCCAAATGCGTGGTGTCGAGCAAGTGCGCGTCCGGCGCGGCTTTCAGTGGGGCCGCGGTGCGCCGCGAATCCCGTTCATCGCGGCGCAAGAGGTCGGCCAGCACCTCGCGCTCGTCGGCGGTCTCGCCGCGCGCGCGCAATTCAAGGAGGCGGCGGGCGGCGCGCACTTCCGGTGAAGCGACGACGAAAAGCTTCACGTCGGCGCCCGGCGCGATGACCGTGCCGATATCGCGGCCGTCGAGCACGGCGCCGGGCGGCCGCATCGCGAATTCGCGCTGGTAATTGATCAAGGCCTCGCGCACCTGCGGGATCGCAGCCACCACCGAGGCGGCTTCGGTGATCGGCTGCAGTTTCAGCGCATTTTCTTCGTATTTGCTTGGATCGAGCCTGACCGCCATCTCGGTGGCGCGGCTGGCGTCATCGGGCGGATAGCCGGCATCGAGCATGGCCTTGGCGACGGCCCGGTACAGAAGACCGGTGTCGAGATGGTGCAGGCCATAGACCGACGCGATTTGCCGGGCGATCGTGCCTTTGCCGGACGCGGCTGGACCATCGATCGCAATGATCATCGTCGGCTGCCTTTCGCTGCCGCATTTATAATGAGTAGGCAGCCGATACCAATGAAGATCCGTTCGCTGTTCACGACAAATCGGCGCCCAGCGAACTCATCAATTCGACGAAGCCCGGAAAGCTCGTGGCGATGAAACTGCCATCATCGATGCGCACCGGGCGGTCGCTCCCTAGCCCGAGAACGAGCGCCGCCATGGCGATGCGATGATCCATATGGGTCGTGACCACGCCGCCGCCCGCGACGCGGCCGCGGCCTTCGACGAAGAGGTCGTCGCCCTCGATCTCGGCCTTCACGCCGTTCCCCCGCAGCAGCGCCGCGGTCGCCGCCAGCCGGTCGGATTCCTTGACGCGCAACTCCTTAAGCCCGCGCATGA
>Ga0307479_10004005_pt1 | contig 13464 bp, 6 predicted proteins | sample atmos_gasesECM4C_FD_203743 | JGI IMG/M metagenome (GOLD analysis project Ga0307479, IMG submission 203743) | Hardwood forest soil microbial communities from Morgan-Monroe State Forest, Indiana, United States - atmos_gasesECM4C_515 | ecosystem: Environmental > Terrestrial > Soil > Temperate...
ATTTCTTCCAGCGTGTCGATCGAAGTCCCGTCCACGTCTGTCTGGCAAGCTTCCCGCAGCCTTCCGTAACTCACCGAAATCCCGAAGCCCCCCAGCAAGCACTTGAGCGCGGCCGGCCCACAGTCCATGGCGGATGTTTGCACCACCTCGGGAACAACCAGCTTGTGCCCGCTGATTTTCACCGTGTCGCTCCCCCGGGCGTCGACGCCAGCGCGGCCTGCCGCGCAAGCAGTCGTCCGGCCAATCGCAGCACCAGGGATGCGGGCGAGATTCGCTCTACCTGCACCTCAACGGTACCGGGTAGGCCGTGCTGCATGGGAATCCGGGAAGCCAAGTCACGAGTGACGCTGGCTTCCACACGGATCCGTCCCTCGCGAACCTCACTCGCAACATTAGTGACCGTACCAGACACGCTACCGAACTGAGTCCATGGGAAACCGTCAAGGTGCATCCGTGCGTATTGCCCCGGACGGATGCGCCCCAACGCATCAGGCGGTTGAAAATTGGCTACGATCCGAAGCGCGCCCTGCGGTACTACTGCCGCCAGCTTGTCCCCTTCTCGTACGACGCTACCAACCCTCAGGTTTGCAACTTCTCCCAATCTTCCGGCCACTGGTGCACGAATGAGCCGCCTGTCTACATCGTCTTCGAGCCGTTTGATCTCCGCTCCAGTCGTTGCCTGCAGGCCACGTAGCCGGTTGACTTCGCTCATCAGCCCCTGCGCCCGGGCACGGCGGTCTTGTTCTTCGGTATTCTGCTGGCGTTCGAGCCGGGTCAGTGCGAAGTGCAAACTGTCGGCAGCCGCTCTTCGCTGTTGCGCGTTGGCTTGCGCCCGCTCCCATTCGACTTTGGAGAACAAGCCGGCCGCGTACATCTGCTTCTGGCGCTCCGCGTCCGTTTCGGCAAAGTGCGCTGCCGCTTCGGCTTCGGCATAGTGCGCCCGAGCCTCGTCTAATGCAGCAGCGGCAGCCTGTTGTCCCTGTGCCCACGCTTTCTGTTCGGCTGCAACCTGGTCTTCTAATGATGCAATCTGTGGGCTAAAACCCGCCAACCGCGTACGTTCTTCGTTCAGCTGTAGCTTCTGCGTGTCCGCGTCGAGCTCAATCAGAACCTCACCTTCTCGCACCTCGCGATCAAGTGCCAGGCTGCTGACCACCACGCGACCAGCAAACTGCGACGCGACAGCATGAGCAGCGCGGTCGACTTCCAGGGCAGCCGAATCGCTTACGGCATACACAGCCACCCGCGCCCGGAAAAACCAAAGCAGCCACAAACCCAGCAGAATGGCCACTAGCAGCAAGCCCCACGCCACGCCGCTGAATCGATCTGACGCGAGGAACCGCTCAGAGCGAGAAAAAGGACCGGGCATTTTTTGCCTCACCTCATCAGAAATCAGAGGCTCTCTGAGCCCCTGCAAAAGTTCACGGGCCGACTTTGAGCCAAACTCCTCCGGGGACACGGGATTTTAGCAGGGGTACGACGCTAGGGGGGCAAATTCGCGGAACCTGACGAGGGTAGGACTAGTACCGAGTGAGTCGTCTCCAACTTACCAGCCTGTCTGGGAATAACGAAACGGAATGAGTCTAGCGGTTTTAAACCCTTTGAGTTAGGTGGCCCGGTAAGAGTAACAGGGAGCTGCATCAGCTGCTTCGAAGTGAACGGGACAATTCAGCATATTCGAAGTCGACGGTGCAGCTCCCACCTTCTCAATGTCTTGCCTCTCAACAGCCCCCGATTACGTGCCCCAAACTGTGCTGCCGGCCTTTACATTCGTCTTTGTTCTCATTGAAGAATTCCTTTCATCTTGCGATTTAGAACTGGTACTGGACCCTAGTCACGACCGAACAACTCCGATCAGGTGCCCCAAACTGTGCTGCCCGCTTTTACATTCGTCTTGGTTTTCATGCTAGACTCCTTTCTTGCGAATTAGCTTCCCGAAGGTCTTAATCTCTCGCGAAGCGGTTTGAAGAAGTGCAAGCATCGTTCCAAACATGTAAGTGGGGCGGCGCGCTTGACGTCAGAATTTGTGGTTGAAAACAAAGGACTAAGTCACGATTCCCACTCGCGCGACGCCGTTGTCTTAGCATGCGGGCACAGGACACATAACAAAGATGTTTGCGGCCAAACATTAATGTTAGGTGTCAGGTATGCCGTGGCGCAGATCGTTCGGAATTTACGGGTTGCGTGATGGGGAATGCTGGGGTCCAGGTCGCCACTGTCGCCGACAACGTCCGGCTGGAAGCGGTAAGCGGACCGCTTAAGGGAAGGCAGTTCCCCCTAAAGCAAGACGGGATCTCGATTGGCCGCGACCCGTCGAACGAGATCTCCCTTCTGGATCCCCTGGTATCGCGGCGCCATTGCCTTATCCGTAGGGAAGGACAGGGGTTCCTGCTTCAGGACCTCGAGAGCCGCAACAACACCTTTATAAACGGCGTGCCTGTGAAGGAGCGGGAACTGGCCCATGGCGACCAGATCCGGATCGGCGATTCCATACTTGTCTTCCAGGAACCCGCGAGTGCGACAACCAATAACAGCTCAGTCCTAGAACTCGATATCTCTCCTACACCAACCGAACCCACGCTCGTACTCCGAAAAGCGGACGCTCTTTACCTGCAGTCTCCGCAGGCGAGAGCCCTCCCTGATACTGCCCGCACCGTTCGCGACCTCAACGTCTTGCTGAATTTCAGTAAGAGAGTGAACTCGGTGCGTGGCCTTGTAGCCCTACAGCAGCAGGTACTGGAAGCCATACTTGAGATCGCTCCTGCGGATCGAGCCGCTATTTTGCTGGTGGAAGAGGGTGTGGAAGGATTTTCCTCTGTAGCCGGCCTCGACCGCCGCCTTGGCCCAAACCAGCCGATTCATGCAAGCCGAACCATCTTGAGCCGTGTGATTCAAGAGAGTGTTGCAGTTCTTTCAAACGATGTTCTCGGTGAAGAGAACTATCGGGAAGCAGAAAGCTTGTTGACACCCGGAGTGCGCTGCGTTTTGGCGGTACCCCTTGAAGTTCGCGACAAGTTGCGGGGCATCATTTACTTGGAAGCAACCACGCCTGACGCCCGCTTTGATTCGGAACTTCTGCAACTGGTGACGGCGCTTGGAAGCGTCGCGGCCATAAGCATTGAGAACGCTCGTCACCTGGAGTGGCTCGGCGGTGAGAACCGCCGCCTCCAGCACGAATCAATAATTCACCAAAGCATGATAGGTGAAAGCAAACCCATGCGTGAGGTCCATGAGTTTGTCTCGCGAGTTGCCAAGCGGGATTCAACAGTTCTGATCTGGGGCGAGAGTGGCACTGGAAAGGAGCTCGTCGCCCAAGCTATACACCGTAACAGCGAGCGCGCGGACAAGCCGTTTGTGGCTATCAATTGCGCGGCAATCCCGGAAACCTTGCTGGAGAGCGAGCTGTTCGGGCACGAAAGGGGCTCCTTTACGGGAGCAGTCTCGCAGAAAAAGGGAAAGTTTGAGATCGCCCAGGGTGGGACGGCGTTTTTAGACGAAATCGGTGAGTTAGCTCCCCATCTGCAGGCCAAGCTGTTGCGGGTCGTGCAGGACCGTGGGTTCGAGCGTGTGGGCGGCACCCAAACCATCAAATTAGACGTCCGGTTGATTGCGGCGACAAACCGCGATTTGAAAGAGGCGTCCCGCACCGGAGCTTTTCGGTCCGATCTATTCTATCGCCTGAACGTGGTCTCCATCCGGGTGCCGGCCCTGCGCGAGCGCCGCGAAGATATTCCTCTACTCGCGGCTTTCTTCGCGGCTCACTACAGCGACAAGGTTAAGCGGCGCGTCGCAGGCATTTCTCCCCCAGCTCGCGCCTGCCTCATGCGTTACGATTGGCCTGGCAATGTGCGCGAGCTCGAAAATGCCATTGAGAGGGCCGTTGTACTCGGCTCGACGGAATTAATTCTCCCAGAAGACCTGCCGGAATCGATTCTGGAAGAGACTGCCTCCTCCGGGGAGTCCGTCAACGCACTTCATGACGGCATTCGTGAAGCGAAGCGGGTTCTCATCGAACGTGCCATCGAACAGGCGGATGGGAATTACACTGCGGCGGCCGGAACTCTTGGGGTGCATCCCAACCACTTGTTCCGGCTAATACGTACCCTCAATCTGAAACCCAAGCGCCAACGGCAAGCCTGACCGCAACCGGGCCGCGCGTACGCCCACCTACTGCAGTCCTTTCACCAGGTACAGATTGACCAGATCGCGCTGGTAGGAAGCAGCGCAAGCCCTTCCGTCCGCCGATAATGCGAGAGATCCGTAAAAAACGCCGCCGGACTCCGGGACTTTCAACACGCGCCACGGCACCTTGCGACCTGTCGCAACTTCCAGCCGGCTGACTTTGATGGTATCTGATTCCGGTTGTTGCAAGAACAGATAACGGCCATCGGCGCTCCAGCGCACTACTCTCTCGCCGCCCGCCAAGTCGAATATGGCTCTGGACTCTTCGCTTCCGACGGCCGAGAGTGAGAGTCTGTGGCCATCAGCGACAGTGAACGAGAGCCCGTCCGGTGAAACCCGGGTCCCGCGCACTCCTTCTTTAGTGAGCGGTCTCGCTTTGTCTCCATCCGGGTCGTACGCCCAAGTGCGCACCGCGTGCCCCGTTTCGTTGCCCGTGAACAGTATGCGCTTGCCATCGGGAAACCATTCTACGGTGTCATAGTGCATCCCTTCGACATTCAGAATGCGCGATTCGCCAGGGCCAGTCGGGATCAGCATTAAACGGGACGTCTCGGGCTCACGGTGAATGCATACGATCCACTTTCCATCTGGCGAGAGTGAAGGTCGGATTCCATAGCCCAGGCGCACTGCGGGTGAGCCGTCTGTCTTTCTCAGATAGATTGCGTAATTGCGTCCCTCCAGCTCTGAGAGTTCCACAAAAACAATGGACTGCGCATCGCTCGAAAGCTCATATAGGGCGGAAACGTCCATCCAGGCAAGATCGCGCTGCGCTGAACCGTCCGGTGGTAGATAAAGGATGCTCATCCGCGAGTTGGCCGTGCTTAGCAGCACTCTGCCGTCGCGTGCCACGTCTTCCATCACGATCCAGCCTGCAAGTTGCGAAACCAGCCGCTGCTTGCCAGAAAGATCGACGGCGAATAGGGCGGGTTCGCCACTCGGCTGCAAGCCTGAGAACCAGATTTCACGCCCGTTAGGGGACCAGTTCAAAGAGCCGACCCCTCTCCACCCTCGTGTAAGGATTTGCCGTGAGCGATTGGCACCCACAACGCACAACGCATAGTCTCCGACTTCTGCGTCATAATCGAAAAACGCCACCAGCTTTCCATCAACGGATACTCGCGGTCCCTGTGGTTGTAGCTTCTTCATCTCGTATAACACCGTACCGATTGGATATTCGAGGTTATACCGGCCTGATACTGCTCGCATCACCGCAAGGGTTTCGCCATCCGGACCCCAGTCTGCGCCACTTACATTCTCCAACACCTCGCGCGGAGCGCCTCCGGCAAACGGCACTCGGGCAAGCGTACCGACTTCGCCGTCACCAATCAGAATCGCCATTTCTCCGCGTTGTGAAATCGACAGTATCTTCCCCGTTGGCAGCCCCAGCTCCCGGGACTCGCGATTACCAGGCTGCGTGGAAAAGAGCGTGGAAGGTGCACCATCCCACTCGGCGCTGTAGACCACCGAGCCGCCTGGAGCGAACTTGGCCGAAGAGATGTCGCCTCGGCGAAACGTGAGCCGCTGAAATGAGAGTGGCTCTGGCCGGAAGAATCTCTGTACATAAAAAGCTCCCAGAGTGAGTCCGATCGCCAAGCTGAGGACTATTCCTAAGGCTAGGCGGCGCGTCGTGTGCGTGGTGCTTCTTGTTAGAGAGGGCCTCGCAAGACCGGCGTTGCTCGCATCCGTCTCCTCTCGTAGCTCTTCCAGGGCGACTTTTAGGTCCATCATCGTTTGCCAGCGCCGCTCGGGATCTTTTTTCAAACAGCGGCTAATGATTCGATCTAGCTCTGCTGGAATCTCGGGGACGGTTTGCGAGGGAGGCTGCGGGTCATTGTGCATGACGGCGGAGAGGGTCGATAGCTTGGACCCGCCCGGGAAGGCGCGCCGGCCAGTGACCATTTCGTATAGGACCGAGCCGAATGAGAAGATATCCGAGCGCACGTCCAGCTTCTTGCCATCCGCTTGCTCGGGAGACATGTAGGCCACGGTCCCAAGGATGGTTCCTTCCTCAGTGACGGGTGATCCTTCTCCATGGACGGTCTCGGCGTAAGCGTCGATTTCCTTCTCCTCGTTCACCTTAGCGAGGCCAAAATCAAGGATCTTCACCACACCTTGTGAAGTCACCATAATGTTGGACGGTTTCAGGTCGCGATGCACAATTCCGGCGGCGTGGGCCGCGGCTAGTGCATCTGCGATCTGCGCGGCGTACTTCAACGCATCACGGACACGCAGGCCCTTGCGTCCGATCATGTGGTCCAGGGTCTCGCCGGCCACATACTCCATGGCGATGTAATTTACGGTCTCGCCGTTCATTTGTTGGCTGTCGATGTCGTAGATGGTGACGATATTTGGGTGGTTCAGTGACGAAGCGGCCTTAGCCTCCAAAACGAAACGTCGCATTCGGTCCGGATTCAACAAGGTCGCGGGCAGGATCTTGAGGGCCGCGGTTCGGCCAAGGCGGGAATCGACCGCTTTGTACACAACGCCCATCCCACCGGCGCCGAGTTTGGCCTCGATGCGATACGAGCGGAGAGAATCACCAACCATGGTCAGACCCCAATGAGGTAAGCAATCCTAACCTAGATTGAAGAACCTTACTATCATTGGGCCGTAGCTATTCCAAAGCCGACTGGTGCCCGCGCTGAAAAGCTCGGTTTTCGCCTCCCTGACACTGCTCCTGCTCTAATGGACATTTACTTAGCTCGCTTCGCTGGTATGAGGCTTGGCTCTTACTGTCATCACTACCTTGAAGCGCTGGTCAGGTTGCCGCAGCATTCGGGGCGTTGAGGTATTTCGGAGCTATTCCAGCCACCGCCGAGGGCCTGGATGAGCGTGACCGCGTCTACCATGCGGCGGCCGAGAATATTTACAGCCGTAACTTCGTCGGAGAGAGCTGCGCCTTGAGCGGTGGTCACTTCAAGGTAGCTGGTGACGCCGCCCGTATAGCGAATGTTGGCTAGTGTGAGGTATTTTTCGGCTGCGGTGACGGCCGTGTTCTGTACCTGAGCTTCGTGCTCCAGAATCCGAAGCGCCGCAACGTTGTCCTCAACTTGTTGAAAACCGGTCAGCACAGTCTGCCGATAGTTTGCGACGGCTTGATCGTACGCAGCGATGGCCTGGTCTGAGGCAGCCCGGCGTCTCCCGACATCGAAGACCGTGAAGAGCGCGGACGGGCCCGCCGACCACAAAATGCTGGGGCCGGATAACAGTGTCGTGATGGCGCTACTCTCAAATCCCCCCGTCGCACCCAAACTGATATTGGGATAGTAGGCGGCTTTGGCCACTCCGATCTGTGCGTTCGCCGCGGCCATTTGGCGTTCCGCGGCTGCGATGTCGGGCCGCCTTTCGAGTAATTCCGAGGGCAAGCCCACGGGAATCGGCGGAGGAGGCATGGTGAGAGGAAGAGGAGGCAGAGTGAACGATGCGGGAGGCTTCCCGACGAGAACCGCAACCGCGTGCTCGTATTGCGCGCGAGCGACTCCGACGTCGACAGCCTGAGCGCGAGTTGTCTCAAGTTGCGTCCTGGCCTGCTCGACCTCCAGATCGGAAGCAAGCCCTCCTGCATACCTGTTCTCGATCAATTGCATTGCCTCTTCGTACTGCGCAACGGTCGAGTTCAAAAGCTGCTCCTCGGCGTCAAGCGTGCGGGCCTGGAAGTAGTCCAGCGCCAATTGCGCATGCATAGACAGGTTCACCGCTGCCAAGTCGGCTGCGCTGGCTTGCGCCTGGTCGCGATAAGCCTCAACGGTACGACGCACGCGTCCCCAGACATCGATTTGATAGGACAACTCGAAAGGAATTTGAAAATCATTGTACGTAACTCCATTGGTGGTAACACTCGCAGGCCGGTGGTTCGAAATTCTGTTCCGCGTTGCTGAGGGATCTGCGGTAACCGTGGGGAACAAATCGGCGCGGGAATAGCGGAGCTGCGCGCGAGCCTGTGTGTATTGAGCCTCCGCCGCCTTCAAGTTTTGGTTGGAGACGTTGACTTGAACTTCGAGGGCGTTCAGTTGCGGATCCTGAAAGATTTCCCACCAGTTGCCGCTGAAGCTCTGATCATTCGGCTGGGCAGGTTTCCACTCACCCACCTCTTTGTAAGTTGCCGGAACTTCAGCTGCGGGACGGCGATAATTCGGTCCAACCGTGCATCCAGCGAATAAGAGCATGCTCAGGACGGTGATACTGCCCGCCACGCCTTTCGAGAATTGAGCGTTCGTGCTGCGGCGGCGAAGGGAACTCATTGCGTCCCCCCTGCGGTCATAGCCTGAGCGATCTGCACCTTTTCTCCATTCACCACGGAGTCCGGCGGGCTCACGATGACGGACTCATTGCCCTTCAGACCGGAAATGATTTCGATCGTGTCACCGAAGTCGCGGCCGGGCATTACGGCCAGTAACTGCGCTTTGGTGTCCTTAACGACAGCGACGCGCAGACCCTCTTTGCGAAACAGGAGGGTGTCGACCGGCAAAATGTAGGTGGAGGTCTTCCCGGGGACTTTGAAGTGGACTTCGGCGTAGGAGCCGGAAAGTAATTTACCGGTCGGATTCGCTACGTCAACTTCCGCCAGGAGAGTGCGGGTCTCGTAGTTAATGGCCTCGGAGGTGCGCACGAGCTTGCCTGTAAAAGTTGTCCCGGGAAACTCCGACAAGGTCAGCTCCGCGGTCAGGCCGGGAATGGTAGCCTGCGAATATTCTTCCGGGACATTGACATACACGCGCAGTCGGTCCACCTGAGAAAGGTGGAACAGATCGGTCTTGACCCCGCCACTGCTGCCGGAGTCGACAAGAGCGCCGACATCGGTGTTACGAGCGGTAATAATTCCGTCGAAGGGGGCGTAGATTTTCTCGAAGGATTGCAAGGCCTCTAGTTGTTTCACATTGGCCTGGTCGGCCTCCACGATCGATTTATTGGCGTTGTATGTACCAACGGCGTTGTCCACATCCTGCTGAGCCACAGCGTGGGTCTTGAGCAGGCCTTCGTAACGATCCTTCGTAATCTCGGCAAGCCTGAGATTGGCTTGGGCCGTGGAAAGATTGCTGCGTGACTGTCCCAGTTGCTGGTCGACTTCCGGTGTGGCAATCACGGCCAACAGTTGCCCCCTCTTCACGTGCGTTCCAATATCGAAATACCACGCCTGCAAATAGCCGTTGGTGCGAGAGTAAATCGGAGCGGTGACATAAGGTTGCACGTTTCCGGGCAACACGATTTCTTGTGACGGAGCGGCGCGCTGAGGAGAAACGACAGAGATAGTTGGCACCGCCATTTCAGCGGTCTCCTTGCGAAGCGCAGCGCTGGCGCGAATGCGCCCCAGGATCCCGGAGACAAGAAGCCCGGCGAAGATGGCGACAATTACGACCGCGGTAAGCCAGCCTCGCCGGGTTCGACGCTGCGTGCCCGTGACTGGTGGCGATTGCGGTTCCGGCGTGGAAATCTGTTCTTTTGTTTGCGTTTGCATGGACATCACCCTTTCAAATTCCATTTCAGAGATTCTCCTGTGATTGAGCGCTGGTCTCCGCAGGCCGGGTCTTCAGTCCGTGCAGAACGCTAAAGAGAGTCGGCACGAAGAGCAGCGTTGATACTGTGGCGAATAGCAACCCGCCGATGACCGCGCGGCCCAGAGGAGCGTTCTGTTCACCGCCGTCCCCGAGTCCGAGAGCCATGGGCGACATGCCGATGATCATGGCCAGCGCGGTCATCAACACTGGGCGAAAGCGCGTGAATCCGGACTCAAGAGCGGCGGTGATGGGATCTTTTCCGCCGGCCATCTGCTCTGCCGCAAAGCTCACGACCAGGATGCTGTTGGCGGTGGCTACGCCCATGCACATGATGGTGCCCGTGAGAGCCGGCACGCTCAGCGTGGTGTGAGTCACGAACAGAAACCAGGCAATTCCGGCGAGGGCGGCGGGCAGCCCGCAAATGATGATGAAAGGATCCAGCCAAGACTGAAAGTTGACGACAATCAGCAGGTACACAAGCAGCACAGCAAAAACCAAACCTGTTACCAGACCGACATACGACGAGCGCATCGTCTTTGCTTGTCCACGCAGGACGACCTGCGAGCCACGCGGCAGTTGGTTGCGAGTTTGGTTGAGAATTCGCGTGATGTCGCCCGAGACGCCTCCCAGGTCGCGTCCTTGGACGGCGCCGTAGATATCGATAGCGGATTGAATGTTGTAGTGAGAAACCACGGCCGTTCCGCTGCCGCGTTGGACGGAAGCGAAGCTCGCGAGAAGGGACGGCGGCGCGTTCGGAGTGGGCCCCGTGATGGGCATGTTGGCCAGTTCCTGTAGCGAAGCGACGCGGTACTGCGGAGTCTGCGTGGAGACCTGATAGCTAACTCGGTTCTTCGGATCGAGCCAGTATGTTGGCGAGGTCTGAAAACTGCCGCCAAGGGAAATCAGCACGTTTTGCGCGATAGCCTGGGTGTTGAAGCCCACCTCCTGAGCCTTCGTGCGGTCAACCGAGAGGTGCATATAGGGCTGATCAAAAGGCTGTTGAATTCGCGCATCGGCTATCCCGGAGACGTACTTGACTTGGTTGAGCAACGAATTGGCATAGGCCTGATTGCCCGCCAAGTCATTGCCGAGGATTTGAATGTCAATGGGTGCCGGCAAACCGAAATTAAGAATTTGGCTAACCATGTCAGAAGGCAGGAAAGAAAAGGTTACGCCTGGGAATTGCTTGGCCAGGCTGATGCGGAGGTCGTGCACGTACTCATCCGTCTTGTGGTGGTTGACCTTGAAAGTTACAAGAATATCCGCGTCGGAGGTACCCACGGTTCCCGTGTTGTTGTAGGACGTATTGATGCCGCTGTAGGGCAGTCCAATGTTGTCAATCACGTTGGACACCTCACCTGGCGGGAGTTGCTCTTTGATGAATTGCTCCACTAGATCGCAGAGTCGCGCGGTCTCTTCGATGCGTGTCCCGGTTGGGGCTCGGAGGTGGAGATTGAACGAGCCGCTGTCGATCGTCGGGAAGAAGTCTTCTCCCAACCAGGGAACAATCAAGGCCAAAGAGCCGAGGCATGCGGCGAAGAATGCGATTAGGAAAGCGCGACGGTGATGAAGGCAGCGCTCAAGCAACCTGTGATAACGCTCCCGGAGACGTTCGAAGGCCTCCTCAAAACGGACTTGCATGCGGACAAAGGGATTGCGGGAAGCTGCGGTGCGCGCCGCGTCACGCTCATGGCCGCGCAAGAGATATTTCGCCATAGTGGGAACCACCGTGCGTGAGAGGAGATAAGAGGCCAACATTGCAAAAACGACTGCTTCACCCAGCGGCACAAACAAGTATCGCGCCACGCCGGTGAGGAGAAACATTGGAACGAAGACGATGCAGATTGAGAGCGTCGCGACAAACGCTGGGACAGCAATCTGTTGAGCGCCGTCGAGGATGGCCTGCTCGACTTCCTTTCCCAAGGCTATGTTTCGGTTGATGTTTTCGATCTCCACGGTCGCGTCGTCCACCAGGATGCCGACCGCCAGAGCGAGTCCGCCGAGGGTCATAATATTGATCGTTTGTCCAATCGCGCTTAGCAGAATGATGGAAGTCAAGATCGCCAGAGGGATGGAGGTCGCGATGATGATGGTGCTTCGCCAGCTGCCGAGAAAGATGAGAATCATCAGAGCTGTAAGGCAGGCGGCGATGCTCGCTTCCTTCACCACGCCCTGAATTGCGCCCTTGACGAAGATGGACTGGTCGGCCAATGGTTTAATCTCCAATGCGGGCGGCACAGTCTGCTTGATCTGCGGCAAGAGAGCTTTAATCCCTGCGATGATGCTTAGCGTCGATGCATTGCCGTTCTTTTGGACGGTCAGGAGAGTAGCGCGCTGCCCGTTCACGCGAACAATATTGGTTTGCGGAGGGAAGCCGTCGCGCACCCAGGCTACATCGCCGATGTAAGTGGTTGTTGTACCGATCGTCTTGATCGGAATGCGGTTCAGCTGCTCGATTGTCTGGGGAGCCGCATTCGAGATGTCGACGTCGTATTCCCTGGAACCGATCTTAGATGTGCCCGTTGGCAGAATCAGATTCTGGGCGCTGATAGCAGTGACAACGTCGAGAGCGGAAAGACCTTTGGACTGCAAGGCTGCGGTGTTTAGGTCCACTTGGACTTGGCGCTGCTTACCGCCATAAGGATACGGCACCGCTGCGCCCTCGATCGTGACCAGCCGAGGACGAATGAAATTCAGACCATAGTCGTTCAGTTGCTGCTCCGAAATACCTTTGCCGGAGAGCCCGAGCTGGAGGATGGGGACCGTCGAGGCGCTGTAGGTGATGATCAGTGGTGGCGTGGTGCCGACAGGCAGCTGCCGGAGTTGCGTTTGGGAATTTGAAGTGATCTGGGCAATGGCCTTGTCGATACTCACCGAAGGTTGAAAGAACACTTTCACTACGGCGATGCCATAAAGAGACTGCGATTCAATGTGCTCGATGTTATCCACCGTAGTGGTCAGGTTGCGCTCGGTGATGGAAACGATCCGGTCAGAGATGTCCTGCGGGTCGAGTCCGTTATAGTTCCAGATAATGCTGACGACCGGGATATCGATATTCGGAAAGATGTCCGTGGGAGTATGAACAATCGCGAGACCCCCAAAGATAAAGATCAGAATAGCGAATACCGCGAACGTGTATGGCCGCTTCAGTGCTAGTCTTACAATCCACATAAATCACTCCCGAATCGATTCATCGCGTCGCGTAACTGAGTCATTCGACAAACTTATTGCTTGTGCTTCGGGGTCTTGTCATCCAGGGTTGAAACCATTTGCTTGGCTGCTGGGGGCACAGCGACCCTTCTTGAGAGAACAATATTGCTCGCCGGGATCTTTCTGCCGTACACGCGCTGGTTGTCGGCATTGGCCGGACGGATCGTGGAACCTTCGAGGGAGACGCCGGCAAACAGGCCACGCGCTCGTGAGTAGCTCAAGATTTCGGCGCGTAAAGTCGCATCCATTTCAGCAGATGAATCACGGCCGACTGGGCCTGCGGCCACGGAAGCGTCACCTCCCAACTTGACTTTGCTGGCGAGAATGGCGCGCGCACCGCGTTCGTTCATCACCAGCAACACAAAATCTGTAGCTTCTCCACCGATCTGAAAGCCAAAACTGCCGCCTTCCAAAGCCATCATCGTAGGAGCGCCCCATGGTCCCCGGAAGTCTTCACCGGTCCGGCACGACATGGAGCCTCGACCGTAGCTTCCGCCGATGATGAATGCAGCCTTTAACACGGACGGAAAAACAACAACGCAATCAGCTTTGTCGAGTAAGTCTTGCGGAATGTCTT
>Ga0307479_10004006_pt1 | contig 13462 bp, 10 predicted proteins | sample atmos_gasesECM4C_FD_203743 | JGI IMG/M metagenome (GOLD analysis project Ga0307479, IMG submission 203743) | Hardwood forest soil microbial communities from Morgan-Monroe State Forest, Indiana, United States - atmos_gasesECM4C_515 | ecosystem: Environmental > Terrestrial > Soil > Temperate...
CTGCATAAAACCCAGCAGCCCCGAGGCGGCGCCGGCGATCCGCGGATGGACGCTGAGCCCGGCGGCCATACCAGGCGGCTGGCTCATGCCATTGCCGACCGAGCTGATCGCCATCGGCACAAAAAGGGCCCACGGCGTCAAATCGCCGAGACACCAGAGCGCGAGCATGACGCCCGAGGCGAGCGACAGTGCCAAGCCCAGGATGAACAGACGCACGCTGCCGAGAAGCACCGACAACCGCGCGACGCCGGCATTGCCGAGGATGTAGCCGGCCATCGGCAGGAGGATCATCAGTCCGTAGGTGCTCGGCGGCTCATGCAACAGCTCTACCAGCAGGTACGGCGCCGCCGCCAGGAAGGTGAACCAGGAGGCGCTGGTGAATGCCGTGGCAAAGGCGACGCTGAGAAAGGCCGGCGAACGCAGCAGCAGGATGAAGGAGCCGATCATGCCGACGAAGTTCACCGGTGCCGGCGCGTGGGTCTCTTCGAGCCTGACCGCGGTCAAGCTCAGCACCGCCGCCCCAACCATGCCGAGTAGGACGAAATCGGCCCGCCACCCGGCCCATTGCGCGAGATAGGCGCCGATCGCCGGCGACAGCGACGGCGCCAGGCTCATCACCATCATGATCGTCGCCAAGGCGCTCGTCGAGCGCTCGCGGTCGTAGACGTCGCGCACAATCGCCCGGCCCAGCACCATCCCTGCGCAGCCGCCCAGCGCCTGAAGCGTGCGACCGGTGATCAACGCCGGCAGCGACCAGGCGACGCCGCACAGCACCGTGCCGAGAAGGAATAGCGCGAGCCCTGCGATCAGCACCGGGCGCCGCCCGAAGCGATCGGAGAGCGGGCCGTAGACCAGCTGTCCGGTCGCGATCCCGGCGAGAAACAAGGTCAGCACCAGCTGGACGCCGGCCGGTGCGGCGTCGAAGACCGCCGCGAGCAATGGCAACGCCGGGACCAGCATGTGCAGCGCCGCGGGCGCGATCGCGGTGACGAGGGCCAGTAGAGCGATCGGCGGTGCGGGCGGGCTCGATCCCTTGCCGGCGAGCGCTAGCGGCATGGCGAGGAGAGGGCAATCAGAACGGCACCGTGCCTCTGACCACGCTGCGGTACATAACGCGGCGGTGTTTTCCCATGTCGTAATTGGCGACCGCACGATGGAGCAGGCAGCGGTTGTCCCACATCACGAGATCACCCTTGCGCCAGCGGTGCGCGTAGACGAATTGCCGTTGCGTTGCGTGCTCGAGCAGCTCGTCGAGAAGGGCGGCGCCCTCGGCCGCGGGCATGCCTTGGATGTGCGAGGCATGGTTGCCGAGGTAGAGCGCCTTGTCGCCGGTGTCCGGATGGGTCCGCACGAGCGGGTGATCGACCGGCGGATCCTGACGCATTGCCATGATCGATTTGCCCCCGCTCGCCCCCCAACAGAAGACCACGCGCAGTTGGGCGATACGCCGCTTGGTTTCTTCCTGCAGCGCGGCGTAGCCCATCAAGGTGTTGGCGAACTCGGTATCCCCGCCCGACGGTGGAAGCTCGACCGCATGGAGCATCGTCAGCAAGGGCGGCACGGCATGGTAGGACTTGTCGGTGTGCCAGCGGTAGTTGCTGACAGGAGAAGAAGACCGGTCGACGGGGTTGCCGTCCTTGTCGAGGTTGGAGATCACATGGGCGACCGCATGCCGCTTGTTTCCCGATTGACGGCCGCCGTGCGGTTCGACCTCGCCGAAATTCTGCGCGTATTCGTATTGCCGTTCTCTCGTTAGCGCCTGACCGGGAAACAGGACGAGGTGGTGATCGCGAAAAGCCTCGAGAATCCGCGCCTTCGGCTCTGGCGCCAGCGGTTCTGCGAGATCGATGTCGGTGATCGCGACACCGCCTGCCGCCGACAGGCGTGGCCCTACGACAAGCCCCATACGCGTTCCCTCGCCGGTCGACACTCAGTTACGGAGGCAGTTCAAAAATCCGTGCAGCGACCGTTATATTCCCAATCCCCATAGCGGGTTGGCTCCGGACCTTCCGCGCCGCCAATCTCGCGCGGCTGAGCAACGGGCGGCTGGACCGGCCGGACCGGCCTGGCGGGCTGCGGCTCGCCGGTATCTCGCGCTCGATCGTCCATGATGGGAATATGGGCACGGAGCCATCTCGCGCTCAACCGTTTCGGTGGTGCCCGCGGAGATGGCTCCGGGCCGTTAATAAAATCTCGGAACGAAACTTGTCGCACAGCGTTGAACCGGGCAATTTCGGCCTATCAGCCTGCGGCGCTGTCAACGTTGGATCCAAGAACCTTGAAGTCCCAAGCGCCAACCGCGCGGAACGTCGCGCTCGACCTGATCGGTGCGGTACTCCGCCGCAGGCGGCCGCTCGACGACGCGATCGAAGACAATCCGGCGATGCACGAATTGGCGGGCCGCGACCGCGCGTTCGCGCGCCTGCTGGTGGCAACAGTGCTGCGGCGCCTCGGCCAGATCGATGCGTTAATCGCCGACTGTCTCAGCGTGCCGTTGGCGCCGCGAGCGGCGACGGTGCACGACATATTGCGGCTCGGTATCGCCCAACTTTTGTTTTTGCGCACCCCACCGCACGCGGCGGTGGCGACCAGCGTCGACATCGCCCATAGCCGGGGCTACTTGTCGCACAAGGGGCTCGTCAACGCGGTGCTCCGGCGGTTAAGCATCGAGGGAGCCGCGCGCATCGATCAGCAGAATGTCACCCGCCTGAATACGCCGGACTGGCTGTGGCAATCGTGGAGCCGGGCCTATGGCGAGCCCATCGCGCGAGCCATCGCCGCTTCGCACCTCAAGGAGGCTCCGCTCGATCTGACACTGCGTAACGATGCCGAGGCTTGGTGCGTCAAGCTCCAAGGAATATTGTTGCCGACCGGGACGCTGCGCCGCGCAGCCGGCGGTTCCCTCGTCACCTTGCCGGGCTATGCCGAGGGCGCCTGGTGGGTTCAGGACGCCGGCGCTGCGCTGCCGGCGCGCTTGTTTGGTTTTCTCGGCGGATGCGAGGTCGTTGATCTCTGCGCGGCGCCGGGGGGCAAGACCGCTCAGCTCGCCGCCGCCGGCGCCCGGGTGACGGCGGTCGATCGCTCGACCCGTCGTCTCGAGCGGCTCGTCGCCAACCTCCAGCGTCTCGCGCTGCCGATCGAGGCGGTGGCGGCGGATGCGCTCAGCTGGCGCCCACCGCGGCCGGTCGACGCGGTGCTGCTCGACGCCCCGTGCAGCACGACCGGCGCGATCCGCCGCCATCCGGATGTACCCCATCTTAAGGTGCCGGACGATGTTGCCCGCCTTGCGGTGGTGCAGGACAATCTGTTGCGCGCGGCGATCGATATGCTGCGTCCGGGAGGTATCTTGATCTATTGCACCTGCTCGCTCGAGCCCGAGGAGGGGCCGGAGCGGATTGCGGGACTGCTGGGTGCTGGCGCGCCGGTTACCCGGCGGGCGATCGACCCCGATGAGATCGGCGTCCAACCCGAATGGATCACCGTCGAGGGCGACCTTCGGACGTTGCCCTGCCATTTCGACGAATACGACGGCATCGACGGCTTTTTCTGTGCGCGGCTTGTCAAGGACGCCTCGCCAGCTTCGAGCAGATGACTGCGGCAGCCCGATCAGTTGGTGCGGCTCGCCGACGCTGACCAGCCCGCTCGCTTGCGGCATTGCTGTTTCCTTGTTACGAAAAGGCATGGCTTCCCCTGTCCGGCATGCCATTGGTGACCTGCGGGTCATCCGGCCTGCGCGGTCTTGCGGACCGGGCCCGAAACAATGACGCGGGTTTCGACCGACAAGTCAGTTAGACCCATCCGCCGGTACTTGGCCGGCGATGCTCCCGGGCTGTTGAGGCGGCTGCGCCGCGACGCACTTCAAGCGCTCGCCGCGGGCCCGCTTTATCGTCACACGCTGATCGGTCGAGTTCCGGGCGACCTGAGGCTGCGCATCGGTCTGCGCTGGCCGGGTGACGCCAAACGCGGTGCGGCGATTGCCGGCGGCGAGATCGAGCTTGGCGGAGAGCTGATCCGCAATCCCTCGCCGCGTTGGTTCCCGCCTTCGGCTGGGCCGGAATGGATTGCCGCCTGGCACGGCTTTGGCTGGATCGCCGACCTTACCAGCGCGGGCGGGCTCGCGCGCGATGCGGCCGGCGATCTGGTGCAGAGCTGGTTGCGCGAGAATATCGCTTGGCATGGCATCGCGTGGCGGTCCGATGTCCTGGCGACGCGGGTCTTCGCCTGGGTTGCGCAATTCGACGAGATCGTCAGGCGCGATCAAGACCACACGCTGCGCCGCGCGATGCTGACGAGCATCGCCGCTCAATTGCGGCATCTGGCCCGGACGGCAAGCTGGGAAGTCGCCGGCGCCGCCCGGATGCGGGCGCTCAAGGGCCTGGTAGTGGGCCGAGCCGCGCTCGGCGATTCCGCGGCACGGCTCGCCAAGGTGCTGAAAGCGCTGGAGCGCGAGGTACGGGTTCAGATCCTTCCGGATGGCGGTCACCTGTCACGCAATCCATCGTTGCAGCTTCAGGTGCTGCAGGACCTAATCGATACGCGCTCCGTTTTGCGGGCGGCGCAGATCGAGACACCCGGCGCGGTGCAGCACGCGATCGAGCGAATGGCACCGATGCTGCGTTTTTTTCGGCACGGCGATCGGCGCCTCGCGCTGTTCAACGACTCGCTCGAAGAGGATGGGGTTCTGATCGACCTGGTTCTGACGCGGTCCGAGACCAAGGGGGGCGCACCAATGCAGGCACCCCAGACCGGCTTCGATCGGCTGCAGGCCGGTAGAAGCCTCGCGATCATGGATACCGGGAGACCGCCGCCGAGCGGTTTCGACGAGATCGCCCATGCCGGTGCGCTGTCTTTTGAGATGAGCCATGAGCGTGAGCGCATCATCGTCAATTGCGGCGCTTATCGCGGACCCAAATCGAGCTGGTCGCGCGTCGCGCGGGCGAGTGCGGCGCACTCGGTGCTGGTAGTGGCCGACACCAACTCGGTCGAAATCCGCGAGGATGGCGCCCTCGGCCGCCGTCCGCCGTCGATCGCTCGTGAACGCGCAGAGCACGAAGGCCAGCAATGGATCTCGGCAACGCATGACGGCTATCGCGAGCGGTTCGGCCTGACTTATGCACGACAGCTCTTTCTCGCCGCCGATGGCGAGGATCTGCGCGGTGAGGAGAGGCTGACCGGCCGGCCCGGCGCACCCTTTGCCGTGCGCTTTCACCTGCATCCCTCGGTACAGGCCTCGTTAGCCCAGGATGGCGGCGCGGCTTTGTTCCGATTGCCGAGCGGAGCGTATTGGCGGTTGCGCGCTGCCGGCGCGGAAATGAGTCTCGGTGAGAGCGTTTATCTTGGCTCGGGTGAGGCGCGAAAAACCCAGCAGGTGGTGTTGAGCGGAACGGTCGGAGCGGAAGGCGCGGCAGTCCGCTGGGCTCTGCGCCGCGAACCCAAGGAGCGTCTCCGGGACGATGTTGCCGGAGATCGGCCAGTGGGGAATGGCTGACGCGCTCTTGCCGGCAGGGGTGGCCGTTGCGACCGGCTTCTTCTGTTGGCTCGCTACCGGGGCACTGATTCCGCTCCTGCGTCGGCGAGACATTCTCGATTACCCAAACGAGCGATCCTCACATTTCGCTCCCACCCCGCGGGGCGGCGGGATAGCCGTGACGGGTTCAATACTGCTTGCGTGGATCGCCCTCCACAAGGCGGGTTTGGTCGCGTCGAGCGTGATCAGCATTGCGCTCGGCACCGGTTTTTTGGCGGTCGTCTGCTGGATCGACGACCTGCGCGGGCTCTCTCCGGGGATGCGCCTGGTGGCGCAGGGTGTCGCAGTGACGATCGGTATCCTGGTGCTGCCCGACGCGCGTAGCGGGCTGGAAGCCTGGTCGAGTCCGGCGCTCTATTTTGCTGCCGCAGGCCTCGTATGGCTATGGTGGATCAATCTGTTCAATTTCATGGATGGGATCGATGGGCTCGCTGTCAGCGAAGCGGCAGCGATCTGCAGCGGGGTGCTGCTCTTCGCCATCATTGGCGACGGCGCTGATCCGACAGCGGCGCTGCTCGCCGCCGGAATCGTCGGGGCCGCGATCGGTTTTCTCGTGTGGAACTGGTCACCCGCGCGGATCTTTCTCGGCGATGTCGGCAGTGTCCCGCTCGGCTATTTGTCGGGGTTTCTGCTGCTGGACCTGGCCACCCGCGGTCGCTGGAAGATAGCGCTCATTCTGCCGCTCTACTTCCTCGCGGACGCCACCATCACTCTCCTCCGCCGACTGCTAAGGGGCGAGCGCATCTGGGAACCGCATCGCCAGCATTTTTACCAGCAGGCGGTGCGCAACGGGCTCGGCCACACCGCGGTGGTCAAGCGCGTGATCGCCGCCAACCTTTTGCTGATCGGGTGCGGTTGGGCGGCGGAAAACGGTCGAGCTGTGCTTTCGCTGGGTGCGGCAATCGTGATTGTCGCAGCCCTGGTGGCTGCACTCGCGGCCGGCCGCTGATTCGGTTTGCTTTGGCTCGAGCGTTCACGGTCTGCCAGGCAGCGATGGTCGCGGAGCGGCCTGTGGGAGATGATTGCGTCGGCGGCTTTCGCCCGGCACACTCGGTGATGCCAACCAATTGTGGATTTCGGCATGTGGCATCCATGCACCCTTGGGCTTCTGTCGGTTCTCCTCGCAAATCTCGCCGGGGGTTGCACCCCTTATATTCCAGTCAAGGACGCCTTCACCACCAGCGCGCTGAAGCCAACCGGCAACATCCCGCCCGAATTCGCCGAGTTCAACAACTACGACCCTGAAGTCAGCGCCTTGCTGGCCGACCAGGTCTGCGCCACGCCTTACATACCGCTCCAAGAGAGATCGCTCCGGGCCGCGCCTGGGGAGCTGATCGCCGAGACCGGTCGCTGCCGACCCTACGTGGTCAGCATCCACAACCTAGAGGAGGTCTTCCTGCCATAAGCCCGGAGCTTCAGACTGCAATCGGCGCGACGAGTTCAGCGCCATCTCGCCGTTCGCTGAGGAGCTTATCGAAATAGGCGATGGTTCGGGCGAGCCCCTCGGCGAGTGGGGTGGTGGGCTGCCAGCTGAGCAGGGTGGTGGCCAGGGTGATGTCGGGGCAGCGCTGGACCGGGTCGTCGACAGGAAGCGGGCGGCGGATGATCGTCGAGCGCGAGTCGGTCAGCGCGATAATCAGGTCGGCCAGTTCGGCGACCGAGGTCTCCTGCGGATTGCCGAGGTTGACGGGGCCGGTGACATGGTCCGCGGCGGCCATCAGCCGCAAAAACCCTTCGATCAGGTCGTCGACAAAACAGAAGGCACGGGTCTGCGAGCCGTCTCCGTAGAGGGTGATCGGCGCTCCCTGCAAGGCCTGGACGACGAAGTTGGAGACGACGCGCCCGTCATGGGGATGCATGCGCGGGCCGTAGGTGTTGAAGATGCGGGCGACGCGGATCTTGAGCTGGTGCTGGCGGAAATAATCGAAGAACAGCGTCTCGGCGCAGCGCTTACCCTCGTCGTAGCAGGCCCGCGGCCCGATCGGGTTGACATTGCCGCGATAGGCCTCGGGTTGCGGATGCACCCCCGGGTCGCCATACACCTCCGAGGTCGAGGCCTGGAAGATCTTGGCCTTGAGCCGCTTGGCCAGGCCCAGCATGTTGATCGCCCCGATGACGCTGGTCTTGGTGGTCTGCACCGGGTCGAACTGGTAGTGGATCGGCGAGGCCGGACAGGCCAAGTTGTAGATCTCGTCGACCTCGACAAACAGCGGGTGGGTGATGTCGTGGCGCAGCGCCTCGAAATGCGGGTCGCCCAACAGGCGCGCGACATTGTCCTTGCGGCCGGTGAAGTAATTGTCGACGCACAAGACATCGTCGCCCTGGGCGACGAGACGCTCGCACAGATGAGAGCCCAAGAACCCGGCGCCGCCGGTGACGAGAACCCGCTTGGCAACGACGCTCATGGCGTTGCCCTCGTCACGCCAGCGCCCGCAATTCGCGCCGCGCACGCTGCGCGGGGCGGCCGATGCTGAGATAAGAGAGACCCGCGGCGGCCATCTCTTGCGGCTGGTAGATGTTGCGCAGGTCGATCACCAGCGGGTTCACCAACAGGCCTTTGACGCGGCCCAGATCGAGCCCGCGGAACTCGTTCCACTCGGTCAGCAGGATCAGCGCATCGGCTCCTTCCATCGTCTGATAGGCATCCTGGCAATAGACGAGCTCGGGCATCAGCCTTTTCGCCTCGTCCATGCCTTCGGGGTCGAAGGCGCGGACGCGCGCCCCGGCAGTGATCAGCCGTGGCAGGATTTCGAGGCTCGGGGCATCGCGCATGTCGTCGGTGTTGGGCTTGAAGGTCAGCCCCAAGACCGCCAAGCTCTTGCCGGCGAGGCTGCCGCCACAAGCGGCGGCGATCTTGTCGGCCATTCGGCGTTTGCGCGCTTCGTTGACCCTCAGCACCGTCTCGACGATCGCCAGACCGGCACCGGCCTCGCCCGCGGTGCGCACCAAAGCGCGGCAGTCCTTGGGGAAGCACGAGCCGCCAAAACCCGGCCCGGCATGCAGAAACTTGCGGCCGATGCGGCCGTCGAGCCCTATGCCGCGAGCGACATCCTGAACGTCGGTGCCCAGGGCCTCGCACAGATCGGCCATCTCGTTGATGAAGGTGATCTTGGTTGCGAGAAAGGCGTTCGCCGCGTATTTGATCAGCTCAGCGGTGGCGACGTCGGTGAACAGCATCGGCGTCTCGATCAGATAGAGCGGCCGGTAGAGCTGGCGCAGCACGGCGCGCGCTCGCTCGCTGTCGGCACCGATCACCACCCGGTCGGGACGCATAAAATCGGCAATCGCCGAGCCCTCGCGCAAAAATTCCGGGTTGGCGGCGACCTCGACCTCGCCCTTGGTCCGGATGCTGCGCAAGATCGCGGCGACCTGGTACCCGGTGCCGACCGGTACGGTCGACTTGGTCACTACCACTGCCGGGCCGCGCAGCGCCCGGCCGACCGCCTCGGCCGCGGCAAACACATAGGAGAGGTCGGCATGACCGTCGCCGCGGCGCGACGGCGTCCCGACCGCGATGAACACCGCATCCGCGCCCGCCACCGCCGCCGCCAGATCCGTTGTGAATGACAGCCGTCCGGCCGCCATATTGGCTGCCACCAACGCGGCCAGCCCCGGCTCGTAAATCGGCATCTCGCCGCGCTGCAACCCCGCGATCTTTGCCGCATCCTGGTCGACGCAGCTCACCGACACGCCAAACTCGGAAAAACACGTGCCCGAGACCAACCCCACATAGCCTGTGCCAATTATCGCGATCCGCATCCGATCAAATTCCCTCGGAAGAGTTGCAGTCACACGTAAAGCGGCCGTTGGCTCGACAATTTGGCATGCAGTACGAGCAACGACCTCTGTCCTAATTCATTAGCGCATAAGGCATTGCGACACAAGCCATGCCATTAGCTAGACACGGCTATCGGCTGAGCTTACAGTCTCGCATTTCTGTGGTTTTCTTTACCTTTCTCACCCAATGTGTCATTTGCCAGTTCGCTCGCTCTACGGAGCATCGCTAAGGGATCGCGCTTGACGGCAAACCTGCATACGACGATCCGGGCGCGAGCCCCATTACGGCTCGGGCTCGCCGGCGGGGGGACCGATCTTTCCCCGTATTGCGACCAATTCGGCGGCGCAGTTCTGAATACGACGATCGACCGTTTCGCCTATGCGTTCATCAGCCCGCGCGACGACGGAAGGGTGGTCTTCCGCGCCAAGGATCTGGGTCGAGAAGAGGTGCTCGAGGCTGCGCCGCAGCTGCCACAGGCAAGCCTGCTGCTGCATCGCGGTGTCTACGAGCGACTGGTACGCGACCATAACGCGGGACGAGCGATTTCCGCGACGATCACCACCACCGTTGACGCGCCTATGGGGTCAGGTCTTGGCTCGTCTTCGGCACTAGTCGTCGCGCTGGTCGACGCGTTTCGGGTGCTCTTCGACGCGCCATTAGGCCAATACGACGTCGCCCACCTCGCGTTCGAGATCGAACGTCTCGATCTCGGACTGGCCGGCGGCAAACAGGACCAATACGCCGCAGCCTTCGGCGGCACCAATTTCATCGAATTTCTTGCCAAGGATCGAGTGATCGTCAATCCGTTGCGGGTCTCCGACAGCGCAAGGAACGAATTTGAATCATCGCTCGTGATCTGCTTTTCAGGGCGCTCACGCGACGCGACGGTGATCATCGAGCAGCAGACGGCGGGCATCGTCGATCACAGCGTACGCGCACTCGCGGCGATGGATCGCCTGAAGGCCGATGCCATCGAAATGAAAAACGCGCTGCTCGCCGGTGATATTCCTGGTATGGCGCAAATCCTCGACGATTCGTGGAAGGCGAAGAAAATGACCGCTCCGGGGATTTCCACCGACCGGATCGACGAGCTCTACGACGTGGCGGTCGCTAACGGCGCGCTTGCCGGAAAGGTCTCCGGCGCTGGCGGCGGCGGTTTTGTGATGTTTCTCGTACATCCAGAAGATCGCCTGGGGCTGCTAAACGCGCTCAATGCCGCTGGCGGTATAGCGGGGCCGGTCAAATTCGCGGAACGAGGGTGTGAAACATGGCAGGTGCCGAGGTGAAGGCGATTCTGGATTACCTGGTTCGATCACGAGATACGATGCAAGCGGCAATCGACAATCCGGCCTTCGTTGCGGTGATCCGCGACATCGTCGAGGTTACCGCGAACGCACTCGGCAATGGACGTAAGCTGCTGCTCGCCGGCAACGGCGGCAGCGCGGCAGACGCCCAGCACCTCGCCGGAGAGATCGTGTCGCGGATGAACTACGACCGAGCACCGGCCGCCGCACTGGCGCTGTCGACCGACACCTCGGTTCTTACCGCAATCGGCAATGACTACGGTTACGACCGGCTCTTCGAACGCCAGATTCTCGGTCTCGGCTGCCCCGGAGATGTCTTCATAGCCATTTCGACATCCGGCCGTTCGCCGAACATCCTGCGGGCGATCGACGCGGCGCGGGAAAAGCAGATCGTCACCGTCGGCTTCACCGGCAGCACCGGCGGCGAAATGGCGTCACGCTGCGATTTGTGTCTTCACGCGCCCTCGGATTCGACGCCGTTGATCCAGCAGATCCACATCACGGCCGGACACATCATCTGTGGCCTCGTCGAGGAGCGCTTGTTCCCCCGCGGGTGACTTAAGCAACTCGGGCGAGAGATTGGATGATCCGACAGGCGGTGATCTTGTGCGGCGGTCTTGGGACCCGGCTCGGTGCATTGGCCGCAAACACGCCAAAGCCGTTGCTGCCGGTCGATGGAATTCCCTTTCTCGACGTGCTGCTGTTCGAGCTGGCCCGCCATGGCGTGAGGCGGGTCTTGCTGCTCGCCGGGTTTGCAGCACAGCGCACTATCGACTACGCAGCGTCGACCCCGCTGAAGGCGCGGTTCGGCCTGGAGGTCGAGGTGTCCATCGAGCCGCAACGCGCCGGTACCGGCGGCGCGGTGTGGCATGCGCGCGACCGCCTCGATGACCGGTTTTTTCTGCTCAACGGGGATTCGTGGTTCGACATCAATCTGCTCGAACTTGCCAACCGCGTCATTAGCGAGCCGTGCGCAACCGGCGCAATCGCCGTCAAACCGCTGCCCGATGCTTCCCGTTATGGGGTGGTGGAGATCGACAATCGTCGACTTGCCCGATTTCGCGAACGCCCCGAGCGCGCTGGAAGCGGGTTGGTGAGCGGCGGCGTCTATGTGTTTCAGCGTTCTTTGACCGACTGGCTCGATCGCTGCTGCTCACTCGAGGAAGACGTCTTCCCAGTGCTTGCGCGTGCCGAAAAGCTGCTGGCGATGCCGTTTGAGCGTTACTTCATCGATATCGGGGTTCCCGACGCGTTCGCCCGCGCGCAGTACGAAGTTCCACCCCGGCGTCGGCGCCCGGCCGTCTTTCTCGACCGTGACGGAGTGCTCAACCATGATGACGGCCATATCGGCTCATATGCGCGTTTTCGTTGGATCGACGGTGCCAAGGCGGCCGTCAAATTGCTCAACGACGCGGGACTCTTCGTATTCGTCGTCACCAACCAGGCTGGAGTCGCCCGTGGATTGTACAGCGAGGACGATGTGCTCGCGCTCCATGCGCAGCTAGCGGCGGAACTCGCACTGTCGGGAGGCCATTTTGACGACATCCGCTATTGTCCATTTCACCCCGATGCCGTGCTTCCCGAGTATCGTCGCGCGAGCGACTGGCGCAAACCCGCACCGGGCATGATTGTGGATCTCTTCCGTTGCTGGCCGGTCGATGCCGGAGCGAGTTTTCTGATCGGCGACCGAGAAACGGATTGCGCAGCCGCCGCCGCCGCCGGGATCAAGAGCCATCTCTTCCCCGGTGGCGACCTCTTCCGGTTCGTCTCGAAGCTGCTAGCGACCCAGGCCCGCGCAAGCTCGGTTTGACGCCGCTGTGTGCTTACCGTTGGGCCGTCCACTGCGTCGCCGCGCTGGCTTTGCAGCGCGCAAAGGAATAGACTCAACCGTCACGTGTAAAATGGTTAATCAATGGTCGCTCGGGTTCGGACGGTGGCGTTTCACGGGGTCGAGGTCATCGAGGTCGAGACCCAGGTGACGATCGTCTCCGGGCTGCCGGCCTTCACCGTGGTCGGGCTGCCGGACAAGGCGGTCGCCGAGTCGCGCGAACGGGTGCGCGCCGCTCTCGCCGCACTCGGCTTGGCGCTGCCGCCAAAAGCGGATCACGGTCAACCTTGCCCCGGCCGATGTCGCCAAGGAAGGCAGCCACTTTGACCTGCCGATCGCCTTGGGCCTGTTGGCAGCGATGGACGTGCTGGCGGCCGACGAGTTGGTCTCTTACACGGTGCTCGGGGAATTGGCGCTCGATGGGTCGTTGACAAATGTTGCCGGGGTGCTGCTCGCTGCACTGGCCGCGGCAACCCGTGGTGGCGGCGTCATCTGCCCCGCCGCATGCGGTGGCGAGGCGGCCTGGGCGGGAGAGGTCGAAATCATTGCCGCGCCGAATCTGTTGGCCATCGTTAACCACGTCAAGGGAACCCAGCTCCTCCCGCCGCCGGAAGCGCGTCTCGCCGTCTCGCGGTCGACCGAACTCGACCTTCGGGACGTCAAGGGACAGGAAAGCGCCAAACGCGCGCTCGAGATTGCCGCCGCAGGGGGCCATAATCTGTTGATGGTCGGCCCCCCGGGGGCGGGCAAGTCGATGCTCGCGGCGCGGCTTCCGGGAATTCTGCCGCCACTCGAACCCAGCGAGGCGCTTGAGCTCGGTATGATCCAGTCGGTCGCGGGCGGGTTGCGGAGCGGTGAGTTGACCCGCGAGCGACCGTTCCGCGAACCGCATCATTCTGCCTCGCTGCCGGCTCTCGTCGGTGGCGGGCCACGCGCGCGTCCGGGAGAAATTTCCCTCGCTCATCAGGGCGTCCTATTTCTCGACGAGCTGCCGGAGTTCAATCGCGCGGCACTCGAAGCACTTC